>Ga0316363_10000281_pt1 | contig 78130 bp, 65 predicted proteins | sample Sb_taG_3_FD_200459 | JGI IMG/M metagenome (GOLD analysis project Ga0316363, IMG submission 200459) | Peat soil microbial communities from Weissenstadt, Germany - Sb_50d_a_PC metaG (v2) (version 2) | ecosystem: Environmental > Terrestrial > Soil > Wetlands > Peat | place: Germany: Weissenstadt...
TCGCCTAGCCGCGCCCGCGGCTCGTGCGCCATAAATGGATTCGCGTACGCCAGCGTCGCGGCCTGCTCGCTGATGGCGCGGATCACCCGCTCGTCGCCGTGACCGATGTTCACCGACATCAACTGGCTGTTGAAGTCAATGAAGCGTTTGCCTTCCGGCGTCCAGAAATAGATGCCTTTGGCCCTGGCGACCGGAATGGGATCAATCTTCGCCTGCGCCGACCACTCAAACAGCGTGTGCTTTTTGGTGAGGTCAACCATTTCCTGGCCGGTCATGGCGGGATTAGCAATGGTAGTAGTCATATCAAGACTCCCTTGTCTCGGAGTAGCCGAGTTGCGCTCGAATTTGGACAGCCGAGGCGGGCTGTCACCACATGAGTTGTATTAGAACTTGCGGCTGTGCTCTTTGGCCCAGCGTTCCACGACGACTTTCTTGTCGGTATAGAACTCGATGGCGTCGCGGCCCTGGCCGTGGAGATCGCCAAAGAAACTGTTCTTCCATCCGCTGAATGGGAAATAGGCCATGGGCGCGGCGACTCCGATGTTGATCCCGATGTTGCCCGCCGGCGCCTCGTAGCGGAATCGCCGCGCGGCCGATCCACTGGACGTGAACAGCGACGCCTGGTTGCCGTAGGCGCTGCGTTCCAGAAAGGCCAGAGCTTCGTCCATGTTGCCGGCGTGGACCAGGCTGAGCACGGGACCAAAGATTTCCGTGTCGGCGAGATCGCTGGTCGGCGGAACATCATCTAGAATCGTAGGCTTCACGAAGTTTCCCGATTCATTCTTCGGAAGTTTCGCGTTGCGGCCATCGAGCAGAACCTTCGCACCCTGCTTTTCGCCAACACCGATAAGTGATTCGATGCGCTCCCGGCTCTGCGGCGTAATCACGGGGCCCATCTGCACGCCGTCTTCCAGTCCGTTGCCGACTTTGAGTTTCGCCGCCGCATCGGCGATCGAGTCGCGGAATGTCTTCTGCGCTTCACCGATGGTGACCGCGACCGAGACCGCAAGGCAGCGCTGGCCGGCGCAACCGAAGGCGCTGTCGCTGATGATCTGGGTCGCCATGGGCATGTCGGCGTCGGGAAGAACGATAACGTGGTTCTTGGCTCCGCCCTGGCACTGGCAGCGCTTTCCCTTTTCCGCCGAGCGTGCGTAGATGTAGCGCGCCACTGGCGTTGAACCGACGAAGCTGATGGCGCGGACCTTGGGGTGGTCAATGAGCGCATCCACCGCGGCCTTGCCTCCGTTGACGAGGTTGACAACGCCTTTGGGCAGACCGGTCTTTTCCAGCAGTTCGTAGATGTAGCGCATGGTGAGCGGTACGCGCTCGCTGGGCTTGAGGATGAAGGTGTTGCCGGTGGCGATGGCGTAGGGCAGATACCAGAACGCAATCATGCCGGGAAAGTTGAACGGCACGATGGCGGCGACCACGCCGAGCGGCTGGCGGATCATCATCTCGTCAATGCCGCGGGCGACATCTTCAAGGTTGTAGCCCTGCATCATCATGGGGATGCCGCAGGCCACTTCCACGTTTTCAATGGCGCGGCGCATCTCGGCTTTGGACTCGGTGAAGGTCTTGCCGTTTTCCATGGTGATGATGCGGGCGATGTCATCAATATGCTCTTCGAGCAGCATCTTGAGTTTGAACAGAGGCTGGATGCGATCTTCGGGTGGAGTCCGGCGCCATTCGGGGAAGGCCGCGGCGGCAGCTTCGACGGCGGCATTGACTTCCGCCGCGTCCGCCAGCGGAACGCTGGCCAGGATCTCGCCGGTCGCGGGATTGACGATGTCGCGCCATTCCGAGGCGCTAGAATCGGTCCATTGGCCGTTGATGAAGTTGGTCAGCCGGGTAACGGGTGGTGCGGCTACGGTCATGATGATGCCTCTACAGTCGCGAAGAGTGTTTGCGCCAGGAGCTCATGGTCACTTCGAGTTCCTCTGCTACCAACCAATGATACAGCTATAGGGATCCTTCGACTGCGGTTGGACTTCGCGCTTGACGCGCAAAGTCCAATCCTCGCTCAGGATGACAATATTTCTAAACTAACTGCGCTACTGCGCCCTTCTGATGACATATGGTGGCGATCGCGGACTCGAGCACTCCGAGCGCCTCGTCCATCTGTTCGTTCGTGATCACGAGCGGAACCAGGACGCGGATCACGTTCGAATACGAGCCGGCGGTGATCGTGATCAGGCCGTGCTCGTAGCAGTATTGGGTGATTTTTTTCGTTTCGTCGGCGGCCGGAGCTTTTGTCTCCTGAGCCTGCACCAACTCGATGGCCTGCATGGCGCCGAGGCCGCGCACGTCTCCGATGATGGGCCAGCGGCGCTGCCACTCGCGGGCACAGCGCTGGAAGCGGTCGCCGAGTTCGTTGGCGCGGGCCAGCAGGTTTCCACGCTCGAACAAGTCGAGCACCGCAAGGGCAGCGGCGCAGGAGAGTGGATTTCCGGCGAACGTACCGCCGAGGCCACCCGGACCGGGAGCATCCATGATTTCAGCCCTGCCGGTAACTGCGGCGAGCGGCAATCCGCCGCCGAGAGATTTCGCGGTCACCAGAATGTCAGGCTCAATGCCGTAACGTTCGCTGGCAAACAGCGCGCCAGTCCGGCCGAAGCCAGTTTGGACTTCGTCGGCGATGAAGAGAATGCCGTGCTTGTGGCAGAGCTCGATCAGTACCTTGAAATAGTCAGGAGGAGGCGCGATGAATCCGCCTTCTCCGAGCACGGGCTCGGCGATCACGGCTGCAACTTCTTCGTTCGCGACGACGCGTTTGAAGGTATCTTCGAGATGGCGAGCGCAATAAAGATCGCACGCGGGATACTTCATCGAATACGAGCAGCGATAGCAGTAGGCAAACGGGACGCGATACACCTCGCCGGGAAACGGCGCGAAGCCGGCCTTGTAAGGATGCGTCTTGCTGGTGAGGGCCAGCGTCATCATGGTGCGGCCATGGAAGGCGTCTTCGAAGGCGATGATGCCGGGGCGCTTGGTGTGGGCGCGGGCAATCTTGACGGCGTTCTCGATGGCCTCGGCGCCGCTGTTTACGAAGATGGTCTTCTTCGCAAATTTGCCCGGCGTGACCTCGTTCATGCGCTCGGCCAGGCGAACGTAGCTCTCGTAGGGCGTAACCTGCACGCAAGTGTGCAGGAAGCGGTCAAGCTGGTCTTTCACCGCTTCGACCACAGCTTGCTGGCGATGCCCAACATTGAGGCAGCCGATGCCGCCGGCGAAATCGAGATAGCGGTTGCCGTCCACATCTTCAAGCCAGGCGTCTTCGGCCTTGGCAACGTAGATGGGCGTGCCGTGGGAAAGGCCGCGGGGCACGGCTTTGGCGCGCCGCTCGGAAAGGGCTTTGGACTTCGGGCCGGGGATGGAAGTGCGCAGTTGAATGGTGGACATCTTTGGTTTCCAGTTCTCGTTCTCAGTTCTGATTGAACGGCGTCGCCCTCAGCGGCTGAAGCCGGATTTCTTTTCGACTCAGACGGCACGACTGAAGTCGCGCCCTTCCCGTTCGTTCTAGGTTCTGGCTCGGTGCTCGGTACTCGCAACTCGGTACTCGGCTCAGTACCAGCCGATCGGCGCTTCGTTCAGGTTGATATAGACCTGCTTGGTTTCGAGATATTCTTCGATCCCCCACGGGCCCAGTTCGCGGCCGAAGCCGGATTGCTTGTAGCCTCCCCAAGGCGCTTCAACATACGTGGGCTGCATGTGGTTGACCCAGACGATTCCGGCGCGCAGCGCTTTCACGGCGCGCATGGCCTTGAAGATGTCGCGCGTCCAGACCGCGGCGGCCAGCCCGTACGGGGAGTCGTTGGCGATCTTCATCGCGTCTTTCTCGTCCTCGAACGGAATGACGGCGGCGACCGGCCCGAAGATTTCTTCGCGGGCGATGCGGGCGTTGTTGGTCACGTCGTAGAAAATCGTCGGCTGGACGTAGTAGCCCTTGGCGAATTTGTCGGGGCGTCCGCCGCCGGAGGCGAGCTTGGCTTCTTTCTTGCCGATCTCGAGATAGGCGCCGACGCGGTCGTATTGCTCTTTGCTGACCAGCGGACCCATCTTGGTGTCGCGTTCGAGGGGAGGTCCGAGCTTGATCTTCTTGGCCTTCTCGGTCATCGCCTCGACAAAATTCTTGTAGATGGATTTCTGGACCAGGATGCGGCTCCCGGCGGAGCAGACTTCGCCCTGATTGATGAAGACGCCAAAGAGGGCACCGTCAATGGCAGCTTCGAAATCGGCGTCGGCGAAGAAAATGTTGGGAGATTTTCCGCCGAGTTCGAGCGTGACGCGCTTCACCGTGTCGGCGGCCTGTTTGACGATGATCTTGCCGACGGAGGCGCTGCCGGTGAAGGCGATTTTGTTCACATCGGGATGCTGCACGATGGGCGCACCGCAGGTTTCTCCGAAGCCGGTAACGATGTTGACGACGCCGGGCGGCAGGCCGCAATCGGCGAAGTAACGGGCGAATTCGAGCGCGGTGAGTGGCGTTTGCTCGGCCGGTTTGAGGACGCACGTGCATCCGGCGGCAAGCGCGGGAGCCAACTTCCATGCCGCCATCAGCAGCGGGAAGTTCCAGGGAATAATCTGTCCGGCAACGCCAACGGGCTCTTTGAGCGAGAGGCTCATCGCATTGTCGGGAACGGGATTGACGTGGCCGACAACTTTGGTGGCGAGGCCTCCGTAGTACTCAAAGCAGGTGGCAACGTCGTTGATGTCGAATTCGGCTTCGACGATGGGCTTTCCGGTATTGCGGCACTCGAGTTCGGCGAGGGCAGGCAGGTTCTGGCGAACCTTGTCGGCAAGACGGAACAGGACGCGGCCGCGTTCCTGCGCGGTGGTTGTCGCCCACGGACCCTCTTCGAACGCAGCCTTGGCGGCGGCGACGGCGCGGTTGACGTCGTCCGAACCGGCGTCAGGAACCTGAGCGATCACTTCTTCCGTGGAAGGATCGTAGACGGGGAAAGTCTTCGCCGACTTGCTGGCGACCCACTCGCCGTTGATGAACATCTGGTAAGTCTTCACTTCGGTCTGAACTCCGCTGGGCATGATGATTGCTCCTGGAGGCGCGGGCTAAAGCCCTTGTTGCGCCGCAAACGGCGCGGCTTAAGCCGCGCTCTGAAAACTCACTGGCGCCCTTCGCTCGCCGGAACAGGCGAGACTACGGCGCCTATGGGAATCTGTTGCGCCGCTTTGCGGCGGCCGTACACGAAAAAGAAAAACGCGGCCAGGCCGACGAAAAACATCGTGCCGCCGAACATCCACAATTCGTACTGCCACAGCGACGTGATCTGCTGGGCCGGGAAAAACACGAGAGCGATGCCCAGAGTCGTGGTAAGGAAGCCGCTGAGTCCGGCAAGAAACAGCGTCGTCCTGCCGTACTGGCCTTTCGGAACAGACTCCGTTACTGCAAACTTCACCAGTGCTCCGAACATGTAGACGAACGGGACAAGCTGCAGTACGACCGCCAACGAGAGCAGCTTCTGAAACGTTTCCTGCACGCCGGCCCCGGCAAAATTCAGGATGACCAAAACCGCGGAGACAATTCCCTGCACGATGAGCGCGGCATAGGGCGTGGCGTACCGGGGATGCACCCTGCCGAGCCAGGACGGCATGTAGGAGTCCAGTCCGGCGACGAAGGGAATGCGGGAGCAACCGCCGATCCAAGCCGAACCGATGCCGGCGATGGCCAGGCTGAGCATGAAGGCAAAGGGGATGCTGATCCAGTTCACCCCCACGCGGGCGGCCATTCCCGTCACCGCCTGAACCACGCCTTGCAGCACGTTGACGTTCTTGCCGACCGCGATCAGCAACGTCAGCGTAGCGGCGATGTAGAGAGTGCCGGACAGCAACCCTCCCCAGGCAACGGCTCCGGGGAGAGTCCGCCGGGGGTCTTGAATTTCATCTCCCATCACGGAGGCGAGTTCGAGGCCGACCAGACCGAAGCAGATGACTCCGAAAGAGTTGAGGACGAAGCGCGGATTGGCGGGAATCTTGAAATCGGCTGCGGTGATGCCCGTGCCAAAGCGCAACCAGACGACAATGCCGAGGCCGACGAGCACGGCAGCGGCGATGAACGTTCCGATGGCGCCGAGGTTATTGATCCACTTGCCAACGCCTAGACCGAGAATATTGAGAAGAGTAAGCAGCGCGAGCAGCGCGAGCGAAACGCTGGCAGCGAAGATCTTGTTGTCGGGAAGCGCCTGGTGTCCGGGACCGAGCACATACACCGACACACCGACGAAATACAGCATGACCGTCGGCACGTAGAGCATGTTGTTGGTCCAGTAGCACCAGCCGGAAAGGAACCCGTGGAAGTCGCCGAAGACTTCCTTGGCCCACAGGTAAACGCCGCCTTCGCCGGGATAACGGTGGGCGAGTTCGATGACCGCAATGCCCTGGGGCCAGAAGAAAAGGAGGAGAGAGATGATCCAGAGCCAGATGGTGACGCCGCCATTGGCCGCGATGGAAGGAACAACGTTGAGGTTGAAGACCGCAACGACGAAAAGCAATACAAGATCGCGGCGTCCGAGGGCGCGGATCAGGTGGGGCTGGGCGGCGGATTGTGTCGTCGTGGACAAGTTTCCTGTGTCGGCGAAAAGCAGGTTCCTCGCCCGGGCTTTCGCCCGGGTTCGGAATGACAAATTTTTTGTCGCTTACGCCTTAGTGCGCTACTGCGGCCGGCTCGCGCTCGCCGCGCTCCTGCTGTGCTTTGGCGAGCGAGGCGGCGATGTCGTCGAAGGCCGCCAAGTGCTTGTCAATATCGGCCTCGGTGTGCTGGACGGAGATGGTCCACTGCTCGTCCCACCAGTAGGGCTGCGGCATCACGCCGCGGTTGACCATGCCGAACCAGTAATGGCGCCACAGGTCAACATCAATCACCGTCCAGTCGCGGTAATTGACGATCTCTTTCGGATAGAACATCAGCGCACCGTTGGCTCCGGCTTGCGCGATGTAGGCTTGCAGGCCGACCTTCGCAATGGTCTTGCGGTAGCCGTCAGCGAGCTTTTTGCTCAGCTTGTCCACGTGAACGTAGTTCTCACGGGTCAGGACGTGGCGGAACGTCGCCAGGCCCGCAGCCATGGAGACTGGATTCGTGTTGTAAGTACCGCCGTGAAAAACCTTGTGCTGCGTGATGAGATCCATCACCGACTTATGCGTACCGAAAGCGGCCAGCGGAAGCCCGCCACCGATGGACTTCGCCAGGCAGATCATGTCGGGCTGCACGCCGAAATATTCACTGGCGCCGCCCCAGCAGAGTTTTGCGCCGGTCTTGACTTCATCGAAGATTAACAGCGCGCCGTTCTTAGTGGCGATCTCGCGCAGGCCTTGCAGGAAGCCGGGTTGCGGCATGCAGAGGCCGACGTTCATCAGGATCGGTTCGAGAATGATCGCGGCGATTTCTCCGGGATTCTCCTTAAAGCGGCGCTCGACCGTAGCCAGGTCGTTGAAAGTGGAGATCACCACGTTAGCGACTGCGGACTTTGGCACTCCGAGGCCGCCGGGCACGGACGTGGGATTGTGGATGTCGCCGAAGTCGGGAGCGTGCGGCTTCACGCTGACCAGGGCGCTGTCATGCAGGCCGTGGTAGGCGCCTTCGAACTTGACGATCTTGTCGCGTCCGGTGGCGGCGCGGGCAAGGCGAATCGCGTGCATGGTGGCTTCGGTGCCGCTGTTGCCGAAGCGGCACATCTCGACCGGGAAGCGGGTGCAAATTTCTTCGGCGAGTTCCCACTCCATGTCGTGGGGCATGCCGAACATCGTGCCGGTGGAAAGGCGCTTTTCGACGGCCTTCATCACATCGGGATGGCAATGTCCGGCCATCAGAGCGCCGAAGGTCAGGTTGTGGTCAATGTATTCGTTGCCGTCGAGGTCGCGGAACTTGCTGCCGCTGGCTTCTTTCACGAAGATCGGCCAAGGGTCGTAGGCGCGATAATTGCTGGCCACGCCCAGAGGAATGCGTTTGAGATTTTTCTTGTGCGCTTCGGCGGACTTGGGCGTGCGCCGCTCGAAGGCAGCGAGTTCTTTCTGCAGATCGGGATACATCGAATTGCTCCGGGAAGACTCAGGCCGGCTGCATTTCCGGTAGACCAGCGGGCCATTAGATTGCCCGGGCGGTTGGAGCCGCCCGGGGATGGTTCTCTACTACTTTACTCTGTTCTCTAGAAGTACAACTTTAACGCGAATTGCACCAGGCGCGGATCGCGGGCCTGCTGTATCAGGCCAAAGGTCGTATCGCTGAAGTTGCCGTCCGGGTTCACGAACTGCGTTTTGTTGAACAGGTTGAAGATGTCGGCTCGGAACTGAAAATATTTCGACTCCGATAGCGCAATTCTCTTTGAGACCGTGATGTCCCATTGGTTCTCACCGGGGCCGCAGCAAATGGAGCGCGGCGTCGTCGCAAACGTGCCCAGCGTGGGATCGGAGAACTGGGCGGGGTTGAGATACTGGCCGCCATTGGTCTTGGGGTTGAGAATCTGGAGTGGGCCGGTCAGTTGCGGCGCACCAGCCCCGAGAAAGAACAGGCTGCTGATCAACTCGTTGTCATCCTGGGTCTGGATGCGGATGGGGAAGCCACTCTGCAACTGAATGATTCCGGATAGCTGCCATTCGTCGAGAACCTTCCCGGCAAAACCGCTGTACTTGCGGGCAGGAATATCCCAAACGTAGTTGATGACGAAACGCTGCTTGGAGTTGAACAGCGACAGAGCGCGGCTGGCCTTGTAGTTGAACGGATTGACCGTCTCTTCGAAGCTGGAGGCCCAGTCGAGCGACTTGCTGAACGTATAAGCGGCCTGCAACTGCAGGCCGTGCGAGAATCGCTTCTCCAGGCTGGCCTGGAATGAGTTGTAGGCGGAGGCGGCGATGGTGTCCTCGGCGAAGATGTTGCTGAATACCGGGACGCCATCGATCGGACAACCGGTGCCTGCCGTAAAAGCGGGGAGCGCAGGATTGCAGTTGGGCGAAGAGTGTGGGCGAAGGCCCACCAGGTTCAGAGTCTGCCCCGCAGCCTGCACCGTGCCGCCGGTGGGAAGATGAAATCCACTCGGCAAAAGGCTTCCATTCGTCGCTGGGAGCGTTACGGAGAACTGATTGTCTTCTCCAAATGGCCCGCAACTGGCCTGCAGCCCGTAGGACAGAACCTTGGTGGGATCGTTGGCGGCAAGGGCCGCAATATCCAGGCAGGTTTGCGGATTCGCCGGGTTGATGTCATGCGAAGCCAACAGGCGGTGGCCCTGCGAACCCACGTATCCAAGTTGCAGAACGATATCCTTTGCCAATTCCCTCTGAACCGTGAAGTTGTACTGCGCCGTGTATTGCGTTCGCATGTGAGGCTGGAAATCGCCGTAGAGCAGCATGGGGCGGAAACTGGACCAATCCTGCGCCGTGCCCGGCTTGGGCTCTAGCATGCCAATAAATGGATTCGGGTTTATGGACCCGTTCTGCGCCACAAATGGGGTATTGAAGAACGTTGACTGCAGCAAGGTACTGCCGCCGAACGGAGGCTCAGCGCCGAATTGTTCGAGCACCAACTGCTCCATCGGGTTGTAAAACAGGCCCCAGCCGGAACGAATGCTGGTCTTGCCGTTGGCGCCAAACAGTTTGCCTAATGCCCCGTTGGTGAAGCTCGGGCTGTAGGCGACGCCGATTCTCGGGGCGAACGCTTTGTAGTACGTTTGCGTCATCCCGGCGGGAACCCCTGGGTCTCCCGGAACCACCAGTCCAGTAGGCTCAACGCCCGCGTCCGCGCACGAGGTCACCCCAAAATTACTTTGCTCAGTGGTGGTTAACATGCAGGGGTACACGGTAGAGTTCTGGCCGGGACGGAAGGTTTGCACGTGGCGTAAAACGTCAGTTAAAGGAGTGTCCAACTCCCAGCGAAGGCCGTAATTCAGTGTGAGGGACGGCTTGATCTTCCAGCTATCCTGGGCAAATAGATAAACGCCCGTACTGCGGACGTTCTCTCGCTGCGCCGAGCCCTGAACGTAGTTGTCAACCAGCCCGAGCAGGTAACCCGGATAATTGTCGCCGTACTGGACGGAATTCGAGGTTGAACTATTGAAGGTGAACTGGCCGCTCACGTTGTAGAAAAGGGTCTGATCGAAGCGGTCGCGGCGGACGTCCGCGCCGAACTTCATGGTGTGACTGCCCTTGACCCAGGTCAGATTGTCCGCCCACATAAATGAGTTTCCAACCTGCGGCAGTTCGCCTTCCCAGCCGTTGCCAACTGCGAATCCCCCTGCCACAGAAACGAAGGGAACTCCCGTATGGTTGAAAGGCAGACCAGTGGTAATTCCAGCCTTGCTCGCGTCCGTGATGGTTCCGTTGCTCACGGCGGTGCTAATCAGCGCATTGACGGCGGACGAATCGGAAGTCCCGCCAAAGCACTCGCCCGCAGGAATGGCGGAGGTACACGAAGCCTGCACCGATCCGGTGGATTGCGGATGCTGGAAGGTCAATTGCCCCTCCCGCATGTACGTGAAGCGCGCTTCGTTGACCAGAGAATTGCTGATGGTCCAGGTATGACTGGGGTTGAACTGCTGGTAGCGCGAAGCCACTTTCGCACCGAAGCCCGGTATGTTGGCGCCCGAGGCCTGGAAGTTATAGAAAGGCTGAAGACTATCTCCGTCGTTGTAGTAGTAGTAGAAGCTGAAACTCTGGTGGTCGTTGATGTGGTGATCGAAACGCAGGGTAAATTGATCCTGGTTGTCGAAGCTGGTCGGGACAGCCTGGTACGAGATACCGTCAGGCCGGTTCGCCCCGGGAACGAAGCGCAGCATATCCATAGCGACCGGGTCCATGCACGGCGTGGGGATGGTGGCGTTGCCGTTGATGTCGGTGGGGAATATCGCAGTCCCAGAGAGGCCGCCCCAGGGCACACCAGCGGCCGGGGTCAACCCGCCGGCGGTCGTAATCGCCGCAGTGCAGCCTGGCCTTCCGTTGAGCGCGTCGGCCACCGTCTGATCGTTAATTTGGTTGGGAGTACAAGGATTTCCCGTGCCGGGTCCGGTTCCGGGCCAGCACTGCGGGAACCCACCAGCAAAAACACTGCCCCCCTGTGCTGCCGTGGGTCTTTCCTGGGGCGTGGGAACAATCACCGTCTGGCCTGAAATCCCTTGTCGCACGCGGCGACCTTCATAGGACGTAAAGAAGAAAGTGCGGTCTTTCTTGAGTGGGCCACCGAAGGTTCCGCCGAATTGGTTCTGGTTAAATTGGGGCTTGACGGTGTTGAAGTATCCCTGGGCATTCAGCACCTTGTTGCGGAAGTATTCGTAGACGTTGCCGTGCCACTGGTTGGTGCCGGACTTGGTCACGACGTTGACGACTGCGCCGGAGTTGCGGCCGTACTCGGCGTCGAAGGTGTTGCTGATCACGCGGAATTCTTCAATGGCATCAGGAGTGGGCTGAATCGCGGGCAGGTTGACGAACTGATCGTTGGCGTCCCCCCCGTTGACGCTGAAGTTGTTGGCGCGATCGCGGCCCCCGTTGACGGAAACCGAGCCTGCACTGTCGCTGCCGTAGAAGGTTCCGCCGCTGGATCCCAACTGCGATTGCACGCCGGGCTGCAACTGCAGAAACTGATAGCTATCGCGGGCGTTGAGAGGAAGTTCGTTCACCGAGCGGTTGTTGACCACCGCACCCAGCTGCGTGCTGCTGGTGTCCACTAGCGGGGCCTCCGAAGTCACGTCCACGACTTCCTGGGCGGCGCCCAACTGCATCGTCATGTTGAGCGTGATGACCTGGTTCACGTCTAGGGCAATGCTGTGGCGGACCGCCTTCTTGAATCCGGTCAGATCGAAGGTGAGCGTGTAAGTGCCGACGGGGAGGTTGGGGAAGCCGTAGTCCCCGCTGTCATTGCTCTGGGTGTCGTAGTTCACACCCGTAGCGTCGTTGGTGGCCGTCACTTTCACTCCGCTCAGCACGGCCGCGGTGGGATCGGCAACGCGACCGAGAATCCGGCCACCCGTGCCCTGGGCCGGCAGCAGCGTTGAAAGGGAAAAACAGAGGACGGCAACGAAACAAAGCGATCTCAAACAGGTCGTCCCCAGACGCGGCTGGGAGCAGCGGGCTCGCAATGACGGCATGGAACCTCCAGACTTTCCTCGGGAGAGTTTGGTCCTTCTCGAAAGCGAAAAGCTTGTATCCACCCGGAACCTTGCTATAATCCCGCAAGGTTAGAGAAGCGGGATGGGGACTGTCAAGGAGAAAAAAACAAGTCCCTGCCATGCAAATCTCTGATCCGGACGCAGATCATCGGCCTGGATTTATCGGTGTACGAGCCATGCGACCAACCCGCGCGGAACCGTACTTGAAGATCGGAGCAGTGGCGAAGATGGTGGGCGTCTCGCCGTCGGTCATCCGGTCCTGGGAAAGCATGGGGCTGGCGCGCCCGCGGCGCAGCGAGAGCAAGTACCGCTTGTACACCCGCGAAGATGTGAAGTTGCTGAAACGGGCGCGCTTCCTGCGCCGGGCGCGGGGCTTGAATGCAGCCGCGATTGTGCAACTGATGAAGCGGGAGGGCCGGGTTCGGCCGGCAGCAGGCATTGGGAATGCCGGGGCGGTCGGGGCGCATCTGCGGCAACTGCGGGCCCGGCGGCGGCTTTCGCTGGCGGAGGTCGCGCAGGCGGTCGGAATCTCCGTGGGATTTCTCAGCGCCCTGGAGCGGTCGCAGATGAGCGGGTCGGTGGGAACGCTGCGCAAGCTGGCGCGATTTTATAAGACGAACATCTTGGATTTTTTCGACGCCCACGGGACCGGCAGCCGGCAAGTGCGCCCGGCCGAGCGCAAAGTGCTGGAGGCGGGTGAGGGCGTCCGCATGGAATTGCTGGCCTGGGGCAACACCGTGATGGAGCCGCATCTGTTCCGGGTCGCGCCCGAAGCCGGCAGCGGAGATCCCTACGCCCACGACGGCGAAGAATTCATTTACGTCCTCCGCGGAGATCTGGAGATTACCCTGGATGGCGAGCAGTACCGGCTGAAACCCGGCGATAGTTTTTATTTCGAGAGCGCCACTCCCCATCGCTGGCGGAATCCGGGCCGCAAAGAAACCTGGGTGCTGTGGGTCAACACCCCGCCGACCTTTTGAGGAGATTGAAACCATGGTGGGCAGAGGCGTAACCTGCGAGTCCGGCAGTCAAGGACGTCGCGGAGGGTACATGAACCGGCAGCGAATCGTGAAGTTGCTCCCCGTGCTGGCGGCGATTTTATTCATCGGATCGTGCTCGAAAAAGACTCCCACGCTCAGCCTGCTGGTGTGGGAAGGCTATGCCGATCCTTCGTTCGTGCAAGCGTTCGAGGAGCAGAACCATTGCAAGGTCTCGGCTTCGTACATGGGATCGAGCGACGAATTGATGGCGAAACTGCGCGGGGGCAGCGCCGGGAATTACGACGTGATTTCGCCGTCGAGCGACGTGGCGAGTTCCATAGCGACCGCAGGATTAGCCGCCCCCCTCGACCTTGCGAAGATTCCCAGCTACAACCAGCTTTCTCCGCAGCTTACTTCCCTGCCCCTGGTGCGGGCCAACGGCCAGGTGTACGGCGTGCCCTTCATGTGGGGGCCGGACCCGATCATTTACGACACGACCGCCTTCCCGCAGCCGCCGGATTCCTGGAATGTGCTCTGGGATCCGAAATATAAGGGGAAGATTTCGGTGTGGGACGATCTCTCCACCGTATATATGGCCGCGCAAGTGCTCGGGTATGACAAGCCCGATCCTTCGCAACTTTACAACCTGAGCAACGAGCAACTGGAGGCGGTCAAGAAAAAACTGCTGGAGTTGAAACCGAGTGTCCGCAAGATGTGGTCCACGGGAGGCGAACTGACCAACCTGTTTCAGAACCACGAGGTCGTGATCGCCATGGGCTGGCCGCTCAATACGGCGGACCTGAAAAAGGCAGGGTTCCCAGCCGGCGAGACGATTCCCAAGGAAAACACCACGGGCTGGATTGATCACCTGATGATCACCGCGGGCAGCGAAAACAAGGAACTCGCGCACAAGTTTCTGGAGTACATGATCGCGGCCAAGACGCAGAAGTTGGTCACCGACAAGACGCACTACGTTCCGGCGAATCCGCAGGCGGGGCAGTTTATGACTGCGGACGAGGTGAAGACACTGCATCTGGATGATGTGGACGGCTACCAGAAGCGCATTTATTTCTGGCAGAACGTTCCGCGGCGCGCCAAGTACAACGAGATTTGGAACGAAGTCAAGGCAGCGCAATAGGGCTAGGACGGCATTCTCGCTAATGGGATCGTAAGAAACAACTAACTGCTCATGATCTCCTCGACTACTCCTGACCTGGCAGCGGTGAACGCGCAGTCCGCCGCGAAACCGACTCTGCTCAGCATTCGCAAGGTCGCCAAAAGTTTTGGCCGGAATGCGGTGTTGCGCGATATTTCTCTGGACATTGCGGAAGGCGAATTTCTTACCATTCTTGGGGAAAGCGGATCGGGAAAAACAACGCTGCTGCGGATTATTGCCGGCTTCGAGACCGCCAGTTCGGGCGAATTGTGGATGGGATCGGAGCGGTTGGACGGTCAGCCGCCCTACCGGCGGCGGGTCAATACCGTATTTCAGAGCTACGCGCTGTTTCCGCACCTCACGGTCGAGCAGAACGTCGGCTACGGGCTGCGCGTGGCTAAGCGGCCTGAGGCGGAGATCGAGCAGCGCGCCGCCGAGGCTCTCGACAAAGTAAAGATGACGGCGCACGCAAAAAAGAAGCCGTCAAAGATCAGCGGCGGACAGCAGCAGCGTGTGGCCTTGGCGCGGGCGCTGGTGAACAGGCCGCGGCTGCTGCTGCTGGACGAGCCGCTCTCCGCGCTGGATGCGAACCTGCGGCGGCAGATGCAGGTGGAATTGAAATCGCTGCAGCGGGAGGTCGGTATCGCCTTCGTCTTCGTCACCCACGATCAGGAAGAAGCGATGGTCATGTCGGACCGGATCGCACTGCTGCGTTCCGGCGAACTGGAGCAGGTGGCGACCCCACGCGAAATCTATAGCCGTCCGGCAACCGCTTACGTGGCACAGTTCATCGGGCACACCAATCTGCTGCAAGCGGAAGTGCGCGGCGGCGTGGCGCGGTGCGGGGCGCTCTCGTGGCCGGTTTCGCTAGCGGATGGTCCCGCGCTTTTTTCCTTGCGGCCGGAGCAGGTTCGCGTGGGCGCGGGCGCCGCTGGCGCCGTGCGGGTTCGTGGCCGCGTTGCGCATCAGGCGTTTCACGGCGCGACGGAGTTGATTCGCGTGCAATGTGCCGATGGGCTTGTCCTGGTCGTCAGAACTGCCAGCGGAAACGCTCCGCAGAGCGAAGTGGACCTGGAATTCTCGGCTTCCGATGCGATCGTGGTGCGCGAATCTCCCGAAAGGATCTGATGTTTTCCCGGGCGTACAAGACGGTTGTGACCGTGCCGCCGCTGGCGTGGGTCGCCGTGTTTCTGCTCGTCCCTTACCTGCTGATGTTCTGCTACAGCTTCTGGTCGGTCTCTTCTTCGCAGACGATCGTTCACTCGTGGAACCTGAATAACTATGAAGAATTGCTGATGAAGCCGGTCTACTGGCAGACGCTGCTGCGTTCCATGTGGATTGCGGCTCGGGTAATGCTGTTTTCTCTGCTGCTGGGATATCCGCTGGCGTACTTTCTGTCGTTCTACGCGGGACGGCGGAAGGATCTCCTCTATCAATTGGTGATCATTCCGCTGTGGGTCAGCTACCTGGTGCGTGCGTACGCGTGGAAGACTATCCTTGGCGCGGATGGCGTGCTGAATACGTCGCTGCAATATCTGCACCTTACCAGTCATCCGCTGGATTTCCTTCTTTACAGTCCGTTCGCCGTGGTGCTGACGCTCACGCACATCTACACGCCGTTCACGTTCTTGCCGATTTATGCGGCGCTGGAACATATCCCCCGCAATCTGGTCGAGGCCTCGCATGATCTGGGCGCGACTCCGGCGCAAACCTTCTGGAAGGTCATCTTCCCGCTCTCGATTCCCGGCGTTCTGGCCGGGGCGACGTTTGCGTTCGTTCTGAGCCTGGGTGATTTTCTTGCGCCGCTGTTGTTGGGCGGGCCCAGCGGCATCATGATTTCGAACATCGTGGTCAGCCTGTTTGGCGCGGCTTATAACTGGCCCCTGGGTGCGGCGATTTCGCTGGGCCTGCTGGTTCTGGTCGTGAGCCTGCTGTTCTTTTCCGAGAAGCTGGAAAAGAAATGGAGCTTCTCATGAGCGGCGATACGGCAAACCTCCCGCGCTCACGCTGGCTGCTGGCGCATGCCGCGGCCGTCTTCGGATTTCTTTACCTTCCCATCGTCGTGCTCATTCTCTATTCCTTCAACGGACAAGGGGTGGGCGGATTCCCGCCGCGCAATCTCACCCTCGACTGGTATCGCACCTTGTTTGGCGACGGGCCGATCTGGGATTCAGTGCTCAACAGCCTGCAGGTGGCATTGGCCGCGATGGCGATCTCGCTCGCGTTCGGCGTGCCGGCGGCGCTGGCGCTCGACCGGGCGCAGTTTCCGGGCAAGGCGCTCTTCCGGCGACTGGTGCTGCTGCCGCTGATTCTGCCGGGAATTATTACCGGCCTCTCGCTGCTCATGCTGTTCAACCTGGCGAACGTCAAACTCAGCCTGCTCACGATTGCACTCGGCCACGGCACAGCACTTATCTCGGTGGCGACGACAGAGGTTTTTGCGGGATTGCAGAAGCTGGATCGCGCTCAGGAAGAAGCCTCGCTCGACCTGGGAGCGAACTACTGGCAAACGTTCTGGCGGGTGACGGTGCCGAACCTGAAGCTGCCCATCATCGGCGCGGCTCTTTTGATCTTTACGCTTTCGATGGATGAGATCGCGGTCAGCTTTTTCCTGATCGGCCGCGACAACACGCTGCCGCTCGAAATCTGGGGGCGGCTGCGGCGCGGCATCACGCCCGAAATCAACGCGGTCTCGACGATCATTTTCGTCTTCTCGCTGGTGACGATCATCTTCTGGTACCGGTTGCGCGTTCGCAGCGAGGGCAGGGCTGAAGTAGATGTGGAACTGATGGAAACGCCCGAGGGGGATGCGAAGTGAGCGCAAATCGCAGGGACTTCATCAAATTTGTCGTGGCCGGGGCAGTATCGGCGGGATGCCCGGTAGATCTGTCGCTGGTGGCGGCGCAAACCGGAGAAGCGCACTCGAACGCCGCCAGTGTTGAGGGCGAGGACAATCGCATCTGCCATCAGGTCCGCGATGGCCGGGTATTCTCGCGTCCTCCGGCATCGGCCAAGCATGACGTGGTGATTGTTGGCGGCGGTGTGAGTGGGCTGGCGGCGGCCTATCGCCTGCAGCATCGCGATGTGCTCCTGCTGGAAAAAGAACCGCATTGGGGCGGCAACGCTTACGCCATGGAGTATGAAGGCAGCACTTACGCCGCAGGCGCTGCGTTCCTGGAGGCGAACTCGCAGGCGTTCCACTTTGCTAAAGAGATTGGTCTGGACCCACTGCCGGTCAACTGTGCCGATGGCAGCATCATCAACGGTGAGTTCGTGCCCGACACCTGGGGTGACGGCCTGAACAAGATTCCTTATCCGCCGTTTACACGCGAGAGCTTTAAGAAATTCAAGAAGGAGATGATGGCCATTGATGTAGAAGGCCGGGGCTTGGAGCTGTTCAACGTCCCGTTTTCCAGCTTCATGAAGCTCTACGCGCAAGAGATCAAACAATGGTGGGACGCGTTCGGTCCCTCCAACTGGGGCGCGGCCAGCGACGACACTGCGGCAGCGATGGGCATTGAGGCCCTGCAGTATCTGGCCGCATCGAGCCACCTGGATAATCGCTATACCTGGCCGGGTGGACTCGGCGCGATTAGCAAGAAGCTGGCGGAGATTCTCGAGCCCAAGTATGGCAGCCGGATGCAGGCAGGAGCGACCACAGTGGCCGTAGTTCCTGGCAAGGAAGACGTGCAACTGAGTTATGTTTCGGCTGGGGACTTGAAAACTGTATCCGCGAAAGCGGTGATCATGGCCACGCCGAAGTTCATCACGCGGCGCATCGTAGAAGGGATTCCCGACAAGCAGAGTGAGGCCATGCGGCAGATTCGCTACGCACCGTATTGCGTGGTCAACCTGATTTTCGACAAGCCCGTATTCAACAAGGGATACGACACCTGGTGCCCCGGCAACACCTTCACCGACTTCATCGTCGCGGACTGGGTGATCCGGAAGAAATCGGGCTACAAGCAGAAGCACAACATCCTGAGCTGCTATACGCCCATGAAGGAAGAAGATCGCGGGTATCTGTTGAACGAAACCGGCGCGCGGAAGATTGCGGCCAATGTGTTGCGCGACTTCCAGAAGTTAACCCCGGAATTCAACGTGGATCCGGTGGAAGTCCACATCTACCGCCGTGGACATCCCCTGTATATGTCCACGCCGGGGCTGTTCACGCGGGTGCAGCCGCTGGTGCGCCAGCCCATGGATCGCGTTTTCTTCGCGAACACGGACTCCGAGGGGCCGGAGTCCACGACGAATGAGGCGATCCTCGCCGCCGGGAGAGCGGTACGGCAGGCTGAGGCGCGGCTGGCGGGCAAGCCGGCTCCGAAAGAGACCGCGGTACTGGGCTGAAAACCAGAGCTATTTGCTTCTTCTTCCCTGGTCAATCCGAATTACACCCGCAAGGGATCTCCCCCTTTGCACGTAATTTCGTCTCCCGCATAGTAAAGTGGTAGTAGACAACCAATCAGGAAGGATCCTTTTGAGTTCAAGCATTCGCAACATCGCCATTATCGCGCACGTGGACCACGGCAAGACCACCCTGGTAGACGCCATGCTGCAACAGAGCGGCACGTTTCGTGCCAACGAGCACCACGTCGAACGCGTGATGGATTCGAACGAACTGGAGCGCGAGCGCGGCATCACCATCCTGGCCAAGAACACGGCCATCTTCTATCACGACGTAAAGATCAACATTGTGGACACGCCCGGCCACAGCGATTTTGGCGGCGAGGTCGAGCGCGCCCTGAAGATGGTGGACGGCGTGATGCTGCTGGTGGATGCCAGCGAGGGACCGCTGCCGCAGACCCGCTACGTGCTGGGCAAAGCGCTGGAAGCAAAGCTGCCGCCCATTGTCGTGATCAACAAGATTGATCGCTCCGATGCCCGACCGCAGGAAGTGCTCAACGAGATCTACGACCTGTTCATTGATCTCGACGCCAAGGAAGAGCAGCTCGATTTTCCCGTGCTCTACACCAACGCCAAGACGGGGACCGCATCGAGCAACATCCTCGGCGGCGGAGAAGACTTGCGGCCGTTGTTTGACGCGATTCTGAAGACCATTCCCCCGCCCAAGGGAGATGCGTCTGGTCCGTTGCAAATTCTGGTGGCGAACCTGGATTACAGCGACTACCTGGGGCGGCTGGCCATCGCGCGCGTCTTCAACGGCAAGATGTTCACCGGCGAAGAGGTAGCCATCGCCAAACTCGACGGCTCCCTGCACAAGACGAAGATCACCAAACTGTTTTCGTTTTCCGGCTTGAAACGGACGGATATCACGGAAACCGAGTTGGGAGACATCGTCGCCGTCGCCGGCGTCGAAGGCATCACCATCGGCGAGACGATTACCGACGCAGAGAATCCGGCGCCGCTGGCGCACATCGCCATTGATGAGCCCACGATCGCGATGCTGTTCACGGTGAACACCTCGCCGTTCGCGGGCAAAGACGGCACCTATGTCACGTCGCGCAACCTGCGCGAGCGGCTGGAGAAAGAGCTGCTGACCAACGTTTCCCTGCGGGTCGAAGAGACGGGCACAACCGATTCATTCAAAGTGCTGGGCCGCGGCGAACTGCAGCTTTCCATCCTGATCGAGATGATGCGCCGCGAAGGCTACGAACTCATGGCGGGCAAGCCGGAAATCGTCACCAAGCGCATTGACGGCAAGCTGATGGAGCCGGTCGAGCATCTCACGGTGGACGTTCCGGAGGAATTTGTCGGCGTCGTGATGGAGCAGTTGGGATCGCGCAAGGGCGAAGTCACCAACATGCACAATCACGGCTACGGGCGCGTGCGCATCGAGTTCCGGGTCCCCAGCCGCGGGCTCATCGGGCTGCGCAGCCAGTTGCTCACCGACACGCGTGGAACCATCGTTATGAACTCGCTCTTTGATGGATACACGGAATGGCAGGGCGAAATTCCGCACCGCCTCACCGGCGCGCTGATCGCCGACCGCGGCGGAGTCTCCACGGCTTACGCCCTGTGGGGTCTGCAGGAGCGCGGAGAACTGTTCGTGGGCCCGGGCGTTGAACTGTACGAGGGCATGATCATCGGCGAGAACGCCAAGGACACCGACCTCGACGTGAACGCGGTGCGGGAAAAGAAGCTCACCAACATGCGGGCTTCGACGGCGGATGAGGCCATCCGCCTGGTGCCGTTCCGTCCCCTGAATCTGGAGCAGGCCATCGAGTTCATTGCCGATGATGAATTTGTCGAAATTACGCCAAAGTCGCTCCGCCTGCGCAAGAAAGTCCTGCAAGCAAACCGGCGCAAGAAGAGCGCTTACGCGGCAGTCGAAGAATCGTGAAGCAGCATCGCAAGTCAGCACAAGAAACAAAGACCAAAGCACCCCTGCGCATGTTTCTTGTGCCCTGCAGTTGCGGGACAACCTTTGCCGTGGCCGAGGACTACGACCATCAGGGTACGGCCTGGAGCCGTTACCTTGTCTGTCCCGGGTGCGGCAAGCGGCACGATCCCAAGAACCGTCTGCTGCAGATGGGATTCCATCGGGAAGGATACTGGAAGGTGGATGAGTGCTAGACGTTCTAGGCATGCCCGCCCCCGGCGTTCCCGGGGCCGCTAGAAGTCATCCCATCGCCAGACCGGTTTTAGTGCCCAAAACCCTTGCGTGAAGGCGCTCCCGTAAACCTGCTATACTGCTCGGCGCAATTGACTGTTCGCCAGCTCCGGTCACGATTTTCAGGAACGGCCCTCCCGACCTGCCAAGTCCGCCGAATTGAGCTTGCACTCCGACAGCTCAATGCAGGGGAAGACGCGTGAAGAATATTTTTGTGGGGAATCTCAGCTTCAACACCGCCGAAGATGAGTTGCGTCAGGCTTTCGAAGCCTACGGGCAGGTGGACCGTGTGAGCATCATGACCGACCGCGACACCGGACGGTCGCGCGGCTTCGGATTCGTCGAGATGGCCAGCAACGAAGACGGAGAGAAAGCAATCGCAGCCCTGAACGGTTCGCAACTTGGCGGACGCACCGTCAACGTCAACGAAGCGCGGCCCAAGACCGAGCGCAGCAGCGGCAGCGGCGGTGGGGGCGGCGGCGGCCGTGATCGTGGTGAGCGCGGAGGCCGCGGTGGTGGCGGCGGGCATCGCGACCGCTGGTAATGAAGACTTTGCCGTGAAAGCCTGATTTTGTGACCGTTTGGCGCGGCTTTCCGTTGCCGACACGTTGCAGCGTTCGCGCCTGGCATTGTGCGGGCTGCCGGCCCGGCGGCAGGAATTTTTCAGCTTCGCTTCGGCGATTCGATGCGGCCTTTGAGATTGAAGCCGAATCGCCGGCCCATGTAGACTGTAGTCATCGGTACGCGCCCGTAGCTCAGTTGGATAGAGCGGTTGCCTCCGGAGCAACAGGTCGGGAGTTCGAATCTCTCCGGGCGCACCATCCCCACCAGACTGCGGCAGACCACCCTACCCTCGATTGTCCCCTTTGGCAGGTGACCAGAGAGTTACAAGCGTCTGCCCACGCATTGGTACACTGGAAGGAAGATGGCTAGAAGCTCAATTGGGACCAGGATTTTCGCCGTGGCACTGGTCGGGGTAGGCCTGGCAGGGCTTCCGGCGCACACCCGCGCAGCGGACGAACCTTCATCCCAGCCTCAGCGCCCGGCCTCGGCCGATTCTGGACTTTACCTTAAGGTGCGGCTTTCCACTCCCGTCAAGATGTCGAAGCTCAAGCCGGCGGACGTTGTCGAGGGGACCCTGTCGCGCGATGTCTATTCTGCGGACCGCAAGTTATTTCCCGCGGGCAGCCGCGTGCGACTCACCGTGGACCACCTTGAAAAAAGGCGGCGGGCTCCGAACGACCACTGGCCCTGGGTGATCAAGGTTTTTACTCCAAGGCACGAGACCTATCCGGTCTTCAGGACCGCCACGGTGGCGCAGACGGCGGGTGAGAGTTCGCTGCAGGTTTCGCTGATTTCCATGAGCCGCATGCGCGAGGTGCACCCGCAAGCCAAGTCGCAAAAGAAAGGAAAATCAGGACAGGCGTCCAGCCAGGAAAACGGCGCCGTCGAAGTGCACAAGCCCTACTCCGATCGAACCGCGACGCCCACCATGGTGTTCGAAGCATCCAGCGTCGAGAACCTACCCCCGGTTGCAGGGGATAAGAAGGAAGACACTGCGGCGGAGGATAATCCGTCCAGTCCAGAAATCATTCCCGCAGCTACCCGATGCAAGATTCTCCTTCTGGACGCAATCAGCGCGTCGAAGAGCAAGCCGGGAGACAAGGTGCGAGCGCGCCTCCTCGAACCCGTGCTGCTGAATTCCAGGGTAGTTTTGCCTGCCGGCAGCCTGTTCGAAGGGAAAGTGCTGAAGAGGAATCCGCCGCGGTGGCTGAGCCGGGCGGGATCTCTGTACCTGGCGTTTACAGATCTGACCTTGCCGGAAGGCAGCAGAATTCCGATCGCGGCCTCGCTCGCGGGGGCTGAATTAGACCGGAGATCGCACACGCGGATGGATGCGGAGGGACAACTGCGGGGCGAGCGCCCGGGCAAGGCCTGGATGGCGATTAACCTGGGTGTGACCGCCGGCATCGCCAAAGAAGTGGACGACGGAGTGCAGCTTGTGATCGAGGCCATCGTCTCGACCGCGACCGATGCCTCCACCGCCGGAACCTCGCGCATTGTCGCCAGCTGCATTTCCGGGCTCTACATGGTGACCCGCCATGGCCGCGACGTCGTGTTGCCCCGCTTCACCGAGATGGACATCTCCCTGGACCGGCCCGTGCCGCTGGGTCCATTGCAGGGGGATGCGGCTTCCGCATCGGTAGCGGGAGGAAAATAGCAGCGGTGAACTACCACGCGATTCTGATTGTCTCTTTCGGCGGTCCCGAGTCACGGGAGGACGTCATTCCGTTCCTTGAAAACGTTCTGCGCGGCAGGAATATTCCGCGCGAGCGGATGCTCGCCGTCGCCGAGCATTACTACCACTTTGGCGGCAAGAGCCCCATCAATCAGCAAACTCGCGAACTGATGGCGGCCCTGGAGGGCGAACTCGCGCAGCATGGACCAAAGCTCCCTGTCTATTGGGGCAATCGCAATTGGCATCCGATGCTGGCGGACACGCTGCGGCAGATGAAGCAGGACGGCATTCGGCGCGCGCTGGCGTTTGTGACCTCGGCCTTCAGTTCTTATTCCGGATGCCGGCAGTACCGGGAAGACATAGCCCGCGCGCAGGCCGAGGTTGGATCGGGCGCACCGGAGATTGACAAGCTGCGCGTGTTTTTCAATCATCCCGGATTTATCGAAGCAACCGAAGAACGGCTGCGGGACGCCTTGCGGGAGATTTCAGACACCGCGCTGCAGAAGGTGCAGATCGTTTACACCGCGCACAGCATTCCGCTCTCGATGGCCAACACCTGCGACTATGTGCGGCAACTCGAGGAAGTGAGGAAGCTGGTCTCGGCGAGGCTGGGGATCACGAACGACACTCTCGTGTATCAGAGCCGCAGCGGCGCGCCGGGACAGCCGTGGCTGGCGCCGGACATTCTGGATCACCTGCGCGAGGTGAAGGCGCGAGCTCTTGCCGGCGCGGTGGTGCTGGCTCCGATCAGCTTCATTTCCGATCACATGGAAGTGCTGTACGATCTCGACATTGAGGCGCGGCAGTTGTGCGACTCGCTGCCCTTGCCCATGGTGCGGGCGAAGACAGTCGGCGTCCATCCCAGGTTCATCAGCATGATTCGAGAACTGATTCTGGAGCGGGTGGACCCCAAGGCGGAGAGGCGAGCTCTCGGATCCCTGGGGCCGCGGCAGGACGTGTGTGCGGAAGATTGCTGTCCGGCGCCGCAGCGGCCGATGCGTCCGCAGCCTGCGGTTGGAAGTTAAGTTAGGGACAGTCGGCCGAATTCGAGTCAGCGCGATGAGGCGGGCACGCTGGGATGTTCGAAGTCAGTAGCTTTGGGGCGGCCCTCGACCAGACGCATCGTATCCAGGATTGTCTGGATCACCGGTTCGTTGCCCACGGCGGTGTTGAGCATGACGTGGTAGAGCGAGCGCGTGGGCCAATCGGCGTTGAAGTAGTGCTTCACATAGGCGACGCGCTCGCGATCCACGGAATCCACGAGTTCCACGGCATCCGCTTCGCGGTGCCCGTCCGCGATGGTGCGGCGGATCTTCTCGGCCCGGGGCGCATAAAGAAAAACGTGGAAGGCGCTGGGATTTTCGCGCAGCAGATACGGCGCGCCACGCCCCACCACAACGGCATTCCCTTCCCGCGCAATTCTGTTCATGATCTCCTGCATCATCGCCATCATGCGGTCGGTATCAAAGATATGGCTGCCCAAAGCTGCGCTGCGCTCGGAACTGCCGCGCCAGAATGCTTTTGCCAGGCGGTGCAACCGGCTGTCCATGCGTTCGTCGCAGCGCATGACAGCGGAGGCATCTACGTTGGCCAGGCGGGCAATTTCTTCGGTGAGCAGGTGGTCCCAGAGTTTCCAGCCCAGGCGATCGGCGAGTTCAGCGGCAATCGCGCCGCCGCCGCAGCCGTACTCGCGCTCAATGGTGATGAGACGAAACATGGCCCTGCCCTAGTGTACTGCGATTGCTCCCGGCCGCCCTTTCTTCATCAGAAAGACCAGAGGAACCATGGCCAGAATCGCCACCCCAAGCAGCCAGAAGCAGTCAATATAAGCCAGCATGGTGGCCTGGCGGACCACCACGCTCTGGATCATGGCATAGGCTTGTTGAGTTGCGGCGGCCCCACTGGCGCCATGCGCTCGCAGGGCACTGGCCGCCCCCTTGATCATGGACTGCAGCGCGGGGTTAGTGGCGCTCAAGTGACTGGATAAATTCGTCAGGTGAACCTGCGCCCGGCGATCGAGCATTGTGGTCACGACGGAAATCCCCACGCTGCCGCCGATGTTGCGCGCCAGGTTCATCAGACCCGAAGCAGCGTTGTTCTTGTCTCGCGGCAGGAAAGCGTACGCCGCCGTATTAATCGGGACAAACAGGAAAGCCATCCCCACAGCCTGGAACACACGCGCGCGGGCAACTGTCCGGAAGTCGATTTCAAGATCGAACCTGGTCATGTGAAACAGGGACAACGACAAGACGACGAGACCGAATAAAAGGAGCCATCGGGGAGTGTACCGCGAAAGCAGAAATCCCACGAGCGGAAGTAGGAGGATAATCGCAAATCCTCCAGGCATTAGCGCCAGGCCTGCCTGTTCCGCTGTGTACCCAAGTAGCGTCTGCGAAAATAGAGGCAGCAACAGCGTGCTGCCCAGCAACGCAAAGCCCAGCATGAACATCAGCAGGTTCGAAATCCCGAAGGTGCGCTCGCGGAACAAATGCAGATCGATAATCGGATCTTTGTGCCGCCACTCCCAGAAGATGACGAAGATCAGAGATGCAGCGGCGATCAGCGAGAGCGTCACGATGAAGTGGGACTCGAACCAGTCTTCGCGCTGACCCTTATCGAGTACCACCTGCAAGGTTCCCAATCCGAGCGCGACAAAGCCCAGGCCGACGTAGTCGATGGTGGTTTCGCCAAGCTTGCGGCGCTTGAAATACGGCGGGTCTTGAATCAGGCGCGAAGTAAGCAGGATCGAGAGGATGCCGACAGGGATGTTGATAAAGAAAATCCAGCGCCAGCTGAAGTTGTCGGTGATCCATCCGCCGAGCGTGGGACCGATCGCGGGCGCCGTGACCACAGCCATTCCATACACAGCGAAGGCCATGCCGCGCTTGGCGGGCGGGAAAGTGTCAGCCAGGATGGCTTGTTCGCTCGGCTGTAAGCCGCCGCCACCGGCGCCCTGCAGCACGCGGCAGATGATCAAGGTAGCCAGGTTCGGAGCGAGCCCGCACAGGAAGGAACTCACTGTGAACAGGGCCACGCAGCCCATGTAGAAATTCTTGCGGCCAACCACCGACGACAACCAGCCGCTCAGGGGAAGGACGATCGCGTTCGAGACGAGATAGGAGGTCAGGACCCAGGTACTCTCGTCCTGCCCGGCGGAAAGACTGCCGGCAATGTGCGGCAGGGCAACGTTGGCGATGGAAGTGTCGAGCACCTCCATAAAGGTGGCCAGTGTGACGGCGATCGCGATCACCCACGGATTGACTGCGGGACGCCAGGCATCCGCCTGATCGAGTGTGGCGGCCGCGGCGCTCATTAACGAGTCCAGACCTTGGGCACTACCGACATGCCGGGGCGCAATTGGTGATCGTTGTTCGAGCCGGGATCAAGCACGATCTTGACCGGGATCCGCTGCACCACTTTCACGTAGTTTCCCGTCGCATTTTCCGGGGGCAAAAGGCTGAACCGGGCGCCACTGGCCCCAGCAATACTGTCCACCTTGCCGTTGTAGGTGCGGCCATTGGCGTCCACTTCAATGCTGGCTCCCTGGCCGACCTTCATTTTGCGAAGCTGGGTCTCTTTGAAGTTGGCGGTGATCCAGACGTCATCGAGATTGATGGCTTTCATCAGTTCCTGGCCGGGCGCGACGTTCTGGCCGACTTCCACGGTGCGGTTGCTGACGATGCCGTCCACCGGGGCAAGGATTTTCGTGTACTGCAGGTTCAATTGGGCCTGATCGAGATCAGCTTTCTTGCGCTGCGCCTCCGCGAGGGCAGCGGCCGCTCTGGCGCGAATGACCTGCATCTGTTTGGGAGCAGTGTTGGCGTAGCGCCAGTTGGCTTCCGCCTGCACCAGCCTGCCCTGAGCCTGGGTAACTTGCTGCTGCGCGGCGTCGGCGCCGGCGCGCGCTCCTTCCACGGCCGCGGCGCTGGCCTGGGCAGCAGCAGTGGCCTGGTCATATTGCTGCTGCGAGATTTCCTGCTTGTCCACCAGTTGTTTGTAGCGAACCAAATCGTTCTGCGCCTTTACATTGTTGGCTGCGGCCTCCTGCAGTTGGGCCTTAGCGGCTTCGAACTGCTGTTTGGCAGCCTGGATGCCGGCGCGGGCGCTGTTGACGTCGGCCTCAGTCGCCGACACCTGGCTGCTGGTGTTGACGGATGTGATCGGCACGTTAACTCCGGCCGCGACCGCCGCGGCCTGCGCATCTTCAAAATCCGCCTTGGCGTGGTCGAAAGCGACTTGATAATCGGCCGGGTCGATTTCCACCAGCACGGTTCCTGCCTTTACGTACTGGTTGTCTTCGACGTTGAGCTTAATCACGTGGCCGGAGATGCGGGCGCTGATGGAATTGACGTGGCCGTCCACCTGGGCATCGTCCGTTGATTCGTAGCTGGTCACGTAGCGGTAGACGAAGAATCCGGCAACCAGCAGCACCAAAACTACGATCACCACCCCGATACGGAAGCCTTTGCCATCCGTGCGCGCAGGCCGAGCGTGAAAATCTTCCTCGGTCGCCGGCAAGGGTTTTGTGCCCGTCTCGGGCTGGCTGACTGCGGCGGGAGGGCCTTGAGTGGTTTGTGGCATAGGCTATTGACTGCCTTTCAGATATCGCTTAACGCCCTCTTCCGCGTCGCCGATGGAGCGGGCCAGTTCCACCTTCGACAGATTATGAGCATATAAACTCTGAATGTAGCTTTCGTGAGCACTGGCCAAAGCTTCCTGCGCCTGCACGACTTCCAGGTTGTCGGTAACTCCGGCGGTGAAGCGATCCTGGGACTGGACGAGGGCCTGTTCCGCCAACTGGACCGAACTGCGCGCCACTTCCACCTGCTCGGCCGCGGCGTTCAAATCGAGAAGTGATGCGCGAACTTCATAATCAATGCGGCCGCGCAGATCTGCCAGTTGCGAGCGGGCTTGTTTCATTTGCGCGTCCGCCTCGAGCACATCGCTGTGCACGCGGTTGCCGGCAAAAATCGGGATGTTGAGCCCTCCAGTCACCTGCCAGGTGCCGTTCGACTGGCTGGGCGTCACGCCGATGTCGCCCAGATTCGCGTTCACATCGAACGTGGGATAGTGTCCGGCGGCCGCAGCCCGTCGCGATAGTTCCGTGGCGCGGACCTGTGCCAGCGCGGCCTGGTAGTCGGCACGCGATGCGTATGCGTGCTGCAGATAGGCATCGAGGGGAAGAGGCGCGAGCGCCTGATATGGAGCCTTTTCGGTGAGCACAAATTCCTGCCCCGGCGGTAGCCCAATGATTCGCGCGATCATCAATTTCTGTTTAGCGAGTTCGTTGCGCACCACGATGAATTGCTGCTGGCGAGTTTGCAATTCAACCTGCGCCCGGAGCGTGTCAATAGCTGGGCTCACTCCCGCCTTCTGCTGGTCTGCGGCTTTGTCGTACAGGGCCTGAGCGCTCTTGACCTGGGCCTCCGCGGTCTCCACCCGGGCCGCGGCGGCAATGGCCTGCAGGTAGGCGTTGCCCACGGCCAACACAACTATTTCTCGCGCGTCCTTGTAGTTGAACTGCGCGGCCTTTACGTTCTCCGAAGCCGCGCGCTCCTTTTCCAGATTCCTGAAATTGAAGACCGACTGGCTGAGAGAAGCGCGCGCGTCGAAGTAGTTGAAGGCCGGGACCAAACGTGGGAGAGCGCCGGTGCTGCTGCCGGAAGGAGAGAGTAAGGGAAAAAGTTTGTTGAAACCGAGTGCCGCCAGGCTCTCGGTCTGCGCATTCTCGCTAACGCGGGCGCTGAGGTCCGGCAGCAGGGCGCTGAGTTCTTTCCACCATTCTCCGCGAGCCATCTGGGTCTGGTCGGAAGCCAGCAGCAAGCCCAGGTTGTTGCGCAGGCCCCGGTCAATCGCGTCTTTGAAATCGATTTGCAGAACATCCGCGGTCGCCTTGCCTTGCGGTTCACTGCCCAGGAAAGGATTTTGACTGCCGGGGAGCGAAACACTCGGAGGCGAAGGGTTCCCGCTTGTGGCTTGAGCCAGCAGAACCGACGCGGAAAGTAACGCAATTGCCAGAAATCTATGAACCCATCTCAGGCTTTTCAATGAGAACCGCATTTTCGAGCGTGAAACTTTCCCATCGCATTCATCCATTAGCCGGGACGCCTTTCTCCCCAATCGCAATAGACTTTTTCTCGATTTTCGATTCGCAGGGGTGGCCTCCCGATGCAAAAAGATTCCGCGAAAGCGCAGCAAACCACGCCTGTAGCCCGCGCGAACGAGGTCCGCCTCAGGAGTGCAGTGACTTCGGTGTTTTGCCCTACTCCTGTCGCCGCCGTTAATCTGAAGAGGTACGGAACCTGAATGCCGCGTTTTGCCACATTCGTCGCTCTGGCCATAGTGTCGCTCGCAGGCGTCGCGATCGGGCAGCATGGCGCCCCACCAACCAGCCCACGGAAGGTGGTCACGCACGTCGCGCCGCAATACCCCGAACTGGCACACCGGCTGCATCTGCAAGGCGTGGTTAAAGTGGAAGCCCAGGTTCGGGCCAACGGCAGCGTTAAGACGGCCCGGGTTTTGGGCGGAAATCCGGTGCTGGCCGATGCAGTCATTGTCGCGGTCGAAAAGTGGAAGTTTGAAGCGGCGCAAAACGAATCCACCGAACTGGTGCAAGTTTCGTTCGAGTCGCAGTGAGAGACTTCGGTTCGAACCTAGGATTCTCAAGGAACCCGCCCCATGTCGTCAATGCCAGGAAAGGCAGTCAAACGCGCAATCAAGCGTCTGCCGCGGCGGTACCCGCGCTACCGGTGCGAGTTTCCGGTTGTCGTGAGCCTGTTCTGCGGGGATGGACACCAGCAGCTGAACGCGCATTGCAGAGACCTATCGGAAGCGGGAATCGGCGTGTTGCTGGCGGAGGAATTGACGCCTGGAGAAGTCGTCTCCCTGACCTTTGCCCTCCCGGGAGGATCTGAATCGTGGGAGCTGCGGGCGGTGCTCCGGCACCGGCGCGGATTTCATTACGGCTTCGAGTTCCTTTCCCTTTCCGGACAGCAGGGCAGGATGCTCAAAACCTACCTCCCGTCTCTGGAGCGCGCCGATTGCGAGGAGTAGCGCGGGCTTGGCCGGCATGGCCTGCCTCAGGTCCTTTTGCCTTCTAATCCATTGTTGTGGAGAAGAGTGACTTAGGTCATCTTGAACAGCGGTGACCTAAGGTCCAACCTAAGACAGCACCCTCAGCCTTATAAGGACGGCAGGCATACTTTTCATGAGTGCTGCAATCGGAACCGACTGGACACGAATACTGTCCGATCCGGACCTTGTACGGAACGTCGGCAAACTGCTCCAGGCCTACCGCGAAGCGGCCCCGGAAAAACGGGAAGAAGCCCTGCTGTCGGCGATGCATGAGATCAAGGCCGGCGTGGCGGCTGGCAAGCCCGAGGCGGAGGAATCCGCGGTCCCACCGCCGGTTCCGACCCCTGCTACACCCACACCACCATTTGAGCCCGACTTGTACAGCCCGAATTGGGGCAGCGATCGCCGGCGCCATCCGCGGATCAAGTGCTTCGTTGCGGTCGAACTGCGCGTGGACGAAACCCAGACACCGATCTGGGGAAATCTTTCCAACACCAGCGTGGGCGGTTGTCTGGTTGAAACCGCCAGCCCCGTCCGATCCGGGGCAAAAGTAGAAATCGGACTCTGGGTTCCCAATGGAAAGATCTGGGTCAAGGGATTCGCGCTGACCGGAGTCGTAACGCGCAGCGGTCCCGCCACTGGAGTTCGAGTTCGCTTCGGCGCGATGGTCCCGAACGAGCGCGACAGTTTGCGCCAGTTCCTGAAGTTCGTGCAAGAAACTACTTGGACATCCAGCAACGAGAATGGCTATTTCCAATTCCTGAAGTAAACTGTCGCCCACCGCAGCTTTTTCCCCGCCGCTTAACCCACTTTCCAGCGGAAATTGATACACTCACTGACTGATTGCAACCTTACCGCTGTTAGGGACTCTAATCTTTTGTGGTCCGTGAAACGGCACTCGGGGCCGATGCCCGGCTGGAGGAGCAGAGCCGCATGGTAGCCAGTGAACAGGTTCTAGTGACGGGGAAGCAACTGGATACGCTGTGCATAAACACGATTCGAACTCTGGCCATTGATGCGGTGCAGCAGGCGAACTCAGGCCATCCGGGCGCGCCCATGGGCCTGGCGCCGGTGACGTACTGCCTGTGGCAGGAATTTTTGCGCTACAACCCAGCCGATCCGACCTGGGTCAATCGCGACCGTTTTGTCCTCTCCAATGGCCATGCTTCAATGCTGCTCTACGCGATGTTGCATCTGGCGGAGGTGCGGCAAGTCGGAGCGGACGGCCAGGTCACGAAGGAACTCGCCGTTCCCATGGAGGAAATCAAGCGCTTCCGCCAGTTGGGGAGTCGAACGCCGGGGCATCCGGAGTCTCACCTGACTTCGGGGATCGAGACCACGACCGGACCGCTCGGACAGGGCGTGGGCAACAGCGTGGGCATGGCCATCGCCGGCAAATGGCAGGGGGCGAGCTTCAATCGTCCCGGTCTGGAAATCTTCGATTACAACGTCTACGCGATGTGCAGTGACGGCGATCTGATGGAGGGCATTGGCGGCGAAGCCGCTTCACTCGCAGGACACCTGAAACTTTCCAATCTCTGCTGGATGTACGACCACAATCACATCACGCTCGACGGACCGGCCGATTGGTCGTTCAGCGAAGACGTAGCCACGCGCTTTATCGGATACGGCTGGAACGTCACGCGGGTCGCCGATGCCAACGATCTGGAGATGCTGGCGCGGGCTTTCGAAACTTTCCACAAGACAACGGACCGGCCGACCCTGATCATCGTGGACAGCCACATCGGCTACGGCTCGCCGCACAAGCAGGACAGCAACGCCGCTCATGGCGAGCCTCTGGGCGAAGAAGAAGTGCGGCTGGTCAAAAAGTTCTACGGCTGGCCCGAGGATGCGAAGTTTCTGGTGCCCGAGGGTGTGCGCGAGAACTTCCGCGAAGGCATCGGCAAGCGGGGGCGCGATCTGCATGCCCAGTGGTCGCAGCGATTTGCGGAATATTCGCAGAAGTTTCCCGAACTCGCCGACCGCCTCCACCGTATGCAGCATCGCGAACTGCCCGCAGGCTGGGACAAGAACCTGCCGGCATTTCCCGCCGACGCCAAGGGCGTGGCGACGCGCGAGAGTTCGGGCAAGGTGCTGAACGCGCTAGCGCAGAATGTTCCGTGGCTCATCGGCGGGTCGGCCGACCTGGCCACGTCGAACAAGACCACGCTGAAGTTTGAAGGAGCGGGAGAATTTCAAGCCGGCAGCTATGCCGGGCGCAATTTGCACTTCGGTGTGCGCGAGCACGTGATGGGCGCGAGCGTGAACGGGCTGACCGTATCCGGCATCCGGGCCTTCGGCGCGACTTTCTTTAACTTCAGCGATTACATGCGGGCCAGCATTCGGTTGTCGGCGTTAATGGAGATTCCTTCGATCTTCGTCTTCACCCACGACTCCATCGGCGTGGGAGAGGACGGACCGACCCATCAGCCCATCGAGCAACTGGCCTCGTTGCGGGCCATGCCGAATCTGATCGTGCTCCGCCCTGGCGATGCGAATGAAGTGGTCGAAGCGTGGAGGATTATTGCGCAGCTGAAGCATTCGCCCGCAGCGCTGGTGTTGACGCGGCAGAATCTGCCGACTCTGGATCGCTCCAAGTACGCTCCGGCTTCCGGCGTGGCGAAGGGGGCATACGTGCTGGCCGATGCGCCGGGCGGCAAGCCTGACGTAATCCTGCTGGGCACGGGAAGCGAATTGTCACTATGCGTGGACGCTTACGAGAAGTTGAAGCCCGAAGGCGTCAAGGCGCGTGTGGTCAGCATGCCCTCCTGGGAAATTTTTGAGCAGCAGGACAAGGCATACAAGGAGAGCGTCCTGCCGCCGGGTGTGACGGCGCGAGTATCGGTGGAAATGGCCTCAACTTTCGGCTGGGACCGCTACACCGGGCTCAAAGGGCGGAAGATCGGCATGCATCGCTTCGGAGCCTCGGCGCCTTTGAAAGATCTGCTGAAGTATTTTGAGTTCACCGTAGAGAAAGTTGTGGCGGAAGCGCGCGCAGCGATTGCAGAAAATTAACTCGTAGAGACGTAACTTGTTACGTCTTGCGCCTGCCAGCAATTCAGAGACGCGGGAAGCTGCGTCATTACGAACAGGGAATCGTAGGAGATCACTATGCAGCCAACTGGAATACTCGAAACCTCGAAAGCGACCAGGAATCCGCTGAAGGAATTGCTCAACTTCGGCCAGTCCATGTGGCTCGACTACATCCGGCGCGATTTGTTCACAACCGGCAAACTGCAGCACCTGATCGCCGAGGACGGACTTCGGGGCATGACATCGAACCCGGCCATCTTCGAGAAAGCTATCGGCGACAGTTCGCTCTACGAGGACATTTTGAAGTCGCTCGCCTCCCGCAAAGATCTCGACACCACCGGCCGTTACGAGCAGATTGCGATTCGCGACATTCAGGCCGCGGCCGACTCGCTGCGCCCGGTGTACGAAGACTCGAAGTTCCGCGATGGGTATGTCAGCCTGGAGGTTTCACCCTATCTCGCGCGCAAGACGCGGGAGACGATTGACGAGGCGCGGCGCCTGTGGAAGGCGGTGCAGCGCGAGAACGTCATGATTAAGGTGCCGGGCACGGCGGAGGGGCTGCCCGCGATCCGGCAACTGATTGGCGAAGGCATCAACATAAACGTGACGCTGCTGTTCGCGCAGGAAGTCTACGTGAAGGTGGCCGAGGCTTATGTCGCGGGACTCGAAGACCTCGCCGCGCGCGGCGGCAACCTCAAGAAAATGGCCGGCGTGGCCAGCTTTTTTATCAGCCGCATTGACACGCTGATTGATTCCCTGCTGAATGACCGCCTCAAAAGCGCAGCAGACGCGGGCCAGCAGGCGCTCTTGAAGAGCCTGCTGGGGAAGGTTGCAATCGCCAACGGCAAGCTCACCTATCAGCGCTACCAACGCATCTTCAGCGGGCCGCGCTGGCAGGCGCTGGCAGCTCAGGGAGCGCAGACGCAGCGCGTATTGTGGGCGAGCACGAGCACGAAAAATCCCAACTATCGCGACGTGATTTACGTGGAGGAGTTGATCGGTCCGGACACGGTCAACACCATGCCGCCGGCCACCGTGGACGCTTTCCGCGATCACGGGCTTTTGCGCAACAGTCTTACCGAAGATGTGGCCGGGGCCCAGAAGGTGATGGACGATCTGGCGCGTGCGGGTATCTCGATGAAGGAAGTTACCGACAAACTGACGGACGATGGCGTCAAACTGTTCGCCGACGCTTTCGACAAACTGCTGGGTGCTGTAGCGAAAAGCACTCAGGCCAACGGATGAGACCGTGAACGCACTGAAAACTTCTCTGCCCGACACTCTGGGCGCACAAGTGAAAGCCGCGGCTGCCGACTGGCAGTCGGGCGGCAAGGTGCAGCGTTTGTGGCAGCGCGACGCTTCGCTGTGGACCGGCAGCGACGAGGCCAATTGGTTGGGCTGGCTGAATATTATTGATGAGCAGATCGCCCAGCAGGACCAACTCCAGAAACTCGCGAAAGAAGTTCAGAATCGCGGATTCCGCCACGTGCTCTTGCTCGGCATGGGCGGGTCGAGTCTGTGTCCCGAAGTTCTGCGCATGACCTTCGGCCGCATCATTCACTTTCCGGAGTTGCACGTGCTCGATTCGACCGATCCGGCTCAAGTGAAGGCGTTCGAGCATGCGATTGATATTCCCCAGACGCTGTTCATCGTCTCCAGCAAGTCGGGCAGCACGCTTGAACCGAACATCTTCAAACAATATTTCTTCGAGCGCACCAAGCAGGCGGTGGGCGCGGTTCAGGCGGGCAGTCACTTTATTGCGATCACCGATCCCGGCTCGAAGATGCAGCAAGTTGCCGAGGCGGACCGTTTTCTGAAGATCTTCTTCGGACGCCCCTCGATCGGCGGGCGTTATTCCGCGCTGTCGAATTTCGGTATGGTGCCTGCTGCGGTAATGGGACTGGACACGAGGAAATTTCTCACGCGAACAGCCGACATGGCGCGGGCGTGTGGGGCGAGCAGCCCCGTCGAGCAGAACCCGGGGGCCCTGCTGGGCATTATCCTAGGCACCGCCGCAAATGCAGGACGCGACAAGATCACGATTATTACTTCTCCAGGGATCGCGGATCTGGGTGCATGGATGGAACAGCTTATCGCGGAATCCACGGGGAAGATCGGCAAGGGAATCATTCCGGTGGACCGCGAGGCTCTCGCCGCGCCGGTGGTCTACGGGAACGATCGCATCTTTGCTTATGTGCGGCTGGAAGGCGGAGCGGATGCGGGTCAGGATGCGAAAGTGGCGGCGATCGAGAAGGCGGGGCATCCGGTTGTGCGCATCTCGATGGCGGATATCTACGACCTCGGCGCGGAATTTTTCCGCTGGGAAATTGCCACGGCCGTTGCCGGGGCGATTATCGGGATCAACGCCTTCAACCAGCCGGATGTCGAAGCCAGCAAGATCGCGACGCGCAATCTGACCTCCGAGTATGAGAAGACCGGTTCGCTGCCTGCGGAAAAGCCGGTCGTGGAAGACGCCGGGATCAAGTTGTTCACCGATGAGAAGAACGCCGCTGAACTGGCGAAAGCGGCGGGCAGCGAACAGACGCTCGCGGGATATCTGAAGGCGCATCTGGCGCGCATCCACGCCAGCGATTATTTTGCGCTGCTGGGCTACATCCAGATGAACGCCGAGCACGAACAAAGTCTGCAGGCGGTGCGCCACGCCGTGCGCGACAAGAAGCACGCGGCGACGTGCCTCGGATTCGGCCCGCGCTTCCTGCATTCGACCGGACAGGCTTACAAGGGCGGTCCGAACTCGGGCGTATTTCTGCAAGTGACTTGCGACGACTCCGTCGAGCTGCCGGTGCCAGGACAGAAATATACGTTCGGAGTGGTGAAGGCGGCGCAGGCTCGCGGCGACTTCCAGGTGCTGGCGGAGCGGGGACGTCGGGCGTTGCGCGTACATCTAGGAAGCAACGTGAAAACTGGGTTGGCGACGCTGCAAGCGGCGGTTCAGAAAGCCCTCTAACGATTTCACGGTTTTCGTGGAGGGAAGCGAGGGCAGATGCCGTCGCGACAGCCGGCAAGACGTCGGCGCGACAGTTTAGGAGCAAAGCATGCAATTGGGAATGGTAGGTCTGGGGCGCATGGGCGCGAACATGACGCGGCGCCTGATGCGCGGCGGACATCAGTTGGTCGTTTCTGACCTGAGCGCTGATGCGGTCAAGCAACTGGCGAGCGAAGGCGCAGTGGGCTCTGCCTCTTTGCAGGACTTGATCGCCAAGCTGACGCCTCCGCGCGCGGTGTGGATCATGGTTCCGGCCGGCGGTCCGACCGAGCAGACCGTCCAGAACCTGGCGCAGCATCTGCAGACGGGCGACGCCATCATTGATGGCGGCAACTCTTACTTTAAAGATGACGTGCGTCGTTCGCAGGAACTCGCCGGCAAAGGTATTCACTACATTGACGTGGGCACCAGTGGCGGCGTCTGGGGCCTGGAGCGCGGGTACTGCATGATGATCGGCGGCCCGAAAGAAGCGGTGCAGCGGCTCGATCCGATCTTCAAGGCGCTGGCGCCGGGCAAGGGCGACATCCCGCGCACTCCGGGAAGAGAGAGGTTAGGTGGCACCGCCGAGGAAGGCTACATTCACTGCGGGCCGTCGGGCTCCGGCCACTTCGTCAAGATGGTGCACAACGGCATTGAATACGGCATGATGCAGGCTTATGCGGAAGGTTTCGACATTTTCAAGAATGCAACCAGCAAAGATTTGCCGGAAGCCCTGCGCTACGATCTGAATCTGCCGGATATCGCCGAAGTGTGGCGGCGCGGCAGCGTGGTCAGTTCCTGGCTGCTCGACCTGACGGCGATCGCGCTGACGGAAAATCCCACGCTGTCGGAATATGAAGGGTTTGTCCAGGACTCGGGCGAAGGACGCTGGACGATTCAGGCTGCGATCGAGGAAGCGGTGCCGGCGGAGGTTTTGACCGCAGCTTTGTATGTGCGCTTCCGCTCGCGCCAGCAGCACACGTTTGCGGAAAAGATGCTTTCCGCCATGCGGCAGAAATTTGGCGGACACGTGGAAGCGGGCGCGGCCAAGGCGAAGAAATCCGCATAGCCTGTGGCATTATCTTTGTTGACGATTCAAAGGACAAACCATGGCTCAAGTAGCGGAAACGCCGGCAGCAACGCCGCCTCGCATTGGCAAGCAGGGCGACCCCTGCGTGATGGTGATCTTCGGTGCGGCCGGCGATCTTACTGGACGCAAGCTGATTCCGGCGCTCTATAACCTGGCGCGGGCCGGGCTACTCTCCCGCGAGTTTGCCGTGGTGGGCGTGGCGCGCGCCCAGATGTCGGACGACGACTTCAAGAAGAGAATCCACGAAGACGTCAAGCAGTACTGCAGCGACTGCGCCGAAGACGATCTGTGGGAGTGGTTCCTCCGACGTTTCTACTATCTTGCCGGAGATTTCAGCGACGACAAGCTCTACCCGCGGCTCAAGGAATTGCTCGACAAGGTGGATCAGGATCACTCGACCCATCAAAATGTTTTCTATTATCTGGCCACTGCGCCCAGCTTCTTTGGACCCGTAGTCGAGAAACTTGCCAGTGCGGGCTTGATGGAACAGGGCAACGGCAAATGGCGTCGCGTCATCATCGAGAAGCCTTTCGGCCACGACCTGGAATCGGCCAAGGCGCTGAACCAGCAGTTGCTCAAGGTCGCCGACGAGACGCAGATCTACCGCATTGACCACTATCTGGGCAAAGAGACGGTGCAGAATATCCTGGCGTTCCGGTTCGCCAACGGCATCTTCGAGCCCGTCTGGAACCGCCGTTACATTGACCATGTGCAAATTTCGGTGGCCGAGACCGTCGGCGTGGAAGGCCGGGGAACCTATTTCGATCACGCTGGTTCGCTGCGTGACATGGTGCCCAACCACATCATGCAGCTCATCAGTCTGACGGCCATGGAGCCGCCGATTTCCTTCGACGCCAACGCCGTGCGCGACGAGCAAGCCAAGATTCTGCACGCCATCCAACTGGTAAGCGACGAAGACGTTCTAAGCCGCACTGTGCGTGGCCAGTACGGCGACGGAACCGAAGACGGCAAACGGGTGACGGCGTATCGCTCGGAACCCGATGTTCCGCCCGATTCCCGGACCGAGACCTTTGTCGCCATGAAGCTTCTGATTGACAACTGGCGCTGGGCCGACGTTCCCTTCTACCTGCGCACGGGCAAGCGGATGCCGGTTCGCAATACCCACATCGTGATACAGTTCCGGCGGGCTCCCTTTGTGCTGTTCCGGGACACACCGGTGGAACATCTGATGCCGAACCAGTTGGTCCTGCACATTCAACCCGAGGAAGGAATCTCGCTGCAGTTCGCGGCCAAGGTTCCTGGCCCGGTCATGCGCCTGGGCACGGTGGACATGAACTTCGAGTATCAGGAATACTTTGGCAAGCAGCCCAGCACTGGCTATGAGCGGCTGCTGCACGACTGCATGATCGGCGACCAGACGCTGTTTCAGCGCGCCGACATGGTGGAAGCGGGCTGGTCCGTGGTCAACCCCATGCTCGATATCTGGAAAGCCCTGCCTCCCCGCAACTTCCCCAACTACGCATCAGGCACGTGGGGACCGAAGGAGGCCGACGAATTGCTCGAACGCGACGGCCGCCGCTGGAGGAACTTCGAGAAATGATTCTGGCCGGCGATATTGGCGGGACCAATGCCAGGCTGGCCTATTTTCAACCCCAGAATGGGCGCTTGTGCCTGCTCTCTGAACGCGTTTTCCCCAGCCGCGAGCACAGCGAACTGGGAGAGATCGTCAGCCAGTTCCTGAAGGAATCGGGCACACGCCCCGAGGTAGCCTGCTTCGGCATCGCCGGCCCAGTGCGCAATGGAAGGGTCGAGACTTCCAATCTGCCGTGGGTAGTGGAACAGTCGAGGCTGGCAGAGCAGATTCATCTCCCCGCGACTCTTTTGATCAATGACCTCGAAGCCAGCGCCTGGGGCATCGGCGCGCTCAGCGAGGGCGATCAGGTCGCGTTGAACCGGGTCAGCGGTCCTGCCGTTGGCAACCAGGCCGTGATTGCTCCAGGCACCGGTCTGGGGGAAGCCGGAATGTTCTGGGATGGAACCCGGCATCACGTCTTCGCCTGCGAAGGCGGACACACCGACTTTGCCCCACAGGGAGAACTGCAGATCGAGTTGCTGCGCTTCCTCGAGAAGCGATACGGGCACGTGAGCTACGAGCGGATCGTCTCTGGTCCGGGCTTGGTCAACGTTTATGAATTTCTGCGGGATGGCGGCCACGGGAAGGAGCCTCCCGAGTTTGCGGCCGAATTGGCCAAGGGCGATCCGGCGGCGGCAATTTCCCGGGCAGCGCTTGAAGCTGCGTGTCCTCTGGCGGAGAAAGCCCTCGACTTGTGGATCTCCGTTTACGGAGCGGAGGCCTCCAACCTGGCTCTGAAAGTGATGGCCACAGGAGGATTGTTCCTGGGCGGCGGCATCTCGCCCAAAATCCTCGACCGGCTGAAAGGTCCGTTGTTCATGGAAGCTTTTCTTGATAAGGGCCGCATGCGTCCTCTGGTGGAAGCGATCCCGGTGCAGGTGGTCACCAACGAGAAGGCCGGCCTGCTGGGCGCGGCGCGCTGTGCCGCGGTTCGAGGCGGCCAGGGTTAACCATGCTGGCCAGAAGCTGAGCGAGTCTCTTGAATCCCCCCGCGGAAATCCGGACGTTGAGTACGCCGCAGGAATTGTTTGAAGCGGCGGCAGAGGTAGTGGTGCGAACTGCCGCTGAGGCCGTGACGCAGCATGGCCGCTTCACCATTTCGCTGTCCGGCGGTTCCACGCCCAAGAGCCTTTTCAACCTGCTGGCCACCAACGCTCGCACCTCCCTTCCCTGGGACCGCATGTTTTTTTTCTGGGGCGACGAGCGGCACGTGCCTCTCACCGACCCGGACAGCAACTACCGCATGGCAAACGAGGCCATGTTGTCGAAGATTCCGGTGGCGGCGGCAAATGTGTTTCGGGTTCCTGCGGAGATGGCTGACGCCTCTGCGGCAGCCGCCGCCTACGAGCAGACCCTGCGTAAATTCTTCGCGATTTCCTCAGGGCAGTTTCCGCGCTTCGATCTCATTCTCCTCGGCATGGGGCCGGATGGACATACCGCGTCGCTGTTCCCTGGAACCGCCGCGCTGCAGGAAAAATCGCGCCTGGTGGTGGCGAACTGGGTCGAAAAATTCAAGACCAGCCGTATCACGTTCACGCTTCCCGTGTTGAACGCCGCCCGCTGCGTAGCTTTTCTGGTCAGCGGCACGGACAAGGCTCCCGCCCTGAAAGCAGTACTGGAAGGCAACGCGCCGGGAGAGCAGTATCCATCAAAGCTGGTCGAACCGACCGATGGCAAGCTGCTGTGGCTGGTGGATCGCGCGGCGGCCAGTGAACTGTCGAGTGGAAACTGAACTGCGTTGTACTTGGACACTGAGAGAGGTGGGCCGCACCGATCCGCAGATGTTGGAAAGCCGGGGAAACGTCAGGTCGGTCACCAGGGTTCCCCCAGGTTCCATATCGGGTGCGGAAGACCGGGAAACGTCCCGTCTGTCCCCGCATTTCCTGTCCGGTCCCATCCGAGCACGTTTGAACCCGATGAACGGCGGGAAGGATGATGGCGATTACTTCCACGGCCAGTCAAACGGACACGGGTATACCCACGGATGCTTGTGCTATGGCACTGACACGAGGTTCGCAAACTACATGTGGAACAACATGCCAGCAGCCCCCTTGCCTACTGCTATAGATACGCCGGTGCAAAAGCCATGAAGATGAAGAAGATCATCCTCCTTGTTCTCTGGAGCTGCGCGGCATTCGCTCAAACCGCGAAGACAGCCGGAGCATGGCTCCCAGTAAATGTGAAGTGGGAACATGCCCCTCCGCAGATCAATCCGACTCTTGAGACCGGAGCAACGACCGTTCTTTTCTTCGGGGAGCACGGCCAGTTCGCTTTGGTGGGGTGCGTAGTCAACCGGGAACCGGGACGATATACGACGCTGAGTCAGGGCGACGGCCAGGTCATCTACCTCGGTAAATGGGACGGCCATCTACCCGGCAAAGCAAAGTACCGGCTTGTGAGCCGCACGGTGACCGTTGAGGGTGAGAAGCTGCCCGGCCCGTGGCATGAGGAGAAACTGGCCTCCACTCCGAAGGGCTATCTCCTGTTCGGGGGGAACCTGTATCGCCACGTCAAGGACTTAGCGCCGAGCGTTCGAGACCTGCTCCGCGGTACTCCTACGACGCCATGAGTTACACGTACGACTTCTTGGACCTGCGTGCGTCTTGTGCCTACAAGTTCACCGGCAAAGAACGCGATGCCGAATCCGGCCTGGATAACTTTGACTTTAGGTACTACGCCTGAAAACCGGGGACAGACGGGACGTTCACCAGTTTTCTGAAATCACGCGGCGAGACTATCTATCCCCGCCAGTCGCCGATTTCCTTCAAGCCCTTGCCGCGGGCGTGCTCGAAGAGGCGGACGCGATGGTGGGAGTGTTCGAACTCATGGATGTCGGCCCATACCTCCGCCTGCCAGGGCTCCTCGTGCGCCGCAGATTCGCCGCAGGTAGCGCAACGCGTGTGCAGGGTGACCTGAACGGCCTCGACCGTCACGGGAACCGCTCCGGGCAGTTCGATGAAGATACAGCGGACTTCCTGAATCTCTTCGTTGTCGCCTAAGATGTGCTCGTAGCGCAGCAGGTAGCCGAAGCCCAGTTTCCGGGCCTCGCTTTCGGCCTCGCCCCGAGTGTGGAACGGACCGTACTCGGCTCTGAGTTGCTCGGTCGAGTCGCAAGCCATCCAGAAGGTTTCTTTGTAGGCCATTGCAGGTTTCGCCCCGGGGTCGCGAAGCCGGCTCGTGGCTGCTGTTGAGCCTGCTATCGTAATATCAGGTGAAACCATGCAATTTCGAGGCCGTGGACGTGATCTTGCAAATTGTTGGCTTGCCGAGATTTAGTGGCCGCTTGCCGCCCTTTTCCCGCCCTTCACGTGAAACCTTTTGCAGATTGTGGTGCAGCCGACGTTCGCGGTTCGCCGACGGAACACTGCCCGCCGCGGTGCCCGTGTCATCCTCCGACAGCACCGCCGAAACAGATGGTATGCAGAAAGCTGCACTTCATCAGGCCGATCTTTCGCGAGCGATGGGGCGGCGCGACCGGCACCGCAGCCGGTCAGGCTCCGACGGCCTTTTGCAGAATTCCGGTTTGCTCCGCCTCGGAGAAACAGTTCCTGCCGCCGTGTCCGGCCACGTACATGGCCAGTTCCAGACGGCTCCAGACGCCCAGTTTGTCGAATGTGCTGCGCAGGTGATTCTTGATCACCTGTTCGCTGGTGCCGATGATCTTGCCGATTTCGCGATTGGTCAGGCCCTCCCAGACCAGGATCGCAACCTGAATTTCCTTTGGGGTGAGGCGCTCGCGCGGGGTCATGACTGGGCCTCCTCCTTGGTGAACATGGCGATGGCCAGCTTCACCCGCTTGCGGCCCTCGCGGATTCCAGCCCGCAGGAACAGCGTGCGCAGGTGCTGTTTTACGGTGCGCGGGCTGATGTTCAACTGGCCCGCAATCTCCTTATTGCTGCAGCCCTGCACCAACAGATTCAGGACCTGCTGGTCGCGGGGTGTGACTTTGACTTGCTCCAGATCGATCACGGTTTAATTTCCTCCTGCCTGTTTGGCGATCACACTCGCCTTCTCAGTTAGCACGGCCTTCGCCAATTCTTCGTGCCGCCGCCAGCCTCGCGCTCTAAGTACTTTGGGGCGTAGCACTTTTAGCGACCAACTGCCGTTTCCAGGTCGTTTTCAGGAAGGCCGTGGTAGGCTGAGCAAGTCCCAAATTGGTCTGGCCGATTGAGCAATGGCTCGTCATCGCGCGGTTCGGGTTTCCATCCTCTCCTCCTGAAACATGGCAGCGATGGTGGAACCGGGGAAAGTCGAAGGAAATCTAAGTTCTAATGAACCCCTTTTTCGTCATACACTTTCATCGTCCCGCAATAGCTGGCGATCCTCCCGAGGTGAACCGTGAAGACTTGCCTCGCTGAGGTCCGTGCAACGAGCAGAGGCTTCTCCCATATTGGCCAACGCATGCACCCGTCCCTTTTCATTTTAGTTCTGCTGGCCAATGCACCGGCTAGTTTTGCACAGGCGCAAGCAGTGGCGGCGCCTTCCTGGACCGCGGCCGATGCTCGCTAAATATTCCGGAGCCATGCTGCGCCGCATTCTCTTCTTTTTTTTCCTGCTGTCGGTTTTCGGTTCGAGTATTGCGCTAGCCCAAGGTGGACCGCCCTATTACACCAACGATCCTGGAACCCCCGGGAACAAGAACTGGGAGATCAATCTGGGGTACATGCCGTTTCTCTACACTGGCCAGTCCATCACCCACACTCCGGACGTGGATATCAATTTCGGCCTGGGAGATCGCATTCAGCTCACCTATGAGAACGCCTGGCTCAGAGTGAGGAACCCGCCCGCGCCGGCAAAATATGGATTAGGGCAGGATCAACTTGGGGTGAAGTGGCGCTTCTATGACAGCGGAGAGGGCGGCATGGGGCTCTCGGTTTTTCCGCAGCTCTCGGTCAACAATCCCAACCACTCGGTCCAGCGAGGGATCACTCCGCCCGGCGCGAGTCTGATTCTCCCCGTCGAATTCACGAGGAAATTCGGCCCGTTGCATGTGAATGCGGAGGCGGGATATAACCTGGTGCATTTGGGGCCAGACGGCTGGCTGACGGGTCTGGTTGTGGGTCACGACTTCACCAAGAAGCTGGAAATGGACGCCGAATTCTATGCCCTCGGAACATTTCATCCCTCCTCCGTGCAGCCGACGCTTGACGTGGGCGCCCGCTACCGGTTGCATCGCCCTGTCCTCCTGCTCCTCATGGCTGGACGCAGCGTCGAGCCTGCGCGGAACAATCAGCCTCATTTCATCGGCTATTTCGGCGTGCAAATCCTGCTTCCGCCCAAATCGTTTGACAAGGAATGATCGTTGCAAGCGAGCTGCGGCTGCTCACTGCCAGTGAAGCCGGGAGTGGACGAGAGTTTCCGTGGGTGGCAAGCCCGTTCGAATGCCGGTCCCCATCGGGCCTCTGGTAAAGTAAAGGCTCTCGCCATGAAACTCTCGGTAGTCATGCCCGTCTACAACGAGCGAGCGACTCTGCGCCAGGTGGTGGAGCGCGTTCTCTCGGTGGGTTTAGAGATCGAACTGCTCTGCGTGGATGACGGGTCCAGCGACGGCTCGCGCGAGATTCTGAACGATGTGCAAAAGCAGTGGCCCCAGGTGCGTGTCTTCCTGCAGCCGAGCAATATGGGGAAAGGCGCCGCACTGCGCCGTGGAATCCAGGAGGCAACCGGAGCCTACGTAATCATTCAGGACGCCGACCTGGAATATGACCCCAACGATTACCACAAGTTGCTCGGGCCGCTGGAATCTGGCCAGGCGGACGTGGTGTATGGGTCGCGCTTCCTCGGGGGCGGACCTCATCGCGTGCTCTACTACTGGCATTCGGTCGGCAACTGGCTGCTCACTCTGCTTTCGAACATGCTTACCAACCTGAACCTGACGGACATGGAGACGTGCTATAAGGTATTCCGCCGTGAAGTCATTCAGGCAATCCGTCTCGAGGAAGACCGCTTCGGCTTTGAACCGGAAGTCACGGTAAAGATCGCCAAACGCCAGCTGCGGGTCTATGAAGTCGGCATCGGATACTGGGGCCGCACCTACGCGGAAGGCAAGAAGATCGGCTGGAAGGACGGCTTCCGGGCGCTATGGTGTTTAGTCAAGTATGCCTGGAAGGAACCGGAAATCGCGGCCAGCCCTGCAGCCCTCGACACGGGCAAATAAACTGAGCTTTCACCTGTTACCGTGACGTGACCCGGGTTACCCCGGTAACCAACTGCTGCGGTTGGCCCTGCCGCTGGCCTTGGATTTGCGCAAAGATCACTCGCACATGGAGCAGTTCCGGTTGTAAACTAGTGGAAATTTCGCGCGCTCTCCTTCAAGGAGTTGCGGGCTAGCTGGTCCCCCGAGCCTTTTCCCCCATGCTTGTATGGCCCCCCTCTTTGTTGGCGGGCCGTTGAACTAGAATAGGCATATCTCCCGGCAGTTCGTGGCCGGGGCTTCGACATTCGCCGGCGGCGGCGACAAAACCGTGTCGGAAGAAAAAGACAAACCAGTCTACGACGAGCAATTGCTCACCAACCTGCTGGAAGCGGCCTATGTGTTGCAGGAACACAACCGCGAACTGCAGGCGATGGAATTGCACGTCGAACCCCAGGACTTGGCCGCTCACGAAGTGGCGTCATCGCCCGCTCCGGGAGACGACAAGGCCGAATCCGGATCCGGACCCGCGCCCAAGGACTACACCTTCACCTTGGGACAGATCGTGGAAACCCAGCACCAGATCCAAGTGCGCCATCTGGAATTGGACAGCGCGATGTTGCTGGTGACCGAGCGCGTAACCGAGATTGCCCGAGCGACTGGCGCCGCGATCGGCATTCTGGATGGCAGGAAGGTGCGCTACAAGGCAGCCTCCGGCCTCATGACCCTGCCCACGGGGACCGACGTGCCCATGGAAAAGGCGCTTTGCGTGGCCTGCCTGCGCACCGGCCAGGTTATCCGCTGTGCCGATGTGAATGCCGAATTTCTCCTCGACATTGAAGAGTGCCACCATCGCGGCATCCAGTCCATGATTGCAGTTCCGGTCTACTACGACGGAGGCATCGCTGGCGGCCTGGAACTTTACTATGGCGACACGCAGGCATTCACCGAACAGGACGTTCACACCTGCCAACTGATGGCCGGTCTCATCACCGAGGCCCTAGCGCGCGACGAGGAACTTACCTGGAAGAAGTCTCTGGCCACCGAACGGGCCGCGATGCTGGACGCGCTGGAGAAGTTGAAGCCCAAACTTGCGGGCTCGGGCACCGCGCCCTCCGCTAAAGACTCCGCCGTACGGACTGTGCCCATGGCAGGAGCGCCAGCAGCGGCGGCTTTCGTGTGCCGCGTGTGCGGTAACGAACTTGTGGGGGAAGAACAGTTCTGCGGAAAATGCGGTTCGCCCCGGGGCAGCGAACCTGAACCGGTCCCTCTGCCCGAAACGATGGCGCCGCTGGCTCACGCAGAACAAGCGTTGAAGAACACCGAAGATCCGGTGAACATCTCCCCTGCTCACCAAAAAAAGTGGCAGCTCGACGACGAAGGCAGGAGTTCGAACCCGCTGGCTGATTCCAGCGAAGAAGAGGTAAGGGGCGATTTTTCCCCGGTGGAACTGCCCGGCAATGTCGCCGCCCCGGCAGAATCAGCGGCGGGAATGCTCAGCTCGCGAGTCGTCGAGGAGGGATTGGAGACGGGGCTTCGCGTCCTGCCGGTGCCCGACCCAGTGCCCGACGAAGAGAGCGCCAAGACTTCCCCGGCCAGTACGAAGCTGGTGAAACCAGAACTCGGCGCGTGGACTTCTGCCGCCACGACGCGCGCCTTTCTCGAGCAGTTGGCTTCAGCCCCCACCCCGGGGGCCTTCTCCCGATTCTGGGGTGCACGGCGGGGAGATTTCTACCTGGCGATTGCCGTACTCCTGGTGGCTTGCGTGATTCGCTGGGGAATCTGGTCGGACGGTTCGGTCAGCGCCACCGGCAACCCGAACGCAGTGGCCGCCGCGAATCACAAGCCCGACCCGGACGCTGACCTTTCCCTGTTCGATCGGATGCTCATCAGCTTAGGCCTGGCGGACGCGCCCGAGACCCCGGAGAACAAGGGCAATCCCGACGTCAAAGTCTGGGTTGATCTGCGTACGGGCCAATATTACTGCCCAGGGGCCGACGTTTACGGCAAGACTGAAAAGGGAAAATTCACCACGCAAAGGGAGGCGCAGTTGGACCAGTTCGAGGCCGCCTCCCGCAAGACCTGCGACTGAAGACGGCCGGCACCGCTTCCTCCTCGAAGACCTTCTGGAGATTTGACAAGGTCCCGCTCCCCGGAGTGCAATCATTAACGTGTTGCCTCCGGCTAGTGATGAAGGGGACCCGTTGCCGCAAACCGACGATTCCGAACGCCCGAGTACCCTTCCGCGCCCCGAGTTGAACCCTCTGCTGAATCCCATCCTGGGTCAGAACTTGGGCCGTTGGGCAGAGGTGTATTTCACGACTCCTCCGGAAACGCGCGAACAAGCGCTGCAGGAACTGTTGCGTGAACTGGAAGCTCAACAGTCTGGACCGGAGAGCGCTTCATTTTCCGACGAAGGGCAAGCCCCTCAGATCGCAGAGATCCACTCGGGAAGCCCAGCCTGGTCCGGGCAGACAGCGGGGACTGAGTTTTTCCCGCGGGAAGACGCGGCGCAGCATCGCGCATGGTCCCCAGATGGGCTTTCACAGGACCAAGCCGACCAGCAAGCAGCTTCGGCTAAGACGTGGTACTCGACATTAGCAACTGCTATTCGCCGGCACTACCTTTATGCGGGGTCAGTCTTCGCGATTGTGGGCCTTCTAACCCTCGCGTACGCCGTATGGCTCGGTGCGCCGGCGACTTCCGGAAGCTCATTGCCCGCGCAAGGTCCGGCCGTAGCGGTGGGACCGTCTGCAGGCGCTGAGCCCCAACAACCTCCGGTTGAGAACTCGCGGCAGGGCGATATTCCAAGCAGGGGGCAGGCAGGCGCCCCATACGATGCAACCGGACCAGCGAAGGCTCCGGGGAAGTCTCGCCCCGGCTCCGACGAAGCGGCCGCGGCCCTGACCCCGGCTGGAACCCGCGCTGCAATCACTCCGCCGGCTGGAGGATCTCCCGACGGATCTGAGGAACTCGCCCTGGCCAGGAAATATCTGAACGCAAACGGAGGCCAGGAGCGCAACGCCGCGGAAGCGGCGAAGTGGCTGTGGAAGGCGGTGGCAAAACAGAACGGGGAGGCGACCGGCCTGCTGGCAACGCTCTATCTGGAGGGCGACGGAGTCCCGAAGAATTGCGACCAGGCACGCCTCTTGCTCACCGCGGCCGCCCGCAAGGGAGTCAAGGACGTCGCCGCACGACTGGAGCATCTGCAAGCTTCTGGCTGCGAGTGATAGGCGAATCTGGCTTGGTACGCACGCCAGCCTGGCTCCACATCGCGCTTCGGGCGTGGCCCAGGACCCGTTCGCAGCACCGACTAATTCATCAACACAGAGTCAGTTCGGCGCGACTCGTACCACAGGGCCAGTTCTACGCGGTTCCACATGCCCAGCTTGTCGTAGATCACGCGGAGATAATTCTTCACGACATGCTCCGTGGTTCCGATTTCCTGCGCCACTTCCCGGTTCTTCAGGCCTTGGGCAACAAGCTGGATGACTCTCTGTTCACGCTCATTGGGGATACGGGTGCCATAGCGTTCGCCTGTAGACATGATTGCCTCCGGTACAACAGGGTTGCGAGCTTCACTCGCTTGATTCCGCCGGTAATTCCGAAACGCAGGAACAGGCGGTTGAAATGGGCCTTCACGGTACGCCGGGCCATATTGAGTTGGCGTGCGATTTCGGCGTTGTCACATCCTTGCAAGAGCAGTTCGACAATCTGCTGTTCTCGCGGACCCAACCGAACGGTGTGCTCCTTCATTAAATAGCCCCTCGATCTAGTCTTGCCCTCGCGCCGGCCCGACGCGCGGCTGGACGGTCCCAACTTTCATAGCACCCACAGTGCCACTTTGAGACGAACTTGGCTGTGACAGCTGAACAGCCTTTTCCACAGCCATTTGCGGGCAGTGCAATCTCCTGCACAATTCAGGACCGGATCTCGAAAGAACCGTACGGTGGAGCTTGGGCCCCTCCTGAATTTGCCTCAGGGCGACGAGAAATGCGCGCAGATACTGGCGGGAGCGCAAAGCGGAAGCCGCGGAGGCAGATACGGCCTTGACCGAGCCGTCCTGCGGTTCACGCCAGTTGGGTTCCTCGGCCGGATCGCAAACGGCCAGAAACACTCGCCGTGCCCGCCAGGGGAGCGGACGGCAATAACGGCGGGCTAAGGTGAACACCTTAGACGAAACTTCCCGTCCCGAGCGGGAGGCTTGGCACAAATTACACGGTCGAGAAATTTGTTTTCGATTGCCTCCGTGCGGCCCCGGCGGGCCTGCTCAAACTGGGCGATCCGCACGGCGATTCACAAGTTGTCCTCATTCGCAGGCTGGCGTACCCGGGAAACGGCGCAATTTCCACAGCGCGCAACTTCGTAACACAAAATCTATGAGCGGTTCATACTCGCGTCATTCTGGCGAAACAAGTCTCGAAGACACTGCTCCCGCGGCAACTCCAGAAGGGAAAACAGGAGCTGTTCATTCACTGAAATGGCCAGTCCACCACGCCCGCCTGCAGGAGACCAATCTCGCGTGAGCCCTTGGAACAAAAACAATTTTGGCAACACAGCCGCTGACGATAATCTCTTGCCGAATGTTGACTCCGCTGCGGCCCCGCGCGATGTTCTGGTCGCGCTCACCTACGGACTAGAGTTAGTACGGCACGGAGCCATGCTGGTCGCATCGAGCGGCCACCCTCGAATCGCAAATCTCACCGTCTGGACTATCCTGAAGAAAAACGACGGCATTGCTTTGGGACGGACTGGGTTGGTGGCGGACCGCGCTTCCGACACGCGACTCTTGCAGAAGTTGCTGCAGGACGCAATGTTCTCACCGGAGTCCGGAGAGCCCAAAGAATCGCCCATCACACTGGAACGCCGCGTATCCCGCAGTTCCCTGATCGTGCGCGTGGTTCCGGGCCCCGGGCTTGAATGCTGGCAGGTTCCCGAGCAAAGAACTGCGCTACTAAGACTCTACGACCGCGACATGGGGCTGGTGGTGGATGAGAAGGCGCTGATTTCTCTTTACGGTCTCACTCGCGGCGAAGCCGCGCTGGCCACCAAAGTGGTCCAGGGCAAATCGATTGAAGATGCCGCCACGGAACTGTTCATCAGTACTCACACGGCAAGAACGCACCTCAAGCGCATCTTCATGAAGACTGATACCCACCGCCAGCCTGAACTGGTGGTGCGAATGCTGCTCACCGTCCTGTAGTTCGCTGCGCACCCTGCCTGGCCCCACTCATAAATACCTCATTTAGGGGATTACACCCCCTTGCCAATGGGTCAAGATGCCTGCGAAATGAGGACGACTATGCAGGCATGGGTCCTTCAGGAAGACGACTTCCAAGGCAAGGTCAAACGGACTTCGCGGCCGCGCTACAGCTTCTACCTCTACTCCCTCTGGCGCTCGCGCACCGGCGAACACTTGTTTGACGGGGTGGCGGGCGATCTGGCCGAAGCTATGGACACGATGCGTGCCCACATCCGTCACCTGACCGCAAGAGCAGAGCCCATTGCAGGGGAGTAGCGAGATTCTATGAAACCAATCCTCGATCAAGCAGCGCACGACAGTACGGTGGCTGCAAGTACTCGGCCGGGATTCGAGATTGTTGATCTCGGCCCCTTCGACAATAACCGTAACGACGTGCTCGCATTGAATGACGCCGGACAGTGTGCGGGCGTGTCTTCCAACCCGGAGTCCGGCCGCATTGAGGCGTTCCTCCAGGACAACGGATCACGCAACATGTTGGGGACGCTAGGTGGTTCCTTCAGCATTGCTCGCGACATCAATAACCGGGGCGAGGTTGTCGGCGGATCTCTTACGGAAGGTGACGAAAACTTCCACGGGTTTATTTACCGCGGCAACCGGCTCCTGGACCTGAACGATCTGCTGGATCCGGAATCCGGTTGGGAACTCATTCAGGCCTTCGGCATTAACAATCGGGGCGAAATAGTCGGTATCGGCTCGCACAGTGGCCAGGACCGCATTGTTCTGCTCCGGCCCAAAAGCGCGGAAGCCATCTGAAGCCACACTTGGTTCCGGCTTCGGCTCAGAAGGGGGACAAAATGCTCAGCAAGAAAACCGCTGGCTACACTGTAGGGGACTGGCTGGCCAGGTTGCCGCGATGGATCGTCGTGCGGACGTGCCTAGCCTTGCTGCTCTTCGGAAGCATCGCGCATGCTACTCCCATTTCAGGTCTGGAAGACAAGAATCCGGCGAACTCGTCGGCCCTGGCCACTGCTGTAACTACGCAAGATTCGCAAACAACCGCGGCGAATCCCGCCTCTGGGGATACGGCTTTGATGTCTCACCGCGACCTGTCCGTGGACGTCTCATCCGACCCCGCGAGCGATAACTGCGGATTCAGCAGCAACTGCTACACCAAAATGAAGGTTCCAGAACCGCAATCACTGGTCCTGGTGGGATCAGGCTTGCTCTCGATGGCGGGACTGATCCGGCGCAGGCTCATTCGTTAGTAGTCTGCGGTTAAAACCACGGCCGGCACTTCCGCCGCGGAGAGTGCGGCAGTCCCTGGAGAAAGAGCAGAAATGACAACGAAGTTGGCGGAGGAAATAAGCGGCAGGGCCCGCGCCCCGGTGTTCGTGGTAGGCAGCGCTCGATCGGGAACGACGTTGCTCTATGACATGCTGCTTTCCGCCGGCGGTTTTGCGCTGTACCTTGGCGAGTCCAGTATCTTCAACCTGTTGGCGCCGCGGTTTGGCGACCTGAGAACTCCCAAAAACCGCGAAAGGATGCTGGATGTTTGGCTGGCAAGCCGCCTGTTCCGCGTAACCGGGCTGGAACGCTGGCAAATCGAAAACAAGGTCCCGGCCAACTGCCAGAACGCAGGCGACTTCCTCCGCATTATCATGGAGGAAGTAGCGCGACAGCATGGCGCCTGGCGCTGGGCTGGGAATGCTCCAGAAGAGATCCTGCACCTCGAGCGGATCAAGGAGACTATTCCCGAAGCACTTGTCATCCACGTCATCCGCGACGGAAGAGATGTAGGACTCTCCCTGTCACAGAAGCGATACATTCGGCCCTTCCCGTGGAAGGATCGGGAAACCCCGGAAGGCGCTGCCCTGTACTGGGAGTGGGTTGTGGAAAAAGGACGGGCCGCGGGTGCGGCTCTTGGAAAGGACTACACCGAGGTGCGGTTCGAGGAGTTAATCAGGGATCCCCGCTCCGTTCTTCGAGGGTTGAGTGACTTCCTGGACCACGACCTTGATTTCGACCGGATACAGAAGACCGCTCTAGGCTCTGTTGCGCGACCGAACACCTCTTTCAAACCGGCCAGTGGCGAGGCTTTCAATCCCGTAGCGCGCTGGAAGAAGCAGTTATCCACCGCGCAACTGACCAGAATCGAGGGCCTGGTAGGCAGAACCTTGACTGAACTGGGCTACGACCTGGCAACTCGCGGAGAAGCCGCCTGCAACGGTCTTGATCTAGCCTGGACGCGCGCGATCTACCGCCAGTTCTTCGAACTTAAGCTGCAGTTCAAGAAGAACCGATTTCTCCGTGCGTTTCTCCCGGCACTCACGTCAGCGGACGTGGACCGGATTGTCGTAGTTGACGACAGCGCACCGCGGCAAATCAGGCAGATTGCGCAATTTGAGGTCAAGTTACTAGGGCAGTCGTCCGGAGTGCCTCCTCTGCGACCATTGACGCAGTAGCCGTGAGCGCGACGGAGCTTCTTATGAGAATCGCAGCGCGTACCCGCTTCCAGGCCAGTCTGACGGCAACCGTGCTGGGCTTCACGCTTGCAAGCCTAGCTCAGCCGGGGACTACACATTTCCCGCGCCCGCCACATCATGACATGGTGAAAGCACTCGATAAGAAGGGCATGCCCCGCTCCACAGTGGACGTAGGCCTTCCGGCTACTACCGCCGGAAAAATCGCGGGCTCGTGTGCTTCCGAAATCGACCGACTGGAGCACGATGCTATAAACCAACTCCGGTCTGCGGCGCAGCGTGAACCAAGACAAAGCTCGCGTCCCGGGAGCCAGCGCCTGGGTCCCTGGCAGGGACACGAGCACGGCTCGCCCATCAGTTTCTCTTATCGCTCACCCCAAGCCGGTCAGACGAGCCACGCGTCCGCTAGTACTGCGCGAAGGCGCTGACGCTTCGTCACGCTCCCGGTTGTGAACCCTGCGCGGCGTCGCTCTTTTCTAGCAAGCCCAGTGGAATCCTGTTTTCGTGCCCCTCGCTAGACAGCCTGCGCCGGAGGCTTGTAACCTGCCCAAAATACTGGCAAGCTAGACCCAGCGCGACGGCTGACTCCGCATCGCAGGCAGGTTAACGACTCAAGCGAAACGAGGAACTTCTTCGGTCAAATGTGCAGCCAACTGGGTTGTGCCGCGATGGGGCCAGAGATCCGGGTTGAGATTCGCGACTTCGGTGATGCGGGCAGCGCTCCCACGGCACTGCCCTTCAATGTTGTGCATGCGTGGTGGCGATCGCTGCGGGAGCCGGACGCAGTGGTGCGTGCCTGTTATGAATTGCTTTCCCGCGAGGAACGCGAACGTGCATCCCGCTACCGCGTGGAGGGTCCGCGTGAAGATTTCATTCTGACCCGCGGCACATTGCGTTCTCTGCTTGCGGGTTATCAGCAGAAAACTCCGAAAGAGTTGACGTTCCAGCTTACAGAATACGGTAAGCCCTTTATCGCTGGACCTTGCGACTTGCGTTTCAACGTATCCCACACCGACGGTTTGGCTCTGCTCGCCTTCGTGCGCCAGCGCGAGATTGGGGTTGATGTGGAGAGGATTCGGCCAGAACCGGACGCGCAGAAGTTGGCGGAACGTTTCTTCTCCCTTCACGAACGTCGCGCTCTGGAGAATCTCAACGGGGATGAACTGCAGACAGCCTTCTTTCGCTGCTGGAGCAGGAAAGAGGCCTACATCAAAGCCAGGGGCGGGGGACTGTCCTTGGCGCTCGACCAGTTTGACGTATCCATCGAAGCCAACGAGTCCCGAGTTCTGTTGGCCACCAGGCCCGATCCAGCGGAGGCCAACCGCTGGGTCGTCCGCGACCTAGCGACCAGGCCCGAATATGCCGCCGCTGTGGCCGTTGCGACCGCGGTGGACGGGTGAGAATCGAGTAAACGGCCCTTACTTCAGAGGCCCTCCGCTGTAATACGGAAGCACAGGAGGGGCGCTGAAATGACCGCGAGAACGCACGCCGGGCTGTGGAAAGATACCTGGCCACCGAGCGCAATTCTTTTCACATTCACCGCACGGGCGTGCCCTACCGCCATGAGAGTATCAGTAATCCAATGCCTATGAAGGACTTACAAACCACCAGGTGCGCCGGAGAAGGCACGCAGATTGCATCCCCCGTTAGTGCCCCACAGACAAGAACTTGGTCTTTTAACAGGCGTCGAAAAATGTTAGTCTAGCTGTACACAGGTCGTTTCCTCTCCCCTTATTGTTTTCTCAGATTCACGCAGGGATATGCCGCTGTCTGGCGGTTAATCCAGACAATGGTAATAGAGTTACTAGTACACAATGTCCAAGGAGGCATAGCAGCTTGACCGTTTCGACCAGCCATCTCATTCCGCCCCACGGCGGCGAACTTATCAATCTTGTAGTTGCATCCGAAAACGCGGCAGAATTGAAGGCCCATTCCCGCGAATGGGCGTCCTGGGACCTCACGGCGCGCCAGATCTGCGATCTCGAACTGCTCATGAGTGGCGGATTCTCGCCGCTGCGCGGTTTTATGACTCGCGCTGACTACGAGGGCGTCTGCCACAACATGCGGCTGGCCAACGGAGTCCTCTGGCCCATGCCGATTACGCTCGACGTGACCGAAGAATTTGCCAAGAAACTCACTCCCGGCAGCAGCAAGGTCGCGCTGCGCGACGCCGAAGGCGTTATGCTGGCGGTACTGCACGTAGAAGAAGTCTGGCAGCCCGATCGCGCTGCCGAAGCCAAAGCGGTCTTTAACAGCACCAGCAAGGCCCATCCCGGCGCGGATTACACGATCAATAAGGCCCATCCGTTCTACGTTGGCGGCCGTATCGAAGGACTGCAGCTTCCGTCGCACTATGATTTCCGCACCCTGCGCTTTACCCCGGCTGAATTGCGCGCCGAGTTTGCCCGCCTCAGTTGGCGCCGTGTGGTTGCCTTCCAGACCCGCAATCCCATGCACCGCGCCCACGTCGAACTCACCTTCCGCGCCGCCAAGCAGGTCCAGGCCAACCTCCTCATTCATCCCGTGGTCGGGATGACCAAGCCCGGCGACGTGGACTATTACACCCGCGTGCGCTGCTACCAGTTGCTGAGTTCGAAGTATCCGCAGGGAACCCAGAAGCTCTCCCTGCTGCCTCTCGCCATGCGCATGGGCGGACCGCGTGAAGCGATCTGGCATGCCCTGATTCGCAAGAACCACGGCTGCACTCATTTGATCGTTGGCCGCGATCACGCCGGCCCCGGCAAGGACACCGACGGCAAGCCCTTCTACGGCCCCTATGAGGCCCAGGAGGTCTTCAAGAAGCACCAAGCCGACATCGGCGTCACTATGGTTCCCTTCAGCATGATGGTCTACCTGCAGGGAGAGGACCGCTACATTCCAGACGACGAGGTCAAGCCTGGCGACAAGGTTCTGAATATTTCCGGCACGGAACTGCGCGATCGGCTGAACGAAGGCCGCGAGATTCCCTCCTGGTTCACCTATCCCGAGGTGGTGCACGAGCTGCGGCGCAGCTTTCCGCCGCGGGCCAAGCAGGGCGTGACGATTTTCTTCACCGGATTGTCAGGCTCAGGCAAATCCACCATTGCCAACGCGCTACTGACGAAGTTCCTCGAGGTCGGCGGGCGCCCCGTCACCCTGCTCGACGGCGACCTGGTGCGCAAACATCTTTCGTCGGAACTGGGATTCTCGAAAGAGCATCGCGACATCAACATCCGCCGCATCGGCTACGTTGCGTCCGAAATCACCAAGAACGGCGGGATCGCCATTTGCGCGCCCATCGCGCCTTACGACGCCACCCGCAAACACGTGCGGCAGATGATCGAGCCTTATGGCGGGTTCATCCTGGTGCATGTTGCCACATCCGTGGAAGTCTGCGAGCAGCGCGACCGCAAAGGCCTTTACGCTAAGGCTCGCGCGGGCATACTCAAGGAATTCACCGGAATTTCCGATCCTTACGAAGCGCCGGCAGATGCAGAAGTCACGATCAATACAGGCGAACTTTCCCCCGAGGAAGCGGCCCAGGAAATCATTTTGCACCTGGAACGCGAAGGCTTCATCGGTGTAAACGGAGCAGTAGTCTAAGGGGAAAAGGGACCGACTATGATGTCACTTTTGGCAGCCAAAATTTTCGTGGGCTTTGTGGTAGGGGTTCTGATCGGCCTGAGCGGCGTGGGCGGCGGCGTGTTGCTGCTCCCGGTGCTCATTTTCGGCCTGCGGATTCCAGCCATCGTGGCTGTCGGTTCCGACGCTGTCTTCAATTTTTTCACCAAAATTCCCGCCGGTCTGATGCACCTCAAGAAAGGCACGGTGCGCAAAAAAGTCGTCCTTGCGCTGGCCATGGGCAGCGTTCCCGGCTCCATCGCCGGGGTCAGACTGCTCATGTACATCCGCCACCTCTACGGTGACGGGGTCAACAACTTCATCAAGATGGCTGTGGGGCTGCTGCTGATCGTTATTCCCACTCTGATGATGTTCCAGAAAAAGATTGAGGAGCGGGTGGTCAACCGTCCGCCGACCATGCACGGATTCGCCGGTATGTCCCTGATCGGACTGGCGGCGGGCTTCCTGGTGGGTATGACTTCGGTCGGCTCGGGCAGCATCATCATGATGCTGCTCCTGTTGTTCTACAGTTTCCCGCCCAAGGTAAATGTGGGGACCGACATCGTACATGCGGTGGCCCTTACCGGCGTTACCGGGTTCCTCCACTTCCGGTTGGGCAACGTTGACCCCACGCTGGTGGTGTCGCTGCTGATCGGGTCCATCCCGGGCGGGCTGCTAGGTTCTCACTTGTCTACGCGCATGCCCATGCTCTGGCTGCGACGCACCCTCTGCGCCCTGCTATTGATCACCGGAGCCCGGATGCTGTGGGCATGATCACGTCCGACATGACTCAGGAGAATATGAGCTCTTCTTCCTACGCTGATATCCTGCGGCGCATTCAAGCCGCGCTAGACGCTGCCCGCGGGGTGTTTTCCCGTTTTACTCCGGGCGCAATTGAAACTGAGTACAAGGCCGGACACGACCCCGTAACCGAAGCCGACCGCGCCGTGGACGCCGTTTTACGGGAGAACCTGCTGCGCGACGGCGAAGGCTGGCTTTCGGAGGAGACCGCGGACAATCCTTCGCGCCTCGATAAAGAACGGGTCTGGATCGTTGATCCGCTCGATGGAACCCGTGAGTTTGTATTAGGCCTGCCCGAGTTTTGCGTTTCGATCGGGTACGTCGAAAACGGAAAGCCCGTGGCCGGCGGCATCTACAACCCCGCCACAAATCAGAGCTTTCTGGGCGCGATTGACGCTGGGGTGTTCTACAACGGCAAACCCGCGGCTCCCAGCCAGCGGACAAGCCTGGCGGGCGCGATTGTCCTGGCCAGCCGCAGTGAGGTGAAACGCGGCGAGTGGAAACAGTTCGAAAATGCTCCCTTCAAGATTCAGGCCATGGGCTCGGTCGCTTACAAGCTGGCCCTGGTTTCTGCCGGTCTCGCCGACATCACGTTCACTCTGACGCCCAAGAACGAGTGGGACGTGGTCGCAGGGGCAGCCCTGGTGCTGAGTACCGGTGGTTTTGTCAGCACCCTGGAGAAAACCGACCTGACGGCCAATCGCCGCGATCCGCTGCTGTCCGGACTGCTGGCCAGCGGGCCTTTCCTCAAGGAGCAGTTGCTCGCTCTGGTTGAGCCACACATCCGCGTGGGCGCCCAGGCTCGCTAGCTCCCGGGCCTGGCATCCCCGCCCGCAAGGCAGCAGCTTGGGACCTTTGCACTGGGACGTCGGAGTCCCTCAAGCGCGCACTTCTCTGCAGGGTAGCCTCCGCTTGCGCAGAGTAATCGTGTCCGAACTGGTCCGTGAACGTGAGGCTAATCTTCGTGATCATCCAATTTCGATATCTATCCGGAATTGGCTTAAGGCCGTTCGCGACCACCCAACCCTCAGCGACATCTCCGACATGATGAAAGTGTAGCCCCTCTTCAAGCCGGGGGTTGAGTGCATCGTGTTCGGTAAACTCGCATGCGGAGCCTACGCTATACAGCCCTCCTTGGTTGCTGCACAGAACAATCGATTCTGAGTCCCAGTCGGACACGATTCCGCAATTCTCCACTCTGAAATTACTGCGCAGAGAAACCAGGTGTACGTAGATCGCGTACGCGGTAACTCCATTGGGGAGCTCGCACAGGATGTTCCCCTCGGGCGGAGCCACGAAGATATCCAGACCACAGGAGCTCTCGTGCCATTCGCCCGGGACTTCACAATCAAGGCCTGCGGCACGAAGCTCCTGCGCCCGCGCCAGATACCTAGCTTTCTGCTCCCGACTCAGTTGTGTTCTTTTCACAGGCATTTGACCCCCCTTTTTGTAAAAAGCTGCAAATGCTACAAAACCTACATAGGTTTTTTGCTATCAACACTTTCCTGTGGAGAGCAAAGCGCACAGCGTGCGCGAGCGCCTAACTTCAAGCTCCACGCGACCGCGAGCTGGTGAATAAGAAGGCGGTTCTCGTGCGAGAACCTCAAGACCATACCCTTCCCGTTCCGATGGCGATCAAACCCGAGGTTTCGCAGTTTCCACCCGATCTCGGCGGTGCTGTATTCCAAAAGTTCGCCGCGGCAACGCAGAAGCGTGTTGGCAAGCTCTGTCAGCCGGGAGACGCTGATTTCTTGTTGTTCGTGGGAGGGGGCCCACGTCACCTCGATCATGGCCCGGTGAACGTCACAACTGAGCTGTGCGCTCTTGTCCTGTTCCAAACGTTGGAGGAGCGGAGCAATTAATTCTAGAATCTCGGGTTCTTCCAAGATGCTAGCCGCCAGATCACGAGCAACTTCAGTACCCCCGAATGTCGACCTGTTCCCGCGGGCTGAGAAGTCGCGCACTGTGTCGAGGTTTCGCAGGCGGTACATCAGCAGTTGCGACTGCAGCTCCGAAGCAATCTCCGACCGTTGTTTTTCGTCCAACGGAGACACGTCACAACGTGCGGGCGGAAGCGCAAAATGTATACCTTCATCGTCCCGCGCGTCTCCCATGCCCAAGAACACAGCCTTCGAGCTGGCCGCCGAGCGGAGTTTTCCGTTTCCGAAAACATACACGTCACGGTAGTTGGAAGTACTCCACAGATCGCGGATCCTGGCCGACAAGCTTGGCTGGTTTATGAGGAGCGTAGCTCCCAACGCTGTAAGTGACAAGAAAGCGGCGCGGTTGAGATCGCCCAGCACCACAGGACGACGGCACAGGCACTGCAACAGCCGAAAAAGAGTGATCGCATGGCCCATGTCCGCTCCCGAAATCAGCAACGTTGGTGGACTCGACAGACAGTCCGAAAACCATGAGCTTGTGGCCCAAGCAGTCAGCAATGCAGACTCCGGTTGGGGCAGCCCTGCATGCCGTTCGAACAGCTCCCGGATTCGGCAAAGAAGTTTCTTAGTCGAGCCATAAGGCTTCGCGTCATGCGGGAACCGGATCGCTCGCACAATTGCCTCATCCAAGTTGGGTGGCTGGTAGATACGGTGCGAGTACTCAACTTGCTTGGCGTTTTTCTTTCTGCCGGCGCTATGGAAGAGAAGACGAAGCCGACCGGAGGAGGGCGAGGTAAGCAGTTCGAGCACCGAGCCGTCAGCGAAGGTCTCGCCGACGGTCGTCACTACTCTAGGATTTGCTTGAAGCGGAAGGTTCGCCATGGCTCCCCCGGATTCGTTGCAGGAACAACACACCTGCGAACGCACTGACAGAGTGAATGTGATACGTTGCTATCGCTTCTCGGAAGTTAATTCTCTAGCGTTCTTGACAGATTCTTCGAAGGATCCAGACACATTCTCTATCGAGGGAACCACAATTCCTAACAACCAACTTTCAATCGCTTGCCAGCTCTATTTTAAGCAACGGAGCTCACTGCGGCAACTAATTTGTTCGCCCAGTAGGGCTAAAGGTGCACTCGCTGCAGGGGGGCTTTGTTTTTGGTAACATCGTCGCCGTGGCCAAACAGCAACGCGCTACCCGTCGTCGATTGCACAATACGGTCCGGAGAACGATCCTCTCCTACTACTCCGAACAAGAAGCTGCCCTGGTCGTCCAGGCTGCCAAGAAACAGAGAATGACGATCAGCAATTTCGTCGCATCTGCGGCACTCAGAGAGGCTGCATCCGTCACCCACACGCCTTCTAGGCAGCAATAGACCAGCACCTTCCCCACAGAGGCATCGATTTCATTTGATAATATGATATCATATTAGTAATATCATTTATGTGATCTCATATTGACGAACGGAGTGATTGGCGTATGGATCAAGACTCAAGGACGAAGCGTGCTGCGGTAGCTAGAAGCATGCGAGTGGCAAAACATTTATGGCCAAAGCAGGTTTCCAAAATGCTGGCTCACCAACTCGCTGACTTAGTCGAAGGATTGCGAGTATCGGTTTTGTTGGGAGATGTCCAACTGTTAGGCGGGCGATGGTACGTCACACACACGGGACTGTTGCGATTAGCCCGTAGAAAGAGATGCGTTGGAATTCATATTGACCCGGTCCCAGCGTTTTCAGAACCCCCGATGGGACGATGGGTGTTCAAGGCCACGGCCTACAAATCTCAGGCTTGCAAAGGCTTTGTCGGCTACGGCGACGCCGATCCGTCCAATGTGTCTCCTCTGGTGCACGGTGCGGAAATGAGAGTAGCCGAGACCCGGGCCGTCAACCGTGCCCTGCGCAAGGCCTACGGCATCGGCATCTGCTCGGTCGAGGAAATCGGGGCCTTCGCCGGCCAACCCGATTCGCGGTCAGACTCCAGGAAGCTGCCGCAGGCCACAAGTGGCGACGGGAACCACGGTGGCCCGAAGGTTCGCGACCGCCTTTGCCAGTTGATTCGCCAGCACCAACTCGATCCCAACCTGGTCAAGGCCTACGCCACCGATTTCTGCGGCACCAAGACCCTACGTGAGGCCACCCGCGAACAGGTGGAAAACTTCGTCACCCACTTGGCCGACTGGGCCGAGAAAGACCGGAATGCCCTGCTCTGCCAGCTCAACAGCTATCTCGGCCAGAAAGAAGGTGCCGCGTGAAACGCCAGATCACCGGCCTGCACGCCGCCGATCGTTGTGCCCCCGACCAGGTCCCCGACGGCGTCTTCCTGGTTCGCGTCCAGCGAGCCCGGTTCTGTCGACAGACACAAAAACCCTACTACACCCTCACTCTGGCCATTCTTGAGCCCAGCCGGTTTGCCGGACACATCCTTTCCAGCCGCGTCTATTGCAACCCCAAAGCCCTGTGGAAGTTGAACTGGTTCTTGCGCGACTTCGGCTACGACACCGAACTGCTCGGAAGGGACGAAGTCGATGAGACCCAGTTGGCAGGCATAAAGGGCGTGGTCAAGATCAGCCACATTGTCTTTAACGGCGCTTCCCTGCTCCGGCTCGACGGTTTTGCTCCTGCCAGCCGCTGGGAAGAACTCTCCCCCGCCAACCTGGACAACCCGCAGGTGGCCTGAATGACCTACAGCTACACCCAGATCAGTCAGTACCTGGCTTGCCCGCGGCGTTACCGGCATCGCTATCTCGATGGCTGGAAGGAGAAGGACACCCGAGCGGCGATGCTCTTCGGCCGCGCCTTCGAACAAGCCCTGGGGGCCTATTTCCGCCGGGAAGATCCCGGGGCCGTCCTGTTCACCGAGTGGTCTGCCTGCCAGAGCGAAGGCTTGCACTACTCGAACGGAGACTCCTGGGACCGCATGCTGCAGCAAGGCATCATGCTATTAACCCGGTTCTGCCAGGATGACCGTGTCCAGGTCCACCAGCCTCGCCGCAACCTGCAGATCAAGTTCACCCGAGCTGTGGCCGGAAACAACGACTTCGTCGCCTATATCGATGCCATCGGCCGACTCGACGGCCGCCGCTGCCTGCTGGAGTGGAAGACCACCTCAAACCGGTACCCCGAAGAGCCGGAGGGACTGCTTTCTCTAGACCCCCAACTGGTCTGCTACTCCTGGATGACCGGCATTCCGGATGTCGCCCAGATCGTCTTCGTCCGCAAGCGCCTGGTCGAGGTCCAGTACCTGAAAACCACCATCAGCGACGAGCAGCGTCAGGAGTTCGGCCACTTGGTCGAGAACACGATCCGGAGAATCGAGTCAGCGGAGTTCCTGCCCCACAGCGGCATCCGCTTCCCCCAGAACCCCTGCAGCAGCTGCCCCTATGTAGGCCTCTGTCTGGGACAGCAGGAAATGGTCGACGCCCACCTGGTGCGGCGTCCAGGAGCAGACGATCTTGGTTGGCTTGACCAGCTTACTTACTAGGGATCCGCCCATGCCCCCGAAGTTCAATCGCCGCCGCGCCCTGTTCGTGCTGACCAAGATTGACGAGATTCTGGCCTGGGAACAGCGCAAGGAGACGGAGCGCGACACCAAGTTCGTGGAACTGGGGCGCTATCTGTGTGAGGTACGGGCGGGACAGTACTGGCGGCTGGAGACCCTGAAGTCGTTTGATGAGTTCCTGGAAAGGCGGTTCCCGGGGTCGAGGAGGAAGGCCTATTACCTGATGTCGATCCACGAACACCTGCCGCCGCAGGCGAGGAAGCAGCTGAAGGAGGTGGGCTGGGCCAAGGGGCTGGAACTGGCCAAGCTGGCCCGCAGGGACGGGCAGCGATTCGATTGTGCAACCTGGTTGCACAAAGCCCAGACAATGCCCAAAGAAGACTTCCAGCAGGAGGTGGAGAAGGAACTAACCGGGCGGGAAACGGAACCGTGGGAGATTATCTATTTCAAGCTGTACCAGAGCCAGATGCCGGTGGTGGAGAAGGCGATTGAGACGGCAGCCCTGATGCTTGGAACCGACAAGTCGCGCGGCTACTGTCTGGAGATGATCTGTGCGGACTTTCTGGCCGGGGCCAACCTGGACAACGGAGATCCGGCGACCTTGCTGTTCTCGATGACGAGATTCTTCAAATTCCTGCCCGGAGAGCAAAGGCAGGCATTCCTAGAAGGCCTGCGCGAGAAAGCATCATGAGCCCGGCTGGCCCAAAGTCCACACGCTTACGGCTTGATCCGGTGTCGTACGACAGTCTCCGTCAGCAGGTCTTACGTCGCGACGGCTGGCGGTGTCAATCGTGCGGCACGATGTCGAACCTGGAAGTTCACCACAAACAATTTCGCAGTCACTCCGGCGACGATTCCGAGGAGAACCTCATCACGCTCTGTACACGGTGCCATGCCGGCATCCATCGCTGAAAAGCTGGGTGTGGCAACCGGCTACTCGCACCTTGAATGTGGCGACTGTGAGACTGGCATAAGAGCCTAGCCCACCCCTCCAGTCCCTCGATTGATCCACCCAGATTGGGGCCCTCGGGGTTCGAAGTGGAAAGTGACAGACCGTGACAGGGTTCGTGTGTATGCTTAGCTCAGGTTGGAGAGAGCCTGTTCAATCGCCTTCATCACACTGCCATCATCTGCTCAGACCATACGAGGTTGAAGCACTTCCATGTCGAGATTCTTGGTTTCGAGATTATTAGGGAGGTCTATCGCGTCCCCTTTCCCGCCAGAAGGCACAACCGTCTTCAAAGTGCCGGGCATCTGCTCGCCCCGACTGCTTCGACACCCCTGGCACTTACTTCCGAGTTTTCGCCGGGCATATGCGCCCCGGCGAGCAGTCATCGCGTGCCGACTCAGGATGGAGTCCATCCTGGAGACGAAAGCGATAACCATTCTGGAGTTTCTTGCAGGACTGCGCGGGGCTCTGTCGGTCACCTTCGAAGAAGGAACCTGGGCCGCCTGGCTGTACGATCTGCTCAAGCCGCACGTTGCCAATCCAACACCGCAACCGAAACCGTCGCTTGGTGAACGTCTAGCCCAATATACTTTTCACTGCTCATTGAGGGTGCTCCTTTCGTAGGTGATCATGCGCAACGATGACAACCTACTCCCAAAGGGGCGCCCTCTTATAATGCGATCTATACTGTTGCCTGAGCGATGAAACCTTTTTCGTCACAGCCTCAAGGTCCCACCCTCGGGCGTAGCGGCCCCGTGTTTCAGGGAAGACCCTCCGATGCCGGGGCTATTGCGGCAGGTGTCTGCCGATGATCAAGCTTCTGAGCGTAGTTGGGGCGCGCCCCAACTTCATGAAAATCGCGCCCATCGTCGCTGAGCTGAAGAAATTTCCCGATATCGAACACTGCCTAGTGCACTCCGGGCAGCACTATGACGAACTCCTTTCCGGCAACTTCTTCGCGGATCTCGGTCTGCCCAAACCGGATGTGAATCTTCAAACCGGTTCCGGCAGCCACGCGGTGCAGACTGCCGAGATCATGAAACGCATCGAACCAGTCCTGCTCGACTACAACCCACAAATGGTTTTGGTTGTGGGCGACGTGAATTCCACGATCGCCGCAGCGCTTACTGCCGCCAAATTGGGAATCGGAGTGGCCCACATCGAAGCCGGATTGCGCGGCTTCGATATGACGATGCCTGAGGAAATTAACCGGAAAGTCACGGACGCCATCTCCGATCTGCTTTTCGTGACTGAGCAAAGTGGAGTCGAGAATCTAAAACACGAAGGCGTGGCGGCTGAGAAAATCTTCCTTGTCGGCAACGTCATGATCGACTGCCTGCTTCGGCACCGCGAACTGGCCGCAAGGTCTCCGATTCTCGACCGGCTCGGGATGCGTCAGAATGGGTCTGGCTGCCGCCCATACGGAGTTCTCACCCTGCACCGGCCATCCAACGTGGACGATCCCAAAACGCTGCAAGGTATTCTCAGCGCAGTGAGCGCTCTGGCAGCCGAGCTTCCGGTCTTCTTCCCCATTCATCCTAGAACTCGGAAGAATATAGAGAGTTTCGGTCTGGTGCGATATCTGGCCAACGCAGCAGGGGGAGACAGCATTGGAATCGTGCCTCTTGATCCGCTCGGATATCTAGATTTCCTTTCGCTCAACGACCGGGCACGTATTGTCCTCACAGACTCCGGCGGAGTACAGGAGGAAACCACTGTTCTCGGCGTGCCGTGCCTTACGCTGCGTGAGAATACGGAACGGCCTGCGACGGTTGAGCACGGCTCGAATCAAGTAGTCGGAGTGGATTCGGATCGCATTCTCGCGGCTGCCCGATCCCTCCTCCGGAAAGCCGTACGCCAGTCTCAGCGTCCTCCACTGTGGGATGGCAAAACGGCTCCGAGGATTGTGACGATCATACGCGAGCTTGTCCAGCGCAGTGGTCTTTCGGTGTTGTCTTATCTCAGTAAGACAACACCGGTCTTTCTTAGTCATGCCTCTCCTTCGAGCCGGGCCGCAATGCGGCGCGAAGGACGCCAGAGGACGTCACAAGATTGCCACCCTTAGGCACGACACCGGGGGTGTCACCCCTTTCGGCGGCAAGCCTTTGATGCCCAATTCTAGCTGGTTGAGTTTTTCGAGGCAGGTCATACCGGCAGAGTTCAGCCACACGCAGACCGCCCGCCTGAGTATCAGGAGGGAAGCAATGGCTGATCACGAGAAGTTTGACCGGAGAACCCAAATTCACGGCTCCCGACGCGCGTACAAGCCGAGCAGCCAACCAGGGCGCTTGAAAAACGGCGCCCACAAGCGAGCATTGAGTCCATCACAGACACGGACCAAAAAGGGCCATCGCGGGACAAGTGAACTTGTCCCATGGCACGAATAACAGACAGTCCGTTCTTCCCAGGCAAAACGGCCCGCCAGTCTCTGGCGGACCCATAGCAGGCTTCTATTGTAGGTTTCGCCTTCATCACCAAAGGCAAATGCTCGGACCAATCGAAAATTAGAAAAAAGTCCCTCTAGCGCCTTGATCGAGTATGAGTGCAGGTGCCCCCAGACGTGAAATCGGCAACCACAAGAGGCACAAGCGGCGAGATTTTCCGTCAGGTTCTCCTCATTCGGCACAGAAATCAAGATGTATTTATCCGTAACCCGCGAGATTTCATTGAGTGCCTGCGCATAAACCGGCTCGGGCAAGTGTTCCAGGACTTCTGTGGTGACCACCAGATCAAAGGAACGGTCGTGGAATGGCAGTTGCGAAGCGGATCCGCAGCATCTTGGTCCAAAGTATTGACGGAGAGCCACCATACTCAAATCGAAGCCCACAAGAAAACACTCATGCTCCGTGCGTATTGCTTGAGAAAGGCGTCCATCCCCGCATCCGACATCCAGGATGCGATTACAATTCGGCGGGACGACGGAAGCGGTCAGCTCAATGCGTCCGCGATCGTGCTCCGGTTTGCCATAGTTCTTCCAACGCTCATCGTAGAAATCCCGCTCTCGCTGAAGTGGGCGATCATTGGTCAATGGAGACGGGATCTCCGAATCCAAGCTTGAGACCCTGCGATCAATCCCCATCCTGTTCCCTTCCCAAACGCGATATTTGCAGCTCAAGTCTGGAGAACAAACGAATGTTCTTCAGCTCCACGGTCCTAAATAAAACAGGCACTACGAATCTCTGCGCGTAGATCTTTCGATCGGTCAAAGCAGAATTCCAGGCAGCAAGATAATGTCGGCAGGTCGCGCCGGCTTGCAGAAAGTATACGACGAAATTCCGCGCCGGCCTTAGCCTTTCGATCCAGCAGGAGCGCCGAAAGTCACGGCAGAAGCAGTGTCCCGCACATCAGACGGAAAATTCCTTGCCCAATTAGGATTATTTTGGAAAAGCACTATCCAGGAAGATAACGCGCGATCCTTTGCAGCACCGGTCGCGGCGAGCCTTTCAGAATTACAGCCAGTTCAGAAAGCACAGGCGGCTTGCATTTCAATACAAGCACCACGTAAGACACGATGCCGAGTATTGCGGTGCTGATCAATTGCACGGCAGGGGCCTGAATTCCGGCGCGGCGCAGTCCCTGCAGCCAAGCTACGGTTACTGCGGCCATCGCCAGGCTCATCCACATGGTGGGCCACAGGGTCCGAAGAAAATGTTTGCCCGAGAGTTCGACAAGACGAAACGGAATGATAAAAGACGGCACCATCAGCAGCAGCCAAACCAGCGCATAACAACTGGCCACGCCCTGAATACCCCAGCGCAATCCCACGGCGAAGGATGCTACATACATTGCACTGGCAAACATTGCCCAGCGAAATTGAAGATCGGATCGCCCCTGCGTGTTGTAAATAAGGCCGACGGTAGTGTAGATCGATTGCGCGGCGCCGAGGGGAGCGAAAACGAGCAGCAATCCAGCCACCGGCATCCATCGTGGTCCGAGAATTACGCGGATGAAAGGCTGTGCGGTCACGGCCAGACCAAGCATCAGCGGGAAGGTAAGCAGCCCAATCAGCCGGCAGGTCCGCAGATACGCGGCGCGGAAACGCTCGTGATCGTCCTGCATCTCGGATAAGGCCGGATACACTACCTGAGCGACTACGGCGGCGAAATTCTGGATGGGATATGTCATCAACATGTAACCCATCTGGTAAAAGCCGAGAGGCACGCTCCCCAGGACTTTTCCCACCAGCAGGTTGTCGGCATTGCGTGAGAAATAATTCAGCACATTGAACCCGCTCAGGTTCAGCCCAAACGACACCATGTGCCGGACATCCGAGGGACGACAAACTGCTCTCAGTCGAAACGGGGAAACGATCCATATTGTCAGGGTGGTGACTGTGCTGATCACAATCGATCCACTCACCAAGCTCCATACTTTGCCGCCAGCCAGCGCAACCGTGATCGCCACGACCGTCCCGCTGATCGCGCCCGCAGTTTGCGCCAACGCCACTTTGCGAAAGGCCATTTCCCGATTCAACATTGCCAGGGGCACAATGCCGATCGAGCCCACGAAGAACCCGATGGAAAGGAACTGCAGCACGGTCGCAACCATTGGCTCATGAAAAAAACGCGCCGCCGGCCAGGAAACCAGGATCATGATCAAGGTGATGCCGAGACCCAAACCACAAGTGAGCCAGAAGACGGTTGCGGCCAAGTCGTCCGAAACCTCGCGCTCCCGCACCAGCGCGGCCCCAGTGCCTGCGTCACGAACAGTTTCCAGGAAGTTGATAATCAGGACGGCCATGGCCATCAGACCATAGGCCGAGGGGGGGACTTTGCGCGCCAGAACTGATACCGAGGCGACCTGTAGAAGTTGCCGGACTATCTGGAACAGACTGATCCAGGCGACGCCCGAAGCAGCCTTGTGAGTAAGCGTGCGATGGCCCCGCGGAATGCTGCCTGGGCAATCGTCGTTCTGTTGGCCCTGGGTCACCCGGGAGACCGGCTCACTCACGGATGGCCGTCCTTCGAAAGCATTTCATGGAGCCAGTTCCTGCGAGCTCGATTTAACGACGACTGCACGCGATTGTTGCTCAAGTCGAACTGGTGCAGTGCGGTCAAGACTCCCCCAAAGACGCCACTGATCAACGAGACAGCGATATTCAGGCCGGCGAGGATGACGATTACCCGCGCGGCAAATTGGTAGTTCTGCGAGATGTGAAACACTGGCACGGCCCAAGCCGCCCAAAGGAGAGAGCGGAGGATGGCGAGGATTCCAACGGCGATGAAAATTGCCAGTGCCGCGGAAGTGACCGCGCGGGCTTCTTGGTAATTGACTTCCATTATGAAACCGGGCAACGTTACGCGTCAGCGCGCCCCGGACACCCAGATTAAAGAGACCGAGGTATCCCGTCAGGGAGCCGATGAGAACCCATATCCCATAAGCAGAGTTGCCGAGATGGTGGAATACGAATGGCGATAGAAAAAAGAAGGTGACGCTGGAGCATGCAAAGCCAGCCCAGTTCGACAAATTTCGCAAGGCCGAGGGCAAACGTTGCCCTGATGCTAGCGAATCGACTGGGCTCGTGACTTCGGCCAAGCTGCCTACCTCCAAATCGCGATTCACGATCTACCGTTATTGGGTCTCGTGATGCACAAAAAGGGCTTTTCGAGTGACAAAGAGAATATCCGCACGAATCTATCATTTGCAAGGAATACATTCGTCGACCGTTCGACTGGGAACAAAATAGCAGGATCCTTCGAGGGGAATATCTGGCACAAGTTAAGTTCCGGACGCGAGAGGTCCGAACATAAATCTCCATGTGTGCATTTCATTTCCATGGCCGCCGCGTCAGATGTCCCTCCGCCAGCAATAGCCAATAGTAACGCGCATGTTTCACCAGTCGCCGGCTGTCAGTCTCTAGGTCGGTCACAATAAAGCCCGCTCGTAGGAACAACTCTCCGGCACGGTACTCCAGGTCTCACACGCAGCAATTACAACCAGAATGAGCGCGGAGGTAGCTTACAGGCCTGAACAGTGTGAAAATGGCCGCGTTGATCGTGCTTCATTTCGACAGGACCGGTTTAATCCAGAGAGAGTAGTAGGCTTTCTTGATCCGTTATCGCGGCCAGCGTTTCGGGTTCCGCGAACTGCTGGCGGCTTCTACAGCGCTGAGCGAGGGAAGGGGCGCTGCCCACTCCCCGCAACCCATCTCCAAGCCGCGCCCCGGACGTGGCAGCGACACGGAATCATCTAGGAGACGGGGCTACGGAAACATGCGCACTCCCAGCTTTTCTTCGGTATGGTGAAACCACAACCCGGAGGACACTTCTATTTTGGTATGACACCATCGTGATTCTGCTATTGAAAGCGCTGCTGCCCTCAGATTATGCTCTCGCAGCGCATCTCGCCATGGTGATCCTAGGCAGCGCCGCGAGACATTGTGGACATCTGCGCCATGTGGAGCGGCTCGTTCCTGTGAGAACATGCTCGAACTGGATTTGATTCTGGGCATGAAGGGTAAATTCTTGAATCCACTTCGGATCTTAGTGGTTAGTCACGTTTTCCCCCCACAAGCGGAGGTTGGGAGTATTCGCATAGCCCAGCTCTGCCGTTATCTGCCGGACTACGGAATTGAGCCTGTCGTGCTTACCGTCCAAGAGCAGTTTTATGAAGCCATCGATCCCAGTAGAACGCTGCCTACTTCCATGCAGGTGGTGCGCACGCGGATGATGTCCACTCCGGTGGAGTGGTATGGGAGCATGAAACGTTTCTTCAAGTTCTCAGTCCGTCCGGCAAATTCCGAGACCAATGTTTCAGAAGCCGGTGGAAAACAAGACAGCAGCCGATTGCGCCAAAACATCTTGGCCTTGCTGCAGATTCCAGATCGCTACTGGGGATGGTATTTGCCGGCGATCCGTCGCGCCGAACAATTTCTCCGCGAGGAGCACGTGGATGCGGTGTTTTCCAGCGGCCCTCCTTGGACCTCTCATTTGGTCGCTCGTCATCTCAAGAAGAAATTCGGTTTGCCTTGGCTCGTGGATTTCAGAGATCCCTGGGCAAGCCTTGTTCCCGACCGCACGAGACCTCGCTGGTGGCATCAACTAGCGGGGCATATGGAAGAAAGCTGTATCCATACGTCGGATTTGGTGCTGTGTAATACCGACCGCTTGTGTCACGCGTTTCAGCGGCGTTACTCCGAGTTAAATCCCACAAGGTTTCAGACCCTGACCAACGGGTTCGAAGATTTGCCAGCTTCGCGAATCCAGCGAGCGAACCCGAAGCGCCTTCTTCTTCACCTTGGCTCCATTTATGCCCATCGCCGGATCGATGCGTTTTTGACAGCATTAGCCGGCCTGGTGCGTTCGGGACGGCTGAGTGCGGAATCGTTCCAAGTGGTTTTCCAAGGTGATACCAATGCGTCGCATTTGGCGGAAGCTACCAAGATCGTGCCCGACCTGCTGCAGAGTAAGTGCGTCGAGTTCCGTGCTCGCGTCAACTGGGAGCAAGCCTGGCAGCTTCTCTGGGAGTCCGACCTGCTGCTGTTATTTCAAGGAAGCCACGAGTTACAAGTGCCGGCGAAGTTTTACGAGTACTTGCAGACCGGAATCCCGATCCTGGCCGTGACCGAAGAAGGAGCACTGACCGATGTCCTGCAGGCAACCGAGTCTGGAATTTGGGTTAAGTCTGGCGATCCGCAAGCAATTGCGGATGGACTGCTCCGGGCGCTGCAAATGCCCAAGCGCTCTCGGGAGGACATCAGCAAACGGCTTTCGAACCGCTATCATTATCGAGCCTTGGCAGAGCAGTTGAGCTTGTGGATTCGGGAGCTTTCAACTGGCCACTGAACAATACCGGATATCACTCTCTTCGTGTGAAAGGGGCAGCGTTTCTCCATCCATTCGTCACGTCTGGTCTTATGTACTAGTGTGACCCGACAGCCCATGTTCTCCCGTAACCTGCCCCTCCCGTCTTCCCTTCTCTAGAGTGCTCCTAAGGACTCGAACGACGGTCCCCCCAACTCCGTTTCGAGGTTATCCCCCATGCGTAACACCGGGCATGTGAGAGTGGCAAAAAGCTATAGCGCGGACAAAAACCTTATCCCGAATTTTCTCGTTCTTTCGCTCTTGCTTTGCCTTACAGGCCTAACTGCGGCGTGTGGCGGTCTGTCGCAGGCTGCCAGTACGTCAACGAGTACATCGAGCGGCCAAACCACGCCAGCCGGGCAGCTCAGAGTTTCGATTCCGTCAGGACCAGCCACGGTTGGGGTCGCCTACAACGCAGTGAGCTCAGTGAGTGGAGGATCCGCTCCCTATTTCTTCAGCATTTCCGCCGGCAGTTTGCCCCCGGGGTTAGTCCTCAACAGAACGACAGGTTCCATCACCGGCATACCTCTTGTCGCGGGCACCTACAACTCCGTGCTCCGGGTATCGGATCCCCCGCACTCGGATCCCCTGCAGAAGGAGTATGGCACGAGTTCTGTACGATATGGCTCGAATTCCATACGAATCGTCGTTTCCAACGGCAGTTCCGGCATCACAACCTCGATTTCACCCAGCAGCACGACCACTCCTTCAAACGGACACCAGCATTTCAACGCCAACATCAGTGGAACCGCGGATACGTCCGTGACTTGGTCCGCAAGCGCGGGAACCATTTCCAGCAGTGGAGACTTTACGGCGCCACCGGTGACCAGCAATACCTCCGTGATCATAACGGCGACGAGTGTAGCCAACGCCAGTTCGCACGCTGCTGCAACGGTGACCGTAACCCCCCTTGCTCCCTTGGCAGTCGCGACCTCCTCCCTCGCGGCAGCCGATGCCAGCATGCCTTATACTGCCTCGCTCTCCGCCACCGGTGGCGTAACACCTTACCACTGGAGTCTCACCACTGGGGCTTTGCCATCCGGAATCCAGCTGCAAGCCTCCAGCGGCGTCATCACGGGGATGACCGCGCTTACCGGGTCGTATCCCTTCACCGTAAAGGTGACCGACTCTTCCGGACAGACTGCCACGCTTGCCTTCACCCTAGCGGTTTCCTCAAGTTCCGCCAACGGATTTGATGGCCCGGCGGAGTTACCCCGTAGCAACGTTCAGAGTTCGCTAGCCGACACACCAGCACAAGGCAAAACGATTACGGTCAACGCAGGCGGGGACCTCCAAGCCGCGATAAATTCTGCGAATTGCGGCGACACCGTTGCGATCTCAGTATCGGGCACTTTCACCGGTACTTTTACTCTACCTAATAAGAATTGCGATGATGCACACTGGGTCATCCTCCGGACCGCAGCCCCCGATTCGAGCCTCCCGCCAGAAGGGACGCGGCTCACACCATGCTATGCGGGGGTGATCTCACTGCCCGACCGCCCAGCTTATACTTGCCCTAATGCCTCGCGAGTAGTGCCTAAAATCATGGCGGGGGGCAACAATGCAATTGTTGCCGCTGCTGGTGCTAATCACTACCGTTTGATAGGGCTGGAAATCACCCACCCGTCTGGGATGCCGACGGGCCAACCCGATACCCTGGTGTCCCTTGCTGGCGGTCCCGTACCGAACTACATCATTATTGACCGCTGCTGGATTCATGGCACGGCGACCGATTACTTGAAGCGAGGCGTAAGCCTGAATGGCAGCTACCTAGCGATCGTGGACTCTACCGTTACTGATGTGCATGCTGTAGATACTGCGACGCAAGGCATCCTTTCCGGGACAGCTCCGGGACCGCTGAAAATCTCCGACAACTTCGTCGAAGGCGGCGACTCAGCCATTGGCTTCGGAGGAGAGGCTAACACCTACGGCAATCCCTCCGATGTAGAGATCACGCGCAATCACTTGTTCAAGCCGCTGTCTTGGCAGTACGGAGACCCCAACTACCTAGGATTCCCGTTCTCGGCCAAAGTCGCTTTGGAAACAAAGAACTCGGTGAGGGTACTGATTGAGGGCAACATCATGGAAAACACGTGGGGTCAATCTCCGGGTGGTCCTGCCCAAGGCGGGGACGGCTCAATCGCTTGGTTAGGCCCCAAGAACGATGGCTGCCTATGTCAGGTAACTGACATTACGGTCCGGAACAACATTTTCCGTCATGCCGGGGCGGGCTTGTACATCTTCGATGCCCCGGCGGACAACGGCGATATTGCAGTGCAGGGCGCTCGTTTTAGTATTCACGACAACTTGTTCGACAACATCAACGCTTCCTACGCTGAAAACGGTAGTGGCAATGGGATTATTCATCGTTTCGCTGGCAGCGAGCTTTTCGCACCGCCGAGTAGCGTCCTAATCGCCCACAATACGGGGTTCACGACTGGCCCCAACTCCGGTGCACTGATTCTTGACACGACCTCCAACGCCCCCTTCATAGATTTCACTTTCCAGAACAACTTGGAGGCCAGCGGCACATGGAGCATTATCGGTTGCGACGGTTTATATGGGCCTGCTGTGCTAACCAACTGTGCGCCCGGCTACACATTTGCGGGAAACTCTCTGATTGGGGCCACTGGCAAGCTAGCGGGAATTCCCAGCAATTACTTCCCATCCGACGGATCTGCAGTGGGATTCGTCAACTATCAGAACGGAAACGGCGGGGATTATCGACTCTGTCGGGGACCTGGTGATCCGGCTGCATCTTGCACCGAAGCCAGCCCCTATCTGGGCAAAGGGTCGGACGGGAGCGACATCGGGGCAGACATCGATGCTGTTAACGCCGCAACGGCCGGAGTAGATTAACCATCCCCAACAAAGGATTCCGGGCGGCCAGCACATGCCGCCCTTCCTCTTGCAAGGTGAGCCATTTGCGTGGAAGCGTAGCCGCCCTTCCCAGGGCTATTTTGTCTCTGCGGCGGTCTTAGCACTTCCGGGTAGTGGGTCATCTATGAAGGTGTCGGCTCTGTCAAACTGTCAAGGGCTTCTTGGGGCGCACCACCGCATGCACTCGATAGAGGAGTGCGCCATTTCGCTCTCCAGAAGGCGATCCCGAAGGGCCATGGCTTCATCAACCGTGTCAACTCGCCACTTCCGTCCGTCGTGGTCCGTCAGTTCAAAGGCCATAAAGAAGCACCCCAGATTCCTTAAGGCACTATAAATATACCTTAAGGCTTTGTCAGGGACAAAATCCCGCCCTTTTTCGTTCTTCATCTCTTTGGCTCCTATGTGATTTTTACGTCTGTGAAAAACTTCTCAATTCAAATTCAGCCACTACCCACACTTCCGAAGAAGTGGCATAAGATGGCATAAAATGGCATAAAATCGTACGACTAAGGTTTGCGATGATTGGTGTAATGGCAACCGTCTCTGCAGCGTCCGCGCCCCCTTGCATTCCAGTCCGTCCTCGGAGGGGGACAGCCCCGAGAAGCACTGGCCTAGCCGGCAGCGCACCCTTTCACCGGCCGACGGTCATACGTGTGCTAGCCCTGACCCTGATTTTTCTGTTTTGCCTGCCAACGCTCGTGGCACAGGACAGGACAAATTTCGACGGCCCCGCAGAACTGCCCCGCGTCTACGTCAAGACATCCTCGAACGATACGCCGTCGCCTCTGGGCGCCAATCACCCTCCGGTGCAGACTTTCGATGAACTCCAATCGGCGGTGAATAGAGCAGCATGTGGCGACGTCATCCAGCTGAATGCGGGAACTACATTTACCGGCACTCTGGCCCTTCCGGCGAAACGATGCGACGCCGCTCACTGGATCACGCTCCGCACCTCCGCTCCCGATTCCAGTCTGCCACCGGAAGGCACGAGGCTGACTCCTTGCTACGCCGGGGTAGGGAGCCTGCCAGGGCGGCCCGCGCTGAATTGCATTTCCACTAAGGATGTGATGGCCAAATTGGCAGGTCTTCCGCCCGTGAATGCGCGTGAGGCAGTGAATCACTATCGCTTTATTGGAATCGAATTCACGCAGCCTCCGGGAACAAGCGCGCCGACCTTGATCTCTCTCCACGACAACCTAGACCACATCGTAATCGACCGCTGTTGGATCCATGGCAACGCCACGGACAACACGCGGCGTGGTGTCGCACTGAATGGCAGCTATTTAGCTGTCGTCGATTCGACGATCACGGACATTCACGAGGTACAAACCGACACGCAAGGCATTATCGCGTGGACGGGTACAGGTCCCTTAAAGATCGTCAATAACTTTGTGGAAGGAGGTAGCTCCAGCATAGGGTTTGGTGGTGCCCCGAGCGATACGGTCCCGCGGGACATTGAGATCCGGCGGAATCACTTGTTTAAACCGATGACATGGAGGGTTCGAGACCCAGGGTTCATCGGTGTCGCTTTCAATTGTAAGGTTCTTCTAGAGTCCAAGAACTCCTCTCGTGTGTTGATCGAGGGCAACATTTTGGACAATGCCTGGGGTGGTCCGCAGGGAGGAGATGGAGGCGCGATCTGGCTCGGTCCCAAGAACTCGTACAACCGTTGTCCCATATGCGAGGTCAATGACATAACATTCAGGAACAACATCATCCGCCACGCAGGCGGAGGATTGTACGTTTTTGACGCCCCCTCCGATGCTGGCGGCATCGCGCAGCAGGCCATGCGATACAGCATTCACGATAATCTGCTGGAGGACATTAGTACGGACTACGCTGCCCAGGGAAGTGGGAATGGCATTCTATTTCGTATTGCGGGCAGCGTCCGTTTCACCCCGCCGCAAGATATTACGATCCAGCACAATACGGGCTTAGAGACGGGACCCAGAAGTGGCTTGCTGCTGGTGAATACGAGCCCCGAAGTGCCGGTGGTTCATCTTGTATTTGCGGACAATCTTCTTCATCACGGAGAGTATGGGATCACGGGATGCAAGGGGCGGTATGGGGAGGACGTACTACAGAATTGCACGAAGGGATCATTTTTTTGGAACAACGTGATCGTCGGAGCGAGCGGCAATTATCCTAAGGCGAACGAAAGCAGCCATGGCAAACATCTTCGTCTTTATCCCGCCGACTGGCGCGCCGTGAAATTCGTGAACCCAGGCTCTGGGGACTATCGTCTGTGCCAAGGAAAGGAACGGCCTGCGCCGACTTGTGACGGCCCTAGCCCATATTCCAATGAAGGGATGGACGGAAAAGACGTCGGAGCCGACATGAACGCGGTGATGGCGGCAACCAAGGACGTAGATTAGCATTGTAACGGGCTATCGCGAACGGCGTCTGCACTATCTCAAGACCCGGCCCACCGCCGTCACCATCGGAGAACGGCGGCGGCCCGATCCGCAAGGCCAGCCGGGCTATCTGCGCGTCGACATGGCATTCCGACCTCGGCTGAGTCCAAGCTCGATGGCTTCCCGATAAGGCTCGCAAGCACTGGTGCGTGGACCAGGCTGCGGAGATGCAGAATGTCCCCCGCGCGGCTCCCGGGAAAGAGAGCCCACTTCGTCTCTTTGGGATGGCTTGGGGTCGGTGATCACCTCAGGCTCGGGGATCGCATCGTTGGCCGGTTTTGGCGAGCGCCGCCCCCAACCTCCGGGCGAGCGCACGGCAATCCCGGCGGCTTTCAGGTAGGCACTGGCGGTTTCGCGACGGATGTGGGTCGCTTGCTGGATCTGCCGCAGTGACCATCCCAGCCCTCCCAGAGGTAAGACTTGTTGTTTCTTCTCTTCGTGCAAGACATTGGCCATGCCCACGGAGCCTTACAACCCTCCGCGGGAATCAATGTCCCGAACGATGCTCTTTTTGGCCGGTTTTCAGGGTGGTACTCATTGGCCGGTTTTGGGTGATCGCGGAGGGCTGGGGAAGTTGATTGATCAGAAACTGCAACGCATTTACGACTTGGCGAATCGGCGGCTCAGTCCGAAAGTGACCCAGGAGAACCGCGGTGTGCAGGCGAAGGAAAGAACACAACGCGGCCGGCGAAACGACTATGGAAAGGCCGCGACGACGCCGGGTCTTCGGTTACATTTCAAATGTCTCGACGATCGAAACCCAGGGTTACATCTTTAAGGTTTGACACGGAGCGGACGGCTTTATGTTTCGGCCGAAGACTGGGCCCGCCTGTGGGCCGCATTCGCCTTTCGCCTCCGGATTAGTGCTCCCCTTAGCCGTAAACGCGGAATCGAGCGAGACTGCTCCGAACATAAGTAGAATTCCCATTGCCGGCACCATGTAGCGCAGGATGGAAAGTACCATCACCGTCATGGCCCAGAAGTAAATCACGGTCAATAAGAGCGACAGGCTGAGGAAGTATTTTTTTGGAAAACGACGCCGGGCCAGCCAGATTCCTGGAATAGCTAACAAGAGATAGGCTGCTTGAATAAGAGCCACCGGGCGCTCGTGCCACATTGCGTTGGTTCCGTACCAGCAGCGCAAGGTCTTCATAAGCCCCATTTCAATAACAGCTACCGGATCTTTGCGTGCCTGTGCGGCCATGAACTCCGCCACTTCGCCCACGGTGTGCAGTGAACGTTGGTTCTCGCGGATGTGCCCAGCAAGCCTTTCCACGGCACCCGGTACCCAGGCACGATCACCCTCCTTTCCCATCTTGGCAGCAAACGTCAACCCGTCTAGCATACTGGCCGGGCCGTTGGTACTCAGAGGAACAATATGATCAGTGTCGGACTTCAACTTGATTTCCCAAGGCAAAATCACGACCACAAACATCAGTACGATGGAGAAGGCATAGACGAACCGGCGGCCAAGGTCGATAGACGGCTGGAGCAATAGAAGTAGAACGAGCATGAATGGCAGGAATAAGGTGATGGGACGCACCAGGGCTGCCACACCGAGAAGCGCACCTGCGGTCACAAACGAGGCCTTTCTACCGTGATTGACGCCACGCAAGAAGAACCAGAGCGCAGAGTAGAAAAGCAAAATGAACGGCAC
>Ga0316363_10000282_pt1 | contig 78092 bp, 55 predicted proteins | sample Sb_taG_3_FD_200459 | JGI IMG/M metagenome (GOLD analysis project Ga0316363, IMG submission 200459) | Peat soil microbial communities from Weissenstadt, Germany - Sb_50d_a_PC metaG (v2) (version 2) | ecosystem: Environmental > Terrestrial > Soil > Wetlands > Peat | place: Germany: Weissenstadt...
GCTGCAGGAGACACTCCCGCCCTTATGCGCGGGTTTGCGGTGGTTAGTACGGATACAGGTCACAAGAGCCACCGTGGACCATTCGACTTCGATTTCATGAAGGATGAGCAGGCGTATCTGGACTTCGCCTATCTCGCCAACGCGCAGGTCGCCGCGCTCGCCAAACAACTCATTGCGCAGTATTACGGAAAACCGGCGGCCTTCTCCTATTTCTCCGGATGCTCCACCGGGGGCCGCGAAGGCATGATTCTTTCGCAGCGCTATCCCGCAGCCTTTGATGGAATCATCTCGGGCGATCCCGCCATGCGCACCGGACTTTCGAACCTGGCGATCGGGAAATGGATTCCTGTCGCGTTCAACCAGATCGCTCCGAAAGATGCAGATGGCAAACCAATCATCGCGCAGGCCATCAGCGACCTTGACCGTAAGCTGATTACGGATGCGCTGCTGCAAAAGTGCGATACGAAGGACGGTGTGGCGGACGGCATCATTTCGGATCCGATAGGCTGCGATTTTGATCCTGCAGCGCTGACGTGCAAGGAGGGGAAGAGCGAGTCGTGCCTGACTCCGGAGAAAGTTGCCGCAATCAAGAAAGCCGTTGGCGGCCCAAAGACTTCTGGCGGAGTTCAGGTATACCCCGGTTTTGTATACGACACTGGCATCACCGCGAGCGGTCCCCTCCGCGGGATTCTTTCCCCAGGACCAGGCATTTTCGGACCAGCAACTACTGCCATGGAAGTCGATGTCGAGAAGGATGCGCTCGCGGATATTCAGCCTCTCGTGGACTCGATGTCCACCAACTTGACGACGTTCTCTGGGCATGGCGGGAAGCTGATCTTCTATCACGGCGACAGCGATCCCTGGTTCTCCCCGCTCGACACGTTCGACTACTACAAGGATATGTCGGCTGCGAATGGCGGGATCGACGCCGTCTCTAAATGGAGCCAGTTCTATTTTGTTCCCGGCATGGCGCACTGCGGCGGAGGCCCCGGCCTGGATCAGTTTGATCTTTTGGGTGCGCTGGTCAACTGGGTAGAAAAGGGAACCGCACCGATGTCAGTAATCGCGACCGGCAATGCATTCCCAGGTCGCAGTCGACCGCTCTGCCCTTATCCGAAGCACGCCCAACACAAGGGCCAGGGCGATACGGAGGACGCGCACAACTTCGAATGCCGTTAACTTGCCGTTGATGAGGAGCAAATTCCGTCCTATGAAGCGCATCAAAAAGCGAACGATTCGCTATCTGACCGGTCTTACTTTGTTCTGCCTCGCACTCTTCCCGGCGACTTCAGCGAAGACGCCGAAGCCAGATCAGCGCGACATTGAACTCGATGTCGCTCAGGCAACCAACCCGCTCGACCGGTTCTTCGACTTGTCGGTGGGGTCCGACTTTCCGGGCACACTCATTCACGATGATAGCCAGCTGCAAGTCAAGAAGGCCGTTGATGAGCTGGGCTTCCGTTACATCCGCTTCCATGCCATCTTCCACGACGTTCTGGGTACCGTCAGGCTCGAAAACGGCAAAATCGACTATGACTGGACCAAGATCGACCAGCTCTATGATGACCTGCTCGCGCGGCGCATCAAGCCATTTGTTGAACTGGGCTTCACGCCGAACGCGATGAAGACGTCCGAGAACAAGATATTCTATTGGCAAGGCAATACTTCTCATCCGCTGCTGCCTGCGTGGAGGGACTTGGTCGATGCCTTCATCCGCCATGTCGAGCAACGCTATGGGAAGGATGAAGTCCGTAGCTGGTTCTTCGAAGTCTGGAACGAACCCAATCTGTCCGGATTCTGGGAAGGAGCCGACCAGAAGGCTTATTTCGAGCTCTACGATCTGACCACGAATACAATTAAGGCGATTGATCCGGTTTTGCGAGTCGGAGGCCCGTCAACGGCGGGAGCTGCCTGGGTGCCGGAATTCCTTGATCACGTGACGCAAAGCGGCGCGGCGGTTGATTTTGTTACCACTCACACGTACGGTGTCGAGGGCGGATTTCTTGACGAGAATGGTAAAGAGGACATCAAACTCTCACCATCGCCGGACGCCATCGTCGGCGACGTACGCAACGTTCGCGGGCAGATCAAAGCATCGAAGTTCCCGGACCTGCCACTCTACTTCACGGAATGGAGCACGAGCTACAACCCGCGCGACCTCGTGCATGATTCCTACATCAGCGCGCCGTATATTCTCGGCAAGCTAAAAGCCAGCGCAGGCCTGGTCCAGGGCATGAGCTACTGGACGTACACCGATCTTTTCGAGGAACCTGGTCCTCCGCCGACGCCGTTCCACGGCGGCTTCGGGCTGTTGAACCGCGAAGGCATCCCAAAACCAGCCTACTTTGCTTACAAATATCTCCACGCGGTCAGGGGCAACGAGAGTCCGCTCAAGGACTCGCAGGCTTTCGCTGCGGTAGACAATGACCGCGTTGCGATCGTTATCTGGGACTTTCAACAACCAGAGCAGAAGGTCAGCAACCGGCCATTTTATAGTCGTATCGTTCCGGCCACTGCAGCGCGATCGTTGCATGTGAGTGTCAGGAACCTGAATGCCGGCAGCTATCGACTGGAGGTTCACCGGACGGGCTTTCGCGCCAATGACGCGTATTCCGCCTACATCGACATGGGCGCGCCTCGAGCGTTGACGGCAACACAGCTCGATCAGCTCAACTTGCTGACGTGCGACCTTCCGGAAATCAATCGCGTCGTCAAGGTCGGAAAGAAAGGCAGCTATACGTTTTCACTGCCGATGCGCAGCAATGATGTCGTGCTCGTGACGGTGGAGAAAGTAACAAAGTAAGGCGCTCTTAGGTAGAAGTTTCGTGTCTATGATGGACTAGGGAGCATGAAGAGCATCAGCAAAGGAGATGGTCTTGCGAACAATCGTGATCGCTTCGGCGCTGTTTCTGGCCAGCACTCTGCTTTTTTGCCAGAATGCGGAGCAACACCCGGAATGGCCAGGGAAAGGACAGTTGTTTGTCGGTACCTGCTACCAGCCGGTCGATCGGTCTCTCGAACAGATCCGGCAGGATATCGCGCTCATGAAGCAGGCGGGATTCACCCTGGTCCGCATGGGCGATCTTTCCTGGGACGCCTTTGAACCATCGGAGGGACATTTTGAATTCGCATGGTTCGACCAGATTTTGGAGCAGATGAACTCGGCGGGAATAAAGGTGATTCTCGACATCGGCGGATCGCCAGCGCCAATCTGGCTTCATCACAAGTACCCATCGGTAAACATGGTCAACGAACAAGGCGCAACCGTGCAGCCAGCGGAACGCTACATGGACGACATCAGCGATCCGGCTTATCGCGAGCACCTGATTCGGTTTGCCGACGAGTTGACCCGGCACTATGCTCACAATCTTGCGCTGGCGGCCATTGGCTACAACAACGAGATCGGCAACGGCGTCATGTCGTACTCCGAAGGGGATCGGCAGAGATTCATCGAATGGTTGAAGGCGCGCTACGGGACAATCGCAAATCTCAATAAGGCATGGGCCACGCAGCGATGGTCGCGGCACTTGAATTCGTTCGACGAAGTGCAAGTGCCCTATGCCGATGGCCCTTCTGCACCGGAGCGATATCTTGACCTGCGGCGATTCTGGTCTGACGAAACGATTTCGATCCTCGAAGATCTTGAAAGAATTCGTGAGCGCAATGTCCCGAATCTGCCCGCGGTTTCCAACCTGTGGGACTGGGCCTGGCGCAGAGGGTTTGATTATCTGAGCTCTTACAAGAAATTTGTGAGCTACGGAGCCGAGGGATTTTACCCGGCAAATCCGCTTGACGTGTCATTCGGCGCGCTTCTCGAAAAAGGCGACCTGTCTACTCCACTGTGGTTCAACGAATTCACAAGCGGGGGTGGAGGCACTTACGGCGGCCCCAAAGGCATCATTCGCATGTGGGCGTATCTTGGCCTGATCGACTACGGACAAACGTTTCTCGCTTGGACCTTCAACACACATCGTGGCGGAGAAGAACAGGCCCTTTTCGGATTGCTCGATCACGACGGCACTCCCTCGTGGAAATATGCGGAGTACAAACAAATTGCGAGCGAGTTTTCAAAGCTGCAGCGCCTGGGCTTTCCGCGCTATCACAAACCGGATGTCGCAATTGCTTATTCATTTGAAAGCAACACGGCGTCTCATCCGCCGGGTCCAAGCAACACAGTTCGCCAATACTTTACTGTCAATTATACCGATCAGGTCCAAAGTGCCCTGAAGCCTTTCTTCGAGGACAACATCGATGTCGCGATCATCAACATCGAACACAGCGCCCTCGACTACAAACTGCTGGTTGTGCCCGCGGACTATGTGATGGATTCCGCGAGCGCCGACGCCATCCGAAATTACGTCCGCAGCGGCGGCACGGTGATTATGACCGCGATGTCGGCGAAGGTCGATGAGAACAATCAGTGGTTCGATACTCCGCAGCCCGGACGACTCAGCGATGTTTTCGGGATTCGTACGGAGGAGTTCTACCGGCCGGGCGCGCCTCCGGAATTCAGCCTGAATGGGAAAACAGAAAAGGCCAGCCTCGGTTTCTATGAGGTGCTTGAGCCAAAGACGGCCAAGCCGATGGCTCTGTTTACCAATACTCCCGAGAAATCGCCAGCCATCACGGTCAACGATTACGGGAAAGGGCGTGCCATCTATATCGCTGTTCCCGCACAGATGGAGGCGCTCGGTCCGCTCGTGCGCAGTTTGTATGCAGATCTCAAGATCGTAAAGGGGCCCGAAACTCCCTCGGGCGTCTACGCGCGCGCAGTGGAAGGAAGGACGCTTTACGTGAACACAACCGGCGAGGAGAAGACCGTTCCTATTGGGGGAAGCAAGCACGGGGTCATCAGCGGTGCCTCATACGAAGGCGTCATTCGGCTAAGGCCATACGATGCAGACCTGGTCGAGTAAAGTTACTCCTTCTCCGCCCCAATGGGGTGTTCATTCTTTCGATTCAGCAGCGGCGACGGTTGTGATAACGTTCAGAACTCAGGAGGCTGGAAATGCTCCCACGCAGTAGCGTTCTCTTCCTCGTTCTTGGTGCCTCGATTGCGTCCGCACCGCAGTCGCAAACCGTACCTCAAAGTAATGGCAATCCCACTCCAATTTTCAAAGCAAAGGCTCGATTGGTTCTGGTCGATGTGGTCGTGACGAATGGCAAAGGGGATCCCGTCCCCGGACTCAAGAAGCAGGATTTTGAAGTGATGGAAGACGGCAAGCTACAGACGGTTGCAATTTTCGAAGAACACAACGGCGCACCACCCCAACAGATTAAACTGCCCCCGATGCCGCCCAACGTCTACACGAATTTTCCGGTCGTGCAGGCTGCCGATTCCGTGAATGTGATTCTACTGGATGCGCTCAATACCCCGGCATCGGACCAAACTTACGTGCACTCGGAGATGCTCAAGTATGTCAAGAAACTTTCTCCGCAAACGCGGGTGGCCGTCTTCACTCTCGGGTCTCGACTTCGCATGTTGCAGGGAGTGACGACCGATTCTAGACAGTTGCTGGCGGTGCTGAATAGCACAAAGGCAGGGCCAAGCCCCTCGCCCCTGCGGGCCTCGACCGTCGAGAGCGATGCCAACCAAAGCCGTGCAGATTTTCTGGCAGCCGAGTCAATGGGATCTGCCTCGTCGGCTGATCAGACTTCGGCACAGTCTGCGGTGGATCCGGTCATCGCCACGAAACAGTTCCTCAGCGATACGGCCAATTTCCAGACGCGGATGCGTACTCAGATGACGCTCGACGCGATGCAGCAGTTGGCGCGCTATCTCGCCGATATTCCCGGACGCAAGAATATCATCTGGTTCTCGGGATCGTTTCCCGCGGGCATCTTGGCCGACCCCGACGCGCCCGATCCCTTCAGCGGCGCCGCCAACTTTCAGGAGGAGATTCGGCGGACGACCGATTTGCTGACCACAGCGCAGGTGGCGCTCTATCCCATCGCCGCCGAAGGCTTGACCTCTGATGTCGCTTTTCAGGTGGACAACCGGCAAATTGGCGAAAAGCGGGGAAGCGTCGCCGCCATGGACACGATGCAGCAATCGCAAGTGGCGGCTCGCGATCTCGACTTCAGCCACGCGTCGATGCTGCAGTTGGCGAAGGAAACCGGAGGCCAGGCGTTCTTCAACGCCAATGGCCTGAATGACGCTTTTGCGCGCGTTGTCAACAATGGAAGCCGCTACTACTCACTGGCCTATTCACCCACCAACCCAGCCATGGACGGCAAGTATCGTCACATTCTGATAAAGCTGGCGAGCGGAAAAGAGACCCTTTCTTATCGCCGCGGTTACTTCGCCGACGACCTGCATACCGTTCTGGCTTCCGGACAAAAGCCGAATTCCGATCCGCTGCTTCCGCTCATCGGGCGCAATCTGCCCGACTACGCGCAGATCGTCTACAAGATTCTGGTGCAGCCCACCAAGCCGCAGCCGGCAGCCGATGCTCCGCACATTGGAAGCAATACAGACCTGAAAGGTCCCTTCACCCGCTATGGCGTTGACTTTGCCGTTTCAGTGGACGACCTCCAAACTACTTCCGCTGCGGATGGCACGCACCAGGGCAGCATTGAAGTGATGCTCGTGACCTACGACGCGGAAGGCAAACCGCTCAACCAGGTTGCAAACCGGAGTGAAATCAGAATCCCTGCTAAGGATTTCGCAAACGTCCGCAAAGGCGGATTGCAGATTCATAAAGAGATCGACATGCCGCAGGGATCCGCGTTTCTGCGAACCGGGATTTATGATTTCAACGCCGCTACCGCGGGCACACTCGGTGTTCCTCTTTTTAACACAGCCGCTGGCGCGGTGAAATGAACTCAGGGTTTACGGAGTTCGTCGATGGTTATGAGAAAAGTTCTGCTCTCAGTTCTGATTGCTCTACTCTCGACTTCTGGTTTTGCCGACGAAACATCAGCGCCTACCGAACCGCAAGCGAGTAAGGGCGACACCGGAAAGATTTGCGTGCTGCCTTTGGGGGTGACGGGTGCTTCCAGTCATGGACTTACTTTGATTCCTTGACAATCGCGTCGGCGGCATTGCCGGCCACGACCCAGCTTGCCGACCCGGCTACGACGGCTTCATCCTCGAACCAGAGGAATCCGTAGTCGTCGATGCACTCCGGAAAATCCGGCTTGATGATGATGTATCCCGGAATCACCGCGCCCGGAATGTATGAGTTGTCGCCCCGGTTGTTGCTGTAGGTCTTGGTCTTCGAGACCGTTCCCACGCCAGCTACATACGAAGTGCTGGATACTGGGTGAGTGCCGAGAATGTAGTTGACCGCGCGCAGCGTGTATTCGGGGCCCACAAGATCCGGAAACGTCTTGTGCAGGAAGTACGTCCGTATGGCCATGTCAACCACGGCGCCCGATCCGCCCCAGCCGCCGAGGCTCGGAGGCACGCCGAACGGCGTAGCGTCCAACTGCTTGTCCAGACCCGCCATGTACGTCTTCACCGCTTCACGCATTTGATCTCTCGCGCTTGGATCCAGATAGGGCAATGCCCGGACCGCCGTCCACCCACGAATGCCCAGCTGCTGCTCGGTGATCATCTGGGGAAACAACTCCCGGAGACGAGACTTGTAGGGCTCGGCGCCATGAGTGGCAATGGTCAGTTCCAGAGCCGCAGTCCATTCCAGCCCTGCACTGAACGCGTTACGATCGAAGCCTGGCTGCGGAACCGCTGGCGCATTCGTCGATGCAGGACTTGGCGAAGTGCCCGCACTGCCCGTTCCGTTGCGACGGGCTTGCCCACCAGCCACCACACCCTGAGAGGCAGCCAGCACTCCGCCGGAAGCACCTGCCGGAGCGCCGCCGAAGGCGCCGCCCGGCCGCGTCGGATGAGCCTTCTCGTCGTTCCATGCTTTGATCGCTGCGTCGAGGCAGTCTTTCGCTAATTTGTCATCCCAACCTTTCAGCACATCGGCCGCCGCAGCCAGCGCTGCGATGCCGTTCCACTGGAAGAACGGGTTCGTTGAGGTGAAGATCCAGCGATCGTCCGGGTTGCCGGAGTACTCGCCCTTCACTTCGTTCGGACCTAATTTCGGGTCATAGATGCGACCGTCGGTTTTCGACGCTCCGTCCCCTATCTGGGTATATTGCCGCAGGTCCGGTTCGTGAGTGCCGCGAATCGCGTGACCAATGTTGTGGAACTGCGCCAGGATGAGCAACGCCCCGTGCTTGACTTGCTCGACCGTATCAGGCACGCCATCGGGACGGTGCATCTCAACCTCACGGGCGCCTTCATCGACCGTCAGTTCGTCGTACGTGAGATTGAACTCGCGATACGCCAGAGCCAGACTCTGAATTACGCTCAGTTGCGCGGGTTCCTCGAGATCGAAGTCGCCAGCGTCGTACCAGCCGCCCACGTTCATCCCGGGAATGTGGTCGCCGCCTTTGTACTTCCCGTCGGTTGCGGTTGCCTGATTCCAGCCGTCGAATTGCTCCCCGACCACTGGCGCCATCCGGCCATCATCCAGGTGCGAAGCCCCGTGCCAGACGCGGTAACCTTCGCGCACGGAAACATGATCCATCTGCGCGGCAAGGTGATGGTCGAGGCTGTCCTGCCAGATGTTCGCGTAGGCATCGTTAGAGATAGGGAACGGCGCCGTTCGCTGGTCCGCGTACTCAATCACGTAAAGCCCAGGGTCCTTCACCGAGGTAAAGTCGAATTTCGAATAGACGTACCGAAGCCACGGCGTTGCCGGCGTAATCGACCCCTCGAACACCTGCTTGTACGATCCGTCCTCCATCAGGCGCAGCACTTTGGCCGTCTTCGGACCGTCGTACTTCGGGTCGAGTTCAAGAACCGCCACCTTGGAGAATCCCGGGGCATACCCTACCTGGCTGTGCGCGATCATTGGCGGCCGCGTCCAATTCGGAATCACGTCTGGACGGATGTGCCACACGATGGCCCCGGTGGTCTTGCCTGAGGGGATCAGCGAACGCAACACGAACCAGCCGTTCTGCGCGCGATCGCGTCCATCGAACAGCATGAGGTCTGCCGTATCTGATACTACATTCAGCCGGGCCAGTGCTTCGTCGAGCCCAAGTGTGATGCTCCTGCCCTGGGCGAACGGCAGCGGCTGAGTGTATCCCTTGGCCTTATCCCAGTCCTCAAGGTAGTAGGCCTTTTTCGGTTCGTCAGCCAGAGGCAATACCGTGACCATCGGGTCATTCGGCGTTCGCGGGAAGATGCCGGCTCGGGCTCCGTCCACAAGGTAGGTCTTGCCCATGTAGATCGAAGGCAGAAATTCCAGGTTGAAGCCCGCCCGACCAGCCAGTTTCTGCGGCAGCGGCTTGTCGAGGTTGATGCTGACCCTCACGCCGCCTGGTTCCGCTGCGACCTCGAGCGTGTAGCTGAAATTGAAGGTCGGGAAGGCGAGGTCGGCGGTGAGCCGGCTGTTCGCCGTATCGGCATGACGATCTTTGAGTGTTGCCACCAAGTCCCATTGTTCGGGAGTTGGCATAAGGCGCACGTCGCCATTGGTGGCGATGCGCTGCCCGTGGAGAATCATCTCCATGGCGGTGTTCTTTTGGTCCACAAAAACAGGATGGTAGGTGCTGTCGTAGAGAAACACGCTGAAACCCTGCGTGTCGAGATAGTTCTTATCGGTCACCCTCATGGCAAAATCGGCGCCGAACAGACTTGGGCTAGAGGTCAGGGCCAGGAGAAGGCACACTTTGAATCGAGAGGCCATAGGCTACGATTGGACTACTCCTTCTGGCATAAGCTTACATGACAAGCGCAGCGTCTGGTGGACTTGTACCCATGGCGAGGGGCTTTGGGGGCCCTCGTGAAGGAGTTCGCCGCCAACAGCGGCCTGACTGGGCTCGCTTCCAACAAGGTTCGCCGTGCCTGGTCTCTGCCATCAGGCCGGAGGCGAACTCGAAAAGATCCGGTTTTTTCTCGGCACGCCTCCGGGCAACGATTCCAAACGCAGTGAATGACGACATCGAAATCGAACTCAAAGGTTCTTGAGCAGGGAAACAACGGCGACAGCCTCCAATATAGCCGACAATTTCTGAAGCAGAGCGGCTTGCCAATAAATGCTTAAAGAACATCACTCTTTGCAGCAAATTCGACTTTGAGTTGTCCCTCGCCTACGACTGGAGATGAGCGCGGCGGCCGCCAAATCAATTTTGGCGTTGTCTGCATGCACATTGGCGTGAATTGCACGGCCAGGGAGAAAAGAGGGTGTAGTCGGGAGGTATTGCGCGGTCAGTAGCAGAGGATCTGCGTGACAGCCGTCCGAGTCAGTTAAAATCTGGGGACGTTAAGGGGACGATACCGCCATTCGTTCCAAAAGACTCAGCTCACTTTTGGAAAATCGGCGTGATACACAAGGAAATACACATTAACCGACACCCCCAGCGACCGGTGTCGTTTTTTCTTCCCGCAGAATCATTCCTACCACTTTGTCCTGCACCCGGCGCTTCTTCCTGCCGACCGCCTGGGTGTAGATTTTCATAGTGATGCTGTTGGCGTGGCGCATCAGGGACTGCACGGTTTTTACATCCTCATCATTCCCAGCGAGAAGCGTTGAAAATGCGTGACGGAATACATGCCAACTGATGTGCTTGGTGATCTTTCCCGTTTCACCGCCGGTCGGATGTAATTCCGCTCGATAGCTTCCGGCCAAAGTAGTTGACGACCCTTCATGCGTTCGCGGGAGAAGATCCAATCCTCGTCTCCCGCCTAAGGCGTTTCGGAACGCCACCGCAAAAGATCCGCGATCATTTCGTCGTCAAGCGGCATGATTCTTTCGCTCTCGTCCGTTTTCACAGGCCCGATGTACTGTCGCCAGATCGACTCTCGGATATTTAGTCTTTTCCTCCCGAAGTCGATGTCACGCCATTGTGTAGCTAGCACTTCACTCCTCCTCATCCCCGTGGGAACGTCGCGAAGACCGAGGTTGCGCTCTTACCGGGCAAAAACGACCGTGGTTGGACTCATGAAGAGGAGCCGGTGGAATCGTGATGTACGTCGGAACGTCGTCCAGTTGAACACCACCTAGGCGCGCCGCAAGTTGCGTGTCTCGCGTGGGATATAATTGGCGCTCGTCTGCAACCTTGGCGAGCGCCGCCGAAGCTGCCATTCGTTGTTTTTTCCGGCGTGTCTTGTTCTCTTCGGACTTTGTGACGATGCGACGTGCACAAAGAATGGCCTGGAGCATGAGTGATGCAGGAGAATTCTACGGGGAAGAGTGGAAATATTCCGCAGGATCGGCAGCAGGTGACGATGCTGCTGCGGGAATGGAGTGGTGGTAACAAGCAGGCTCTCGACGAGTTGCTGCCCCTGCTCTACGATCAGCTTCACCGGATGGCTGCGTCTTGCTTGCGCGCCGAGCGCTCTGACCACACGCTGCGGGCGACCGCTCTGGTTCACGAAGCCTATCTGCAACTCGTGGACTCCGATGTGGCCTGGGAAAGCCGAGTGCACTTCTACGCGGTTGCCGCTCGAGTTTTGCGCCACATTCTGGTCGACTATGCGAGGGCGAATCGGCGCCAGAAGCGCGGCGGAGGGGCCGAAAAGCTTCCGCTAGACGAAGCTGTGCTGATTGGCCCCGAGATTTCCTCCGAGATCCTTGCACTCGATGATGCGCTCAAACTGCTGGCCGCCCAGGATCCACGAAAGAGTGAAGTCGTGCAGCTAATTTTTTTTGGTGGGCTGACGTACGACGAGACGGCCCAGGCACTCGACATCTCGGCGGTGACCGTGCATCGCGAGCTGAAGATGGCCAAGGCATTTCTCCACAGTCAACTGGCCAATAGTCCTTAGTTGGAATCGTGCTCCGATGGCAGCGAACCCGGGAAGCGATCACTGGCGGAAGCTCGAAGAACTATTTTACGCGGCGCTCGACCTGGCACCCTCGGAGCGCCCCTCTTTTCTTGATCATTCCTGTGAGGCCGATTCCGCACTCCGCCGAGAAGTCGAGATCCTTCTCAATTCCTCCGATAAAACCTGGGGATTCTTTCAGAAGCCGTTGCAGGCAGCCGCTGAGCAAGTGACGGCGGGGTCGGATTTCTTCGGCCAGCGCATCGGCGACTACAAAGTAATCCGGTTGCTGGGCGAAGGAGGAATGGGAAAGGTTTACCTGGCCGCTCGCGCGGACGAACTCTACCAGCAACAAGTCGCCATCAAGCTGGTGCAGGGCGGGACCGGGCGTACCCGTGATTTGCTTCTTCGCTTCAGCGCGGAACGCCAAATTCTGGCGAATCTGGCTCATCCCAATATTGCGCGCCTCCTGGATGCGGGCATAGCTACGCACGGCTCGCCATATCTGGTGATGGAATATATCGAGGGCGAGGCCATCGACAAGTATGTGGCTGCGGGCGCTCTCTCAATCCGCGATCGGCTGGAACTATTTCGCACGGTTTGCGCGGCAGTTGAATACGCGCACCGCAACCTGGTGGTCCATCGTGACATTAAGCCCGCGAACATCCTGGTGACTCGGGAAGGCGTGCCGAAGCTGCTGGACTTTGGTATCGCGAAACTGCTTCAGTCATCGAATGACAGCGGGGACGGCGCTGGCGCCGCTTTAACGCGTGCCACCGAGCGCCTGATGACGCCTGAATACGCCAGCCCTGAACAGGCTCGCGGTCAAGTCATCACAACAGCCACCGACGTTTACGCGCTCGGTGGCTTGCTTTATGCGTTGTTAACCGGAAGGCCCCCGTTCGAACTCGCCAGCCGAGATCCTCTGGAGGTAGCCCAAATTATTTGCGAACGGCCGCCGACCCGGCCCAGTTCGGCGGATCATGATCACGCCGCCCTTCCCCGAGGAGAAGATGCCAAGCTCAAGGGCGACCTCGACAACATCGTGCTGAAGGCGCTCCGCAAAGAACCCGAACTCCGTTACCCCACGGTGGCCGAGTTTTCCGAAGACGTGCGCCGGTATCTGGAGGGCTATCCGCTACAGGCTGGTTCCAATGCTTGGGGGTACCGGGCAACGAAGTTCGTTCGGCGTCACAAAGGGGCGGTGGCGGCGGCCGTTCTTATGGCCTTTGCCATCATCGGGTTTTCGATTGGCATGGGCGTCCTGGCGCAGCGTGCGCGGCGTGAAAGGAACAAAGCGGAGCAGGAGCAACTCAAGAGTGAACAGGAAGCCAAGTTCTTGTCGGGTTTGTTCAAGGCGTCCACTCCCGACGTCGAGCGAGGCAAGACCATCACTGCCCGGGACGTTCTGGATCTTGGCGCCCAACGGATAGACCGCGAGCTAAGCGGCCAACCGGAAGTGCGCGCGGCAATGCTCGACAACATTGGCATGTCTTACTATGCGCTTGGTCTCTACGATCAAGCCCGTCCGCTGGTGGAGCAAGCGTACTCCCTGCGGAAACAGACACTGGGTCAAAGCAATCTCACCCTGGCGGAGAGCAGCGAACATCTCGGGGAAGTTCTGCGGATTCAGGGAAAATACGCGGACGCGGAGCCTCTTTTGCGTCAGGCGCTGGCTGTCCGCCAGAGGTCGCTCGGGGACAAGGACAAACTCGTCGGCGAGAGCCTGACCGATCTGGGCGAAGTCTTGTCTCTGCAGAGCAAATCGAAAGAGGCTGAGACGGTGTTGCGTAATGCCATTGCGATTGCTGCGCCGGACACCGACGTGGCCGCCGATGCCCGAGACTATCTCGCTCTGGTGGTGGAACCCGAAGGACGATACGACGAAGCGATCCAGCTCTTGCGTTCTTCCTCCGGTATCTTAGCGCGGAACAAGGGTACCGACAGCCCCGACTATCTGATCTCCATGCATAACCTGGCGGGCGCCTTGATGGACATAGGCAACCTCTCTGAAGGTGAGGTCATTGAACGGCAGGTTCTCGCCACCCGGCAACGCGTCTCAGGCGCCGAGCATCCCGACACGACGTACTCGTTGAACAATCTGGGATGGGTCTTGTTGGAGAAGGGAGACTGGGCTGCGGCAGAGCCTTATTTGAAGCAAAACCTGGAAGCAAATCGAAAACGCTTGGGCGAAAAACACCCGCGCATGGCTACCGCGCTCAACAACTGGGCCCGCGTACTTCAGGAAAAAGGCGACTATGCAGACGCCGAGAAATTCTACCAACAGGCTCTCACAATTTCGCGGGAGACTGGCGGGGCCCAGAGCCGGTCGGCGGCAAAGATCGAGGCAAACATCGGATTCCTGCGGTTAGATCGCGGTGACTACGCGGGCGCCGAGAAGTATTCTCGCGAGGCCCTGGAACTGCGGCGAAAGCTCGGCGGCGATGAGAACCCTGATGTTGCATCTTCGCTCATCGATGTCGGCGTGATCCGATCTTTCCGGGGAGATCTGCCGGGAGCAGAAGCGCTGCTGCGCCAAGCCCTCGATGTGCGCAAGAAGATTCTTGCCCCTGGGCATATGCGAATCATCTCCACCCAGGTTCGACTGGGCGAGGTGCTGACCGCGGAAGGGAAATTCTCGGAAGCGGAACCGATTCTGCGCGAGGCGGTGAAATCCGCTCAGAATTCTCCGTTCCCTCTTGTACCCTGGCAAGTCGCCGAAGCCGAGACCGCGCTCGGCGTGTGCATGGCCGGTATGAATCAGACCGCCGAGGCGCGAAGCTTGATTCAGAAAAGCGACTATGCCCTGAAGACTTATCCCGAAGCCGCTCTGCGGAAGCAGGCCCTGCGCCGCGCTGCGAGCGTGATGACTGGCGAAAAACCGTGAGAGGAGTGACTACCGTCCGGGCGTTGTCGCACTATAGCAAAGAGCCGGGCCTGAAATCCAGGTCCCGGCCTCATCGCGCTCTACCGCATGTTGTTTCTTCGCTGCCTAGTGAATGGTTGTGATGTAAGTCAAAATCCCTTTCGCTGTCGAGTAGACATCAATCTTGTTGAGGCTATCGCTGGCAAAGTAGATCCGCGAGCGCGTAGAATCCACCACGACTCCCGATGGCGCATAGCCCAGCACGATCAACTGAACCGCGCTCGCACCGCTGGCCAGGAAGTCCACTTCGCCCGACGCGTGGCACACGTAGTAGTCTCCTTTTGCATCGAATGCTACGCCTTGGATGGGGTCAATGCTTGGGTAGATCGATTCGCCCGCCGTCCCACCGTTGGTCAGGACCTCTCCCGCAGGCAATGCCAACGCCCCCGCATCGACTCCGAACACGTACCAGGGTCCATGGACGGCGAAGGAATCGATGTTGGTCCCTGGGGTCGAACTGGCAATCTTATTCAGGTACGGCGAGTACATGGTGATGTCAGTGAAGGCATTGTTTACCCAGATATCGTCGAGGCTGTCGACGGCAATGCCTTCCGGGCTCTGGATGCCGTCGGTAATCGTGTTGGAAAGGAGATTCCCTTTCGAGTCATATAGGGTGACAGTGAAGCTGCCGAGGTTGCTGACGTACATATTTCCGCGCGAATCGAAAGCCACGCCGGTCGGGTTGGTGAGTCCCGCAAAGAAGACTTTCTTTTGCACATAGCTGGCGTTGTACATGGTGACCGATCCGTTGCTGCCGGCAGCGCCCAGGTTGGCGACGTAAAGATTTCCCTTCGCGTCTAGGGCCAGTCCCTTCGGTGCTGACAACGGCACGGTTGCGGCCCGACCCTGGCACGCCGCCAGGGCTAAGAAAGCCAGAACGGTCAAGGTGGTCTTGTGCAGAAATGTGTTGCGCTTCATAACGTTTCTCCTTGGAGATGTCGATGTAGTAACGAGATCCGCTTCCATTGCTCTGGAGTGTTTCTCGTTCCACACGTATAGGCGATATCCAATGCCGAATTCCTACATGCCACGCAGATGTTTTTTTAAGCTGTCAGAGAGCATCGAGAGAAGGATGGCCCAACAAAAAAGTGTGTGCCGTTTCCGGCACACACCATCGAACCGCGTAGATTTGCAGCTTGCCGTCCGCGTCAGCGCACTCTCACATCCGCGACCACAACGCTTGGCCGCGACGTGCCAGGCCTGCTGTGCCCGTCCCCATGGTTCGCGACCGCCGAGAGATCTCCGGCACGTTGCCCGTCCACATTGGCCATGCGAGCCTGCAGCATTGCGACCTGCGCATTCAGCTTGCGCAGTTGATGAACTTCCGTCGTCAGCCGTGCAATCTTCGCATCCTTCGCCTGCGCCTGCCGCTGCTGCTCTTTGACCGCTTCGATCAGGAGCGCGGTGAGGCGGGAGTAGTCCACGCCGGCGGCGTCCTTGCCGTTCTTCTCCCACTCCACGATCTCCGGGACCACGGCGCCCACTTCTTCAGCGATGACGCCGACCTCATGCTTGCCGTTGGCCTTCAGATCGTAAGTAACGCCGCGCAGTTTCTCGACCTTGTCGAGCGCGCCATGCAGCGTCTGGATGTTGGTTTTCCAGCGACGCCTTGCTGAAGCGCACGCTGTCGCGCAAGCCCGCCGCCGGCACGCACTGGACAGTGCGTTTGGCGGCCCAGGCCAGCGGGATTTCCAAGTCCACCGTACACCGGCTGTTCCAAGTCTCTGCCCTGCAACCGCATCGCTCGCGCAGCTTCAAACTCTCTACTGATCCGTTCTTCATCGAGAAGGTGCGGGACATCGTCGGCCTGTATCTGAACCCTCCCGATCACGCCCTGGTGCTGTGTGTCGATGAAAAGAGCCAGATCCCGGCCCTGGACCGCACCCAGCCGGTGCTGCCCATGGGGTTTGGGTATGTGGAGGGCATCACTCATGATTACGTCCGCCACGGCACGACCACGCTGTTTGCCGCCCTCGACATCGCCACCGGCACCGTGTTCACCGCATGCAAGCCTCGCCATCGGCATCAGGAGTTTCTCGCCTTCCTGCGCCGCCTCGACGCCTGCATACCGGAAAAACTCGACGTTCATCTCGTCGTCGACAACTACGCCACCCACAAACATCCCAAGGTGCGAACCTGGCTGGCGCAACGACCGCGCTACCACATCCATTACATCCCGACCTATTCCTCGTGGCTCAACCAGGTCGAGCGTTGGTTCGCCCTCGTCACGCAACGTGCCATTCGCCGTGGCTCGTTCCGCAGCGTGAAGGACCTGATCCAGAAGATCGACGCATTCGTCCAGCACTACAATCGTTCCACCCGTCCCTTCGTATGGACGGCAACCGCTGATTCCATCCTGGAAAAGATCGCCCGACTTTGTTCACGTATTTCCGGGACATCAACTTAGACAGATAATCAGGAGAATCTATGACTCGCAAAGCGAGCACACTGACAGCTCTCGTACTTTTTGTACTCGTCCGCCCGGGAGTGGCGCTCTCCCAGTTTCCTCCATTCCAATTTTTGCAAGAGCCCGGGCCGTATCATGTTGGCCTTAAGCTGGTGAACCAATACGATCCCTCGCGAAAGTTTCCCGCGACATCCGCTCGTACGGACGCATCTGCAAGGCAAGAGGGCCGTCCTCTGCAGACGCTCATCTGGTATCCAGCGCTGCAAGGCAGGGGTAAGCCGATGACAGTTGGAGACTATCTGGCGTTGGCGGATAGAGAGATTCACTTCGACACGTCTGATCAAGGGGCACAACAAATGGCGTGCGCGATTGAGGAACTCCTTCACAACGCCTCTGTGGGCAGTCCGCGACGCGAATCCCGTTGAAGGACACTACCCCATTATCATTTATGCTCCCAGCGATTCATCCACTGCATGGGAGAACGCTGACCTGTGCGAGTACCTTGCAAGTCACGGCTACGTCGTTCTTGCTAGCCCCTCGATGGGAGCGTCATCGCGCGATATGACGGACGACTTGGCGGGAATAGGTACTCAAGCTCTCGACATCTCATTTCTTATTTCTTATGCAAGTGGTCTGCCTGATACGAATTCATCAATGGTTTCTGTGGTGAGCTTCAGTTGGGGAGGGATATCGAGTCTGTTCGCCGCTGCGCGCGACCCACGTATTAAGGTCCTGGCTGAGATGGACGGCAGTATGCGCTATTATCCAGGACTTGTGACGGCCGCTGAAGATGTTCATCCAGAGCAGCTGAAGATCCCACTCCTGTTCTTCGCCGCAAACGACATGAGTTACATTGAAAATCTTGACAACTACCGTGGCCCATCGAATGACAGAATAGGACGCAGCGTTCTTAATGCATGGACACACGGGAATCTCTTAACTGTAAACATGCTGGGGATGTCCCATCCTGAGTTCTGTTCCATGTTTCAGCGCATGAAGAATGCAGCAACATTTGCGGAGGATCAAGTCGCCGATTATGGACGGGAGGATGCAAATGCAAGTTATTCGTGGGTCGCACTTTACGCGCTGCAGTTTTTGAATGCCTACGTTAAACACGAAGCTCCGGCGAAAGCGTTTCTGGCGAGAAGTTCCGATGAAAACGGTGTACCCAAGCACATCATGGAGATCAGATACCGCCCAGGATCGTTTGCCGAGACCATGCGATCCGCAGCCCGGACGGGAGAAGAGAGCGCGTGGAAGGCATTCCAGAACTTCGCTGCCGATTCCATGCACCGTTACGTGAGCGGCGAAGAGCAGATGATAAATCGGCTGGGCTACGCCTTCCTGCAAGAAAAAGACCCGTTGTCAGCCGTCGCCCTTTTCAAAGTGAACACGAAGGCCTATCCCGATTCCGCGAATGCATGGGACAGCCTAGGAGATGGTTACGAGGCGACGAACGATGTCCAAGATGCGCGTGCGGCATATGCGCGGTCTGTCGAGTTGAATCCTAATAATGAGCACGCGAAGGGTGAGCTGGCCAAATTGCGCAACTAACGCCTAAACGACAGGAACAAACCTGCAGTTCTTCAGACCGACCGGCTGACTTGGCGAAGGACCTGATCCAGAAGATCGACGCATTCGTCCAGCACTACAATCGTTCCACCCGTCCCTTCGTTTGGACGACAACCGCTGATCCCATCCTGGAAAAGATCGCCCGATTTTGTTCACGTATTTTCGGGACATCACACTAGCGCCGGCATTTTTCTTTGCAGCGCATACCAGAGTGCTATCCGGATCGTTCTGCGGCTACTTCGGTAGACATAGTCGCCCTACTGCTTCACCAGTTCGACGCGGCGATTCTTGGCGCGGCCATCTTCGCTGTCGTTCGAAGCCACCGGCGCTGTTGGCCGGTCGCCTTGTGCGCTGAGGCGCATCGCTGCGACGTTATAGGTTGTGGTCAGTACTTTCACCACGGCATCACCGCGACGCTCGGAGAGATCCATGTTGCTCGCCAAAGTCCCGACGTTGTCGGTGTGGCCCACCACGTACAGCTTGAGCTTCGGGTCTTGCTGCAGCAGCTTCGCGTTTTCTTTCAGTGTCGAATCGGATTCGGGCTTAACGTCGACCCTCCCGGTATCGAAATAGATGCCGTAGACCGAGGCGTGGCCGGTCCGAGTAATGTCGCTCGCCAGCGACGCGGCGTTCACGGTGACCAGACCTGATTCCATGGGCTTCACTTCGACGACAGCAAGGAACGCTTTGCAGCCGATCCCGTCAAATGCTCACAGCAAAGCACAACTCGCCAGGGCGTATTGTCTGCTGGGCGACGCTCACGTCGCACGGGGCTCAGGAACCGGCCCGGGACATCCACCGCAATTCTCCGAATTGAAGGAAGCAGAGTCTTCGTATCAAAAGGGGTTGGAGATCTATACAGGTTTGCGCCAGGCCGGGAATCTACCTTATTCAGACGCTGCCGAACTCAGCCGGGTGCCCCGGGAGATCGCCAAGTGCGACGCCGCGCTACGAAAAACGCAGCTGTGCCTCTAGCTCCGGAGTTTCGAGAATGGCCATGACCTGACCGGGTTTTACGCGTGATCCGTAGTCGACCATCAGCTTCTTCACGTATCCGGATTCCTTGGCCACGAAGACCAGGCAGAAATCCAGAACGCATTCAATCAGGTGACGAGGGCTCAGCACGAACTGCAGCGGTATCAAGTGCAGTACAAGGCGCTGCATCTCCAATACACGCGCTTAAACGGAGTGTTCGAGAGCCAGCCGGGCATCGTGGCGCGGCAGGAAGTGGATGACGCTCAGGGGAAAGATCTTGCGGCATCGTCCCAAGTCGACGCCGGACAGGCGGCTCTGGACGCTGCCCAGAGCCAGCTTTCCGTAGCCAAGGCGAAGCTTGGTCACGACCAGAGTCTCTTTGACTATTCCAGGATCACAGCCCCATTTTCCGGAATTGTCACCGAGCGCTACGCGAACCTGGGAACGCTGGTGCAGGCGGGCACAACTTCGAGTACACAGGCGATGCCGATCGTGAAGCTGTCTCAGGACAACCTGTTTCGACTCGTGATACCGGTCCCGGAATCCTACGTTCGATATATCCACCTCGGCGATCCCGTGGACGTTCGCGTTCCATCACTGAACAAAACATTCCCCGGGAAGGTTGCTCGGTTCTCGGTGGACGTAAAGGAGGCCACGCGCACCATGCACACTGAAGTCGACGTTCCAAATCGCGATCGAGCGCTGATGCCCGGCCTTTATGCTGACGCCGACGTCGCCCTTGAACACCGCGACGACATCCCAACCATACCTTTGCAAGCGGTGAATCATGAAGGGAACAAGACCACAGCGTTTGTCGTCGGCAACAACAGTGAGATTGAAGACCGGCCAATCACACTAGGCATTCAGACCGCCAACGACGCGGAAGTGGTTTCAGGTTTAGTGGAGGGTGAAACAGGTGGTCGTAAGCGACCGAAGCGGCCTGAAGCCAGGTGAGACGGTTCATCCCCAGGTAGTGCAAATCATGCAATACCAAGAGGGAAGTCAGCAGTAAGCGGCTCTTGTTTGTGCGCAGACTCGAAGAGTGAGACTAAATGACACGTTTCTCAATTCGTAATCCCTATTTCGTCATCGTGGTCTGTCTCGTACTGACTGTGATTGGCGTGACCAGTCTGGCACGGATGCCAGTGGATCTATTCCCAGCCATTAATTTGCCCGAAGTGGTGGTGGCCACGTTTTATTCCGGAATGCCCCCCGAGGACATCGAGACCGATATTAGCGACCCTCTCGAGCCGATCGCCTACGCTCCCGCACCCGCGGCTTTGACTAGGACTTCCGGGCGAGTTTCCACCATCCGTCCAAAATACAAGCGGTAGGATCGGTGGATTCCGTACATCACCGGGAATACTGCGAGGGCCAGTCCCCACCCTGCGTGAGAACTCACGGTCTGGACCATTGAGGTCACGCCCGCGGTGAGCACGTAGTAAGGGAACGAGAGATGCGCCAGGCTCCACCAGATCGGTCCCGCGGCCTTTGCCTCACTCAGAGCTACGATCGCGGCTACCGGAACGGTCTGTCCCAGGAATAAAGTCGCCGTCGCCAGCACCAGTCCTAGCGTACTGGAACTCCAGTGCATTCCGCGCAGCCACTCGGCATGGAACATCAAGCTCGCCAGACAACTGGCAAACGCCATCATGCTGACGTTGAACGCCATCTGCTCCGCTTTGAATTTCGCGCTCTTCTGCGGCCAGCACTGCGCCACCGTAGAAACGCATGTGATTCCGACTGCCTCGGCGGCGCTCAGATTCACGATCGCCATAAGCAGGAAGGGCAGATTAACCGACATGTTGCCATTGATGCCCGGCAGCTTGACCTTCATCCGCGATGTAACCACCGCCAGCGCCAGAACTGCCAACGCGAAGTACACATGCACCGTGTGGCTTACGAATCCTGCATATCCGGCGGCGCTTGCTGCGGCCAGCGTCATTGCGCCGATGAACATCTTGATTCGCCGTGTGTGGCTCACGATTCCTCTCCTTTCCCTGGAATTCACACGGTTAGTTACTGTTCACTATCGGTGTCGGCAAACGCTCCGTTCGCGCCCAGCAACGACGAACCCCAAACAACGCTGGAAGCGCTGGTGCCGCTCGACGTGCCCCACACTACGCTAAACCCGCTCGTGATGCTGCTGCCCCACACCACGGAAGTGCCCCACACGACGGAACTGCCCGCGACATTCGTGCCCCATACCACGGACGATCCCCACACAACGGATGTGCCCCATACCACGGACGACGGCGCGATCGTGCTGTTGCCGTTCGACACCGTGACCGTGCCCGTGGAGGCGTTGTAAACCGCGGTCGGTGACAAAGCTGAGCCGACCGTGGCTGGCGCGAGATCGGTGTTGGCGAGGGCCGCACCAAGGTCCACGTAGCCTGCACCTACGGTGAACAGATCGTAGTACGAGGTGTAAGTCTGCCCGGTGGTGGTGTCGGTTGCAGTGGACGATGTCGGAAAGGTCTTGTAGGCGGTCTTCATCAATCGCGCTTTGATTTGGTCCGGCGTCAACGAAGGATTCTGCTGCAGCAGCAGAGCCACGCCACCGGCTACGGCCGGCGTCGCCATGCTAGTACCGCTCAGGGTGAAATAGTCGTGGTTCGTGTGGTTGCCTGCGACATCGTTCGCCGGGTACTCGGTCTCCAGCGTGCTGGCGTGGGACTCTAACGAGACCACCATGTTGCCCGGTGCGACGACGTCCGGTTTTACCACGTGGTCATACGTGGTCGGACCCTTCGAGCTGTAACTCGCGATCTGATCGTCGGTTCGCGAGTAGGTCCCCATCGACTTCATGGCGCCGACGGTCAAGACCAGCGGATCGTTGCCGGGCGCGGCCACGGTTCCGTAGCCATTGCTGCCATTCACGCTGATGCGGCCAAAGTTGCCCGCCGCTACGACCACCACGATGCCGCTGTTCCACGCTGTCTCTACGGCCTGGCACAGAGGATCCTGCGCATAGCCCACGGAGATTCCGCGTCCCAGCGATAGGTTGATGACTTGAATGTTGTACGTATTCTTCAACGCAATGGCCTGCTGGATGGCCGCGATCACCATGCTGTCGCTGCCCGCGCCATTGGCATCGAGAACCCGAAGGTCAATCAGGTTTACATTCGGCGCCACTCCGGCGTAACGTCCACTGGATCTGGAGCCGTTTCCGCCGATGATTCCTGCTACGTGAGTCCCGTGTCCATACAGGTCGTAAACCAGGTGGCCATACGCGTTGTAGACGCCTGTCCCAGTGAAGTCTTGGTGATAGACAACGCGCGAATCGCTCCCTGTCGAATCCCAGAGGTCTGCGTGGGAATCGTTGATGCCGCTGTCGATGACGGCGACTCCAACTCCGGTTCCGTTGTAGCCGGCAGTCCACGCAGTGCTCACGTTCATGGCCGCGTCGGTATAGTCGTCCATCCCCTTCAGCGGATGGTCGATGGTCACGGATGCGATCTCAGGATCGGCTTCGAGTGCAGCAAGAGCGTTGACCGGAATCGTGAACGCCGCACTCTTGATCATGTGCAGCTTCGCCTGCAAGCGTCCGCCCCGGCCCTGCATCGTGGCGTAATGCGCCGCCGACGGCACCTGCTTGTATTGCACAATGACTTTCACGGTCTGGCCCTGCGCCGAGGCCTGATGGGCTTTGGCGAGAAGTCCCGAGAGTTCGGGAGCGATCCGGGAGAACCGGTTGCCCGTTTCGCTGGCGGTGGGGTTGTTCCAGCGCTGTCCGAACGCCATCCCCGTTGCCAGCAAGAGCACCATGCTCAAGCGCTTGCCCCAAGCGGCGCTGTGACGTTCCCCGCGCCCCTCAGGTTTCTGGGATTTCCGTGTACGCATCATAAAATCTCACCCTTTCTTTCTTAATGGGGGAAAGATCAAGCTTGTACTCGGTTTGTTTTGTTGCACGGGAGCAACCAATCGGTGTGGTGCAAGTTGTTGATTTGATTAGGAGTTGTTTTGGTCCTCTCGGCCCAAAGTGGGACAGTCTGTCCCGTCGACGGGGGCGTGGGACACTCTGTCCCACAACGTTGAGGTGTGACCTCAGTCCCGCGCACATGGATACGAGAGGGTTTTCCTGGAATTCCGGATTATGCCCTGGCGAGCAAGCACTCAACCGACACTTCGTTGCGAGTGGATCGAGGGACGGAAGGGCGGAGGCAAGCGAACGGCAGCACGCGGATGGAATGTTCTATACGGTCGCTGCCTTGCCCGCTGCGTGTCGCTGTGGCATCTTCGGCATCGCTGCCATCAACCGCTGCGTGTACTCATGCCGAGGACTGGTCAAGACCTGCTCGGTCGTTCCCAGTTCGACGATCTGCCCTTCGTGAAGAATCGCAATCCGATCGCAAATTCCGGCCACCGATGCCAGGTCGTGAGAGATGTAGAGAATCGCCATGCCCGTGCTGCGGCTCAGTTCGCGAAACAACCCCAGAATCTCCGACTGCGTGATCACATCCAGCGCGCTCGTCGCCTCATCTGCGATGAGCAGGGCAGGGCGATGCATCACCGCCATGGCGATCAGAACCCGCTGCGCCTGACCCACGCTCATCTGCGATGGATACTTCCGCAAAAATTCGTCACTCGACGGCAGACTTACGCTCTCCAGTGTCGACCGAATCGCTCCTTCGCAATCCGCATTCGGCCCTGAAACATGGGCCCGCCAAGCTTCCTTCAATTGCGTGCGAATCTTCAGAGCCGGATTCAAAGACGACAGCGGACTCTGCAGCACCAGGGCGACTTTCCGACCCCGCAACCCCCGAAGCTCCCGCTCGCGAAGTTTCAAAAGATCGCAGCCGTCGAACTCGATTACACCTTCCACTTGCGTTCTTTTCCGATCGATCAACCCCAGGATCCCCATTGCCAGCGTGCTTTTACCCGATCCGCTCTGTCCCACCAGCGCGAGCACTTCGCCCCGCCGGATCTGCAACTCCATGTCGCGCAGCACGGGAGGCTTCTCCCCATACCGCACCGAAACGCGAGCGGCTAGAAGAACGTCGTGTTGCGGATTCTCCGTCATTCCTTCGTGTACCTTTAGTGCCCTTCGTTGTTAGAGATTCGCGACGTTTGACCTACTTCACCGAAAGCCGCTCCACATTCCAGTAAGTCTGCGGCACCAGGATCACTGGGCTAGCCCCCTGAACATTCGCAGAGACCGCCGACAGGGCATTCCGGTTCACGAGATAAATAAACGGCGCTTGCTCCACTGCAATCTCCTGCACGCGGTCGAAACTCTCCTTCCGCTTTTTCGCATCAGAAGACGAAGCCTGCGCCCGCATCAGCCTGTCAATCTCCGCTTCCCACGCCGTCTCTGGACTCTTCTCCTGCGGATTCCACTGGTGATTCTCCGACGAACTCAGCCAAACGTTCATCTGTTCGTTTGGATCAAGCCCCACATTTGTCAGGCCCAACAAGATCGCCTCGTAGTCGAACGTCTGCGTCATGCGCTCAATCAGGGAGGGGAAGTCGAGCGTGACCACATTCACATGGATGCCGATCTTCTGTAGGTCTTCCTGGATCATCGTCGCCATGCGCTCGCGGTACTTATTCCCGGAGTTGGTGATGATCGAAAACACTACCTCATTTCCTTCCTTGTCTTTCAGCGCGCCGTTCTCCAGTTGGAAGCCGTCGAACTGAAGCGCCTTTAGCGCCGCATCCGGCGAATAGGCGTCAGCCTTCAGCTTGGCGTTGAACCAGAACTTGTTTGCTGGAGAAACCGGACCGAGAGCGGGCTGCGCGTGTCCACGAAACACAACCCGGGCCAGGTCCGCGCGATTGATCGCCCCGGAAACCGCCCGCCGGAAACTCGCCGACCGGAACCAGTTCTTCTTGTACGCCGGCAGCGGTGCCTTGGCCACTTGGTTGAACCACAGCTGCTCGCTGTCGAGCGACGGGCCCGCATCATGCACGACCTGCGGAGAAGTTGCCGCTAGCTTGTCGAAGTACTCGCTGTCCAGCGAGTTGATCAGGTCGATCTCCCCGCGCTTCAAACGCAGAATCTCCACATCACGGTTCGGCTGAATATCCAGCCGGATCGAATCCAGGTAAGGCAGTTTCCGCTCCTGCACATCCGTCTTCCAGTAATTCGGATTTCGCTTCAACAGAACTGTCGCCCCAGGCTTGTAATCCGCCACCATGAACGGACCAAGCACCGCCATTTCTTTCTTTGTCGAGTGTGCCGAAAGAATCGCCACCTGATCGAACTGCCGGTCAAGCCCGGCCACTGCTGCCGGGAACGTGATCGAAATCTGGTTGGCCGAAATGATCTTCGTCTCCACGGCGCCCGGTCCCGAACGGAACGCATCTCCCGTTGGGGAATGCAAGGCCGGATCCATCAACTGCTGCACCGTGTACGCGACGTCCTCGGCGGAAAATGGCGTGCCGTCGGAAAACGAGATCCCACTGCGCAGTTTGAACGTGATCTGCTTCCCGTCCTTCGACACCTTCCACGACTGCGCCAGTTCCGGCTCCAGAGCCTGCGTCTGCCGGTTCATGCGCACCAGCACGCCCCCGGTCAAATACCGGATCGCCACCGACGCATCGTCTTCCACCTTCAACGGATCAAACGTCTTCGGCTCGGAACGCAAACAAAACCGCAGTTCGCCCTGTGCGAGCGCCGGGCCCAGCAAAACGCAGATGCAAATGAAGACCGATGCCGCGAACTTCAACCGTTCTCCAGCCGCGAAGCGGCGTAATGTGATAGCCCGGCACGGAAGTGCCGGGGAGAAGCCGGAAATCGCTGCGAGTCCCGCAGGGACGGCACTTGTCGTCACCCCGAGCTTCAGCGGAGTAAAAGAGAGATCGTTGTATGCGCGGAGGTCGATCACGCAGCCACCTCTTCCTGCTTCGAAAGCGCAAGTTGAAACGAAGTCACCACTACTACCAGCAGTACCAGCGGCACGAATTTCCAGGGCTCTTCGCCCACCGAGACCAGCCCTTCCAGTTCCTTCAGCAGACTTCCCCACGACGGCATTGGTTCGGCAACGCCCAGCCCGAGAATCCCCAGATTCGCTTCGCTCAAAATGAATGCCGGAATCGAGATCCAAAACTGAGCAAACAACACCGGCTTCAGGTTCGGCAACACGTGCACCCAGAACAACCGTGCGCCGCGAATCCCCGACGCCCGCGCCTGCCGCACAAAATCCGAGTCCCGCAACGATCCCGCCGTCGAGCACAGCACCCTCGCCGCGCTTGTCCACCCGAGCAGGCCCAACATCAGGAATGTCACCAGCACCGAAAACAATGGCGATACATTCAGCGGCATGACCGCTCGAACCGTAATCAGCAAAAACAGCCACGGCAGCGACAGAAACAAGTCGGTCACCGCCATCGCGCTTCGCGCCCACGATCCCCCTAGATACCCAGCCAGCCCTCCGACCAGTGCCGCCATCAGAGTTGACAACAGCGCCGCCGCCGGTGCCAAAAGCAGCGAAATCCGCGTCCCATAAAGCACACGCGCGAATCGGTCCCGCCCAATCTCGTCCGTTCCCAGCCAGTGTTCCCGCGACGGAGGCGCGCCCGCCGCCTCGCGATACTGCTTCGCATATCCCGCTGGAGCCAGCCAGTTCGCCGCCAGCGACACGCTCACCACGAGCAGCAAAACCGCGCACGCCACCCTGCGCCAAAGATTGTTGCGCAAGATACTCATGCTTCCTGACCTCGAAGCATATGTCCGACTACATCGGCCCCGGAATTGGCTAGCAAGGTTACCGCTGTCACCAATATCGTGATGTTCATCAGCAACGGAAGATCGCGCGCCAGCGCCGCCTGCCACGCCAACTGTCCTACCCCCGCCAACCCGCACAACGCTTCCACAGGGATCGCCGCTCCCACCGCGATGCTCACCGATACACCCGCCACTGCGAGCAACTGCGGACCAACCACCGGAACGACATGCCAAAACAGAATCCGCAACTCGCTCAGCCCCTTGGCTCGCGCTGTAATGATGTGGGGTAGGGAATACGCCTTCGCCAGCAGATTGCGTGTGTAGCGATAGACCCGCGGAAACACGATCAGCCCAATCGCCAGCGCCCCCGGCACGTTCCACAACACCGACAACAGCGCCAGCACCGCCGCCGGAATGCAAAGAAACGTTCCACTGATTACCGTAGTCAGCGCGTCGTACGTCGATACCCGCAGCCAGGCCGCACTGAGCGCCAGGGCCATCGCGACTGCCCAGCTCAGCAACAGTCCAATCCCCACCAGCCGCAGCGTCAGCGGCGCCCGCTCTCGCAGCAGCACGCTCACCGGCTGCCCCAGGGAAATCGAGGTTCCCAGATCCCCATGAACCGCCTGTTGTAAGGAATGAAGATAGAAGCGAAAGATGTTGTGTTGTTCGAGCCGCGTCTGGCGCAACGCCTGAACGCTCGCGGAATTCAAGTGCGGATCAAGCTGCTGCTCGTCCGCGTCAAAGCCGGGCGCAAGCCGCACCAACGTCGCCGAAAGCAATCCGCCCAGCAGAACCGTTGCGACGATGGCGAGTCCATGCCGTGCAATTTTCCCCAGCATGGACAAGATTCTCCTATCTCACCGCGGCCCGGTGTGCTTTGGTTTCTTCGGCTGCCACCGCTTGGGCGTGGTGAATCTGCTTCATCGAATACATCCGGCGGTCGGCCTCGGCGAGAAGCCGTTCTACATCGAATCCATCTTCGGGACAGAATGCCATGCCAACGCTCAGCGTGATCGCATCCCGCCCGCATACGTGCCTTCCCGACTCGATCGCCGCCTGATTCAGCCGGTCCGCCTTGTCCTTCGCCGCGTCTGCCGTGAGGCCGGGGGCGGTGATCACAAACTCATCTCCGCCCATGCGAGCCACATAGTCGTATCCGCGGCAAACCTCTTTCAGGCGCGTCGTAAACTCGCGCAGCAGTTTGTCGCCTTCCAGGTGGCCGAACGAATCGTTGATCTGCTTGAAGCCATCGATGTCGCATACCAGCACCGCCAGTTGCGTCTTCATGCGCCGGCACCGCGCCACTTCCTGCGCCAGATGCACAAAGAGCGATCTCGCATTGGGCAGGCCGGTCAGATAGTCGGTCGTCGCTGAACTTTCCGCCTGCTGATACTTCAGCGCGTTCTCCACCGACAGTGCGACCTTCGATCCCACAGCGAGCAGAATTCTCAAATGATCGGGCGTGAATGCGTCGCGGTTAGAGTGATACATGGCCAGGACGCCGACCACTCCATTCAGACCTTCCAGCGGCACGACCAGGGCTGATTGCAGCGTCGAATGCTTTCCCGGATCGATCACGTATCCCGCTTCCACCTGCGGATTCCCATTCACGATCGGCTTGCAGTTCTCCGCCACCCACCCGCACAATCCCTCGCCCACGCGAATCTTCAGAGACGACAGCATGCGGAAATTCTCGCCGCTCACCAATTCCGGCAGAAGCCAGCCGTTCCGGTTCACGAACACCGCAATCGAATCGTAAGGAATCATTCGCCGCAGCCGCATGGAAAGCACTGACAGCGTCTCGCTCAAGCTCAGCGAAACACCCAAATCCTGGCTCAGCTCGAACATCGTCTGCGCCTCTTGCCGCGCCGACGCAATTGATGTCAGGAAGTCCGCGTTATCCGCCGGCCCGTGCGTGGGCTCAGTGCGCTCGAATCCCGTCGCTGGTGCCAGGCCACGCTCGACCCGCACCGCCTTGGAAAGCCCATGGGGAGCAGCGGTATCCTCGGTCATCTGTGCCATGCGCTCTAACTCCACGTAGCGCCCCTCGAGAATCTCGACCACCTTGGGATCGAACCACGTCCCGGCCTTCTCCTTCACCTTCGCCATCGCCTCGGCTAGCGGCAGCGCCGGCCGGTACTGTCGATGCGAAGCCAGCGCATCCAGGCAATCCGCCGCGGAAAGAATCCGCGCCCCAATCGGAATGCTCTCGCCCGACAGCCCCTCGGGATATCCGGTTCCATCCCACCGCTCGTGATGCGACCGCACGATGGGCGCTACTGGATACGGGAATGCCACCCGCTCCAGAATCTCCGCTCCCACCAGCGGATGTACCTTCATTTTTTCGAATTCTTCCGGCGTCAACCGTCCCGGCTTGTTGATGATCTGTTCTGGAACCGCAAGCTTTCCAATGTCGTGCAACAGAGCCGCGGCTCGCAGCGCTTCGATCTGGTCTACGCTGAGATTCAGTTCCTTTGCCACGGCCACAGCGTACGTGCGTACCCGCTGCAGATGGGTGTGGGTGGTGTGGTCCTTGGCCTCAATCGCCAGCGCCAGGGCCTCGATCGTGCGCATGTTCAGCGACGCGATCTCCTCCACGTGCCGCTTTTCAACCTCGACCCGCTCTTTCTCCGCCTCGAGACGACCCAGATACAGCCGGTACGAGCGGTAGACCCAATAAATCAGCGGCAGCACCAGCAGCGACGTTTCCCATCCCGCCGAGCGGTTCACGATTCCCACCAGCCCCACCGCTGCCGCTCCGACCAGGTAGTACGGGAACGACCAGAAATAGCACTCCGACCAGACTTTCCGGCTGGATTTTCCCTCGGTCAGCGCAATCACAACCGAGATCGGCAGCGTGTTGGCGAAGAAGAACACCAGCGCCGCCACCATCAGCAGAATCGGCTTGTTCGATCCAAATCTCCCCGACAGCCAGTGATAGCTGATGTAAGTCAGGGTGCTGGCGTTCGCCATCATGCCCGCGACGTTGAACAGTACCTTGATCGGGTCCAGCCGTTTGCGCGCGTGCCAGACGCTCTGCACCAGAGTCGCGGTGCAGCCCATGACCAGGGTCTCCGCGAGGCTCAACTCCATCACGCCCATCAGGATGAACAGGAAGTTCACCGACATCGTGCCGTCGATCCCGGGCAGTTGCACTTTCAAGCCCGACGCCAGAATCGCTACCGCCAGGTAGCACGCAAATCGAGTCAGGTCCTGGGATTGCCAATGCGATAGGGCATACCCCAGCGCCACCACGCCGGAGCACGCGGTGATGCCGACAAATGCTTTCGTCTGGATCGATAGTGCGTCCGTCTCTGGTTTCATCACACCTTGAACTACCGGCCTTGTAGGGCCGCGGGGGCATTCTCCCAACGCAGTCCTCGGCCCCTCCCACGAAACACACGCAAGTTGTTCTGCGCGAGTGCTTCAGCCCGCACTTGGCCCAGTGGGCACACATCTGCCCAACTTGAGCCTCGCTCGAATCGTATTGTAGGGATTAGGTCTTCAGAAGCTTACTAAAGTAACCAACCGGAGGGTCGTATCTCGTTACCTTCCTCTAACAAGGTTCCGAAGGAGGTTCCGGAGCCGCCTCGTACAGACGAGGTAACCCATTACTTTCGTTACCTCCTGAGTAACGTGCTTCTCGTTCGAAGGGCCCGGCCTGTGTCAACATCATGCCCAAACGCTCTCAATGCCGACACCCAACCGCAACTCGGATCAGCGACCGCCACTCCATAGCGCCGAGACTGTCGGCGGTGAAATCGCCGTGACGGCCGACGCGTCCAAGCCACGAGGCACTGCTACCGCTCCCCTGGCGGTCTTCTCCGCCGATTTGCAGGGAGACTTCACCGCCTGCAATGCCACCTTCACCCAACTTTTCGGTTATTCTCCGCAGGAACTTCTCGGTCGCAACTTCTCAGCACTGTTCGCCCCCATCGAGAAGTCAGACCGCGAAGATCAGGCCCGGCTGCAGCGGATGATTCTCACCGCCGCCTCGACCCAGGGCGACTTTCATTCTCAGTTGCTCGCTTACCCCAAGTCGGGAAGCGGCTTCTCCGTCCAGTTCTCGGCCACGCTGCTCCGGGATGCCGCCTCCGCCCCGATGGCCGTCGTAGCTCTTGTTGTGCCGGTGGCCCAAGCCGTTGCCGCCCGAGCCGAGTCACCCGTGATTCCGGTCGTGCCTGGCATCGTCTCCCGGAAGATCGACGATACGGAATTCATTCTGGCCAGTCCTGTGATGCACAAGTTCATGGGCTTGGTCGATCGCGTCGCCGGACACACCGAAACCGTTCTGATTACCGGCGAGACCGGCACCGGCAAGGAACTGATCGCCCGCACTGTTCACGAATCTTCCCATCGCCGTGGCCGCCCTTGGGTCGATATCAACTGCGCAGCGCTTCCCGAGAATCTTGTCGAGAGTGAACTCTTCGGATACGAAAAAGGCGCCTTCAGCGGCGCCGATTCCTCCAAGCCCGGTCTTTTCGAACTCGCCGACAAGGGCACGCTTTTTCTCGATGAAATCGGCGAGCTGCAACTACAAACTCAGGTTAAGCTGCTGCGCGTCCTCGATGGCCAGGCGTTCTACCGTCTCGGCGGACACCGCAAGATCAAGGTCGACGTCCGCATCGTCGCCGCCACGAATCAGGACCTCGAGGCCGCAGTCAAAGACGGCCGTTTCCGTCAGGATCTTTTCCACCGGCTCGGCCAGTTCCAGCTCCGCGTTCCACCGCTGCGCGAGCGTCCCGAAGACATTGTCGCCCTCGCGGAACATTTCCTGCGCCTAAAGGCGCCCGGCAAGAATTTTTCGGCGCAGGCCATTTCCGCTCTTCTTTCCCATGCCTGGCCCGGCAACATCCGTGAACTGCGCAATCTGGTCGCCAAGGTGGCGATGGAATCATCCAACTCCGAAATCAACTTCTCCAAGCTCAGTGCCGCGCTTACAGGAGAGCCAGTTGCTCTCCGTCAAACCGCCTCCATGCCGGTCGGCAACCTCGACAGCATGGAAGAACAGATGATCATCAAAGCTCTCGAGCGCACCGGTGGACACCGCACCATGGCCGCTGAGCAACTCGGCATCTCCCGCCGCACTCTCAGCCGAAAGCTGAAGGAGTACAGCATCAATTTCGCTCCCGGAGAAAGCACGGCATCGCTCGGCTTCATCAGCACCGAGCAACAGAAATTCTTCCGCGCCCGCGTAGAGATTCCGGTCAAGATCAAGAACTCTCAAGGCGAAGAAGTTTCGGTGATGGGCGTGAACCTCAGCACTGGCGGCATGGGCCTCGACGGCATTAAGGAGCCGTTGCGCTTTTCCGGCTTGCTGGACGTGAGCTTCGTGCTGCCCGACAGCGAAATCCTCTTTCAGGCCAAAGCCCGCCTCATGTGGATCGGCGACGAAGGCCGCGTCGGCATCCGCTTCGCGGTAATCGAACCCGCCATCTTCGAACACCTCCAGCACTGGTCAAACAAAAAGATGAAAGAAGAAGGCTGGGAATTCCCCGTGTAGGGTGGCGTCCCGCGAGTCGCAGCCCCGATCCAAAAGCCCGCATCCTGAGCGAAGCGAAGGACCTGTGCACTCGTGCGATCAAACTACACAGGTCCTTCGCTTCGCTCAGATGACAGTTCACACTTGTTACTTCGTCCGGGTCGTGAAGTCCGCCGTCCCAACTTTGACGATCGTGCCGCGGGGCTGCGGTTTTGCCTCTTTCGCCGGTTTCGCCTCTTCCGGCTTGCTCTTCTCTTCCGGCGCGGGCGCAGGCTTCTCCATCCAAATTCCGTAAACGCGCCCGCCATACGCTGTGAGCCCCGTGTAGTCCCCAAAGAAAACTCCGCTGGCTTCAAAGGCCTCGCTGGTCCACGCGTAGTTCGTAAAGCTGCGCCCACCGTCTGTCGAGCGGGCCAGCGCGACGATCTGCTTCCGGTTCTGCGGATCTCCACGGCGGTCATAGAAAAGAACATCGACCGAGCCGTCGGTCGGGTCCACGGCGAGCCACTGAAAGAATTGTTCCGCTCCGTTGTGTTCCGGATCGTTGTTCACACGGGCCGGTGCTGTCCAATGCTTGCCCCCGTCGTCGGAAGTCGCGATGAAAATGTCCAGATCGCCGTTGCGATAGTCGCTCCAGGTTACATACAGACGCTTGCTTTTCGGGTCGATCGCAATCTGTGGGAATCCGTTGGCTCGTTCGAGCGTCTGTATGGCAAACATGATGGGCGCCGTATGAATGACGGCTCGCGCGCGAGAAAAAGTCTGGCCGCCGTCCCGCGAGGACGTGAGCATGATCTCATCATCCTGGCTCCAAATTGCGTAGAGCGTGCCATCCGGCGCAACCACGCCAGCGAATCCTTCCGCAGCTCCATTGTCGTCACGCGGCAAGCCCGGATGGGCATCGATCTCGATCGGCTTTGACCATGTCTTTCCATCGTCGGTCGACCGCGATAGCACCATCTGCGAATCGGTCAACCTCCACCGCGTCCAGCCGATATACAGGTTTCCTGCATATTTACTCTTACCGTTGTCGGCGACGATGTACGGCTTGTCTTCGAACGGAATCCCCGGCTCCGAAGATTGCTCGGCGACTGGAACGTGGTCTGCTTCCCATGTTTTTCCTCCATCGAGCGAGCGCCGCACGAAGATGCCGTTACGCGTTGCGCCATGGGCCCAATAGTTGAAAGTTCCCAGCTTGTCGAATGCGATGTAGCAGATAAAGGCGTGCCCCTGGTTATCGAACGCCACCGACACATCGCCCGAGACCCGATAATTCTTAGGATCTACACCCTCGGCCACTTGCCAGGTACGGCCAGCATCCTGCGAATACGCGGCGTGAGCGTTGTCCTGAAAAACACCAACCACCTGCTGCGGATTCGTGGGATTCACCGCGATCGCTGGCTCCGTGAAATAACCTGGCGCAGGAGTAAGAGTGAAGACCTCAGACTGAGGCGCTTTCGGCAAGTCCTGGCCGTGTAAGTGCAGGGTTATCCCGACGACCAACAGAAGAGTAGTCTGTGATGCGAATCGGCGGAAGCGCTGTGCAAAGTGCATTCGAAGTCCTCTGGTTTTGCGATTGGATCTATGCTGCTAAGCAGAATCTCGGGTACATAGTGCCGCGCCGCCTGCGATTCCGGCGTCAGCCCCGTAGTGGGCCATCAGCAACGGTATTTCGGAGACGCGCGGATTCACGCACCAACTCGGGAGGCGGTCCTTGATCTCGCCGAAGAACGGGCTGAGCATCGCCGCCACGCCGCCACCCATCACCAGAACGTCGGGGTCGAGCAGGTCCACGATGTTGCCCAGCCACGGAATCAAGACCTCGACCGTCTCCTGAAGAATCTCCCGCGCCAACGGATCGCGCGCCGCGTAAGCCTTTCCCACCAGTTCGCTGGTGACCGCGGCAACATCTCCTTTCGCCAGATCGAGAAGAGCGGAGTGAGTTGATCCGGCGGCTAGCTTGGCTCGCGCTCGTGCGCCAATCGCTGGCCCTGCCGCCAGGATTTCGATGCACCCGCGTTTGCCGCACCTGCAAACGGGGCCCCGGTAGTCGATGCTCATGTGGCCGCCTTCGCCGGCGGACCCAGTTTTGCCGTGATAGATGCGGCCGTCCAAGACAATGCCCGTGCCAACTCCGGTTCCAATCGTGGCATAGAAGACGTAGCGGTAGCCGCGCGCGGCTCCCCAGCGCGTTTCCGCCAGCGCGGCTGCGTTCGCATCGTTGTCCACCTTCACCGGCAGGTGATACGCGCTCGTGATTTTCTCGGCCAGCGGAAAATTCCGCCAGCAGGGGACATTTGGGGGATTGAGAATGACTCCGGCCTTAGGATCCAACGGTCCCGGCGCGCAGATTCCGATGCTCTGAACTCCGCTGACGCCCGGCGATGACAATACAGAATCAATCGCGGCGGTGACGGCTTGCATTGCAGCCTCGGGAGTTCCGTTAGCCACCATGAGCTTGCGACCTTGCGCAAGTATCTTGCCGTCGTGGTCCACAAGGCCAACCGCCACTTTCGTGCCGCCGATGTCGACACCGAGAATGTAACCGCCCTGCTTGGAGCCTACCGTCATGGTTGTGCCGCCGTCTCGATCTGCGGCATGCCGGAATACTGCACCTTCACCGTCTTGATCTCATACGGCTTCGTGTGCACTGTCACGCCGCCGTCTCGCACAGGCACGCTTCCGATCGGCCTTTCCATCAAGTCAGTCTCAGACGCCGATTCCGCGCCCGGAGGAAGCTGCAATTTAACGTCTCCCTCCTTGCCTGCCCACTCGTAATAGCGCAGCACCAGCGAGTTATCGTCCTCGGCCTTTTTCAATGCCGTCACGATGACGTTGTCCGGTTGTGCCTGCACGAAAGAATGTTCGGGCGCCAGTGACCCTTGGTGTTTGCCAGTTAGCAGCGAGATCAATTTGTAGTTCAGTTCATAACCTCGCCGAATCGTGAGCGCGTCCTTCCAGCCTCCGCCGTGCGGGTAGAGCGAGTACGTGAACTCGTGATGGCCCTCGTCGGCGTGAGGATCGGGCCATTCCGGTGACCGCAGCAACGACAGTCGAAGCACGTTTCCTTTCGCGTCGTATCCGTACTTGCAGTCATTGAGCAGGCTGAACCCGTGTTTCCCGTCTGAGATGTCAGCCCAGCGTTGCGCCGGAACCTCAAACTGCGCCTGCTCCGCTGGAGTATTTCTTGTAGTTGGGCGCTCCACCGAACCAAAAGGAATCTCGTAGGTTGCCTTGTCGCTGTGCGCGCTGACCGGGAACGCGACCTTCAGCAGAATGTGCTTCTCGTGCCATTCCGCCTGCATCTTCACATCGACGCGAGGCACGCCCGCATACAAGATAACGTCCCGCACAAATGTCGAATTCTGAAAGTGATTTTTGATCTGGATGACAGCCCGCAACGGGCCACTCTCGATGAGCTTAACTTCGTCTGCCTTGTCCAGATCCCAGTGCTGCTTCTCGAAGTCCGCGTCAATATTCCACGCGTCCCACTGCTTAGGCTTGTCGACGAATGTCTGTAGCAGGTTGCCGCAGATCGAGGTCCTTGGCCCACCCGTGTCGGTTTCCGCAGGAGCCAGCGCCTCCGTCCCGCTGCGCTTGTCGAACAGACTAGTCATGCAGCCGGTTTGCGGATCAATCTTCACGCGAATGAACTCGTTTTCCAGCGTGTCAGCCGAAGCTTTCAGAAGCGAGTGCACCGCGGGTGCCGCAGTCGCCGCCCGCACAAAGTAGGTCTGATATCCCAGCGACGGCGTATTCGACAACAACAAGAATCGTGCCCGGTGAGTTTCCGCTTCGAGAGAAAGCAACTGCGATTCCGCCGGTTTGCCGCTTGAGTCCACAACCTCGATCTGTTGGGCCGGCGTCGGCAGTTGCGCCTCAAGCTCAGTCACTTCGGTGCGCGGCCACGACAGGGAATTGAACACCATCTCGGGCACGCCCTCACCTTGTGTGTTGACGTGCGCAGCGATCTCTCGAAGCGAGCCCAGGGTGAAATCATTCGCCGCTCGGTCCACATTCTCCAGATTGCGCTTCGCATCCAGATAATTCACGGCGATGCCAGACCCCGGCATGATGTCGTGGAAGTGATCAAACAGCAGATTCTTCCAGTTCTGTTCCATTCCTTCCTGCGGGTAAGCGCGCCCATAGAGCGAGGCCAGCGACGCAAACTTCTCCGCGTTCAGCACGAGTTCTTCCGCGCGCCGGATTCTGCGCTTCGTCTCAGCCTGTGTGGTGAAGACTCCGCGGTGATATGCGAAGTAGAGCTCGCCATCCCAAGTGGGAACCTGCATGTTCGGAAGTTTCTTCTCGAGATCACTAAAGAAGTCGCTGGCGAAACTGAACTGCAGTCTCGGAAACACCGCGTCCGGAGCCCTGAGTTGATCGGCGTGATCCAGCATGACCCGTGTCGGTCCGCCGCCGTGGTCGCCTACTCCGTACAGGTGCATCATCTCGGGTTTGTCAGGAACGGTCTTGCCGTAGATCGACGGCATCCAGATCGACAGATCCGTGGCCAGCGGTTCCGCATCGATCCCTCCGGCATAATCATGCGGGAAATAGGTGAGCAGTCGGCTGCCATCGGGCGCCTGCCACCAGAAAAGTTTATAGGGGAAGACGGTGAATTCGTGCGCCCAGAGCAGCTTCTGGGTCACAAAATAATCCATGCCCGACTTCTTGTAGATCTGCGGTAGCTGGTAGTTGTAGCCGAACGAATCCGGATTCCATCCGATCTTTACGTCCACGCCGAAATTCTTCTGGAAGTAGCGCTTGCCCACCAGAATCTGCCGCACCAGCGATTCGCCGTCCGGCATATTGAGGTCGGGCTCAACCCACATGCCGCCGATAATCTCCCACCGGCCTTCCTTGACCCGCTGTTCGATCTGCTTGAAAAGATCGGGATATTTTTCCTGCATCCACTCATAAGTGCGCGCGGACGACATGGTGAACTTGAAGTCCGGATACTCGCGCATCAAGTCGAGCACGCTCTGGAATGTATTGCGCACCACTTCGACAGTCTCGGTCCATGGCCACAGCCACGCCATGTCGATATGCGAATTGCCGACGATGCGAATGTTGAACTGCTGCAACCACGGCTTAAGCACTTCGAGCTTGGCATGAGCAGCTTTGAGCGACGCATCAAAACCCGCCTGATCGCCGCGGTCGAGCGGCGAGAAATCAATCGCTTTCACGGCCGTTTCGAGCTGCTGCTGCCGCTCCGCCCTTTCTTCTTCATAAGCCCCAACAACGGGCCGAGCAGCCAGCAACTCCATCCGCAGCAGAACCGGATCAGGCCGTGTATGCGGCGGCTCGATGATCATCTCGCTGTGAAAGAACTCGGACTGCACGTCGTCCCCCGCTACCACGCGCGCCGCAACCAGCAACTTCTGGCCAGGCTGCGCGTTCTCGGTCAGCAACACGGGCAGAATGTCGTCGTCGCTGCCGCGGTAGACAATCGCCCCACTCGAAAACACGGTGATCATCAGGCTTCCCGGACTTCCGAAACGCAGATCCATCCGTACCCGCGAGCCCTGCGTGGCATAGCCATTGATCTTCTCGGGAATCTGCACCCAGCGCCGAAATACACGCGTTCCTTGCCAATGCTCTGCGTTCGCGTTGCCTCCGCCCGGTCCCGATACGTTCTTGACAGTGAAGACACCCCAATCCGAATCAACCAGCCCGGGATCTTCCGGATGGGGAACGTCCGTGTGGAAGCGCCACTCGGCCTCGCCTTGACTCGTGAGCGATTGCAGTCGGTCGAGAGTCGGTTTGTAAGGGTCAGTAGTGTTGGAAACCTGGGAGGAGATGAAAGCCGCGCACATCAGGACTACGAGTACCAAGAGGAGGGCAGAACGCTTCATCGAGTAACTCACCTTTCGAGCCGAGGTCAGACTGAGCTTCCAGCCTGCGCAAAACCAACCGAAGATTATCGCTCATCGTGTGCTTCGACACCCAAGTTGCTGATTCTACAACGGGTCCTGCAGATGGTGCTCAATCGCAAAAATTCTGATCCTTCCCATCTAAATTATGAATCCAAGTCGTTACGCAAGTTTGTTGACGGCTTGAGGCCGGGCAACCTAGAATGCAAACTCGAATGTCAGTTAGCCAAAATCTTCGCGCGACGTGTTGTTGCACTTGTTGTTGTTGTGCATGCGTGTGCACTGGCGCGGGGAGGCTGCTGACCTAAGAAGTTTTTCTTAATACAGCACTCATCAACCCATCGCCAGATGAACTGGCGGTGGGTTTTTTGTTTCCTGGGACAACAACAGACAATGGCAACTACCAAAAAAGAGACGACAGCACAGCGAGTCGAGCGCCTGAAACGGGCCGCGAACCCATGGGACGGGTTGGAGGACATCCGGCGCTTCGCTCGCGAGGGATTCCAGTCCATCCCTCCCGAATGGATCGGAACCTATTTCCGCTGGTGGGGCGTTTATACCCAGGGCGACGGCGCCGGCGTAACCGGCGGCCAGGGCGGCGTCGGCCGGGCGCTGCAGCGCTTCATGGTGCGCATCCGCATTCCCAACGGCATCATGACCTCTCATCAGTTGCGCGCCATCGCTGACCTCACGCGCCGCTACGCCAACGGAATTGCTGACCTCACCGTTCGTCAGAACATTCAATTGCACTGGGTCACCATCGAATCGCTGCCGGAAGTTCTCGATGGCCTGTGGCAAGTTGGGCTCAATACAACAGGTGCCTGCGGGGATGTCGTACGCAACGTGACGGGATGCCCAGTGGCCGGAGTGGATGCCGACGAAATCGTCGATGCATCGCCGCTCGTCCTCGAAGCGTCGAAGCTGTTGGCAGGGAATGCCGAGTTCTACAACCTGCCGCGCAAGTTCAAAATCTCGATCACCGGATGCCCGGTGTGGTGCCCATATCCCGAAATCAACGACGTCGGTCTGACCGCGATTACTCGCGTTGTGGGGAGGAAGCCCGAAGTCGGTTTCTCCCTGCGCGTCGCCGGTGGACTTTCGACTGAACCGTACCTTGGCGCGCGCTTGAATGCCTTTGTCCGATGGAACCAGGTTCTGCCGGTCATCAAGGGAATCGCTGAATTGTTCCGCGACTCCGACGTTTTGCGCGAACACCGCGAGCGCGCCCGTCTGAAATTTCTCTTCCTGCGCCACGGTTGGACCGCCGACCGTTTTCTCGCGGAACTGCAAGACCGCATCGGATTCCAACTCGACCCCGCCGTCGAAGAGCATCCACCCGACGACGTCTATCGCGACCACGTGGGCATTCATCCGCAGAAGCAGCCCGGCTACTCCTACGTAGGAGCAGTTGCACTGCGCGGGCGAATCACGGCGGAACAAATGCAGTCCGCCGCCGACCTCGCCGAAGGCTTTGCCGGCGGCGAATTGCGCGCCACCAACATGCAGAATCTGTTGGTCGTGAATGTGCCCACTTTGAACGCCGAGCCCCTGGCGAAAGAACTCGACGCAATCGGGCTGAAGGCCGGCGGTTCGGCGTTCTCGCGCGGGACGGTGGCGTGCAGCGGCACCGAATTCTGCAAGCTGGCCATCACCGAGACGAAAAATTTCTCGCGCTGGCTGGTCGAAGAACTGGAAGAGCGTTTGCCCGGCTTCGATCAGCACTTGAAGCTGCACGTCACCGGATGCCCCAACAGTTGCGGCCAACACTGGATCGCCGACATCGGCATCGAGGGCAAAAAGATCAAAGTGCAGGACCGCATGGTCGACGCCTACTACTTCTGCGTCGGCGGAGCTCTCGGTTTGCATCAGACCACAGCACGGCCGGTCGGATATCGCTGCGCCGCGACCGAAGTGCCGGACGCGCTTGAGCGCTTGCTCGGTCGATACCTTGCGCAGCGCGAGCCGGGCGAAAATCTGCGCCGGTTTTTTGTTCGCCACAGCGACACACAATTACGAGAATTCCTCGCCGGAGAACTGGTGGCGGCAGTAGCCCGCGACCTTCCGGACCCGACTCGGAGTCTGGCGCAGGCAGGAGGAATCGGTGACTAGTTTGTTTCCAATGTTTCTGAAGCTGGAAGGCAGGCAATGCTTGGTCGTAGGCGCCGGAAAAATCGGCGAACCGAAGATCGGCGGCCTGCTTGAGACGGGCGCTCACATCCGCGTGGTTGCCCTCGATGCGAGCCCCGCGGTCCGCGAGTGGGCGCGGGCTGGAAAGATCGACCTGGAACTCCGCGCCTTCTCGCCCGATGACTTGGCTGGCGCATTTCTTGCCGTGGTGGCGACAGCCTCGCGCGCCTTGAACGAGCGGATCTATCACGAAGCGCAGCGCCGTGGCGTGCTGTGCAACGTGGTCGACGTTCCCGACCTCTGCGATTTTTTTTATCCCGCAGTTGTTCGGCGGGGCGATCTGCAAATCGCGGTTTCCACCGCGGGACAAAGTCCATCGCTGGCTCAGAAGATCCGGCAGCAGCTCGAGAAGCAATTCGGTCCGGGATACGCAGCCTGGGTGGCGGAACTCGGCGAGACCCGAAAGCTGATCCTCGCCAGCGATCTCGACAAACAACGAAAGCTGGATCTGCTGCATTCACTGGCGAGCAGGGAAGCGCTGAAAGCGGCCTTGGCCGAAATGCCCGAGCCCGAACTAGCCGCAAAAGGAGAGGGAGCATGAAGGGCAAAGTTTACCTGGTGGGCGCAGGGCCGGGCGATCCGGAGTTGCTCACGTTGAAAGCGCTGCGCCTGCTGCGCACGGCCGAGGCCGTGTTGCACGACGACCTGGCCGCTCCCGAGATCCTGAAGCTCATTTCTTCGACGGCGCAGGTCCACAACGTGGGCAAACGCTGCGGCAAAAAGAAAATCCTGCAACAGGAGATCAACTTTCTGATGGTCGCGCTCGCGGAATCCGGTCTGCGCGTCGTCCGGTTGAAAAGCGGAGATCCGCTGATCTTCGGCCGCGCCGGAGAAGAAATCGAATCGCTGCGCAGGGCAAACATTCCGTACGAGATTGTTCCGGGCGTGACTTCGGCCCTGGGCGCGGCCGCCGCAGCGCAGATTCCATTGACCCATCGCCGCGCGTCGTCCGCCCTTGTGCTCATCACTGCACATCAAGCCGCTGAGAGCGAAGCCGCCAACTGGAGCAAGCTCGCCGGAAGTGGGGCGACGCTTGTGATTTATATGCCCGGCCAGAACTACTCCGAAATTGCCGCCAAACTGAAAGCGGCCGGGCTTGCTGGCGAAACACCGTGCGCGATCATCTCGCGTGCTACCACGCGGCACCAGCGAACGCATCATTCAACCATCGCCGAACTCACCCGCTCGCCGCGGTTAGCGGCTCCCACGCTGCTGGTGGTGGGCGAAGTGGTGCGATTCGCCGATACTGCGGCCCTTGCACAGAATTTCGTTGTGCCAACTATCTCTAAAAACAGCGACAGTGCCGCGCTTTTTGCAAGCTTCCCCTCCCAGGTCGCGGACTTCGAAAAAGATGAGGAGCCAATCGCGTGAAAGATCAGATTCACAAACAGATCGCAGATGTGCAGAATGCAGCCGAGAGTTGGAGCCCACAACGCGTTTTGGCTTGGGCGTTCGAGACCTTCGGGAATGGCGTGGCCATCTCGTCGGCGTTTGGCGCCGAGGGAATGGTGCTGATCGATATGGCTTCCCGTGTGCGAAAAGACTTCCGGCTCTTCACCATCGACACCGAATTCCTCTTTCCCGAAACCTACAACTTGATGGATCGCATTGAAGAGAAATACGGCATCACGATCGAGAAGGTGTGTTCCGTTCTCTCTCCCGAAGAGCAGGAGCGCACCCACGGAGCGGCGCTCTGGACGCGCGATCCCGACCGCTGCTGTAGCCTCCGCAAGGTCGAGCCGCTCCGCCGCAAGCTCGGCGAATTGAGCGCATGGATCACGAGCATTCGCCGCGACCAGACCTCCGTCCGTTCCAGCGCACGCAGAATTGAATGGGATTCCAAGTTCGGCTTGGTGAAGATCAATCCAATCGTCGACTGGACGTCAAAGCAGGTGTGGCGCTACATCCACGATCATGACGTGCCCTACAACGCGCTTCACAATCAGGATTATCCCAGCATCGGCTGCACGCATTGCACGCGCGCCGTACGTCCCGGAGAAGACCCGCGTGCCGGCCGTTGGCCGGGATTCGCCAAGACCGAGTGCGGCCTGCACATCATCGAGCCCGTCCCGGACTCATCTGCCGTCGTTGCATCGAAAGCTGCGAAGCTCGGTAACTAAGAACTCGGCGACTGAGAAGTCCGGCAACTGAGCAACGCTTCGCGATTATCCTGCTTGGCTGACACCCGCCTGGCAGAAAGCGACCGAGACCTCTTCCCAATCCGGCGATGCTTCTGGCTTCGCGAAGAATAGTGCGTGCAGCCGCTGCACCGATTCTTCGACCTTCGATTCTTCGACCAAAAACGAAATCGTCCGGTCGGAAGCGCCCTGGCAGAGGACCCGCACATCCCTGTCAGCGACCGCCGCAAAAGCCCGGCTGGCCACGTCAGGCTGTCGTCGAATCTTTTCGCCGACCAAAGACACCAGCGCCTTGTGATTCTCCCAGCGCACTTTAGCCACGCCCTGCAGGTCCGCCGCAATACCCGGCAAAGCAGCAGTCGAGCCCACGAGCAACGATATCCGGCCCAGCGACGTCGCCATAACATCGACCGCACAAGAATGCCGGTCGAAGGCTGCATACACCGTGCGCAGCAATTCGGAATCGACCGCTCGCTCAGACTCAATCTCAACCGCGGCGATCTTCCGCTTCGCCGTGATCGCATTCACCACCTTGCCCGCTCTCGCCCGTGCCGCGATTTCGGTCCCTTCACCTTCCGGCCGTCGGGAGTTCAAAACGTAGACCGGAATATTCTCGCGCATCGCCGGAGCCAGCGTCGCGGGATGCAGCACCTTCGCGCCCAGGTGCGCCAGTTCCGCCGCCTCGTCGAAACTCATCTTGCGAATCACTCGCGCGTCGGAACAAAGCTTGGGATCGGTGGTCATGACGCCATCCACATCGGTCCAAATCTCGACGCGGGAAGCGCACAGCGCTGCCCCGATGATCGCGGCGCTGAAGTCGGAACCGCCCCGGCCCAGAGTCGTCGGTACGCCATCGCTCGTGGACGCAATGAACCCGCCCAGCACGGCTACCCGCCCGGACTCCAGGAGCGGACTCACAGTGTCCTGAATCTGCTGATCGGTCGCGTACCAAACCGGATTGGCCTGACCGTGACGGGCATCGGTGACGATGCACCTTCGCGCATCGACGTGCCCTGCGTTAACCCCCGCTTGGCAGAGAGCTTCCTTCACCAGTCGGCTGGAGAAGCATTCCCCGAAGCCAAGCAATTGATCCTGCGATTTGAGATCGAGCCGGCGCGAAACTTCCAGATCGTGCAGCAGCGATTCCAACGCCCGAAACTCACCGCGCAACTCGCGATCGAGTGCGCTGTAGGCAGAGCCGTCAACGAGCGAGTCCGCCAGTTCCTCATGCCGCACATAGATGTTCCGCACCGTGGCGAGCGCCGACCCAAGGTGCCCTTTCGCCGCCGCGTTTCCCGCTTCTAACAGTTGATCCGTGACCCGTGCTAGTGCGCTGACCACGACCACGACTTGCGCACTGAGTCTGCTCTGCACGATTTCAATCAGGCGTCGGATGGCGTCACCGTCCTCCACCGATGTGCCCCCGAACTTCATCACCACCACATCGTTACCCTTGTCGAATCTGCTTTGTCGCTGTCCGTTCATGTCTAGCCTCGTTCTCGGTAGGATTTTTGGCGCAAAGAAAAACCCACCGCCAGATTACTTCTGGCGGTGGGCTCGGTGAACTTTCTTAAGATTGCTCTACTTCATCCGTTCCCGTCCTCCAGAAGACACGTAATTCGTGTCGACATGCCTGTGCCTCTCGATGTAATTCGTGTGTCCTTCTGGATGAGGGTGGTCTTCATGTAAAGTCGTGTACAAGCTTCCAACCGCAAGCCTACTCCGCCCGGCCTTTCCGGCGAAATTCAAAATTCCGATGCCATCCATCGAAATTTCAGGATCGGCGGGCCAACTCTACGAGTCCGTCTTCTTCAATTGCGTGGCGAACTGACGCAGCAGAGCGACAAACGCGGTGGACGCCACCGAGAGCGTGCGATCTTTCCGGTAGGCAAGCCCAAGCTCGCGGTACAACTCCGCGTCTTCCAGATCAATCAGTTTCACTCGGCCGGAGTCTACTTCGTCGCGAGCGAACGAAGCGCTGATCAGCGACACCCCCAGGTCCGCGGCCACGAAGCTCTTGATCATGCCAATGCTGGGCAACTCCATTCGCACCTGCAGTTCGGCGCTGTGCGGCCGGAACAACTTGTCCAGCAGTCTCCGCGTGTGTCCCGTTTTCGGCAGCAGCAGCGGATGTTTGACGATCTCTTTGACCGGCACTACCTTGTACTTGGCGAGCGGATTCTTGGGGCTCACCATCAACATCAGTTTGTCGCGGAAAATAGTTTGAATCTTCAAGCTCGGAGACTGGATGGGCAAAGTGAGAATGCCCACTTCAACCGACCCGTTTTCCAGCTTTTCGACGATTTTGTAACTGAAATTCCGGTAAATGCTGATTTGCACCGGCGGATAGCGCCTGCAGTACTCGCCGAAGACATCAGGCAGAACATAAAGGCAGGTGGCCTCGTTGGCTCCAATCCGCAACGTGCCCCGGGGAGTGCCGCTATGGTCGGCCACGGCCATCAGCGATTCCTCGCGCAGATTCTTCAGGCGCTCGGCATATTCATAAAAAACCTGACCCGCCGGGGTCAGTTTTACCGTTTTGCCGGAGCGGTCAAGCAGTCGGTCGCCGTACTCCTGTTCCAGCTGGCGGATTTGTGCGCTGACCGCCGATTGCGAACGGAAAACCTTCTCCCCCGCACGCGAAAAACTGCCCTGCCGGGCAACTTCCAGGAACGTGATGAGCTGATCAAAGTCCATTGTGGTTTCAGTGAATTATAGCGAACTTCCCCTCCTATTCGAGGTTAATTACTCGGACTTAACCCGTGCTCCGGGCGTCCTGAATTTTGCATGCATTGCATCGAAATTCTGCATTGTACTTTGCTCACCCGTAGGTACTATTAAAGAGAGTACGAAGCTCTGTTCCTGAGCCAGTGTGCAAGTGTGCGACACTCCGTCGCCCTGCAAGGTACGCCCAAGGACAACTGATTCGAAAGGAATTGAGTCCACCGGACGAAGTCCATGATGACGCGTCTAAACCCGAAAAATGGCCTGCCTCCCGCCCAGGGTCTCTACGACCCCGCGCAGGAACACGACGCCTGCGGCATCGGGTTTGTCGCCAGCATCAGCGGGAATAAGAGCCACGACATCATCAAGAAGGGAATTCAGGTCCTGCTCAACCTGGCGCATCGCGGCGCCTGTGGGTGCGATCCTGAAACCGGCGACGGCGCCGGAGTCCTCATCCAGATTCCGCATGAATTCTTCACGCGCGAGTGCGAAAAGCTGGGCTTCTTACTGCCGAAGCCCGGGACCTACGGCGTCGGCATGACGTTCCTCCCAGTCGAGAAGCACCCGCGCTTGCAGTGCGAGGGAATTCTCGAGCGCATCGTGCGTGAGGAAGGTTTGACCTTACTGGGCTGGCGCGACACGCCGGTCTACGCCTCCGCGATCGGCCGCGTGGCGCGTGCTTCGCAGCCCTACATCCAGCAGATCTTCGTGCGCTGCGATTCCTGTATGGACGAAGACGCCTTCGAGCGCAAGCTCTACGTCGTGCGCAAGCGGGCGGAGAATGAGATTCGCGAATCCGGCGTCGAAGATGCGGAGATGTTCTACATTCCTTCGCTCTCCTGTCGAACCATCGTCTACAAAGGCCTGCTGCTCGCCCCGCAGATTGCAAATTTCTACCGCGAACTCTCTGATCCTGATGCTGTCAGCGCTTTGTGCCTGGTCCACCAGCGCTTCTCAACCAATACTTTTCCGAGCTGGCAGCGAGCTCATCCTTACCGCTACATCGCGCACAACGGCGAGATCAACACACTTCGGGGCAACGTCAACTGGATGCAAGCTCGCCAGTCGCTGCTGCAGTCGCCACTTTTTGGCGACGACATCAAAAAGCTCCATCCCATCATTGCTCCCGACGGCAGCGACTCAGCCAACTTCGACAACGCCGTCGAACTACTTCTCCAGTCTGGACGCAGCCTCCCGCACGTCATGGCCATGCTGATTCCCGAAGCTTGGTCGGGCAATCCGCACATGAAGCCGGAGAAGCGCGCCTTCTACGAGTACCACGCCTGCCTGATGGAGCCATGGGACGGCCCCGCCGCGATCGCCTTCACCGACGGCCGCGTCATCGGCGCCACGCTCGACCGCAACGGCCTGCGCCCGGGACGCTATGTCGTGACGCATGACGATCTGGTCGTCATGGCCTCGGAAGCGGGAGTGCTCGACATCGCTCCCGAGCAGGTGAAGAAGAAAGGCCGCCTGCAGCCGGGCAAGATGTTCCTGGTCGACACCGTCGAAGGCCGCATCATTTCGGACAAAGAAATCAAGCAGAAGCTTGCGTCGCGACGGCCTTACGCCGAGTGGGTGAAAGAAAACCAGATCACGATTGATCAATTGCCCGATCCCACGCGCATGCACCATCCCGACGCCGAGACTCTGCTCCGCCGCCAGCGTGCCTTCGGTTACAGCGACGAAGATCTGCGCATGATTCTCGGCCCTATGGCCGCAAAGGGCGAAGAACCAATTGGTTCGATGGGGACGGACACGCCCCTGGCCTGCCTTTCCGACAAGCCGCAGTCGTTATTTAACTATTTCAAGCAGCTATTCGCGCAGGTGACCAATCCTCCCATCGATCCGATCCGCGAAGAGATGGTGATGTCGCTCATCAGCTACATCGGAAGCGAGCGCAACATTCTGGAGGAAGCGCCCGAGAACTGTCACATGCTGAAACTGGCGCATCCGCTGCTCTCGAATCGCGAGTTGGAAAAGCTCCGCCGCGTGTCGAATCGCGATCTGCTCGCGACCACGCTGCCCGCTTTGTTCCGTGCGGCCGATGGAGAGGCTGGACTCAAGCGCGCCCTCGACGAATTGTGTCAGAGAGCTTCTCTGGCGGTGAAAGCCGGCTACTCGCTGATGATTCTTTCCGATCGCGGCGTCGACAAAGACTACGCTCCTATTCCGTGCTTGCTGGCCTTGGCTGCGGTACACAATCTGCTGGTTCGCGAAGAGACGCGAACGCAGGTTGCGTTGATCACCGAATCGGGCGAACCGCGCGAAGTCATGCACTTCGCCTTGCTCAGCGGGTACGGAGCGAGCGCGATCAATCCGTACCTTGCGTTGGAGAGTGTTGAGAACCTTGCTTGGCGTGGCGAGTTGGGCGACGGCATCACACCTGAAATTGCCGTCAAGCGCTTCATGAAGGCGATTAAGAGGGGCTTGCTGAAGACCTTCTCCAAGATGGGCATCTCCACGCTGCAAAGCTATCAGGGAGCGCAGGTTTTCGAAGCCATCGGCCTGAACAAAGAATTGGTAGACGCATACTTCACGGGCACAACTTCGCGGATCGAGGGCATTGGACTCTCCGTCCTCGCCACCGAGGCTCAACTGAAACACGAGCATGCTTTCCGTCCTCTCACCGAGTTCGAAACGGAGTTGGCGGTCGGCGGCAGCTATCACCAGCGGGTCAACGGCGAATACCACCTGCTCAATCCGCAGACCATCAGCAAGCTGCAACAAGCCGTTCGGCAGGATAGCTTTAAGACATTCGAGGAATACACCAACCTCATCGACAACCAGAGCGCAAACCTCTGCACGCTGCGCGGTCTGATGAAGTTGAAGAAGAGCGACACCCCGGTTCCGATCGAGGAAGTCGAACCGGCGAAAGAAATCGTGAAGCGCTTCACCACCGGTGCCATGTCGTTCGGGTCCATTTCCAAAGAGGCGCACGAAACGTTGGCCATCGCCATGAACCGCATCGGCGGCAAGTCCAATACCGGCGAAGGCGGAGAAGACGAGGAACGCTTTAAGCCTGATCCGAACGGCGATTTGCGGCGCAGCGCCGTGAAGCAGGTGGCGTCAGCGCGCTTCGGCGTGACCGCAAACTACTTGGTCAACGCCGACGAGTTGCAGATCAAGATGGCGCAAGGCGCGAAGCCCGGCGAGGGCGGCCAACTCCCAGGTCATAAGGTCGACGAAGTGATCGCGCGCCTTCGGCATTCAATCCCGGGCGTCGGCCTCATCTCCCCGCCGCCCCATCACGACATCTACTCGATCGAAGACCTCGCGCAACTCATCTACGACCTGAAAAACGTAAACCCGCAGGCGCGCATTGCCGTGAAACTCGTTGCAGAAATCGGCGTGGGTACGGTGGCTGCGGGCGTGGCCAAGGCACACGCTGATGTCGTATTGATCAGCGGAGACACCGGCGGCACCGGCGCGTCGCCCTTGAGTTCCATCAAGCACGCAGGAATTCCGTGGGAGCTTGGGTTAGCGGAAACGCAGCAAGTTCTTTTGCTGAACGATCTCCGCAGCCGCATCCGCGTGCAGACCGATGGCAAGCTGCAGACCGGTCGCGACGTGGCCATTGCCGCGCTGTTGGGCGCCGAAGAATTCGGTTTTGCTACGACCCCGCTGATTGCGATGGGCTGCATCATGATGCGCAAGTGTCATCTCAATACTTGCTCCGTAGGCATCGCCACGCAAGACCCCGTGCTACGCAAGCAGTTTCAAGGGCAGCCCGAGCACGTCATCAATTTCTTTTTCTTTATCGCTGAGCAGCTTCGCCAGTACATGGCGGAACTGGGTTTCCGCACCGTGGACGAGATGGTCGGGCGCGTCGACATGCTCGACGTAGAACCGGCGGTCGATCACTGGAAAGCCCGAGGTCTCGACTTCTCGACGATCCTCTACAATCCGCCCGTTCCCTCCCGCGTGGCGCGCCGTTGCGTGCACAGCCAGGATCACGGTCTGGACCACGCACTTGACCATCAACTCGTCGAGCACTCCCTGGATGCTTTGCTGAGCCTGAGGAATGTTGAAATCAATTTGCCGGTGCGCAACGTGCATCGCTCGGTCGGCGCAATATTGAGTGGAGAAATCGCGCGCCGCTACGGCTCGGCCGGGCTGCCCGACGACACAATTCGCATCCATCTCACGGGTTCTGCGGGCCAAAGCCTCGGTGCGTTCCTCGCCAAGGGAGTCACACTCACGCTCGAAGGCGACGCCAACGACTACGTTGGCAAGGGGCTCTCCGGCGGCAAGGTCATCGTGTATCCGCCGCGCGATTCCAGCTTCGCTCCCGAGGAGAACATCATCATCGGCAACGTCGCACTTTACGGTGCCACGAGCGGCGAAGCGTTCTTCAACGGCGTCGCTGGAGAGCGCTTCGCTGTTCGCAATTCCGGTGCAACTGCGGTCGTCGAAGGCGTTGGCGACCATGGCTGCGAGTACATGACGAACGGGTTAGTGCTGGTGCTCGGCTCCTGTGGCAGGAATTTTGCTGCGGGCATGAGCGGCGGTGTCGCCTACGTTTTTGACGAACGTGGAGATTTCACCGAAAAGCGCTGCAATCTGGACTCGGTCGATCTCGAGCCGTTGCTCGATGAGCAGGATGTACGCGTTGTCAGAGATCTCATCGCGCGCCACATGGACCTGACCGGCAGCCGCCGCGCCAGGTCGATCCTCGACACCTGGCACGAAGTGGCTTCCCGGTTCATCAAAGTCTTCCCGCACGAATTCAAGCGTGTGCTGGGAGTGGTCCGCAGCCGGCACGCCTACATCCCGGGCCAGTCCGTATCCGTTCTCGCGCACGCCGAGCAGGTGCAACATGGGTAAGACCACCGGCTTCATGGATTATTCGCGCGAACTTGCTCCCCGCCGCCCAGTGGCGGAGCGTGTTAACGACTGGTTTGAGATCTATCAGGATTTCCCCGAAGAAAAGCTGCGCACGCAGGGCGCTCGCTGCATGGATTGCGGCGTGCCCTTCTGCCAGACGGGATGCCCCGTCAACAACCTCATTCCCGACTGGAACGATCTCGTCTACCGCGGCCGCTGGAAAGACGCCGTCCGCCAGTTGCACGCCACCAACAATTTTCCTGAATTCACCGGCCGCATCTGCCCCGCTCCGTGCGAGGCATCGTGCGTTCTGGGCATCACGGCGCCGCCGGTCACGATCAAGCAGAACGAGAAGAACATCGTCGAGCGCGGATTCCTTGAAGGCTGGATTCACCCCGAGCCACCAAAACATCGCACCGGAAAGAAAGTCGCCGTCGTTGGTTCCGGTCCCGCAGGACTAGCCGCCGCGCAGCAACTGTGCCGCGCTGGGCATTCGGTCACGGTCTACGAAAAAGCAGACCGCATCGGCGGACTGCTTCGCTACGGTATTCCCGAGTTCAAACTGGAGAAGCACATCATTGATCGCCGCCTCGAACAAATGTGCGCCGAAGGCGTGAAGTTTGTCACCAACGCGGAGATCGGCACAAAAATCCCGGTCGAAGATCTGCGCCGCGAGTTCGACGCCATTGTGCTGGCCGGCGGTTCCGAGCACCCGCGCGATCTGAAAGTGCCCGGTCGTGAGTTGAAGGGAATCCACTACGCGATGGAATTCCTCCCGCAGCAGAACAAGCGCTGCCATGGCGACACGCTCGATCCTGCCCTCGACATTCTCGCCACCAGCAAGCGCGTGGTCATCATCGGTGGCGGCGACACCGGGGCCGACTGCCTGGGCACCTGTCACCGTCAGAAGCCGCTCTCGGTCCATCAATTTGAAATCATGCCCAAGCCGCCCGACGAGCGCTCGCCGCAAACGCCGTGGCCGCTCTGGCCCATGCAACTCCGTACTGAGGCGGCTCACGAAGAGGGTGGCGTGCGCGATTGGAGCATCGCGACCACAAAGTTTACCGGCGACAACGGCAACGTCCAGCAACTTCACGCGGTACGGGTCGGCCCTCCCCCGAAGTTCGACCCGCTTCCCGGTTCCGAGTACACCATGGACGCAGACCTGATCCTGATCGCCATGGGCTTCCTCGGCCCCGTGCGCAACGGCATGATCGAGCAGTTAGGCGTTCAACTCGACAACCGCGGCAACGTCGCGACCGATCAGAACTACATGTCGTCGATTCCCGGCGTGTTCGCTGCGGGCGACATGCGCCGAGGCCAGTCCCTCGTTGTGTGGGCCATCTCCGAAGGCCGCAAAGCCGCAGCCTGCGTCGACGCTTACTTGAAGACGCTGCAGGCCCGCCCGGTCGTTCCCTTGGTTTCTACCGCACGGCCAATAGCTTCATGATCCCGCTCTCCTCGCGCACTGACAGAGGGCCTTCGTGGACCTTTGTGTCCTTCATGGTTAGTGAACTTGAGCAGCCTCATCGCGACGCCAATCCGAGACGAGACAGAAGATGCAGTAAGATGACTGCGCATCCGTCATGATCCAACTCTCCGACATCCAGTCCGCCCTCGCCAGAATCCGCGCCGACATTCGCGTCTCCCCCTGCACTCACTCCGAAACATTTTCCGGTCTCACCCACAATTCCATCTTTCTCAAGCTCGATAACCAGCAGCGCACCGGCGCGTTCAAAGAGCGTGGCGCACTGAACAAGCTGCTGACTCTCACCGCCGCCGAGCGTTCTCGCGGCGTGATCGCGGCCTCCGCCGGCAACCACGCTCAGGGAGTCGCTTACCACGCTGGAAAGCATGGCATCCGCGCCCGCATCCTCATGCCGCTCCCCACGCCGCTCACCAAAGTCTCCGCGACTCGCGCGTACGGCGCGGAAGTTGTACTGCACGGCACGAATTACGACGAAGCCTACGAGAAAGCCCTTGAACAAAGCCAACAAGACGGCCTCACTCTTATCCACGCCTTCGACGACGACGCCGTCATTGCAGGGCAGGGAACTCTCGGCCTCGAGATTCTGCAGCAACATCCCGACATCGAAGTCATCGTCGCACCCATCGGCGGCGGCGGTCTGATCGGCGGAATCGCCTGCGCCGTCAAAGAAACAAATTCCGCTGTGCAGATCTTCGGAGTTCAACCCTCCCGAATTCCTTCTATGAAGGCCGCGGTGGCAGAGGGCAAGCCCGTCACTCTGAACTCCGCCAAGACGATCGCCGACGGCATCGCCGTGCGCCGCGCCGGCGAACGCACGCTCCCGCTGGTTCAAAAATATGTGGACGACATTGTTACGGTGGAAGAAGAGGAAATCGCGAACGCGATTCTCTTGTTGCTGGAGCGCGAAAAAACTCTAGCCGAAGGCGCCGGAGCAGCCGCCATCGCCGCCGTGCTGAACCGCAAGTTGCCGCTGAAGGGCAAACGAATCGCAGTCCTGGTCTGTGGCGGCAATATCGACGTTACCTTGCTCTCGCGCATCATCGAGCGCGGCTTGGTGAAAGACGGCCGCCTGGTCCGTCTTCGAGTTCACCTGCCCGACTATCCCGGCGCGCTGCACCGCCTCACCGGAATCCTCGCCGATCATCGCGCCAATATCGTTGAGACTGCCTACGACCGCGCCTATCACGGCGTCAACTTAGGCGACACCGCCATCGATATAACCATGGAGACTCGCGGCCCCGATCACATCACAGAACTTCTGGGCGCATTGTCGTCTGCGGGATATACGCACGAGAGAATTCTGTGACAGATGATCTGCGCAGCCGATTGAGAACTCAAGGCTGCCATGCACTAACTGGAGTTTTTCCGCCGCCACCCCGACACAGTATGACGCAAAGCAAAGCACCACCTCCTGCTGCGCCGGCGCCGATCCACTTCGGGCTCAAGCCGCTCGTGGGACTCGTCGGTTGTGCCGGAGCCCCGCACAACTCGGTTTCGTTGTAGTTTTTCTGTTCTCCCTCACGAACTGTGCCCCCACCTGAGGATTGAGTCTCCGGCGCTGTTTTCCGCAGGGCCATTTGATGTTCAACGTTCACATCGTCCTTGCGCGCCGCGACCTGCACCGTTCCGTTCCGATCGGTCACCTCATACTGAGTCCACTCGTTGAGAATCGGCACCACAGTGATGCAATTCACCCGTACTTTGAAGCTCTTCGAAGTCCCCACCGAAACCGCGCCATGATCCAGCACAAGCAGGCCGTCCTGAAGCTTAGCCACCGTTTCCGGTTGGATCAGCACCGAAGATCCGTCCAGGGTCAAGTTCGCCGAGAATCCCGGCTTGGTCTCCAGCAAGTCTCCAGGAAAAACTGCCGATGAATCCTGCGCCTCGTAGCCATTGACCCACACGCCACCCTGCGTATGAAGAATTGCCCCGCCGGTTTGACCCGGTCCCGTTTGACTAGGTCCGGTTTGAACCGGATCAGTTTGGCCCGGTCCCGTTTGCCCCAGCAATGACACTGGGACGATCACCATCATGGCCCAGCACAGAAAAAAACGTAAGATAGATACACTCATCCTGAAGGCCGAGTTCCGCATACTCGCCTGTGAAAATCGTAGCTGGGGGTGCCCGACTCGTCTATTGGCACTCTGGATGACCCGCAGTCGGTACGGTCATCCGCGCCACACTCTCTCCACCCGCAAGCCGCCGTTTCCATCTGTGTAATATTTGTTTTGTCTGGGTAAAACTTTGTAAACCATGGAGTTCCGCGGCTTGCGCGGATGTAAATTAGAAGCTGGGGCGTATGAACGCAAAGAACGCAATAATCGTGACCTTCCTCTCTTCTGTGATTGCCACCGCTGGCCCGGTTCTCCTCCCGGTCTGCCTCGCATCTGCGCCGGGCCACGCCCAAGAAGCCGCCCAACCTGCGATCGCCAGGCGCATCGGTGCGATCAAGACGATCAATGGCAATGCCATTACGTTGGCGCCGGATTCCGGTCCCGACGTCGCGGTGACAGTGCAGCCCAACGCTCGCATCCTGCGCATTGCTCCCGGCGAGAAGGATCTCAAGAACGCCACAACCGTCCAGTTGCAGGAGCTGCAGGTGGGCGACAGGATCCGAGTGCGGGGCCAGGCGTCTGCCGACGCTGCGTCGATCGCCGCTCTGGAAGTCATCGTGATCGCGCATTCCGACCTGGAAGCTCGCCACGAGCAGGAGCGCCAGGACTGGCAGAAGCGCGGCTTGGGAGGCCTGGTGAGCGCCGTCGACCCCGCGACCGGCACAGTAACAATTTCGGTAACGGGCTTCGGCGGAAAGAAAGACATCGCCGTTCACACCTCGAAGAGCACCGTGTTCCGCCGTTACGCTCCGGATTCGGTGAAGTTCGATGACGCCAAGCCCAGCAATCTACAGGAAGTCCACGCTGGCGACCAGCTCCGGGCGCGCGGAGATCGCAGCGCCGATGGCTCCGAATTGACCGCAGAAGAGATCGTCACCGGCAGCTTCCGCAATATCGCAGGCACGGTCAATTCAGTGGATGCAAGCGCCGGGACAATCAGCGTTCAGGATCTATTGAGCAAGAAAGCGGTGCAGGTAAAGGTCACACCGGAATCGCAGCTTCACAAGCTGCCCACCGAGATGGCGCAGCGTATTGCCATGCGCTTGAAGGGAGCCATGCCTCCAGGAATGCCGGGGGCGGCTGCATCTTCGAATTCGGGATCTGCCCCAGCCGCCGGCACTGCCGCGCAATCTGGTGCGCCCTCAAGCGGAGCAATGGGCGGCGGTATGCGCCAGGGCGGAGCGCCCGACTTCCAACAGATGTTAAGCCGCATGCCCGCAGTGGCGCTCGCCGATTTGCACAAAGGCGACGCCGTGCTGATTGTCACGACCCAAGGCACGGCCACAGGTGGTGGCACCGCAATCACGCTGCTCAGCGGAGTGGAACCGATTCTTCAAGCCGCTCCCAATGGCAGCCAGGCAATGATGTTAGCGCCCTGGAGTCTAGGGGGCGCTCCCGGCGGAGACGCAAGTCAATAGCGGTGGCCCGCATCCAAAAGGATTATTCCTCTGGATTCGTATCAGGGTATGCCTTCAGGCATACCGCAAGTGCGGAACTATCCATTGCGCCTTTAGGCGTTGCAATTCGGAAGCACGGAATTCAGATTCGCTAGAAATGGGAAGATGAAATGAAGGTTAAGAAATACATGCGTTTCTTTTTCATACAGCTCTTATTCTTGCTGTCGGTGAGTGCGTTGTTCGCCCAAACGGTCTCTGGATCTCTCCGCGGACAAGTCACCGACCCCTCCGGGGCCGCGATTTCCGGGGCCACGGTTGTCGTGACGCCCGCCACCGGATCTCCGGTCGCTATCCAGACCAATGCTCAGGGGATGTATGAATTCAAGTCGTTGACGGCAGGGAAGTACACGCTGACCGTGGTCGCTCAGGGATTCAACCTCTATGAGAACGACAGTGTCGTCATTGCCGACCAGCCCCTCCGGCTCAACGTTTCGATGTCGATCGCGGTGGAGCAACAGAAAGTTCAGGTCTCCGACACTGCACCAACGGTCGACGTGAATCCCTCGAGCAACGCCGGCGCAATCATCATCTCCGGTAAAGAACTCGAAGCCCTGCCCGATGATCCCGATGAGTTGCAGTCGGATCTGGAAGCGCTCGCCGGACCCTCGGCAGGCCCCAGCGGCGGCCAGATGTACATCGACGGATTCACCGCGGGTCAGCTCCCGCCCAAGTCGTCCATTCGCGAAATTCGCATCAACCAGAACCCGTTTTCTTCCGAGTACGACAGACTCGGCTACGGCCGCATCGAAATCTTTACCAAGCCCGGAACCGACAAATACCACGGCCAATTCTTTGTCATTGGCAATGACTCCGCCTTCAATTCGCGGAATCCTTTTGCCGGAGTCGAGCCAGGGTACGACTCTACTCAGTACAACGGAAACGTCGGCGGTCCGCTGGGGAAGGGCGCCTCTTTCTTTTTCAACCTCGAGCGCCGGAACATCAACGAACTCACTGCGATCAATGCGGTCGTCCTCGACCCGACGCTGGCCGAGGTTCCGTTGGTCGAGTCAATTCCGAACCCGCGCCAGCGCACCAATCTCAGTCCGCGCCTCGATTGGGCGCCGACGAAGAACAACACCGTCACCGCGCGCTACCAGTACTATCGTGACACCGAAACCAATAACGGCGTTGGCCAGTTCAGCCTTCAGTCCCAGGCTTACCACTCGGAATCGACCGAGCACACCGTGCAAATCAGTGATACGCAGGTGTTTGGCTCCAAGATTGTCAACGAGACGCGTTTTCAGTACGTCCGCGACAACAGTCTTCAGAATCCAGGGGACACGAACCCGGCCGTCAATGTGATCGGAAACTTCACCGGCGGCGGCAGCGGACAGGGTTCCATCAACGATCAGCAGAACCGCTATGAAGCGCAGAACTATACCTCGCTCATTCATGGCAACCATGTTCTGAAGTTTGGCGGCCGCGTCCGCGCCACACACGACACGAGCCTCGCCACCTCGGGATTCAACGGCACCTTCACTTTCTCTTCATTGAATTCCACGACTGACGTTCCGTCGAACTGCACAACTCTGGGCCAAAATCCAGCCTGTCCCATTTCCTTGCTTTACGCCGAGCAGGTGTTGAACCACGTCGTGAGTGGCACTCCTTATGCAACCCAGCTGACCTACACCAAGGGCCTGCCATCTGCCGCAGTTACTTATTACGACGCGGGATTCTATCTGCAGGATGATTGGCGAATCCGCCCCAACGTCACACTCAGCGCGGGCCTTCGTTTTGAAACTCAGAACGACATTCACGACCACGGAGACTGGGCTCCGCGTCTGGGCTTTGCCTGGGGCGTTGGTGGCAGAAGCGCTCCTCCGAAAGTCGTGATTCGCGGCGGCTACGGCATCTTTTACGATCGCTTCCAGTCCGGACAAATTCTGCAGACCGAACGCCTGAACGGCGTCACGCAGCAGCAGTTCATCATCAACAACCCAACTTGCTTTCCCGGTGTTGACGTCGCTATCACGGATCTCTCAAGCTGCGGCGCAGTCAGCTCTTCCGCATCAAACGTCTACCAGATCGGCCCCGCGTTGCACGCACCCTATACGCTGCAAGGCGCGGTGAGCGTGGAACGCCAGGTCACCAAGTCGGCGACCGTATCCGCCACTTATTTGAACTCGCGCGGCTTCGATCAGTTCCTCACCATCAATACGAGTGCTCCGTTTCCGGGAACACCGTGCTATTCGAGCAGTGCGGGTTGTCCACCGATCACCGGAGGCAACCTCTACCGCTATGTGTCCGAAGGCAATTTCAAACAGAACCAGCTGATCGTAAACACCAATGTGCGCGTTGGCTCCAAGGTACAGCTGTTCGGCTTCTACACGCTGGGCTACGCCAACAGTGACGCTTCCGGTGTCTCCAGCTTTCCGTCGAACTCCTACAACATCAGCCAGGACTACGGTCGGGCCTCGTTCGATGTCCGGCACAGACTCTTTCTCGGGGGCAGCATTGCCTTCCCATATCTGTTTCGTCTGAGTCCGTTCATGGTGGTCAGTTCCGGTGCTCCTTTTTCCATCGCGTCGCCAATCGACGAAAACGGAGACCAGATCTACAACGACCGCCCGGGTTTTGTGTCATCCGCCACGTGTCCCGCAGGTGCGAGCCCGCAAGGCACGATTTACTGCACGCAGCTGGGAACTTTCGATGCCTCGGGAGCCACCGGAAAACTTCTGCCCATCAACTCTGAAACCGGTCCCGCACACTTCGTCCTGAACCTGCGTCTCACCAAGACCTTTGGCTTCGGCCCAAAAGCCAAGTCTGGCGCGGGCAGTCAAGCACAAGGCGGACCCGGCGGTCCAGGTGGTGGTGGTCCGCGTGGAGGAGGAGGTCCTCGTGGTGGTCCACTGTTCGGTGGCGGCCCCACGATGATGTCGTCCAATTCGGACCGGCGTTACAACCTTACTCTCGGCGTCGGTGTCCGCAATGTCTTCAACAACGTCAACGTGTCCAACCCGAATTCCGTTCTGGGCTCCAGGCTGTTTGACGTTTCCAATTCTCTGCAAGGAGGCCCGTTCTCGCCCGGTAGCTCAGCCAACCGCCGCGTTGAACTGCAAGCCACCTTCGCTTTCTGATCGGGAGCATTCCTCTGGTCATATCGCGAATCTGCGGACTCGGGTTATGCTGAAAACGGGGAGACTTCACGCTGCGCAGCACAATTGTCCGAAACCGATTGCCTTTTCTGCCTACGACCAGAAGAAGATTTGTCCAGCTTGCAGCGGCCGCTGGCGTCGTTGCCCTCGTCGCCGATTCGACGCTGATCGAGCCCAACCGTCCGCGCATCGTGCGGCAGGAAATCGCGCTGCAGCGCTGGCCGGCGCGGCTTGAGGGCTTCACTATCGCGCTCCTCAGCGACTTTCACTACGATCCTTTTTGTTCGGCCCATCCTCTGAAGGCTGCGATCGGCATGGTCAACGGTCTGCGTCCGGACCTGATCGCCCTGACCGGAGATTTTGTCTCCGTGCCGCTGCTGAGCCTGAACAGCCGCTCGGGTGCGTCCGTCGCCGAGTCCTGCGCCCAATTGCTGCGGCAGATGCAAGCGCCGCATGGTCTCTGGGCGGTCCTGGGGAATCACGATTTCTTTACCGATCCCGCTCGCGTGACGAGCGCGCTTCGCGCTGTCGGAATTCAGGTTCTGGGGAATCGATCGGTCCCGATCGAGATAGACAGCGCGCGATTCTGGCTCGCCGGTGTCGACGATGTTCTGGGCGGAACTGCCAACCTCGATTCGACCCTGCGAACCGTGCCCGCCGACGAACCCATCGTTCTGTTAGCGCACGAGCCTGACTATGCGGACTATGTTGCGCGGCATCCCGTGGACCTTCAACTCTCCGGGCATTCTCACGGAGGTCAGGTGCGGATTCCGTTCGTCGGTCCTCTTGCTCTGCCTGAACTAGCCAAGAAGTATGTAGCCGGTCTGTACAAGATCGGTGCGCTGACTCTCTACACGAATCGCGGGTTAGGTACAGTGGTGCTTCCCGTGCGTTTGAATTGCCCTCCAGAAATCACGTTGCTGACTTTCCGGCGCTCAGCGAATCAGTGAAGCGTTAACGCCTCCCAAACGGTTAAGGTTTTGTCGTCAATCACCGCTCTTGATATGCAACCGCTTTCACACGAGGAGCGGCGATTCCTGAGGTCCTGCCCTCAACTTGTTGCAGCGTAAGGATATTCCCGGTGCCAACCGTGGTCTCAAATTTGCCTCCAGAAGTACGGGAGGGTGTGCAAGACCTATGCCTCGTCGGATCTGGTTTGCGGTTCTGCTTCTCTCGATACCTGTCGCTACTCTGGCGGTGAACCCGCCCGCGCCGAGTCCGCGGTCGACGACTCTCGATCAGCGCGAGCGCCAGGTTTCCAGATCTCTGACCCGCGCTTCCCAATTCGTCGACGTGCCGCACATCAGCTCGCGTCTGTCGTGTGAAGATGTTCAGCCGCCGGAGGCGCTGACCACGCCTGATCCGCTTTTCGCCCCAGTCGGGCGCGGCAAGAGAGTTCGGGTCAGTTTCATCATCGGTACGGATGGTCGCGTTCACAGCCCGCTCATCCTCGAGAGTGCTGGCCTTGCCGGCGACCGCCACGTTCTGCAGACCGTGCGCACCTGGAGATACCGCCCCGCAACCTGCAACGGAGTGCCGACGGAAACCGAAGGGAAGATCGAGTTTTCCAGTCGATAGCACGAGCCGCTGGGCTAGAATGACCCCAGAAGCGGGTGATTCGATTCCTGCCAGATTAGTGGATCAGATTCGTGGATAAAAACAAAAAGCTAACCGGACATTCCAGCGCGCCCTCCGAGTCTCAGCCCGTGAGCAATCCCGAGATGGAAGAACTTTACCGCAGGCTGCAACCGGAAATGCGGCGTCCCAAGCCGAGTCCGGATGCCATTGCCGCTGCGCTCGAGGCCGCGCAACGTCTCGCTGCCGAGGCCGATGCCGAAGACGCCGCAAGTGACATGGCGCATGATCTTGCAGCGCCCGACTTGACGGTCGACTCCAGCGGCGGAGTTTGCAGCGTTTGTGGATACCGCAATCGCGGCGGTAATAAGTTCTGCGGCATGTGCGGAGTCGCAGTGGCTGGGTCGGAAGGGCCAAGCAGCGCGTTCGCGCCGGAAGGCGAGCATCGCCGGTCGCTCCCGATCGCGCTGCATCCAAATCCGTTTCTGGATCCGGAGCCCGCGCCAGAGCCCGAAAGGCCGCCGGCAAATCGCAGCGGCGTTCCGGAAACGCATCACTATCATCACCACTATCACCATCACTATTTTCCGGGCGGGCAGGAGAGCATAGGTTCAGGAATGGCTCCGCGCTCCAGCGCTGATCCCGCTCGCGAATCCGAAAAGATGCGTCCCACCGCGGCGTTGCGAGGCGAGATGAGCCGCGCCGAGGCTGCAGTGCGCCGCATCACGCAGGAGTGGGTGCTGGCCTGCAACACCAAGCACCTCGACGACCTCCTCGATCTTTACGTTGCCGACGCGCTCGTGTTGCGGTCGAACTATCCTCCAGTGCGCGGAGCCGCTGCGGTGCGCGAGTTCTTCTTCGGCGCGCTCGACGCGGGACTGGGCGAAGTGGAAATTGATCCGCTGCGGGTGGAAGTTGCCGGCGACATGGCTTATGAAGCAGGCCGCTGCAAAGCCTTGATTCCCGGCGCAACCGGCAAGCGCCGCGAAGAACGCGGCAAGTATCTGTGGGTTTGCGCGAGACAAAGCAACGGAGAATGGAAGTTGGCGGTCGACTGCTGGTCGAGCGATCTCACGCTTACGACGATGGAATCCGATGTTCCGGCGAGCGGAGCAGTAAAGTCCAGCCAACCGCGAAAGACTCCGTAAGCGAATCTGGCGACGCGACCTAAGGGGCTAAAGAGGTTGCGGAAAAACTCCGATTCGCGGCGGTCTTGGGAAGGGCACGAGTTCCACTCGTGCCGTAAGTCGCTGAAAATGCGTCCGCGCTTCAGCGCCTAAGGGACGCTTTTGGCATTCTCCGCGACTTTTTCCGCAGCCTGTAAAGCCGACTTCATGCTGCATGATCTTCGGCACTCCTGAAGGCATGCCCTGATACGAACCGATTATCGAACTCCACACTACCGAAGTTTTTCTGCAATTAGCTATAGATGCCCTACAAGTTCACGTCCAGTTTCGCCAAACTTGCGCGCAACTGATCGACGGTCTGCATTTCGATCGTCTGCATGCCGAGCTTCGCAGCACATTCCAGGTTGAGCGAGCGGTCGTCGATAAAGCAGCATTCTTCGGCAGGGATCTGCGTCGTTTCCAGGGCCAGACGGTAAATGTCTTTTTCGGGCTTGCGAAAACCGACGAAGCACGAACTCACGAAGACGCGGAAGATCTTGCGCAGTCCGCACTTTTCGATGCGGTAGTAGTTGAGTTCGCGCGACTCGTTGTTGATCGTGCCCATGAAGTATTTGCCGGAATCGCTCAACGCCTGCGCGAACTCTACGACTTCGGGAAACGGCTGCGACAGCGAGTACATGAAGTCGCGGAACGCGTCGCGCGTGAAGGGACGCGTGCGATAGAACACGGTGCGATCGAGGTACTCGTCGAGGGTAATCTTTCCGCGCTCGAACGACGACACCACCATCTCGTGGCGGCCGTGAAACTCTTCTTCGTCCAGGCGAAAATGCTCGAGCGCTGCAGTTCGTTGCGTGCGATCCCATGCGTTGGTGAGCAGCACACCGCCAATGTCCCAAAAGATGGCGCGAATGGCAGGCAAAGGGCGGTTCCTCCCCCAGAAAAGTTATGGGAACGAGTGTAGACGAGTTGGGAACCGGTTTGCGAGAGTCGGGCCTAGTGTTTATAGACCGTTGTGTCGGGATGGTAGTTGCGCCAGTCGAACCAGTAATCCTTCAACGCGGGCACGCGATCCAGGCATTTGCCTTGCGAGGGGCCGGAGATGGCGCAGCCTTGGAAGTTCCACTCGCTGGCGGTGGCGGTGTCGAGGAGTATCCAGGGTTTCTGAGGCGCTGGGGGCGCGGGTTTAGTGGCTGTGGACGCATCCGCTTTGGCGTTCGTCGGTTTGGCGTCGGCCGGTTTTGTGTCCGATGGCGTGCCGGCAGCCTTAGCGTCGGCTGCTTTCGCGTCAGCCGAAGCTGCGGGTTTCGTCGCCGAGGGTGTCTCGGGCTTGGTCGCGGCCGGCGTCGCGGCCTTTGAGTCAGTCTTGGTCTTGGTCTGGGTCTTGCTCTCAGGCTTCGTCCCGGCCTCGCTCTCGCCCTTCGACTCGCTCTTCGCTTCGCTCGTGATCCCGTTTGCGCTCTCGCCCTCAGTCTCGCCTTTCAAGAAGAATTCCGCGTCCTTTCCGTCAATGCGGCTGATGAATATGCGGAAAGATTTGCCATCCGGCCCAACCGCGATCAGCAGCGGCGTGCCATTGACGCGATCGACGACCGGGGATTGTTTGACGAGCGTGTCCCAAGGATAAGCGCGGCCCGGCCCGGGCATCTCCAGCCCGACCACCACGTCGCGAGACTTGAGCTCAGTTCCCGCGAAGCTGATCACCACCGGCAGCTTGGCAATATCTGCCTCCCACTTGGGATCGTATTCCTTCACGTACTTCGGCACTGGGGCCAGCACTTTCCCGTCAGAGAATTCCGACTTCCACTCGCCGTAGGTTAACTCGTCGCTCAGGACGAGTCCGAGCGACGCGCCCTTCAGCGGTCCGTAGATGGCTTTGCCGGTGATCTGTTGCCACCACGTGCCGGTTTCTTTGTCGCGCATGAGGAAATTCTGGTTGTTGATGCCGGCAAGATAGAAATGCAGCGGCTTGCCGTTGACCGTTCGCGTCCACACCAGACCGGTGTGACATAGCGTTCAATAGGTGACGGCCACCGGGACGCCTTGGACGACATCGTTGACGATGTGGTGGTAGGCCATCTCGCTGATGGGATAGGCGCGCGCGTCGTTACCGAAGCGCACGGCGAGGATCATTTCACTGGGATCGAGTTTGCTGGAAGATTCGGATTCGAAACGAACGTCTTCCACGGGGTGGAACATCCACTCGAAATAGTTCAGCCGGGACATGACCGCGGAGAACGCCACCAGCACCATGACCACGCTCAGAACGATCTTGCGCCACAGGTTCGAAGTTCCCCAGAGCGCGAGTGCAAACAGCAGGGACATGACAGCGGCCGCGAGAGTGCCCCAGGGAGCGCGCTGGCGGAGCGCCATGGCCAGAGACAGGCCTGCAGGCGTCTGATGCGTGAACGGGCGGATGATGAAAGCGGGAATGAAGAACCACCCGATACACACAAGAGCGGACGCGAGGAAGAGGGACCACAGAAAACCGCGACGATCAGAAGATGATTGCATGTGCTTGTCGATCCCTACTTAACGGTTCCCGTTGAATCGAACCCAAGGCGCATCCCACATTGCGCCTGTGTGCCTATGATTGTAGCGAATCAGGCGCAAAGAAAAACCCCGGCTCCGCGGAAGCGGAACCGGGGCGGTTAATCACCGAAAAGTATTACTGCGGTGTGAAGTTCTGGTGATAGCTCAGGTTGACGATGTCCTGGAACTCGGGCGTGGCCGGAGGCAAGTTGGCTGGGTTCAGGAAGAGCACGTCGAAGTAGTAGTTACGAGTCGGCGGGTTGTATACCGTGGTGCAGCACTTGAATACGCCGGTGTCGTACTCCGAGTAATACATGCTGACCAGCGAGCCGTCGTAGTTCAGGGGATTGTTCCAAGTCTCCAGATAGCGGAGGAAGTTGTGCATTCCACCGTCGGTACCGAAGTCTTTGCTAACGCCTCCCCAAGTCGGTATGGGAAACGGGATATTCTTTCCCCCTGAGATCGCCATGCGATAGTACGCGGGTGCGTTCGTGCCGCGGTTGCCGGGTGCAGTTGGGAACATCAGACTGCCCATATCACTCCAAGAGTTCGAGAGCAGCGTGACTGAGTCGGCGATGATAGAGGCCGCCGAATGGGGAGCCTGAGTGGGAGGTGAAGCATTCGCGGTGCCCCAGAAGGGATCCGAAACAGAGCTGTTGTAGTTGCCCTGAACGTAGACCGGGTTCTCCGAAGCGATCGTGAACCCTCCGCAGCCGGTTGGGTTAGCCGCAGACTGTGGGCAGAGGCTGGCGGGCGGCATGACCGGCAGGTAGCTCTGCAGTGCGGCGTTCATGCCGGCATCCGCTAGCTTCAACACGTGGCGGGCTCCGCTGACAGGATTAGCCATGCCTTCCTGATCGGTGTTGCCAGTCAGCAGTGCGCCAGTGCCAGTGTCATAGCTGGCGCAGTCGACGGAATTGGCCGTGCCTTTGTTGGCGACATTGATCCTCTGGTAGGGATTCAACGGAACGGTGTTGGTGTTGATGCCGAAGCCGTATCCGATGTTCTTCTCGCCCCAGTTATCGAGGAATCCGTTCTGATCCACATCCTCAGGAGAGTAGCCGTAATAGGAGGCCGGTTCCAGAATTCCGTCAGTCGCGGTGGAGGTCAGGATTTGGCTTCTGTTGATCACATCTTCGATACCCGATTCCCCGTTGATCACGCCTGCGGCAGTCTGGCCGCCGTTTGACACATTGGGGGACGGCAACATGCCGCGGTGATCGGAGAAGTAGAGCACGTAGCCGTTAAAGTTGGTGTAGTTCACGTTGGGGCCAGCGTTGGTGGTGCCAGCAATGTGGCCAAAGGGATTGGCTGGGTTCAGCCAACGGGCGAGGTTGCCCACATCCAGTTCAACGGCATTCATGATGCCGTTGACCGAGCAGGAGGAGTAAGTCTTGGTCCCGCTTGTCTGGTTGGCAACGTCGTTGTCGCGCATCTCGCCTTCGCGCGCGTCGTAGAAGTTGATGGGATAGAAGTTGTTCTGGGTTCCGGCACCATGGCCCGAAGCCTGCGCTTGCGCTACCGTCCCTTGCGCCATGGAGGGTCGAAGCTGCTGGAGGATCAGGATGGCGTTGGGATCCACCATGTTCGAACCCGGAGTCGTGGGTGGGTTATTGAAGATGCGGCTGAAGCCCAACTTCAGCCAATCTCTGGTGACGCCCACACACGCCGCCGGAGGGGGAACGTTGCAGTACTCCACGCGGATCCACGGGCCGGTCATGTTAGCGGGGGTGGCGGGCTGGTCTGTGAGCTCTCCGGTCAGCGGGAATTGGGTTCCGGCGGCCCAGCCCAAAGGACCGGCATCACGGTCCGGACTCACCCAGCCGTTGGTACCGACGTTTCCGAATGCAGCGAACTCCGTTCCGCCAGCGGTCAGCGTGACCTGGCCGTTTTGGAATGGGTCGTTACCCGGGCTGCTAAACCCGGGCGCGTTGGGAAGCTGGACATCGTCTGCGTCGGTGAAAACCCGCTCAGGGTGGAGATCAGCTTGGGTATCGGCGAGGAGAATTCTAATCTGTGCCTTGTTGTACAGGCGCGCCCTTCCCAGAGCGCTGGTAGACGCTTCGGTCTGAGGTTTACGGATAATTGCAATGGGATCGGTGCAGGGGATCGGGGGCGGGTTCAGAGTGCAGCTGCTCTGCACGAAAGGCAACTGCATGTTGGTCGCGCCGGTGAGCGAGTTGGTTACGAAACCATTGAGAGTTCCCGAAGAGATGCTGGGGAAATTCTTGTTGGCTGAGCCGGCAACGCCAGGATAGCCACCGCTCCAGCTGGCATCGCCCGGCACGGTGGCCGCGCCAGGAAGGGCAACGCAGTTGACGCCGGGGGGAGGAAAGGTGTTCAGAGGGCATCCTGAGGTAGCTTTGGGAACGTAGACCGTGCCGCCGTAACCGTTGGTGGTCGGGTTGCCGTTTTCGAGCTGATCCATGACGACCTGTCCAAAGGCCGATAATCTGTCGTTGAATACAAGGTCTCCGCCAGCGGCGAGGAAGAGATTCTGGTTGGTATGCACGCGGCCGCCGAAGCTGAAGTCCGGGCCAGCGAAATAGCTGCAGTCATAACCGCAGAACACGCCAAACTGAAACACCGGAATCAGGGCGACTTCTACGCCGCGGGTGACGTTCGCGGAGGCGCCTTGCGGGCGGGTCGCGATAACCTGCAGGGTCATGGGAATGATTTCCGCGTACAGTCCCTGATTGGAACCGGCGCTGATGGTGTTGAAGCTGCTCGCCGGAAGCCCAGTTTTGGGATCGGTTGGAACGATGATGTTTTCCTTGTAGGTAATATTGGGGACCATGCCCGACGTGGGAGGAGAGGTGGTTGCCAGGCCTTGAATCTGGAGGACGGTGGGGACCTGGTACTGGCCGTAGAGTCCAGCCAAGTCGGTGGTAAGTTTCTCCATGCCGGATTCAGCGCCGTAGTAGGCCAGATTGGCCTCCAGCTCATTGCCGCTCATCTTGGATTCGTTGCTGACCAGGAAGAGAAGCCCGGCCGCCACACCCGACAGCAGCACCAGAATGAGAAGGGCTGCGATCAATGTGAATCCTCGCGAGTTGTTTCTTGCCTGTGCCATAGATAGTTGGTCTCCTGCCCCCAAGAAGAGCGTTACTTGTCGGTGATCTGCACTGCGGCGTTTGCCCCCAAATCGGTGAATACCCCGCTGCCGACGTTGACGGTGTTCAGGGTGAGCCAGTTGTTCTCGTCGGTATGGACGAATCCCTGCGCGGCAAATCCGTGAATTCGGACTTGCCGGTCAAAGAGTGTGAGATCCTGCGCCAGCACGTTGGACTGGACGGTGCAAAGCCAAATCGAGAGCAGTAAGACGGCGCGGAGGTGCATAGTCTCCCTCGACTGACTTGCTGGGCACTCACGGAAGCAAAGAAACGGCATGTGCCCACCTAGGTTCTATCGGCCTTGGAAGAGACCTACTTTAGTTACTAAAGAGCACGGTCCTTTGGCTGTAACAGCGGGAGGGAATTTACGCTTGTTGCAGGCTCAAGTTCGTCTGCATGAACTTCGGGAGAATAACTGCGGGACATCGCCACGTAAGATCTAGGCGCAAAGAAAAACCCCGGCTCCGCGGAAGCGGAACCGGGGCGGTTAATTATTGAAAATGCATTACTGCGGTGTGAAGTTCTGGTGATAGCCCAAGCTGTCAATGTCCTCGAACTCCGGCGTGCCTGGAGGCAAGTTCGACGGAATCAGGAAGAGCAAATCGAAGTGGTAGTCACGCTTCGGGGCTTGATATACGGTCGTAGGATATTTGAACGTGCCGGTATTGTATTCGGAGTAATACATACTCGCCAGCGATCCGACATAATGTGCTGTTACGGCGTTCTTACTCCAGTCCTCCAAAAAGCGCAGGAAATTGTGCACGCCTCCGTCGGAGCCGTCGTCAGAGCCGCCCCAGCTCGGGTTCGGCCACGGGATGGTTTTGCCTGCTGCCACGGCCATGCGGTAGTAAGTAGTATTGGCTGCAGCGACCGGGCGGCCGCTTGAGACAACCGGGTTGGCCATATCAGTCGCGTCCGACCAAGCCGTGGACAGCAACGTTACCGCATCGGCGATAATCGAAGCCGCGGCGTGCGGCGTCTGCGTGGGGGTTGCACTACCTGCCGTTCCCCAGAAAGGATCGGCCGCGGAAGTGTTGTAATGGCCCAGAACGTAGACTGGGTTCTCCGAAGCGACGGTGAAACCTCCGCAGCCCGTCGAATTCGTAGCCGATACTGAGCAATTGTTGATCGCATTCCCGGGCGGCATAGTGGGTACGTAGCCCAGTCCGCCCGCGACCAGCCTCAGAACGTGGCGCGCGCCCGAGACGGCATTGTTCGAGCCAATCGGGCTACAGCTTGCGCCGAGGGTGATGTACGGGTTGGGCTTTCCGCCGGGGTTGGTGTTGATGTTGAAGCCGTAGCCGATGTTGACGCCACCCCAGTTGTCGAGCTTTCCGTTCAGATCCACATCCTCTGGAGAATATTCGTAGTAGGTAGCAGGCTCCAGGGTGTAGTCGGGAGCGATCGCGGCGCCGCCCTGGCTCAAATCAATGGTGTCCTCCAGCCCTGACTCGCCACTGATCACGCCGGCGGGCGTTGCCCCTCCGTTGGAAGGGTACAGGTCGGGGAGCATGCCGCGGTGATCGGAGAAGTAAAGGATGTACCCGTTGTTGGTCGAGAAGTCCACTGTCTTGCCCACGTCGCCGCCGTATGGAGCGGAGCCCGCCAGCCACAAGGCCAGGTTGCCCACATTCAGCTCGACCGCGTTCATGATGCCGTTGACCGTGCAACCGTTCGCGTTGGCGTCGCGCAGTACGCCTTCGCGCGCGTCGAAGAAGTTGATGGGGTAGAAGTTATTTTGGGTGCCCGCGCCTTTGGAGGCGACCGCGCCCGTCAATTGCTGGAGAATGATGATTGCGTTCGGGTCAATTGGATCCTGGCCGGCGCTTCCTGCGGGCCCAGTCGGAGGTATATTGTTCTGGCGGCTGAAGCCATAAGTGAGCCAATCGCGCGTAATGCCTTGAAAATCGGCAGGCGCGTTGCAAGGCGTCGTGTTGCAGTATTCGATCCGCATCCACGCACCCTGGCCATTTGCCGGAACGGCTGGAGTCGTCACCTCTCCCAGCAGGGGATAGGAAGTCCAGCCGGCAGCGGCGTAATTGTAGGGCGCAACCCAGTTGTTCGTACCTATCTTGGCCATGCCGTAGAATTCGGTCGCCCCCGCAACGGTTTGAGAACCACCGGGAACGAACTGCACATCGTCGGCGTCGGTGAAACCCCGCTCAGGGTGGAGATCAGCTTGGGTATCGGCGAGGAGAATTCTAATCTGCGCCTTGTTGTACAGGCGTGCGCTTCCCAGAGCGCTGGTAGTCGCTTCGGTCTGAGGTTTACGAATGATCGCAATGGGATCGCTGCAAGGAAGTGGAGAAGGCGGAACGCTGGTGCAACTTTTTGCTAGGGGAATAAAGGGCAGGTTCATGTTCGTTGCCCCGGTCAGGCCATTGGTCACGTACCCTTTCATGGTTGACGAAGACAGACTGGGAAAACTGGAGTTGGCGGAACCGGCGCTTGGAATGCCTCCGCTCCAACTGGCATCTCCCGGGACGCTCCCCGACAGTTTTAGACAGTTCGTGCCGGTCGGAGGGAAGGTTACGCCGTCGAGCAAGCAGCCTCCGCTGCTGGACGTAGAGATGTAAATTGAACCGTTCCATCCCGTGGCGTTATTGTCAATCCGGTCCATGATGACCTGACCAAAGGCTGAGATCTTGTCCCCGAAAACGGCAGTTGCGCCGGTGCCCTCGAGTAGAAACAGGTTGCCATTCGCGTGGACGCGGCCGCCGAAGTCGATATTGGTTCCAGAGTGATAGGAGCAGTCAAAGGCGCAAAACATGCCAAACTGAAACACGGGAATCGATGCCACTTCCACCGTGCGCGTGATGTTCGCCGACGCACCCCCCGGACGCGTGGCAATCACCTGCAGCGTCATGGGGGTGATTTCGGCGTAGAGTCCCTGGTTGGGCCCGGCGCTGATCGTACTGGGGCTACTCGCGGGAATTCCGTTTTTGAGCGTGTAGATGATTTTTTCGCTAAAGGTCATGCCGGGGACCATAGCTGCAGTCGGGGACGAGCTGGTGGTCAGACCCTGAATCGCCGTGTCCCCGGGGACTTGGTACTCAGTGTAGAGCGCGGCGAGGTCGGCGGTGAGTTTCTCCATGCCGGACTCAGCGCCGTAGTAGGCCAGATTGGACTCTTGGTCATTGCCGCTCATCTTGGTTTCGTTGGTGACCATGAAGAGAAGGCCAGCCGCCACGCCCGACAGCAGCACCAGAATCAGAAGGGCTGCGATCAGTGTGAATCCGCGTGAGTTGTGTTTTCCCTGTGCCATAGAAGTTTGGTCTCCTGCCCCCAAGAAAAGCGTCACTGATAACGATTGCGGAATGCCAAGTTGCGTGCGCTAACGGAAGTTGCCAGATACATATTCTGCGACTTGTTCCCGCTGTTGATGATGCTTTGCCCCATCACGACGAGGTTGACCTTCTGGATCAGGGTTGGCGACTCGCCCACGCCCAAGGGGTTGGGTTGGTTAGCGTCGAGCGCGTTCGTCGTCGAGTTATAGGTGTCGAAGGCGAATTGCAGATTGATGATGTCATCTGCCACGGGAACCGGCGTAAATCCATTCACTTGGCGCATCAAGCGCGGAGTCTGTCCGGCGCCGGGCACGGTCAGGTAGTAGGTCACGACGTAGAGGCGGTACGCGGTTCCCTGCGTGGTTTGCGGAACCGTAACCGGCGGGGGACAGGCGTAGCCGCCACCAGCACTTACCGCATAAACGTTGTTGGTGGTGGTGCCGTTTTTGCTGTAGTTAAAGTTGAGTGGGTCCAGATTGGCGAAACTGATCGTGGTCGCGGTGACATTGGTCGCTTCGCCCACTGCGGTAACGCCGTTGGCGCCGTTGATGAGAATCAAATCTCCTGCCTGGATGCCGCCAGCCGCATTGGGGGCCGGAGGCGGGGTTGCGGCGAAGGCGGTGTTTGGTGTCAAGCAGATCGACGTGCCGTCCGGCGCTAAGGGGAAAGTGACGTCGTACTCAGACAGTGGAAAGTTGTAGTCCGCATAGACGACTGTGATGCTGTCATTGATTGCCGGCGCGGGCGCGGCGGGGATGGAGGCGCCGCCTTCCACCCCATTGGTGTACCCGGGAATGATCCCGTACATAAAGTTGCTGGCGTAAGTGTGGTTCGTAACGTGGCAAGTGCCGCCCTGGTCACAGCCATACTTGGCGGCGGTGGCCCCGCCAGCGAGAGGAAGCTGAAGTCCTCCCGAAGGCAATCCGGCGCCGGCCATGCTGATGTCTTTCACCATGAGGTCAACGGCGGCGCGCATGTTCTGCTGGGTTTCGGCGCGCTGCGTGACCAGCATGGTGGAGTTCATACCAGTCTTGAACAGACTGGCCATGGCCGCCATCACGATGAGGCCCAGGGCCATGGAAACCATGAGTTCCAAGAGCGTAAAGCCGCGTTCCGAATTTTGTTTTGGCATATTCATGTTTTCCATCGCCGGTTTTTAGTGGAAATTCGAAATCAGTGCGTTAACGGTGTAGGTGTGCGGAACCGTAGATCCGCCGCTCATGTAACTGACCGTCACGGTGATCTGCTTGAGATTGGGGTTCGGCGTGATACCGTCGGACTCCAGAACGTTGCTGATCTGAATCTGGCGCGTGAAATTGGCCAGGCTCATTGCCTTGTCATCGGATGTGCCCAGAACGCCGTCAGGGCCAGGCAGCACCACACACTCCGGTCCGGCCGGGCAGGGTCCATTGGCGGGGAAGCTGGCGTCATCGGCGGTGTTGACTAGTCCGTCGGGCCCGGCGGCGAGAAGCTGGGTGGCGGCGTTAGTGAAGATTCCCCCACTGGCGATGTTCGCGATCTGCGCGAAAGTGATTTGCTGTGCGTTGCGCGCGGTATAAATGTTTTCCATCGCCTCCATCGTCTTCTGGCGGGCGATAAGATTTTCCTCGGCATTATTGGTTGCGCCGACGGCCGTAGCGAAAGCGGCGAGGAGGGTGAGAATTCCGATGCTCATGATCGTGATCGCGATCATGGTTTCAATGATCGTGAACCCACCCTGCGCCGATGACTGAGCTCTGCGTTGCATCATTGTTGCACCCATGTGTTGACTGAACTCTGGTTGTAAAGCCGCCAACCTCGGATTCTTCCGGTCGTACCCCAGATGTTGATGGCCCTCGCACTGTACAGATCGCCGGGCCGCATGAGGTAGACCACTCCGCTGTTGTAGTTGCCAGGGTTGCCGGCATCGTCTTGAGCGGAGCCGTCTGGGTAAAAAACTATGCAAGGGTTGCCGGACGCGACCACCACGCACGCGTTAAAAACGACTGGCGTCGTCCCGGTGCCGAAGCCATCGGGTCCGGGATTCGGAAAACCCGTCTGCACTGCGAATTGAATGTCCTGCGGCAACGTGTAGGTCGCTACCTGGACCGGAGCCGGGTCCGCGGCGGGGGGCGGGACATGGTCCCAGCGTTGCACCGTGATCGTTCCAGGCGCGGTAAAAGTGAGGATGTAGCGCTTGTTCTGGATGATCGACTGGTTTCTGTAATTGCGGATCGTCGAGAGCGTGGTGTCGTAGCCCTGGTCTACATGGTTCTGCTTGAACAAAGGAATCATGGCCATGAAGGTGACACCGGCCATGGTCAGTCCAATGGCGATGACGATCAGCAATTCCAGCAGCGAGAAACCGCGATTTTTGCTCGATGTCATAAATCTCTTTCGGGGAGGAGGGGCGACTCTGCCGAACACGCCTTTAAACTCCATTGAGTCCTCATCTCGAACATACGTACTCGAACATGGGGAGGACCATTTTCGCATCCCCGCTGGCAGACAACAGAGCGGGCGCGCGATCTCTCATCGCGTCATGTTTCATCCTAGGAATGCGTTGAGATGGCGTCAAAGCACGACAGTCCAGTACCAGGACGTTGGCCTTCCGGTATGCAGAGTGGTTACTCAGGTCATCTGTTGATAGCAAGTCAGTTAAGGGGAGGGCAGATTTCTGAGACCGTTCTAACCATGACCCTGGTAACTTGTCGGGGAAACTGCTGGAACCTAGGATGTGGTGCAGGTATGACTCTATCTGCTCTGCTGGTGTGTGTGGACGAGGCGGTGGCCGAGGTGTTGCGGCGAGTTCTGGAAGAACTCAGCATAGACGTCGAATCTTGTCCGGACTTTGCTCGTGCGGGTATTCGGCTGGCGCAGGAGCGGTTTGATGTGGTGATCGTCGACGGGGAATCCAACGCCGAAGTGATTTCGCTGTTGCGGGAAACCCGCCTGTCACGCCTGAACGACTCGACGCTGGCCGTCGCGGTAGTGGCGGGGCAGGAGACGATTCGCGAGATGTTCTCGCTGGGCGTCAACTTCGTTCTCTACAAGCCAGTGGCTTATGACCGGGCGGTGAGCAGCTTGCGCGCGGCACGAGCGGTGATGCGCAAGGAAAAACGAAAGAGCGCTCGGGCATCGGTGCATGCACACGCGACTGTTGACTACGCCAACGTCCAGCAGGAGAAGGCCACACTGGTCGACCTGGCGCAAGAGGGCATGGCGGTGCAGTTTGGGAAAAAGCTGCCTCCGACCAGTAAGGTCTACTTCCAGTTCAAGCTGCCGGGGCAGTCGGCGAGCATTCGTCTGTCGGGACAGGTGATTTGGCAGGATTGGAAGGGCCGGGGAGGGGTTCAGTTCGTAGACGTGCCGAAGGCTTCGCGACGCCTGCTGACGGAATTCCTCAGTGCCAGTCTGCCGGCAGAATCTCAGCAGGAGCGGCTGCCTGATGTGACGGTTGAGATGGAAGAGCCCCTGCAGCTGGCGACGGTATCGGTGGCAGAGCAGACTCACGGGAGCCAGGCTCGAGAGAACACGGCTCAAGAGACGGTTGTTCAGAAATCTGCTCCGGCAGGACAGTCAAACGCAGACAACCGGCGGACGCAGACTCGTTACGCTTGCCGTTTGGGCGCGGAAGTTTACCGCACCGGAACTTCAGTTCCCAATCATTGCTGCTTGACGGATCTGAGTTCAGGCGGGTGCTATCTCGAAGTTTCTCTGCCATTTCCGGCAGGCTCATCGGTTGAGATCCTGGTTCGAACCTACGAAATGAAACTGCGTTTGCGGGGCGCGGTGCAGGCGTCTCATCCCGGCTACGGGATGGGCGTGGCGTTTGAGTTGAAGACTAAAGAAGAGCGCGAGAACGTGAAGAAGCTGACTGACTTCGTGGCCACGACCACAGATCCCTCCTAGAGCGCTCACCACTGAACCGTTTCGCCGTCCAAGCTGTCATGCGGAGCTTGATCCTTCTACTTCTGCTTGCAACCACCACACTCGCTGTTTCCAGCGTTTGGGCCGCCAGCGGTGATCGTCATCGGAGAACGCACACGCTCGCGTAAGTCGTTGAGCCTTCGTGTAAGTGATTGAAAAGTCGTAGAGCGGCCCTGGCGGGCTCTAGGACAGGCGAATTTGTGGCGGAGGATGGTCACCTCGGTTCACGGGGAGATCGTCGCTGCCAGGGTCGTTTCCGGCTCGGGAAAGGGCATCGTGGGTGACGTGTCGGACACGCCCAATCGCTTTGGAATGCTAATCGGTATTATACGCATATAAAGGACCTACGTTAATGTACGTATCAACTTGTATGTCATAGGATTGTATCTTTCATGACTACGTTGTCATCCTGAGCGAAGCGAAGGACCTATGCACTCTGCCGGGTGCGACCGAGTACATAGGTTCTTCGCTTCGCTCAGAATGACAAGCCTGAATCTAGCTACTTGACGGCGGTTTCTTCCGTGACAGCTTTCTTGAAGTAGTCGAGTGAGAGGCGCAGGCCGGTTTCCAGGTCGATCTTCGGTTCCCATCCCAGCAACTGGCGGGCTTTGGTGATGTCGGGGCGGCGTTGCTTGGGGTCATCTTGCGGCAGCGGTTCGTAGCAAATCTTGCTGGTCGAGCCAGTCACTTTCAGCACCAGCTGCGCACATTCGAGAATCGTGAACTCGTTGGGATTGCCGACGTTCACCGGCAGATGCTCGTCTGACTTCGAGAGGCGCAGGAAGCCGTCGATCTCGTCACTTACATAGCAGAAGCTGCGAGTCTGATTGCCGTCGCCGTAGACGGTGAGGTCCTCGCCACGCAGCGCCTGCTTCATGAAATTCGAAACCACGCGGCCGTCATTCAACTGCAGGCGTGGCCCGTAGGTGTTGAAGATGCGGACGATGCGGGTGTCGACGTTGTGATAGCGGCGGTAGGCCATGGTGACGGCCTCGGTGAAGCGCTTGGCTTCGTCGTAGACGGAACGCGGGCCGATGGGATTGACGTGGCCCCAGTAGGTTTCTCTTTGCGGATGCTCCAGCGGGTCGCCGTAGCACTCGGACGTGGACGATACCAAATATTTCGCACCGTACTTGCGGGCGACATCGAGGGCGTGGAAAGTTCCGAGGGAGCCGACTTTCAGCGTTGCAATGCCGTGATTGAGGTAGTCCACCGGACTGGCCGGGCTGGCAAAGTGGAAGACGTAGTCAACCTTGCCGACGTCGAAAGGTTCGCAAATGTCTTTTTCTACAAACTCGAAAGCGGGTTGGTTGCGGAGATGCTCAAGATTCGAGCGGCGGCCGGTCAGCAGATTATCGACGCAGACCACATGCCAAGCTTCGGCGAGCAGGGCATCGCAGAGGTGGGATCCGAGAAAACCGGCGCCACCGGTGACTACAGCTCGTTGTGGGCTCATGCTTTCTTGCCGTTCCTCAAGAGCGCGGCGGGGACGCCATCGGGATGCGAGGCAGCGCGCCCCACGCTGTAATAGGTGAAGCCCTGGGCGGCCATCACTTCGGGATCGTACAGGTTGCGGCCGTCGACCACGATGGGATACCTGAGTTCGTTGCGCAGGCGGTTGAGATCGAGATTGGCGAACTCCTCCCACTCCGTCAAAATCAGCAACGCATCGGCGCCGCGGGCCGCTTCGTAAGCCGAGTTCGCGAAGGCGATGCCCGAGTTCATCACCTCCTGGGTGCGCTCCATGGCGGCAGGGTCGTAGGCAGTGATTTTGCAGCCTTCCTGCAGCAAGGCCTGCACCAGAAATATCGCGGGCGATTCGCGGATGTCGTCGGTGCCGCCCTTGAATGCGAGTCCCAGCACGCCGAGATTCTTTCCGCGCAGCGTCCACAGCGCGCTGCGCACCTTCCGCAGGAAGCGCTGACGCTGATCTTCATTGATGTTCATGACTTCGTCGAGCAGACGGAAGTCGTAGCCGCATTCGCGAGCGACGGCGCGAAAGGCCATGACGTCTTTGGGGAAACACGATCCACCGTAGCCGATGCCGGGATTCAGAAAGCGCCGACCGATGCGCGAATCGGTGCCGACGCCATGGACGACCTGATTCACGTTGGCGCCCACGGATTCGCAGACAGACGCGACCGCATTGATGAACGAAATCTTCATAGCCAGAAAAGCGTTGGAAGCGTGCTTGATCAGCTCTGCACTCTTGGAACTGGTTACGATGATGGGGGCGGGAATGGTTGCGCGGTCGGGTTGGGGAATGGCGTCGGGCCGCTGGTAGTAGCTGCCATCCGTCAAGGGCGCATAGATTTCGCGTAACACCTCGGCCGAGCGTTCGCTGTCGCAACCAATAACGATGCGGTCGGGAAAGAGGAAGTCGGTGACGGCGGTGCCTTCGCGCAGAAACTCGGGATTCGAAGCGACATCGAACAACTCTGGATCGGTGCCGTTGCGCAGGATGATCTTGCGCACCCACTCGCTGGTGTAGACGGGGACTGTGCTTTTCTCGACGATGACTTTGTAGCTGTCGACGGCGCCGGAGATTTCCCGGGCCACGGATTCGACGTATGACAAGTCAGCTTCGCCACTCTCGGTGGGTGGCGTACCGACTGCGACAAAAATCGCCGCACTCAGGCGGACGGCTTCCTGCAGATCGTTGGAAAAACTCAGGCGCTGGCCGCGATGGCGGTTCAGCAACTCCGGAAGGAACTTTTCATGGATCGGCACCTGGCCATTGTTCAGCGCAGCCAGTTTTCGTTCGTCGTTGTCGACCACAATGACGTCATGACCAAGGTCTGCAAAACAAGCCCCTGCTACCAAGCCTACATATCCGGAGCCCACGACAGCGATCCGCATATTCAAACTCCCGTAATGGAATGACTTTAGTCTGAGGTGCTTCAGTGAAGAAGCCTAAGGGGGATATCAGAAAAACAGCCTGGGTAAACCCGTCCAACGTTGCCCCAAGATTAAAGTGATATTAACAGGACAAGACTAACATTGGGAGGGGTGAAAAGACTCTATCACTCTGGTTCTATGGCACTTTTTTCTGTCGTTTTGGAACGGAGGGTCTCGCCAGTGGCTTGATCGACCGACCGCGTTCGGAGTCGGCGATTAAGGTGGCGAGCCGCTTCTGCCGGGTCTCTTCTTTCTTGGCGCTGACGACCCAGAACGTGGCCGTGCGTCGGTACCAGGGAGGCTGAGCCTGAAAGAAGTCCCAGGCTTTGCGGTTGGCGCGGAAGTGGCGCTCGGCTGCGGTATCGAAGCTGGATTGACGTCTTTGCTCGTAGGAGTACTTGCGCGACTGATCCGTCGCGCCCTCAAACGCTTTGAGGCCGGCCCGGTGCATGCGGCGGGCGTCGGCAAGCTCTTGCGCACGTTTGATGTTGACCGCGCTCCACTGGCTCTTCGGCTTGCGCGGCGTGAAGCGGACGGTGTAGGCGTCGGCACCGACACTTCTGCGGACGCCATCGATCCAGCCGAAGCAGAGCGCCTCGTCCAGGGCTTCGGGATAGGTGATGCTCGGTTTGCCGGAGGACTTTTTGTAGAAGCCTACGAACAGCTCGAGGCAGTTCTCGTGCTTAGCCTCGAGCCAAACACGGAAATCGGACGGAGTTGGAAAGAAGATGACTTTCATCGTGCAGGTCTGCCGTTCGAGATGTTCTGAGGATACAGGATTTGCCGCTCGCGCGGTTCTCAGTTCTCAGTTCTCAGTTCTCAGTTCTCAGTTCTCAGTTCTCAGTTCTCAGTTCTCAGTTCTCAGTTCTCAGTTCTCAGTTCTCAGTTCTCAGTTCTCAGTTCTCAGTTCTCAGTTCTCAGTTCTCAG
>Ga0316363_10000283_pt1 | contig 78025 bp, 67 predicted proteins | sample Sb_taG_3_FD_200459 | JGI IMG/M metagenome (GOLD analysis project Ga0316363, IMG submission 200459) | Peat soil microbial communities from Weissenstadt, Germany - Sb_50d_a_PC metaG (v2) (version 2) | ecosystem: Environmental > Terrestrial > Soil > Wetlands > Peat | place: Germany: Weissenstadt...
TTGGGTTGGCGACGACTATGACCCCGACGCTTTCTCCATCGAGGACGTCAACCACATGCTCACGCCTTTGCGTCGTCGCCGGGACAAAGCCTCACGCGGTTAGTCGCCAGCACGGTAAACAAATACTAAGGATCTTACCGACGCTCAGCAGCAGAAGGTCGAGTCCAGCACGATTCGCACAATTGTCGCTGATACCGGCAAAAATACTGCGCTGCGCTACGAGATGTTCGAGCGCCTCAACCGCGGGGCCGTGCCACTCAAAGAACAAGAAATCAGAAATTGCATGTTCCGGGGCCGGTTTTGCGAACTACTGAGGGATTTGGAGCGAAACCCCCACTGGCGGAAAGTAAAGGGTACGTTGGTGCCTGAACCGAGATTTATCGAACGGGAAATGATTTTAAGGTTCCTGGCGTTCTCTCGCGCCATTGATCAGTACAAGGGGCGGCTGAAGCAGTTTCTGACGGACTCCATGAAGACTTTCGCTGACGAATGCGAACGAGAGCCAGGCCAAGTAGACGTTTTGCGGGCGACATTTCTAAACACCATCCAGAATGTTGTCACGGTGTTTGGACCACATTCTGGTCGCGTTTACCGGATGGATGAGGGTCTGCCCGACGGCGGTCAATGGGAATCGAAGTTTTCTATTGCTGCATTTGATATCCAGTCGTCGGCATTGATAGCGCAACCTGCAGCCATGGTGCAAGCTGCACAGGAACAGATAAGTGAAGCTTACATCTCTTATGTGCTGACCGACTCAGCGATCAAGGCAGCCATATCCGGACAGGGGACGACCAAGAGGGAGCCGACCAGATTGCGATGGTTCGGGTTTAGGTCACAAGTTCAGAAACTCCTAAGCGAAGCGGGGACCGAACCACGGTACTTTCCGTACAAGTTCAGGAAAAAGCTGTTTGAAGCCTCTAATGCCTGCGGACTTTGTCCAAATCCAATTCATTACTTTGACGACTGCGTGGTTGATCACATCCAAGCATTCAGCCGGGGCGGAAAGACGGTGGAGAGCAACGGCCAGCTGGCCCATCGCCGCTGCAATGCCCTCAAGGGCGCTGGACTCGGTGATTTCGCTCAGACGCGGACTGAGGACAGTCTTGGGAGAGCATCGAAGCAGAGCAACGGTTCGACAAAGCAGTTCCAAGAGGACGAAAAGGAGCGGTCGGGCGCGAAGTTCGTCAGCACTGCTTTGCATAGTCCCGACGTTGTTTGGCACGAGCCCCAGGTGGTCGTAAACGCTAATGGTCACGCGAGCTCACCGATTGTCAATCAAAGGGCGAGACGGCGAAGGAGAACCAAGATCCGGAGCGACGATGTGATGCCTGAGATTCTTGACCTGCTGAAACACGAACGGCAGGTACCAAAGGCGGATATTGAGGAACGGATGCGACCGGTGGCCGCCCAAAAAGGCCTGGCCTACCGGACTCAAGGCGTGGGTTTCGCTCTATCGCTGTTGAAGAGACTGGGCTGGGCCTGCAATCAAGAACGCAACTGGAGCATCACAGAGGAGGGAATGCGGAGTTCAGTGACAGCGGAGCAGGCGCGTACCATCGGGCGCTCATTCTGGCCGCCCCGCCAGGTCGCCGCCGACGATTTGACACCGAGCATCGCAGCCCAAGATCCGAGTGTTGCGCTGACGCCGCGTGCGAACGGTTTTGCGGAATAGCCCGCACAGTGCCGACGAACACAACGGCGGCCCACAACAGGCAACGGTGGCAACGGTTTTCCAGAGACCTCTCTTCGTGTTTCTCTTCTTTGAAAGGGCTTCGCACGACCGTTGCCTTTGTTGCCGGTGAACGGCTACTTCCGTGTGGTGCTGAAGCTCTGCAATAAGGAAGTGAGGCCGACCTGAAGCCACGAAGGCAGTAGAACCGGCACAATCAACCGCCAGCGCGAAATTGAAGGGGGAGGCTCAGCGAAAGCCGGAGGGGCGCAGATCAGGGCGGGACGAGCGGAATCAGCGCGGGCTCGCTCACCGGCCGAAAGAGGGCCGCCGTCCAAGAAATCCCACTGAACCGAAATGGGGCGGCGAGAAGGCGTTCACCTCACCAAATACATGATTCCGAAAATCACACCGAGGAGAAGCATAGCCCCCAAGCCCAGCACTGCCCGGACTAAAAGACTGGCCGCGCCAATTTTCAGGAACGTCCCGGCCAGGCCGGTGATCGTAAATCGATCGCCAGGACGCACTGCTACTAGGCAGCGCACTGGCGTTCGGAATCCACTGCTTCGTCTCATTATCCACGTATAGCAGCCATCGATCCCTGAACACTACTCACGGTCGATGGGTCACGTCTGATCACCTTGGTTAACACGCCCCATCCGACGGAACGACCTTGAAAGCAATAGCTAAGGTAACCTCAAAGCATCAGCGCTTTCTTAGATTCGCGGCTCGAGACGCCAATCCAAACCATCGGGCATTTCCTTGACGGCACCTACCACTGGGAGAATAATGCTGGTGGAGGCCGACATGCGGAATCACCATCTCGACATCCATGGAGGTCGTCCGGCACACGGAGTGAGCTATTCCGTGGGCTTCTGGGAGCCCGGCGATACGAATGCCGAACGCGCTCTTGTCCCACGGGTCTCGGTAGACTAGTGAGGCATCCGGCGGCGTGGATGTGCTAAACCGCCGAAAGCGATACTTCCGCAACGATCTGTTGGGTTCTGCAATTACGGCCTTGGCGGCCTTCGCACCCAGCACGGACCGCGCCAGGTCGCGAATAGGCGTGTCGGATTTCGAAAAATAGTAGGCCCAGGCTCCCAGATGTTTTTGCTGATGCGCTTCTGCCGCTACGCACTTGAAATCTTCCGTTTCGAACGATACGACCTGACGAGGTTCTTTTGCAAATAGCGGCGGCAAGACGTTCAGGTGATCACGGACATCGTTGCGCCAACTCCATTCGTTATCGATTGAGAGCATGGCTGTCCTCAAATCGAAGGCTATATCGGGCGGCGTACAGGATTGCAGTACCTCGTCTATTTGTTCGGCAACTGCATCATCGATTGAATAGCTGGACTGCAAGCATTCGGAAATTCGCAAGGGTTCACCAGGTGCTTCGAGGTCCAGGACCGCGACGGAGTAGTCCTCCAACAGAAAATCCGCCTGATCAGTATGACGATACAACTGGTAGGCGCAGACGGTGTCGCTGAATATGCGAAACGCAAGACTCTGGTAATGGGTTTCGGAGCGCCCACCCCAACGTTCCCACTGGCCCAGCACCGAAAGGTCCCGGAGCAACCTGCGGTTATTCACAAACAGCAGCGTTTGTCCGACTGGCTGAAAGGGAGTCGGCACGTTCTGGAACACTTCAACACCCGTTTGTCCGTGGTGGATTAGATGAGCATCGTCGATAGGATCGTGTGCTCCTTTCAGCACGATGGCTAGATCGGCGGCAATCTGGCGTGGATCAAGCCCGCTCTGTGAGGTTCCTGAATCAAGATCGAGCGCCAGAACCCGATGATGGTTTCGAATCGCGAGTCCGCCGTGGATCAAGACGTGCGGCTGCCAAACTGGTCCGCCCATGACACTAACCGAAGCATAGGGGGCCAGCTTCGCTAGGACATTCTGCCAGACCGCCAAAGGAACAACCCGCTTCACCTCGGAGAGAGCGAGGCAGAAGTCGTTAGCCCGCACGTGAAACTTTACGGGATGTTCGAGCCCAATGATAACGTTGGCCAAAGTGGTTGGGTCGATGCGTAGATGGAAACCTTGCGGTATGGCGCCTCGGTCATCTGTCCGGAGAAAATCATAGAGGGGATCATCTTCGCGTTCGGCACGACCATTGACGCGGTCCATTCCTCAATCATATGCAGAGCCGTTCCGAATTCGCCAGCAGCACTGAGTATCACTTCGGCATCGATTTAGCAGGGCGGCCGAAAAGAAGCGCCACAGGGCAGATTGGCGGCAAAACCGACCGCTTCTCCATCTGCACCGTTAGCTGTTCAAATCGTCTCCAGCTCTTCCTCCAGCATCTGCTTCTGCGCCAGGTCCGCGTAGTAGCCGCCGGCCTCCACCAGTTCCGCATGGGTGCCCTCTTCGACGATGCGGCCTTTCTCGAGCACCACGATGCGGTCGGCCTGCCGCACGGTCGAAACACGGTGCGAAATGAGGATCACGGTGCGCCCGCGCATCACGCCCGCCAGGTGGGTCAGGATGCGCTCCTCGGTCAAGGTATCCACGCTCGATAGCGCGTCGTCCAGAATGAGGATGCGCGGGTCGCGCAGAACCGCGCGGGCGATCGCCGTGCGCTGTTTCTGTCCTCCGGAAAGCGTGATGCCGCGCTCCCCCACCATCGTCTGGTAGCCGTCCGGAAAGCTTTCGATGTCGGACGCCAGGCCCGCGATTTCGGCCGCGCGGCGGATTTCTTCGACGCTCGCCCGATCCACCCCGAACGCGATGTTCTCGGCGATCGTGGCGCTGAACAGAAACGTCTCCTGGGGCACGAAGCCGATCTGGCGGCGGAGGTCCTCCGGGTCGAGGTCGCGCAGGTCGATTCCATCCAGCAGGACCGTGCCCGCCGAGGGGTCCATCAGCCGCGGCGCCAGGCTCGCCAGGCTGCTCTTTCCCGAGCCCGTGCGGCCCACCAGCGCGATGGTCGCACCGGCCGGAATCCGCAGGTCGATGCCGTCCAGCGCGCGGCTGCCGTTGTAGTTTACCGAGACGCCCCGGAATTCCACTTCGCCGCGCGCGCCCTCCAGCCGGACGGGCGTGGCGGGCGCGTGAATGGTGGGCGTTTCGCGCAGGATCTGGTTGATTCGCTCGAGCGACGCCGTCCCGCGCTGCATCAGGTTCACCACCCAGCCCAGAGCGATCATGGGCCACACCAGCATGCCCATGTAGGTGTTGAACATCACGAAGCTGCCGATGGAAATCCGCCCCTTCAACACCTGGTAGCCGCCGGCCCACAGCACCGCCAGAAAGGTGAGGCCGATCAGCACTTCCATCAGCGGCTGGAAGACGGCCTCAATCCGGATCAGTTGGATGTTCTGCGCGATGAACCGCCGGTTCAGCTCCTCGAAGCGCCGCATCTCGGCGCGCTCCTGCACGAAGGCGCGGATCATGCGGACGCCGGAGAGGTTCTCCACCACACGGCTCGAGATGTCCGAAAACATGGCCTGGATCCGCTCGAACCGGGTGTGAATGGCGCGGCCCGAGAGGATCACCACCAGGCTCACGGCGGGCGCCGGCATCAGGGCCACCAGCGCCAGCCGCCAATCGAACTTCACCATGATGGCGATGGCCAGCGCGAACGTCAGGCCAGTCTCGAAACAGTACATCACTCCCGGGCCGAGCATCATGCGCACGGCGTTCAGATCGTTGGTGGCGCGCGCCATGATATCGCCCGTGCGGGTGCGGGCGTAGTAGTCCGGGGAAAGGCTCACCAGCTTCCCGAACAGCTCGTTCCGCAGGTCGTACTCTACGTCCCGCGAAATGCCGATCAGGACGACGCGCATGCCGTACTGGAAGACGCCCTTGAACAGCGCCAGCACCAGCAGGAAGCCGGCAAAGCGCAGAAAGGCGCGCGAGCCGTCCCCCCCGGTCAGCGCGTCCACCGCTCCCCGGATCATGAGGGGCTGCCCGGCCTGAGCCAGGTCCTTCAGGATCAGGCACCCGAAGCCCAGCGCCAACATCCACCGGTAGCGCCAGAGGTACTTGCGAACAGTGGCCAGCGCTTCCCACATGGCTCATTTCCCGAAAGCGGAGGCCACCGTCTTGGTCCACTCCAGCAGGACGGTCTTCTGCGCCTCGCGGTTGCGCCACCACGAATCGGGATCGAAATATTGATCGCGCGCGGCCACCGTGCGGAACCGGGGTCCGACTCCCATGCCGCGCTCCGCGGCACGGAAGGTGCGGGCGGCGCGAGCGGTGTGAAACGTGCTTGTGATCAGCACGAAGCTGTGGACTCCGCGGCGCTGCAATTCCCCTAGAACGACGCGCGCCTCGTCGCCCGTGGAGAGGCTCTCGTTCGGCAGGGCGATAAACCACGCCGCCGGGTAGCCCTTGCGAACCATCATGGCGATGGCCAGGTCGCACTCGGGTACGCCGTAGTCGGGCGGCCCGCTTACCAGCACCGCGGGGACGTAGCCTGCCTGCACCAGCTCCGCTCCCTTTTCGATGCGGTGCCCGTAGTGATCGCCGGCCAGCACGACCGCCATGTCGGCCTTGGCGGGGCCGTCGTCGTGAATCAGCCCGTAGCCCAGCCGCGGCAGCCAGAGGGCATGCGTGGCGCCAACCACGATTCCCAGAGCGAGTACGATCAGAAGGAGTTTTGCGCGCGGCGGCCGGCTCACGGACTATTTCTCGTCCGCGTTCTTATCCAGGTTGCCCACCGTCTTCAGGCGCTGGTACAGGCGCTCCACTTCGGCTTCGTCTTCCGCCCGCAGAATCCGGTACCGCGGGGCCGGCTGCGCCTTCCGCTCGCTCGCCGGCGACAGCACCTCACCCCAATATTGCCGGTAGGGAATGCCGTCGATCAAAGCATCGCGGGAAAGCCGCCGCAGGTGCCTCAGCAGGCTGTTGCAGGAATCCAGGTCGCCGGGATAGATCAGCAGCAGGCGGGAATCGTCGAAAAGAGTGATGCGCGCGATCAGTGGGGAAAGCCACGCGGTGCGGTCCACGCGCCGGATGTCCATCCATGGAATGATTCGCTTGCCGATCGCCACGTAGCCCTCGTGGATCTCGATGGCCGGTCGCATCGCCATAGTGAACAAAAACGCGGCCGTCAGGATGAACAGCCCCGCCGGAATATACGCCAGTGCGGTCGTCGATCCGAACCATCCGGACACGACCGCGGACACCACCGCCGTGATTCCGAACCACAGGTAATGTTTCGCCGGCAAGTAGCGAGTCATGCGCAACCCGTCACCTTTAGACTACTCCCGCGCACAAAACTCGTCAATGCGCCCGCGCCAACCGTACCCCCCGCCAGGTGTAATGCAGTCCGCTCCAGATCGTAAAAGCCGCGCAGGGCCAAAGCATTGCGGACGAGAGTGCATCCAATACTCGAGTTTCAAAAATGTCTCGCGTCATCGAGACCACGACGGTGGCGATCTGTACGAACGTGGAGAGCTTGCCCCACACGCTCGGGGGAAATCCCCGGATGGAGGTGAACAACAGGAGGACCCCCGCCGCCAGCAGGATATACAGGTCGCGCCCGAAAATAACCCCAACCAGCCACCACGGCACCCGTCCCGCCACCGCCAAAGCCAGATATGCCCCGCTCAAGAGGCACTTGTCCGCAATCGGGTCGAGGTAGGCGCCGGCCGGCGTGCTGACGCCCAGGTACCGGGCCGCCGCGCCATCCAAGATGTCGGTTGCCGCCGCGCAGGCAAACAACGCCAGACCGAGGGTGTGCCGACCCGCCAGGATGGCTTGAACGACCAACGGAACCAGGAGGATTCGAAACAGGGTTAAACTGTTGGGGAGATTGAGCCACTGGGGCATCTGACCACGAGTGTAACGCGCCATGGCCGCGCTCGGGCGGCAGGTCCCCGACGGGGGCAAACACTGATGTCTGCCCCGCCTGGGAGGACATTCTCAATTGTTCGTTGCCATGTAGTCAGTTGACCGGGGGAATCGTCTCAGAATTCTTCACTTCTCCTGCGCCCGCCGAGGGCCGGCACCCGTAAACCCCTGGGATCACACGGAATTCGCGCTCGTAAGCCGCGACAATTTGGCGCTGGAAATCGGGTTCCGCCCCTCGCCGCAGCATGGTGACGGTGCAACCGCCGAAGCCCCCGCCGGTCATCCGCGACCCGTACACGCCTTCCATTCCGAGCGCCGTATCCACAAGAAAATCCAGTTCCGCGCAGCTCACTTCGTAGTCGTGCTGCAGGCTGCGGTGCGACTCCACCATCAGTTTGCCCATCCCCTCGAGATCGCCGGCGGCCCCGGCGGCTACGAACCGCTCGACCCGGTCGTCTTCCGTCACCACGTGGCGGGCGCGCTTCCGAACCACCTCGGGCAGCAGGCCGGCAGCGGACTCGAACTGTTCCACCGAAACATCGCGCAGGCTGGTTGCCTCCGGGAACCGCTGCTGGAGCCTCTCCACGGCCGCCGTGCACTCGCGCACGCGATCCTGGTAAGCCGAGCCTGCCAGCGCGTGCTTGACCATGGTGTTCACCGCCACGAATGTGATGCTGCCGGGCAAAAGTATGTCCCGATGGTCCAGGCTGCGGCAATCGATCCGGACCGCCGACTGCTCGCGGCCGAACACCGAAATGTACTGATCCATGATGCCGCACGGCATCCCCACGAAATTCCGCTCGGCCCTCTGGCACAAACGCGCCAGCTCGATCGGTTTGATCGCGCGCCCATTGAGGAACGCCAGCGCGGAAGAAACTTCCAGCGCCGCCGACGAGCTAAGCCCGGAGCCCTCCGGTACCGTGCTGCGGATCAGCAGGTTGGCCGGCTCGATCGCGTATCCCGCGCGGACCAGCTCCCGTGCCACGCCCAGCGGATAATCCGTCCAGTGGTGCGCCGGCGCCGCCGCGTCGATTTCGGGAATGCGCCACGTGCGCATCTCCTTGCGGTCTTCCGAGTAGATGCGCAGCCGTCCGTCCGGCGAAGGCGCCGTGGCAATGTAAGTGGCCAGGTCGAGCGCCACCGGGCAGACGAATCCGAGGTTGTAATCGGTGTGCTCGCCGATCAGGTTGACCCGCCCCGGCGCGCGGTATACGCGCAGCCCTTCGGGCGCGCCGTACAGCTTGCAGTACTCGTCGATCATGAATGGCTCCGCGTCGCCCGATACGCCATCAACAGCAGAAACAGGCCGAACACCAGCATCGCGGCGCCGCTGTAGAGGTTGACGTTGGCTTCCGTGAGAGCCGCGCGCGTATCCGGCGCGAACACCCCCATCCCCAGCAGGATCAAGCCGAGGAGGGTGAAGAAAAATCCCGAAGGCACTCGTAAGTCCAGCATTTTATGCAAACCAGATATCCAGAAGGATCACGATGATCGCCACCGCCACGGCCAGCGGAGCGGGCCGTTGATACCATTTCGCGCCGGGATCCGCGGGGATCTTGGTAAGGCCGTACACCAGCCCTTCCAACTCCTTCTCGGGCCGCGGCCGCGTCATCAGGCTGACCACAACGGTCACCGCGAAGCAGGCGGACCAGGCCAGAATGGCGATCCAGAAATTCTGCGCCATTACCGACGGAAACTCGTGCACTACGCCGAACACCCCGCCCTTGCCCTCGGCGATGGTCAGGCCCCAGGTCAGCGATGCCACGACCGTGCCGGTAATCAGCCCGCTGAACGCGGCGTGCCCCGTCGCCCGCTTCCAGAACATGCCCAGCAGGAACGTGGCGAACAGCGGGGCGTTCACGAACCCGAACACGAGCTGCAGCAGGTCCATGATGTTGTTGTAGTGCTGCGCCGCGTAAGCCGCCCCGATCGAGAGCGCCACGCCCACCACCGTGGTCGCCCGCCCGACCTTCAGGTAGTGCCGGTCCGGCGCGCCGGGACGGATGTAGCTCTGGTAGATGTCGTAGGTCCACACCGTGTTGAACGCCGTCACGTTGCCCGCCATGCCCGACATGAACGACGCCATCAGCCCGGTCAGGCCCACGCCCAGCATTCCGGCCGGATAGAACTTGGCCATCAGGGTGGTGAGCACCTGGTCGTAATCGAAGCCGCCGTTCTTGGTCGGCAGGTCGTAGCCCAGGTTCATGTGCGCGAGCGCCAGGGCCGCGATGCCCGGCAGGATCACGATGAACGGGATGAACATTTTGGGAAACGCGCCGATCAGCGGAGTGCGCCGCGCCGCCGACATGTTGGGCGCCGCCATGGCGCGCTGGACCACCAGGAAGTTCGTGCACCAGTAGCCGAACGACAGCACGAAGCCCAGTCCGGCCACCATTCCGAACAGCTCCACGCCCATGGGGTTCTGGCTGGCATTGCCCATGTATTTCCAGGCGTGCGTCATGACGTCGCCGGATTGGCCCGTGGGAAGAGTGATGGCCCGCAGGCGTTCCGCGATGCCGCTCCATCCGCCCGCTTTCGAAATCGACAGGATGGCCAGCGGCGTGAACCCCGCGACGATCAGCAGGAACTGCAGCACCTCGTTGTAGATGGCGCTGGTCAATCCTCCCAGGAACGTGTACAGGAGAACGATGCCGGCCGAGCAGAGCACGGCGGTCGAAAAATTCCAGCCCAGCACCAGGTGCAGCAGCAGGCCCAGGGCGTACATCGAGATTCCCGACGAGAAGATGGTCATCACGGCAAAGGTGAGGGCGTTGAACGCGCGGGTCTTTTCGTCGTAGCGCATCTTGAGGTATTCCGGCACCGAGCGCGCCTTGCTGCCGTAGTAAAAGGGCATCATGAAAATGCCCATGAAGAGGATGGCGGGGATGGCGCCGATCCAGTAGAAATGGGCCGTCATGATGCCGTACTTGGCGCCCGAAGCCGACATGCCGACCAGCTCCTGCGCGCCCAGGTTCGCGGCGATGAACGCCAGGGCGGTGATCCACACCGGCACCGCGTGGCCGGCCAGAAGGAAGTCGCCGCTGGTGGAGATTTTCTTCCGCAATCTCCAGCCGATGCCCAGCACAAAGGCGAAGTACAAGGCAAGGATAAAATAGTCGATCGGAGCGAGTTTCACGCCGTGGCTCCCGTGAACTTCGAGGTTTCAGATACGAAAAGCTGAGTCTACCACACAGGTTTAGCTTCGGCCGAACCGGCGGCAGACGCCGATCGTGCCTGAGTCCGGCATCGTTCTGTCTCCTTCCGCCCGGCGCGACATGCGGCTGTGCGTATCATCTCCTCTTCAGCCGCGACCAGACTGAGCGGGAAATGGGTTTCGGGAGAACGCTCCCCGATTAACGCCGATGAAAAAAAACACTCGGTTTGATCCGCGTTTATCCGCGTTCATCGGCGGCCCGAAATCGTTCTTCCGACTTCTCATCCTGCCCGAGGCCTGACGCCGCTAGGAAAACCCGGTCCGCTTCCACAGCATCCAGCCGGACGCCGCCAGCAGCGCCACGCTGGCCGCGATGAGGGCGTACATCCAGCCCGTATTCATGGCGATGGATTGCCGTTCGGCGCCCGACCCCAGCCAGATAAACACCCCCACCGCGCCACCCACCACCAGCAGTTCCCACCAATGTCTCTTGGGCTTCTCCCGGGCCAGCGGATCCTTCCCCTGAAGAGTTAGCGCCACCCGCTCCGCATCCAGCCCGTAGCGGCTGCACTCGCGATCCACGGCCCTCCGCCACGATGCCTGCTCGGATTCGGGCGCCTCGGCGAAACTGATGGCCACCGCGCCGCAGATCATGATCAATGATCCTGCGACGATCATCCCTTTGGCCGCCGCCGGCAGCCCGGACAACTCGCCGAAGACCAGCGCGCCCCAGGCCAGTCCCCAAAGCTGATTGGTATTGGAGAGCGGAATCCCACGCCCGATGCCGATGTACTTGGCGGCGTACTGCTGGAACAGGTCGCCCAGCACCCAGCAGAAGCCGCCCAGAAACAGCCAGAACAGCGCCGGCCGCGCGCGTTCCAGGTCGGCCGCCAGGTTGTGGAATCCGCCGCCGAAAACGGCCGCCAGCGTCAGCGTGGTCCCCAATTCGCCGAACGTAAACACGGTGACGAACGACAGCGGATTCATCCCGCTGATATACGCTTTGCGATACGGGATGTACATCGTGCCCCACATCAGGCCGGCCCCCAAGGCAGCCAGAATGCCCAGCGCCGCCCCGCCCTGGCCCGGCGCCGCCGATTGATGCGACGTGGCGTACGCCAGCACGCACGCGCCCACCACGATGGCCGCCGCCCCGCCCAACACTTTCGTCCACTGCTTCGCGCCGGAGCCGCGCAGCTCGTTGAACAGCAGCCAGCCCCAGAACAGTCCCACCAGGCTGTTGGTATTCCACAGCGGGAACGCGACCGAGAGCCCCACGTTCCGGATGGCGAAAACCGTGAGCGTATTGGCCACGGCCCACAGCATGCCCGCCAGAATGGCCCAGATCACCAGGTGGATTTTCTCTTTGAGGTCCTGAATAACGTACCCGGTGCCTTTCAGAATGGTGGGCACGGTCCAGCGGGCCACGAACACTCCGGCGACCATGCCCAGCGAAATCAGGAAGGGCGAAAATCCGACGGTGACGAGTTTGGTCGGCGCCTCCGCCGCGCCCAGCCACGCTCCCGCCGCCAGGCCGCACGCCACGCCCAGCCGGTGCAACGAACGCAAGTCTGTCATCGGACCGCCAGCAACACTGCGAGCCCCAGCGCCAGGACCGCGACCGGCACCCAGAACTGCACGTCGGTAAGGATAGCTTTCAGCATACGCTAGGGCAGAATACCAGATCGCGCCGCCAGAAGGGCGAGTCTCAGCGCGCTACCGCCGCCAGGGCCTTCATCCCGGCGAACTGGCCGGTGGCTGCGGAATATTCGCGTGGGGGCAGTTTTTCGATCCGGGCCTTGATTGCGGCGGCTCTCTGCTCGCGCGTCGGATGGGCCGAGAAGACTCTCGATGCGGTCGCGTTGTCCGGCGCCACCGATATAGCCGCCGCGGGGTCGTATCCGGCGCCGGCCACGATGTCCGCCGCCAGGATGTCGGCCTGCAGCTCACACTGCCGGGCGAAGTTGAGGAGACCGAGTGGAACGGCGAATTGCTGGTTGGCCGGCATGTCGTTCAATAGGGCGCCGGCCACCCTCGCGAGTTCGTTCCGCGTCGCCAGTTTCGTCGCGTGTCGCAACGCCACGTGCGCCATGGCGTGCGCCAGTTGGAAGGCGAACTCGGCTTCGCTTGGCGCATTGGCCAGCAGGCTCAGCGGAACGAAGATCGGGCCACCGGCGATGGCCACCGGCTCCGCCGCCTGGCCCTGAAAGGCATCGGCCGGCAGGGCCAGCGCGACGCCCGGCACCACCGGCGGCTTGCGGTCGTCATAGAACGTGAAGCGGTAGACGAACTGCTGGCCGGCATACCTGGCCAATTCCGAGCCGAGTCCCGCGATGTAGCCCTCGAGCTTCGCGTCGTGGACCGCCGGCAGGGTGCGCTCCAGCCCGCCAGCCGTCTGCTGCCCGAGTTGGATCTCCCGCTCCAGCGAGTAGAAATTGACGCCCTTCGCGGACGGTTCCTGGGCGAATGCCGCGAGCGCCAGCAGCGCGGCCGGGACACCTCTCGAGGCACAGTTCATGGATCCTCCAACACAGGAAATGCCGCGGGCGCCCCGTTCCTTTCACCTCTCCGCCGGCGAGCCCCCGGCCGGGATCAGCGTCACCTGCACGCTCTCGCGGCCGCTCTCCCGGATGGTGACCGCTTGCCCCTTGTCCTCCAGCGGCTTCAAAAAGTCCGGATCGAACCAGGCGCCGGGCTCGACGTCTTCAAAGGCAAACACCTTGTATTCGCCGGGAACCAGGCTGCGGAAAGTGAAGGAGCCGGAGGCGTTCGAGCTTGTGATCTTGTAGAAGCTGCCGGTCTCGCGGCGCTCCTTCTCTTGCGGAATCAGGGCCACCGTCGCCGCGCGGGCCGGGTGCTGCGTATCCAGATTCTGCACCATCCCCGCGATCTGGCCGGCATTCGGGCTGAGAAGGATCTCCACCGGTGTGGGTGCGCCGGTAACATCCAGGCCGGACGCCAGCACGTCCACATTCCCCGCCCGCGCCGACTTCACATAGAAACCGTCCGGCAGGCCCGTCACGTTTACCGCATACCGGTCGGCGTTGACGTCCTCCAGCTTGAAGCTGCCATCCGCATTCAGTTTCCCGTTGGGCAGCGGGCCGAATGTGAAGGAGCCCCCGTCGAAAGGCGTCAGTTGCAACTGAATGCCGGCGAGCGATTGCGCCGTATCGCCGTCCACGCGGACGTGCCCGCCAACCGTGGCTCCCGGCCCGATCGTCAGCGTCACGTCCTCGATGTTGCCGCTTCCCACTTCGATCGTCCGCTTGGCGGAATACGACTTCATCCCCTGGTTGGCGTGCGCTGTCAGGAAATACGACCCCGGCAGCACGTGCAGGATTTCGAATTCGCCGTTGGGCTTCGTGGTCCCGCCCTGGGTCGCGCCCATAGATGCCGGCGAGACGAGCATCACCGAGAAAGTCTCCGTGCGGGCGGGGGAATCGTTCACCACGCGCCCCCGGATGCGCACCGTGCGGGCCTTGGCCAGTGTGATATCGATACCGCGAAGCTGCGCGCCGGGCGTTACATCGAGCTGGACCGCGGCGGCGGCGTCCTTGGTTCCCGGATAGAACGTAGTCACGTAATCGTCGTCCGGCCGCGGAACGGCCGAGCGGTCTTCGGCCGCCTGCATCCTCGGCGGACGGTACATGGCGCTCAAGTAATATCGGCCGGGAGCCAGGTCGAAGAGCCGGAATTCGCCCAGATCGTTGGTGCTGGATCCGCCGGAAGGCGTGAGCTGCCGCCTGCCCGGGGCGCCCGTATACCGGTACCGCGCCGCCTGCACCGTGACGTTGCGGACCGGATCGCCGTCCTCATCCACCACGCGTCCCGAGATCACGCCCTGCGGTGAAAGGCGGAAAACCATGTCCGCCATGCTCTGCGCCCGCCCCAGCGAAAATGCCGTGCCCGCGCGGCCGGGCGCCCGGGCTCCATAATCCATCGATACGAAGCCGGTGTGCTCCGCCGTCAGCCGGTAGGCGCCAGGGTCCAGATCCTTCATGGCGAACCTCCCGGCGGCGTCGGTGACGGTGCCGAAACTCGGCGGCGGAGATGTGGAGTTGGGTCTGAAATCGGTGCTGCGCAGGGTGAGAACCGCTTTCCGGATCGGTTCCCCGGTGACGGCGTTCAGAACTTGCCCGCTGATCGTTGCGAAGTCTCCGGTCTGCGCGCTCGGTATGAGCGGCAGGACGTATAGCAGGGCAATCAGCCGCCTCATCTTCTGAGGCTATTGTGGCACAGGCGTCCCGCCGGTGTTCACTCCTCGATCGTCACCTTGACCGGCTGCTCGATGAGCTTGGGTTCCTTGCCGCCGGTGAGAACCATCAGAGCCAGGCGGCCCGGTTTGGCCTTGGCGGGGATCTTGAATTTGAGAGTCGTGGCCGTCTGCTCCGAGATCTCCACCTGCGTGTCGTTGGTTCCGTCGGTGAGGTACAACTTGGCGACCGCATCCTTCTGAAGGTTCTCTCCGGTGACCACGATGACGTCTCCCGCCTTCCCGGTGGGCGGGTCGGCGGATGCCAGCCGAGGCATCGCCTGTTGGGCGAAAGCCGCGAAGCTCGCGGCCAGGAGAAGTACTGCGGTTAAAGACAGTTTCATCTGAATATCCGGTCCTTTGACCCCTATGCTATGTCCATTGCAGTCCGAATTCAAGCGGCAGTTTCGATTTTGCGCCACCGGCCCCGCCCGCCGGCCGCCGGAAAGCCGCATTGAACCGTCCGCTCCGGGTGGCGTATGATCTTCCCTATGGCCGCCTACGTGGGTGCAATCCCGTTTCCCCGGCGGGAGCCCGGCTGGATCTACAAGCCCTCCTGGGACCTTCCCCTGATCATTCTCAGCGCGGCGCTGGTTCCCCTGCCGTTCCTCCTTGCCTGGGGGGCGCAGGCCTCCGGATGGGCCAATCAACGGCAGGCCGTCGACCTGATCAACATCGTCGTCGCGGGCCTGGTGGGCGGACCGCACCTGTTCTCCACCATTACCTATACCTTCCTGGACGGAAGTTTCCGCGCGCGCCACCCCCGCTACGCCGCCCTGGCGTTTGCCCTTCCCTTGGTGGTGGTCTATCTGGGCATGTACCACTACACCGCCCTGGTTACCTTCTTCTTCACCTGGGCCTCCCTGCACGTCCTGCATCAGATCATTTACCTGACCGATTGCTACCGGACGCGCAGCCAGGCCGGGGAGGCGCCCTGGTCGCGTTATGTGGATTACGGCCTGATCCTGACCGGGCTCTACCCCATCGGCATGTACAAGCTTTCGCTGCGCCAGTTTCGCGTGGGCGGGGTCGTGCTGCCATACCCCGACTGGGTGCTACGGCTGCATCTGCCGATTTTGGCCGGGGTGGTGTTCGGCATTTTCCTGACCGCCTGGATCGTCAAGACCGTCGCCGAGTTTCGCGAGGGCCGCGCGAGCGTTCCCAAGACGCTGCTGATCGGAATCACGACGGTGGTTTCGTTCTGCCTCCCCCTGGGGTCGAACCTCGACGTGCTGTTTCAGGGCTACAACACCTGGCATTCCTTCCAGTACCTGTTTCTGCTGTGGCTGATCAACCGGCTTCGCGACCAGCGGGGCGAAATCGACAACGCGTTTGTCCGGCGCCTGGTGCGCCAGGGGAACATGGCGCCCTATTACCTGTGCTTCCTGGCCGCCACCGGAGTCCTCGTGGTGCTGACGCTGGTGGTGCGCGCCCTGACCTCCATGCCGGCTGACCAGAGTTACTTCGTAGTGGTGCTCACGGTCCTGTTGATGCACTACTATTTCGACCATTTTCTGTTTTCCCAACCGCGGATGGTGGAATAGAGTAAGTAGCTCCGCGGCTGAAAGACTCAGCTGCCTACATGGCCCTCGTAATCGGCTGAATTCACTTGAACGAGGAATCCATCGGGATCCAGGAACTTGAACGATTCCTTCGTCCCGCCGGGCTCCGGCTTCAAATTGCGTGCCTTCAGCTTAGCGGTTACGTCGTCGGCATTGAACCCGGCGATTCCGAAGTCGTAGTGGTCGAGGGCCGCGGTGCCGCCCTTCTGCTCAATTCCAAAAAAGCTCTTGCCTACACCCAGGATGTGCGTTGTCGCTGAGTGCTGCTTGAGGGGCATCCCAAAGAACTCCTGGTAAAACAGAGACGTGCGGTGAACGTCGGGGACCCGCACGGTAACGTGATTCAGGCTGACGGCGCGCAAGCCCGATTGCTTCGGCGCTGCCTGGGCGCCCGTGACCAGCGCGGCGAGAGAAACGGCGAGTTGTCGGCGGGTCAGGCGGCCGCGTTCGAAGTCTCTTACCATTCTTTCTATGATTCGTTGCATGCTTCCCTTTCTCCTGTAATCGGAAATTCGAGATCCCTCTCAGTCATCGGCCTCCGCTTCGCAATTCCGCGTCATGGCCGCCCAGAAGATCCACAGCGCGGTGCAGATCCCCATGGCGACCCACGGGCTGAACGGCGCCGCGACCGCCGCCGCCAGATAGAGCGGCGGACCGTAGCGGTAGTTCCTGCGCAATCGGCGAACCTGCGCTTCCGGCGCGCCGGGATCGAGCAACTGCCTCCGGAAAGCCGCCATCAGGAGGAGATAGAAGGCCACCGCGATCAGTACGAACACGCCGCAATAAAAGGCGCAGGCGGCCGGGGCCGCCTCCGAGGTCAGGTATTCGGCCAACACCGCCGTGGGAAACGGAACCGCCGTCACCAGCATGAGCAGCAGGCCGTTGGTGAAAAGAAGCCTGGCATCGGCACGCCGGACGAGGCGAAAGATGATGTGGTGGTGCACCCACATGATCAGCACCGTAAAGAAGCTCGTGACGAAGGCGAAGTACCCCGGCCACTGGGCGGCAAGCCCCGCGGCCAGCGTCTCGGAGGCGCGCCGCGGGCCATCCGGGCCCAGGTGCGGAACTTTCAATTCCAGCGCCAGCAGCGTCATCGCGATGGCGAACACACCGTCGCTGAACGCCTCCAGCCGCCCCGTCTCTTTCTCCACCGGCCCGCTCCCGCTCCACCGATGTTAATACGTCAGCCCGTACCCCACCTTGAACAGCGGCGCATAGTTAGCGCTGTTCACGTTGCCCGGCAATTGCTCCATCGACTTGGGCCACGAGTACGACAGCTTGCCCGCCGGCTTGAAATCGCCGAACAGGACGTCCGCGACGCCCTGCCCCTCGGTCCCCGGCAGCCACGCCGCGATAAACCCGTCGGCCCTGTCCAGGACTTCGCCCGCCACCATCGGCCGCCCCGAGAGCAGCACCACCGCCACCGGCACACCGGCGCTCTTCAGATTCTGGAACGCGTCGATGTCCTCTTTGGCCAGCGCCAGGCTGGCTTGATCGCCATTGCCTTCGGCGTAGGGCCGCTCGCCGATCACCAGCACCGCCACGCTCGCGCCCGCCGCGCCCGTGCCGTCTTTCGAGTAGGTAACCTGCGTGGTCCGGGCCACGCTGTTCCGGATGGCCGCCAGGATGGTGGTGCCGCCCGGCGTCGTTTCGCCCGCCGCGCCTTGCCACGAAATCGTCCAGCCGCCGCACTGGATGCCGATATCGTCGGCGCTCTTGCCGGCCACGTGGATCCGCGCCGCCCGCTTCGAAAGCGGCAGCACCTTGCGCTCGTTCTTCAGCAGCACCAGCGATTCGCGCACCGCCTGACGCGCCACCGCGCGGTGCTCCGCCGAGCCGAAGCTCTTCTGCGCCGCGGGGTCGGCCATCTGGGAGCGGCCCTTGTCCATCATCCCCAGCGCGAACTTCACGCGCAGAATCCGCGTGACCGCATCGTCGACACGCGCCATGGGCACCGTTCCCTCCTGCACCAGCGCCTTCAAGTCGGTGATGTATTCGCGGTACCGCGTGGGCACCATCGCCATGTCCATCCCCGCGTTGATCGAGATGCCGATGGCCGTCTTGTAGTCCGGCGCGATCTGGTCGATGGCATTGTAGTCGGAAATGAGGAAGCCCTCGAAGCCCAGCTCCTGTTTCAGAATCCCGGTGAGCAGCCGCTTGCTGGCCGAGCACTTCACCCCGTTCCAACTGCTGTAGGACGGCATGATGGTGCCCACCCCGGCGCGTATGGCCGCGATGTATCCCGGCAGGTGGATGCGCCGCAGCGTGGCTTCATCGACGCGCGTATCGCCCTGGTCCAGCCCGTTCCCGCGCCGCGTGGAGCCGAACGCCGTGCCGCCATCGCCCACGAAGTGCTTGGCGCAGGCCAGCACGGCCAGCGGGTTGGCGAGATCCGCGCCCTGGAATCCGCGCACCGCCGCTTCGGCCAGCGGGGCCACGACCTTCGGGTCCTCCGAAAAACCCTCGTAGGTCCGGCCCCAGCGGATATCCTGCGGCACGGTGACGCACGGAGCGAAAGCCCACTGGATTCCGGTGGCGCGCACCTCCTCGGCGGTGATGCGCTCGACTTTCTCCACCAGCGCCGCGTTGCGCGTGCAGCCGAGCCCGACATTGTGCGGGAAGATGACCGCGCCCAGCACGTTGTTGTGCCCGTGCACCGCGTCGATGCCGTACAGGATCGGAATCTCGAGCCGCATCCTGGCGGAGTGTCCCTGGATGCGGTTGTACAGATCGGTCCAGGCTTTCAGGCTATTGCCTTCCTTGGGATCGGAATTGCCGCCGCTCAGCACCGAGCCGATGGACAGGTTCTCCAGGTCGGCCGGATCCTTGAGGGCGTCCTGCTCGGGTTGGGTCATCTGCCCGATCTTCTCGTCGAGCGACATTTGCGCGAGGATCGGCTTGACCTGCGGATCGAACGAGGAAAGCGCTTTAGGGCCGGCCGCGCCAAACGACAAGACCAGGGCGGTAAGAAAGACGGTGCTCATCACCACGGCGACACGAATCTTCATGGGACCTCCACATCCGCTTTTATCACGTTTCCCGTGCCGCTGGCCCGTAACGGGCCGGAAGTGCTACCGCCGGTTCCGCGGGAACGGATAGTTCGACCGCACCGCCAGAACCAGGTCGTGGCTCTCGCCCGCCGTGGAGCCGCTGTAGAACCCCACGGTCGTGTTCAGCCGGATGAAGAACGCATCGCCTTCTTTGGCGGCGTGCCGTCCTTCGTTCCCGTCCGCGCCGCCGCCCGCCACCATGTCTCCATGACCCCTGAGGATGTAATAGATCTCCTCTTCCATATCGTGATGGTGCGGAATGTTGGTGCCGCCCGGCGCAAAATCCATAATGAACAGGCTCACCATCTGGCTTGCCGCGGCCAGCTTGTCCCGTGTGCTCTCGGTGGTCCCCATCAGCAGTTTGAAAAGGGATGTCGGCCCGTGCCCCTGTACCGGGACCAGTTGGACGTCCGCTGCGTTCGCCAGCATCAGCTTCGGCGCCAGCCGGACAGTCGTGCCCGGCGGAATCTTGAATCCCATGACCAGCAGGCGCACAGGCCCGTTTGACGAGTTGGCGATGCCGTGTTTGACGCCGGGCGGAAGGTACATAAAATCGTCTTTCTTGACCGGCGCCTTCTGGTCCTCGTAAGTCAGTGTTCCCTCGCCGTTGAGGATGTAATAGATCTGTTCTTCGGCGGGGTAGCTCACCAGCGCGCTGGCGCCATCCGGCCCGACAGTCAGCCCGCCATAGCGGGCGATGCCTTTCAGTTGGTTGGCTTGCGGATCGCCCGCCCCGAAGATCGGTTTGTAAATCGCCGCCCTGGCGCCGGCGGTCAACCCGTCCGGCTGCGGCTGGATATCCGCGACCCGCCGCCGGATAAACGTAGGGTCAGCCGCAAACAAGCAGCCGGCCGTAACCGCAACGATCCACCCGAGTCTTTTCAATTCCCTGATGCGCACACAACCTCCTTAAAACTCCAATCTCAGCACTCCCTGGAAGTTCGGATTCGGCGTATACCAGTTACTGAAGCTATATCCCGTGGCCGGAGCGAACTTGCCGAAGGTCTGCGGTAAAGATCCTGAGACTCGGTAACCCGGTCGAATTCTATCAACGGGTGCCGCTGCCGTCAAGTGGAGTTCGAGATTCGGAAGTCGGAATCCGAGCATGAGGGAGTTACAACTCCGATTTGACAAACCGAGTGCCGCCCGATACCGTTGGACGCAAGGAGAACAACCCATGGCGAACCCCAAGAAAGGCCTGAATCGGCGGAACATGTTTGGAATGGTAGCTGGTACGGCCGCTCTCGGATCGATGCTCGACGAACAGAACGCCGCCGCCCAGCCGCCCCAGTCCGGCACTGTGAATCGCAACTCCGCGCCCAGCCAGTTGCGCATCACCGACATGCGGGCCATCCGCATCGCCACCAACTACGATTACCCCATCATCAAGATCGACACCAACCAGGGCGTTTACGGCCTCGGTGAGGTCCGCGACGCAGGCAACGAAGGCATGGCCTTGGTCCTCAAGCCCCATATCATGGGCCGCAATCCCCTGAACATCGAGCCCATTCTGGACAGCGTCCGCAATTTCACAAACCAGCGCCGTTTCGGCGGCGGTTATAGCGCGCTCGATTTCGCTTTGCACGATATCGCCGGCAAGGTGTACGGCGTGCCGGCCTGGCGCCTCATCGGCTCGCAGTACCGCAACCGCGTTCGCTGCTATTGCGACACCACCGAAAGCAGCGAGCCTAAAATCTATGCCACCCGCATGACCGCCCGCAAGAAGATGGGGTTCACCTTCTTCAAGATGGATATCATGCCCTCCATGATCCGCAACCGGCCCGGTGGCCTGAACACCCGCGGCGTGGCCACCGCCAAAGGGCTCCAGATGTACGGCGAACACATCCAGGCCGTTCGCGACGCCATCGGCTGGGACCAGCCTCTCGCGGCCGACCACTTCGGCCCTCTCGATGTGAACGACGCCATCCGCCACGCCCGCTACTTCGAGCAGTTCGAGCTCGCCTGGGCCGAGGATCTCCTCCAGGTGGGAACTCTCGGTTCCGGTGACGCTCCCAAGAACTGGCGTGCCTACAAGGAAATCAAAGAATCGACCGTTACCCCCATCAACACCGGCGAGAGCCTGTTCGGCTTGGAGGAAGGATTCCGTCCCCTCATCGAGAACAACGCCGTGGACATCATCCACGTGGACCCGCTGACCTCGGGAGGCATGCGCGAGACCAAGCGCATTTCGGATTTTGCGTCCATGTACGGAATTCCCACCGCCATCCACTTCGCCGGCTCGCCGGTGGGCTGCATGGCGTCGGTCCACATGATTGCCACGCTCAAGGACTTCATGGTGATGGAGAACCACGCCGTTGACATCCCCTGGTGGGGAGACCTGGTAAACGGGCCCGCCAAACCGATCATCCAGAATGGTTACATCACGGTGCCCGATACGCCGGGCATTGGCGTGGAGCTGAACGAAGAAGCCTGCAAGGCGCACCTTCGGGTCCCCGGCTACTTCGAGCCCACCCCGCAGTTCGACAAGTACATTCTCGACGAATATAGAACCGGCGGCCCCTATCCGCACCTGGATGAGAACGGCCGGCTGGTCAACGCGCGGTAAGTGCTCGTCACGGAATAACCGTGCCAACTCCGCTCCCGATTCCGAGCAACGGCCGTGAGGGAGCGGCCGGCCAACGATGCCGGCCGCCGCCCCGGGAGATCAGGCCGGTCTCTATCGTGTTGGGTGGGCGCTGAGCCGCCTCCGGGCTATGAGCAAGCCGGCGAGGCTCGCTGCCACCAGCGGCAGGACGCCGGGTTCGGGCGCCACCTGGCTCGGCTCGAGCGTCTCGATCCCGGTGAAACCCACCGCTTGACTGTCCGTAAAGGTCCACGATCCCTGAAATCCCGTCGCCGAATTCGTGTCCGCCAGGTTTGCACCGGTCAAACCTGACAGATCGACCATCAGAACATTGCCGGGGGCCGGCTGCGGATTGCCGCCGCCATTGATGGTGAACGGAATCGTGACCGACGGAGTCACGTCGAAAATGTCAGCTCCATTGCCGCCGTTCACGGTCAGGCCCGCCAGGCCGGCCGCCGGAATCGGAATGTCCACGTTGAAGGTGCTTCCACCCCCAGTGTCGTTCACCGTCACATGAGTCTTGTTGGCGATGGCTATCGGTGCGAAATCGTTCAAGCTGCTGTAGATTTCAATCGTCTGGACGCCACTTTCCACCGGCCCACTCACGATATTGATTTGATCGCCCGGCGTCAAAAGGTCGAGAGTGAAATTAGTCGAGGGCACCGTGTCAACTACGGCTGGGGCTGGGCCTTGGCTAAGCGTCTCGAGCCCGGTGAAATTCACCGGTTGCCGGTTCGTAAAAGTCCACGCTCCCTGAAATCCCGTCGCCGAATTCGTGTCCGCCAGGCTTGCACCGGTCGTCCCGAACGGATTGAGGAACAGAACATTGCCGGGGGCCGGCTGCGGATTGCCGCCGCCATTGATGGTGAACGGAATCGTAGCCGACGGAGTCACCAGGAACGAACCGGCTCCATTGCCGCCGTTCACGGTCAGGCCCGCCAGGCCAGCCGCCGGATTCGGAATGTTCAGGTTGAAGCTGCTTCCACCGCCGGTGTCATTCACCGTCACATTAGTCTTGTTGGCGAAGGCTATCGGTGTGAAATCGTTCAAGCTGCTGGAGATTTCAGTCGTCTGAAAGCCGCTTTCCACCGGCCCATTCATGATACTGATCTGATCGCCCGGCGTCAAAAGGGTGACCGTGAAACTAGTCGAGGGAACCGTGTCGACGATCACTGAGGCATAGCTAATCCCGACAGGAACCAAAGTCATTGCCAAAAGCGGCAGAAAACGGTTCGGCGTCATAATCACTCTTCCCGGGCAAGTTTAGCCATGAGTTCCGCTTTGGCTGCCTCTCCCAACAAAGTATTCGGAAGAGTATACAGCATGGGTTCTAAGAAAGCAAAAAACTTTCGCTGGATTGGGCGAGAAAGACACGGTGACGCCGCGGTCGCTCTTCGCCGCTGATGAGGAGAAGGCCGGGGCGCGGGCGATTCTCTCACTTCCGTGACGGTTCCCGGCGCAGGCTGCCACGACCTGATGTCGCTCGAGTCGCCTGCCTGCGCCGTGCTTGTGGAGCCCATTCCGGCGCATGGACGTGCCGCCCTGGCGATCCTGATACAATCTCTACCAATGCGGAGATTCATTCTCACTCTGGCGATTGCCTGCGCCGCGACTCTGGCGGCCGCGGCCCAGGATCAGAAGGATGTCGAGTACGCCCGCCCGGGCGGGAAGCCGGTGCTGCTCGACCTCCACGTTCCCGACGGAGCCGGGCCGTTTCCCGCTGCCATCCTGGTCCACGGCGGAGGGTTCGACGCCGGAAGCAAGAGCACCAATGTCCGGCCTCTGTTCGACGTCCTGGCCGGCGCGGGCTTCGCGTGGTTCAGCATCGACTACCGGATGGCGCCGGAGTTCCGCTTTCCCGAGGCCAACGAGGATCTTGACAGCGCCATCCGGTGGGTCAAGGCCAACGCCCGCACCTACCGCTTGGATGTCTCGAAGATTGCCATCGCCGGCGAATCGGCCGGCGGCTTTCTCGTCAACTACGCCGGGACGCACGAGACGCCCGAAATCAGGGTCGCGGCCGTAGTGGACATTTATGGAGCGGTGGATTACGGCAAGCTCGCCCTCGAGCGCCGCGATCATCCCGAGCTGTTCAACATGACCAGCATCAACGGGCACATTGCCAAAGGCGGCGGCATTCGTTTCTTCGGCGCCGAGCAGCTGGACGAAGCCGGCCTGGCGAAACTGCGCGCCATCTCGCCCATTTTCGCCGTCCACAAAGGAATGCCGCCGTTCCTGTGCATCCACGGGACTAAGGATGATCAGGTGTCGTACGACCAATCGCCCGCCATGTGCGAGGCGATGCGCAAGGTGGGCGCCGCCTGCGAGCTGATCACCGTCGAGGGCGGCGGCCACGGGATGGGAACCTGGCGCGCGCCCGAGCAGCAGCACTGGAAGCCCGAGATGGTCGCGTGGCTCAAGAAGACGCTGAAGGTGAAATAGAGCCCGCAGGCCTGACGCTCAATTCTCCGTTGGTGCCTTCTCCGCGTGATCCACCACCAGCACCGGCAGCGGAGCCTTGCGCGGCTCCAGCTTGAGCCCCAAGGCCTGGAAGGAGTTGAAGAGCGAATCGAGGGTCGAGCCATCCACCAGCCGCAACGCTTCGGGGGGCAGCGTCACCCCCGCCGTGAGCGCCGAGCGGATCAACATGGCGCGGTAATCCTCCGGCGTCAAGTCCAGCGTGAAATCGTAAGTTCCCGTTAGCTCGGTCATGTCCACTACCGGCCGGTCCACGAACCGCCATAGGGTATCGGCCAGACCGGTCATCGTCAGCTTCTTGCCTTCCACCCGGTTGTTGGCGAACGAGAAGGACGCCCCCCTCCCGAGGCTGAAAGCGACTCCATCGCGTCCGCCGGTGGCGCTGACGTTGACGGGGGGCCGGCCGTCGCCTGGTCCGGAGGGCGCGGGTTCCACCGGATCGAGCGCCGACTCCTTCAGCTTCGAGCCACCTTTGCCAACCACGATGGCATACACCGGAAACTCCTTCGTTTCGTGGTGGAGTTTCACCTGGAACCGGTCCGCCAGCAGCGCTTGCAGCATCTCCGGAATCTGCTCGCGCGTCGCACCCGCCGGCAGCTTGGCCGCGATATCGAACCTCGCCGATGTGATCCATTCCGGTCCGGTGACCTGGTAGTCTTTCACCTGGTTCGCGATCCGGATGTACTCTTTCAAGGAAAGGTAGGTGATGCTGACCTGGGCGCCGTCCACATGCACGCCGACGTTGACCCGGTCCGCTGAAGGCGGGGCCGACGGTTTGATGGAGGCCACCTCGAATTCCGGCCGCGCCGGAGCAGTCTGTCCGAAAGCCGCAACGGATGCCAGAAGCGGAAGAACCCAGCGAATCATATTCATATTGTCCTATACGATGTTCCCCCGAAAAAGATCCCCACAGGTGTCCTCCTCAGCCTGCGGTATCATGGGCAATTCCGCCCATGGGCATCAAGCTGCCGCGCCTTTACCCGATCCTCGATTCGGAGTCGCTCGACCGTCGCGGCATCTCGCTCCCCGCCGCCGCCGCCGCGTTTCTCGAGGGCGGCGCCGGCATTCTTCAGCTCCGCCACAAAGCCCACTGGAGCCGCGCCGTGTTCGATTCCGCCCGCCAGGTGGCGCTGATGTGCCGCGAATCCGGCGCCCCGTTCATCGTCAACGACCGCGCCGATTTCGCCCTGCTGCTCGACGCCGGCCTGCACGTCGGCCAGGACGATCTCCTGCCCCGCGATGCCCGCCGCCTCATGGGCCCCGATGCCGTCATCGGCTTCTCCAGCCACAACCTGCCGCAACTTTGCGCGGCCGCGGGCGAACCCGTGGACTACGTGGCTCTCGGCCCCGTCTTCGGCACCTCGTCCAAGCGCGATCCCGACCCGGTGGTGGGCGTTGGCGAGGTCCGCCGCTGCCGCGCGCTTCTCGAAAAACCGCTGGTCGCGATCGGCGGCATCACGTATGAAAACGCGCTCGAAGTGCTGGCGGCCGGCGCCGATTCCCTCGCCGTGATCTCCGGCCTGCTGCCTGCGAGCGCGACCCCCCGATCTCTGCGGGAACGGATGGAACAATGGCAACAACTCGTCAAGACGGCGTAGCGGGGCAAGGTCTCGTCAAAGGCCTCGGCCTGATCGACTCCACCACCCTGGTCATGGGTTCCATGATCGGCTCCGGCGTCTTCATCGTCGCCGCCGACATCTCGCGCCAGGTCCAATCGCCCGGCCTCATGATCATGACGTGGCTGGTCACCGCGGCCCTCACCCTCATCGCCGCCCTGAGCTACGGCGAGCTGGCGGCCGCCATGCCGCACGCCGGCGGGCAGTATGTCTACCTGCGCGAAGCCTTCGGTCCGCTGTGGGGCTTTCTCTATGGCTGGACGCTCTTCCTGGTGATCCAGACCGGCACTATCGCCGCCGTGGCCGTGGCCTTCGCCAAGTACACCGGCGTGTTCGTTCCGTGGATTTCGGCACAGAACTACCTGGTGGGCAGCGGCAAAATCGGAGTCACCACCCAGCAACTGCTGGCCATCCTGCTGATCGTCTTTCTCACCTGGAGCAACACGCGCGGTATCCGCACCGGGGCGGTGGTGCAGAACGTCTTCACCTTCGCCAAGATCGCCGCCCTGCTGGGGCTCGTGGGCTTCGGCTTCCTGCTGGGACGCAACGCCCCGGCGGTGGCCAGCAACTTCACCGGCTTCTGGCGCAACTCCGGTTGGAACTTCGATACCGTGCGGCTCGTCGGAGTAGCCATGGTGGGCGCGCTGTTCTCCTCCGACGCCTGGAACAACGTAACCTTCACCGCCGGCGAAGTGCGCAATCCGCGGCGCAACCTGCCGCTTTCGCTCGCTCTCGGCGTGGTCGTGGTGTCGGCCCTGTACATCGCCTCCAACTTCGTCTACCTCAATGTGCTGACGTTTCCCGAGATCCAGCACGCCGCCGAGGACCGCGTCGCTACCGCCGCCGCGGCGAAGATGTTCGGCGCCGTGGCCGTGCAGTTGATGGCCGCCGCCATCATGATTTCCACCTTCGGCTGCAACAACGGCCTGATCCTCTCCGGCGCCCGCGTGTACTACGCCATGGCCCGGGACAAGCTGTTCTTCGCCCGAGCCGGCCGGCTCGACCCCGCCCATCACACCCCGGTCTTCTCGCTCGTGATGCAGTGCTGCTGGGCCGCGCTCCTCACCCTCACCGGCCGTTACAACGACCTGCTGGATTATGTTATCTTTGCCGTACTGCTCTTCTACATTCTGACGATTGCCGGACTGTTTGTGCTCCGTCGCACGAGACCCGATTTGGACCGGCCCTACAAGGCTCTTGGCTATCCCGTGCTGCCCGCGGCGTATATCGCGGCCGCGGGTTTGATCGAGGTTTTGCTGTTGTTGTACAAACCGGACTACACCTGGCCGGGGCTCATCATCGTTCTGCTGGGCTTGCCGGTCTATTTGATTTGGAGAAGGAAGGCGGCCCAATGAGCCTGTTTGCAACGAAATCGATGGACCTGCTGGTGACGGAGGCGCAGGAGTCGGGAGAACACAGCCTCAAGCGCACCCTGGGGCCGTTTCAACTCACGGCGCTCGGCGTGGGCGCCATCATCGGCGCGGGCATTTTCGTCCTCTCCGGCCTCGGCGCGCACTACGCCGGCCCGGGCTTGATGCTATCGTTCGTGGTGTCGGGCTTGGGCTGTACTTTCGCCGGTCTCTGCTATGCCGAATTCGCCGCCATGATCCCGCTGGCCGGAAGCGCCTACACCTACGCCTACGCCACCTTGGGCGAGCTTCTGGCCTGGATCATCGGCTGGGACCTCACGCTGGAGTATGCCATGGGCGCCTCGACCGTCTCCTCCGGCTGGTCCAACCACTTCATCGAGCTGTTGAACATCTTCCACATCAAGATGCCCTTGTGGCTGGCCTACGACCACTGGACCGCGCTGAAAACCGCACAAGGTATCGTGGCGCGCCAGATGGCGCAGGCCGCCGACCCCAACCTCGTGCCGGGCACGCAGGCGTTTATGGACAAGGTCGGCGAAATCCTGGGCGCGCACTCGCCTAACTTGGTCGACCGCGCCAACGATTTGCTGAGCGCCCCCTCCATCTTCGGGGTTCAATTCGGCTTCAATCTTCCGGCATTCCTCATCGCTCTGTGCATCACCGCGATTCTGGTGATCGGGATCAAGGAAAGCGCCCGCTTCAACACCACCATCGTAGTGGTTAAGGTTTCGGTGGTCTTGTTCGTCATTGCCATGGGAATCCGGTTTATAAACGCGGCGAACTGGGGACACGACTGGTCTTCCTTCGCCCCCTACGGTTTTTCCGGCATCGGAGCGGGAGCCGCCTATATCTTTTTTGCCTATATCGGATTCGACGCGGTATCCACCACCGCGCAGGAATCCAGGAACCCGCAGCGCGATTTGCCCATCGGCATTATCACCTCCCTCGTGGTGTGCACGCTGCTTTATATCCTGGTTGCCTGCGTGCTCACCGGAATGGTTCCCTGGCGCGAGATCAATATCGAAGCTCCCATCGCCCGGGCGTTTCTGGACCGCGGCCTGGCGACCGCGTCGCACGTGATTACCATCGGCGCGCTGGCCGGTCTCACCAGTGTGATGCTCGTCATGTTGTTGGGTCAGACGCGCGTGCTCTATGCCATGGCCAACGACGGGCTGCTGCCCAGAAAGTTCTTCGCCGACATTCACCCCAAGTTCCGGACGCCATGGAAGAACACCATCCTGGTCGGGACTCTGGCCGGCGTCGTAGGCAGCGTGACCCCCATCGAAGACATCGGAAAGATGGTGAATATCGGGACTCTGCTGGCCTTCGTCATCGTCTGTACGGCGGTCATGGTTCTGCGCAAGACCAACCCGGCTCAGGCGAGGCCGTTCCGGACCCCGTGGGTGCCCTTGGTTCCGATACTCGGCATCTGTTTCAACGGGTACATGATGTACAAGCTGGGCTGGCTCAACTGGGCGCGCCTGATCGGCTGGCTGATCATCGGCCTGGTCGTGTACTTCAGCTACGGACGGCATCACAGCCGCCTGGCGTTAGCGGCTGCCCAACCTCAACCCGAGCCGCGCCCGACTGTCACCCGATCGTGACTAATCCCCCATGGGTCTCTTTGAAAAAAAGTCGCTGGACAAAATCATTGCCGAGTCCGAAGGCGGCCAGCATCACCTGAAGAAGACGCTGGGGCCGGTGAACCTCGTGGCGTTGGGCATCGGCGCCATTATCGGCGCCGGCTTATTCTCCCTGACCGGGATCGCCGCGGCCGATCACGCCGGTCCCGCCGTCGTGATCTCTTTCGTGGTGGCCGCCATCGGGTGCGCCTTCGCCGGCATGTGCTACAGCGAGTTCGCCACCATGATCCCCATCGCCGGCAGCGCCTACACGTATGCCTATGCCACCATGGGCGAGCTGCTGGCCTGGATCATCGGATGGGACCTGGTCATCGAGTACGCCATCGGCGCCGCCACCGTATCGGTCAGCTGGTCGAGCTACGTAGTCAAGCTATTGCATCGCTTCTCCATCGAGCTGCCGAACGATCTGACCCACTGCCCCTGGGACCCGCAGCCCGGCCTCATCAACCTGCCGGCCCTCTTCGTCATCGTGATCGTCTCCTGCCTGCTGATCATCGGGATCTCGGAGTCCGCCCGCGTCAACGCCATCATCGTCTGCATCAAGGTGACCATCGTCGTGGTGGTGATCATCGTCGGCTATTCGTACGTGAAGCCCGAGAACTACGTGCCCTTCATTCCGCCCAACACCGGCACCCTGGGCGAATACGGCTGGAGCGGCATCATGCGCGGCGCGGGAGTGATCTTCTTCGCCTACATCGGGTTCGACGCGGTTTCCACCGCCGCCCAGGAGGCCAGAAAGCCGCAGCGCGACATGCCCATCGGCATCATCGGCTCGCTGGTGGTTTGCACCATCCTTTATATACTGTTTGCCCGCGTCCTCACCGGCATGGTTCCCTACAAGATTTTCAAGGGCGACGCCGCCCCGGTCGGAACCGTGATCTCGCTGTTCCCCTCCGCCGCGCTTCAGACGGTCATCTATATCGGGATCATCGCCGGATACAGCTCCGTGATTCTGGTCATGCTGCTGGGCCAATCTCGAGTCTTCTACTCCATGTCGCGCGACGGCCTGCTGCCCGCGATGTTTTCCTTCATCCATCCCAAGTTCCAGACGCCCTACCGTTCCAACCTGATTGTGATGTGCTTCTCCGCGCTGTTGGCCGCCTTCGTTCCCATTTCCAATCTGAGCCACTTCACCAGCATCGGAACCCTGCTGGCATTCGTGATTGTCTGTATCGGCATCATGGTGATGCGCCGGACCAATCCCGCCGCGCCGCGCCCCTATCGGACACCGCTGGTACCCGTGGTGCCGATCCTGGGCGTGCTGGTCTGTTTCGCCATGATGGCCTTCCTCGACATGATGACCTGGCTGCGCCTGGGCGGATGGCTGCTGCTCGGCCTGTGCATCTACTTTGGCTACAGCCGCCATCACAGCCATCTCCAGCGGCGTTAGTGGACCTGCCGGCCAGGCATCCTGTGCGAACAGGATTCCGCTCACGCCCTCAAACAGGTCTAATCGTAGAAGGTGAGGGATCAATATGATACACGCTCGGAGACCAACCCCCCTTATCGTCACTCTAAGCGCGCTGCTGTGGGCGGGCTCCGCGTTTGCGGACGACGATTCCAGCCGCGCCAAGCTCATGGGCACGTGGCAGAGCGCGGGAACTGGGGAGACGAAGTCCACCTGGGCCTTGGAGGGCTTGGGCGAATCCATACACGTGACCAACTCCAACGGCACACAGACCGTGGCGGAGTTCGACTGCAATACGGTGGGCAAGGAATGCGCGGTCAAAGATGCCGGGCGGAAGTCCAAGGTGTCGATGTATTTCAACGGGCCGAGACTCGTGGAGCTGGAGACCCGGGGGACCCAGGTGGTGAAGCGGCGGTTCATCGTCAGTGACGATGGCGCCACCATGGACCTGGACACCATCCCCATTGCCCCGGAGGGCAAAACCGAGACAACGCATTTCAAGCGCGTTCCTTCCGTGGTCGCGAAGCAGTAGGCTGGCGGAGACGCCCGCCCGCGCCGGATACTAGAATAGAAGTACAGTGCTCGTCTCCATCGCTCCCCGGCTCGATCGCCCCCAATGGCTGCGCGCGCCCGCGCCGGCGGGCGAGAACTATCAGGAACTCAAGCGCCTGATCGGGCGCCTGCGCCTGCACACCGTCTGCGAAAGCGCGGCGTGTCCCAACGTGGGCGAGTGCTGGAACCACCGCACCGCCACCTTCATGATCCTGGGCAACGTCTGCACGCGGCGCTGTGGGTTCTGCGCCGTCGAGAAGGGCGCGCCGCTGCCGGTGGATTACGACGAGCCGCGCCGCGTGGCGGAAGCCGTCGAAGCCATGGGCCTGAAGTTCGCCGTCGTTACCAGCGTCAACCGCGACGACCGCGCGGATGGCGGCGCGGAACTGTTTGCCCTTACCATCCGGGCCATCCGCGAGCGCCTCCCCGGCTGCGGCGTCGAGGTCCTGGTGCCCGATTTTCAGGGCAGCCACCGGGCTGTCGATACCGTCCTCGAGGCCGCGCCCCAGGTGTTCAACCACAACACCGAAACGGTGCCGCGCCTGTACCGCCAGGTGAGGCTGGGCGCGCGCTACGAGCGCTCGCTCGACGTGCTGGCTTATGCGGCGCAATCGTCTCCGCGCACCCCCACCAAGTCGGGCCTGATGCTGGGGCTGGGCGAAACTACCGCCGAAGTGCTCGAAGTGATGCGCGATCTGCGCGCCTCTCGGGTGGGCATTCTCACCCTGGGCCAATACCTGCGCCCTTCGCCTGAGCATCTGCCCATAGTTCGCTATGTTCCGCCCGAGGAGTTTGATGAGCTGCGCCGCGCCGGCTGCGAGATGGGATTCTCTCACGTGGAATCCGGCCCGCTGGTCCGCAGCTCCTACCACGCCGCGCAGGCGCTGCCCGGCTAAACCGGACCTCGAGAGGGCCGTGGCGTGGCCTATCCGGGTACTGCGCCTACGCTGGGTCGCGTGTTAGACCGACCTCATGATCCGCAGGAAGTCTGCCCCGTAAGACGGCGCGGCCATGTGGATACACGGCCGGCTGCTGAAGGTGCGTTGTGCGGCCGAAATACTGCTTCGACAGGATGCTCCGCCTCTCTGCCACAACGTCTATAAAAGTGGAGGAGAAAAAGGGAGTTGAAGATGAGACTCAAAGCACTGCTATGGAGTAGTTGCATTTCCGCCGCGATGGTTGTATCGGCCATTCCGGCGGTGGCCGCCGCGGCGCATGAATGCCCGGCCGGAAAAGTGACTGCCGCGTCGTACACGCATGACTTCAAGAGCGAAGCCAGCACCATCTTCCAGGAGGTGCAATCCGACGCCCAGGACGCCATCCTGTTCGGCGACGCCCACCAGCAGGCGTTGTGGCTCGCCCCGTATCGAACCAACCTCGACAACCTTTACACCGAGGCCAAGAGCTTGACGCGTTCCGCCGGCAACGCTGTCGAGTTATCGAGTGTCTCGAAAGAGTATCGGAATCTGAGGCATAACCTGGAGCCGAAAGGCTCTTCGTAAAGCCTCGACAGACTGGAGGCAAAAGCAAACGATGTGCTGATGTCGGCGTTCCCCCTGAGCGCGGCCATGCGGAAGGCATGGCCGCCCGAAGCCGTCTCCGGGAAGATCGCCATGGTCGAGCCCGCGCGGAACCTGGTGGTAGTTAAAGGTCCGGATGGAGTTCCATTCGACGTCGTAGTTACCGCCAAAACCCGGATCAAGTCCGGCGATCAGGCCATTACCCTCAAAGACCTGACGCAAGATACGAACAAGACTGTCTCGGTAAAATACATTCCCGAGCGGCGCGGCGACGTGGCGAAGTCGATCCGCATTAGCGGATAGCCGGGTGTTCCGCCACCCGGCGCGCGCGGCGAAAGACGTCGCGCAGCATCTTCTCGGTCAGCTTGCCCGTGGATGTGTTCTGCTGGCTGGGGTGGTAGGAGCTGATCAGCACCGGCTGTCCCGGGGCGGTCACAAACTGGCGGTTGTGACCGAACAGGAACGGCGCGCGGCTCTTAATCAGGCCGCGCAGTTTCAGGAGGTCCAGGTAGTTGTCGAAGGCGATCTTGCCCAGCGCCACCACGACCTTCAAGTTACCCAGGAGGTCCAGCTCGCGCTCCAGAAAGGGGCGGCAGTTCCGGATCTCCTGGGGGGTCGGCTTGTTTCCCGGAGGAGCGCAGCGCGCCGCCGCGGTGATGAAGGCGTCTCGAAGCATCAGGCCGTCGTCGCGAGAGACGCTGGATGCCTGGGAGGCGAACCCGGTCTGATGCAGGACGCGATAGAGCGACGCGCCCGAACCGTCGCCGGTGAACATCCGGCCGGTGCGGTTGGAGCCGTGCGCTCCGGGAGCCAGCCCCAGGATCAGGACGCGGGCGGCGGGGTCGCCAAAGGCGGGCACCGGCTTTCCCCAGTATTCGAAGTCGCGGTAGGCGCGCCGCTTCACCGCCGCGATTCGCTCGCTGTGTTCCCGAAGGCGCGGGCACAACCTGCAGGTTACGATTTCTTCATTAAGGATTTCGAATGCAGTCATATATTAAAATTCGGAGAAACCCATTGACCTGACAGCAGTTTCGGTGTAACAATGGCGAATAGTCCGATACTCCGTTGGGCTACTTGAACTGCCACTTCAGCTCTGGCGCACAACCCTCTGGCCCATATGGTTATATGAATAGGTCACCGGTATATTTATTCTCTCAGATCGTACGCCTCGCATTGGTATTCGCCCTCCTCTCCAGCCTCGGCTTCGGCGCCACGGCTACGGCCAAACGTAAGCACCGCGTCACGCAACATGCGCAGGTTGCGGTATACAGGCCCGCGGTGCGAAGCAACCGGGCATTGGTTCAACCGGCGGCGTTCGCCCGGACTTCGGTTCAGGCGCCGCGCGCGAAGGCGCCGGCGGGCCCGATTGTCGCGGGCGGCCCTTGGACGGAGCCGACTTATGCCGATTCCACTACGGGCGACTACGTGGATGGCGAAGACCTCACGATTCGCCGTGCGGCGGTGGAGGCGCTGGGACGCTACAACGGGTCAGTGGTGGTGGCCGATCCCAATACCGGGCGCATCCTGAGCATGGTCAACCAGAAGCTGGCGCTGGGCGGCGGATTCCAGCCGTGTTCCACCATCAAGGTGTCGGTGGCGCTGGCGGGGCTCAGCGAGAAGGCCATCGATCCCGCCACCAAGCTGCGGCTCGGCGGCATGAAGATGGACCTGACCTACGCGCTGGCGCATTCCAACAATTATTATTTCGCCACGCTGGGAGAGAAGCTCGGGTTCGAGAAAGTCAGCTACTACGCGCACCTGTTCGGGTACGGCGAAAACGCGGGGCTGAGCATCCCCGGCGAGCAGCCGGGACGTTTTCCGGCCGCGCCACCGAAAAACGGCGGCGTGGGGATGCTGACCAGCTTCGGCGAGGAGATTTCCCAGACTCCGCTCCAACTAGCCGCGCTGATGAGCGCCATCGCCAACGGCGGCACGCTGTATTATTTGCAGTACCCCAGGAATCTGGCCGAAGCCCAGGAGCTGGTACCGCGGGTGAAGCGGCGGCTGGATATTGAAACCCTGATTCCGATCGTCAAGCCGGGCATGCGCGGCGCAGTCGAGTTCGGCACGGCGCACCGCGCGCGCGAGGACGGACCCATCGCCGGCAAGACCGGCACGTGCAGCCAGAACCACACCCACCTGGGATGGTTCGGTTCGTTCAACGAAGTGGGCAATCACAAGCTGGTCGTCGTGGTGCTGCTGACCGGCGGGCGTCCGGCGATCGGACCGCTGGCCGCGGGCATAGCGGGCGACGTGTATCGCCGGCTCAACGAACAGAACTACTTCGCGACCAGCGTGCGGATGACCCCGGCTACCCTGATCTCGAGCCAGATCTGCTGCCGGTAGGCGGCCTCGTGAAAGCGATCGCGCTGGTTTTCTGCGGTTCGCTTCTCGCCCAGACGCAGCCCCTCTTGAAGGACTACGTAGCGGCCAATATCACCGCCCCTCCCGCCGGGCTGGGGATCGACCCGTTCTATAAGAAATACACCGACGCCCTGGGCATCCCTATAACCAGCTCCGAAAAGGTTCCGGACGCGGCCCTGCTGGTGGCGCGCGACATCGTGATCCACATGCTGGCGAAGCGGCCGGACCTGCGCGAGTCGATGGTGTCGCAGAAGTATCGCGTGGGAATCATGGCGCAGACTGAAATGACTACCGATCTCCCGGAGCACAAGAATCTCAAGAAGCCGCAGCCCACCTCGTTCAACCTCACCGCGCGCGAACGGAAGAATTACGAGCGCATCGCCCAGATGACCGACAAGCAGTATTGGGACAGCCGGGCGCGCGGGCTGGGCGGGCGCTTCACTTCCTGCGCCGAAGAGAACCTGCTGGGTTATCCCGGCACGCGCTACTACGGCGAGAACATCTTCGTGCACGAGTTCTCGCACGCCATCCTGCGCGAGATCCGCCAGGTGGACCCCCAGCTCTTCGCCGAAGTGCAGGCCGCCTACAAAGACGCCATGTCGAGGGGCATGTGGAAGGGACAGTACGGGTCAACCAACTGGGACGAGTACTGGGCGGAAGCTACCCAGACCTGGTTCTGGTCGAACATCGAATTCCCCGCGGGCGACAAGATGATCCAGTCGCCCGACGACCTCAAACAGTACGACCCGAGAATCTACGAGCTGCTCGGCCGCGTTTACCCCGACCATCACATCCCCATGGACCTGTACTACGGCAAGAACCTCGCGCCCTTCGGGCGGCGGGCGCCGTAGCTTTACCACTCCACCTGGCGGATGGGACCGATGCCGATGACGAAGCACGCCGCGGCCGCCAGCACCATGGCGGCGGCTATCACGAAAGCCAGGTAGAACTCGCCGGTCTCCTGCACCACCCAGCCAGTGAGCCAGGGCGCGGCCACGCCGGCCAGGTTGGCCACGCCGTTTTGCAGGCCGGTCCATTTGCCGGCGGCGCGCGGGCCGGCCAGGGTCTGCGTCATGGCAAACGAGTTGGCCGTGAACAGCCCGAACGAGAGGCTGGTCAGCATCAGCAGCGCCATGGCCAGGTGCTCGTCGCGCACGATGCAGACCGGCAGAATCATGGTGGAAAGCACCAGGCCAGTGCCCGCGAAGGTCTTGCGCGCGCGTGTCGGGGTGGCGCCGCGGGCGATCCAGCGGTCCGATAGCCAGCCCGATGCGGCGCTCGAAAGCGCGGTCGCGAAGAACGCCATGGAAACAATGTAGGCCATTCTGGTTTTCGGAAAATGGCGCTCCTTTTCGAAGTAGGCGGGCAGCCACGTGATCAGGAAATACCAGAAATAGTTCGAGCAGAACAGGCCGATAGCGGTGAACCAGGCGGGGCGCTGGCGCAGGATGTCGATAACGTCCGGCACGCTCGAAGGATCCTCGCGCGACTCCACGCCCTTGCCGCGCGGCATCCAGATGTACCACGGAACCAGCCACAGCAAAGTGCCGGCGCCCAGCGCGACGAAAAACGCCCGCCATCCGAACCGCGCCATGAGCAGCCCGCCGAGCAATGTCCCCAGCGCGGGACCGGCCTTGGTGCCGGCGTCGATCAGCGCGTTGGCGAAGCCGCGGTGGTGCTCCGGAAAGGTGTTGGCGAGAATCCTCGAGTACGCCGGATAGGCCACCGATTCGCCCATGCCGAGCACCAGCCGCAGCGCGAACATCACGCCGAATACGCGCGCCATCCCGGTGACCGCCGTGGCTCCCGACCACAGGAAGAAGCCGATGGCCAGCACCCAGCACACGTTGAACCGGTCCACCAGCCATCCCGCGATGGCGAACAGTTGGAAGCAGGCGTAGGTCCAGAAGAAGGCCGAAAGCATCAGGCCGAGGTGAACGTTGGAAAGGTGAAGCTCGTTCTGGATATTGGTGGCGCCCACCGAGAGGTTGGCGCGGTCCACGTAGTTGAGAAAGCCGGAGACCACCAGCAGGGCCAGCACAATCCACTCTCTTCCGGAGAGGTTGGTTCGCGCGGCGGCCGGCTGAACGGTCATAGGGAGCATTCTAGCGTGCGGCGGGCGGCCGGCGCGGCTTCGGCGGAGGCAGAAACAGCTCCCGACCTTGCATAGGCGTTGAAACGTGCCGATCTCACACCATGAGTGCATCCCTGAGAGCGCGTGGAATACACTGGAAAGCCGTTGGTGAACCGCACCACGCACTCGGACGGAATGGCGATACGGCCAAGTGGAACGCGGATCAGTTGACTTAACTAAGGCGTTCCACGCCGTATTGAAAAGGCACCGGAACAATTTCGACGAAAATAAGCGGATCGTTTTATTCCTGCTGTGATATACTCGCCCTACATCAAGATCCAAACCGCGGCGCAGAGAGGGATCGAATGCTGGGAACAGTCATCTTCTTTGGCGTTCTGGCTGGGGCCGATAACCTGCAAGTATGCTCGGCGCTCGGTCTTCTGCCAATTCGCGGCGCACGGAAGCATGTTCTTGCGCTAGCGTTCACCGCTTGCGAGACGATGGCTCCCCTTGCCGGCTTGGCCTTGGGCCGTTTTCTGCTTTGGTGCGCCGGCGGAGCTGCCGCAAGAATCGGACCGTTCATGATGCTTGCGTGCGGGATTGTGATCCTATTTTATGCCGTTCGTGGTGAAGACCTGGCTGGCCTGGTCAACGGAAACAAAATGATTATGGGCGTACCCGTGGCGCTCAGCTTCGATAACCTTCTCGCGGGCGCAGGGATCAGCTCACTTCATTACCCGGCCGTTGTTTCCGCGCTGGTCATCGGACTCGTGAGCGCGGTAATGTCTTGTACCGGTCTCTATCTCGGAGCCTGGGTCCGCCGATTCGTGCCAAACCGGATGGAATTCGCAGTCGGCGCCTATCTCTGTGTTCTGGCTGGACGTGCGATGTTTACGGGCGGAGCCTAAGCAGCCAATCGGCCGCTAAAGCCCGACCTTGCGATCAACTTGGAACTCGGACGGGTTTAAATGCCCGAATTCAAAGGAGCCTTCCCATGGCCTTGCTACCTCCAGTAGTCAGTGCTCTTTCTGTATGCAGTTCGTCATTCAGGATTCAGGGTCAGCTTATCGGCGCCACGGTTGACTTGTTCCAGGATGGTGCGAATGTTGGTGGCGGCGTCGCCACCTGGCCGGACCAGGTTTTCAACCTAAAGATGGGGGTGACGCTGAAGGCGGGCGCGGCTCACCCCGTAACCGCAACACAAACGTTGGGCGCCGTGACGAGTCCGCCGTCCGCTCCGGTGATTGTACTAAGCAAGCCGGCCGTCATCGGGTCTGTGACCTGCGAGACTCATATTTACGAGTGCGGCCAGTGTCTGTACCTCGACGGAATGCTTCCGGGGGCGACCGTAGAAGTGACAGTGGGTGGTGTGCTTCGTGGGAAGGGCACGGCCGTGGATGGTACGGCGCGGTTCGGCCTGTCGCCGCAAACAAGTCCCGGGGATACGCTGGTTGCGCAGCAGACTGCGTGCGGCGCCCCAGGGGTGAAAACCAATCTGCCACCGCCCGATCCGCTGCCGGGAGCCAACCGCCAACTCCCTCCGCCCACGGTAAACGGCCCCTTGCAGGCATGCATGGTTGCCGTTACCGTCAGTAATGTAACCGATGGTTCGCAGGTGACGTTGACCGAGACACCGGCGCCAGGGTTTAGCGAAACGGCATGCTTCGATTTGTCGAGCTTGTGGTTTCAATGCCCTCCGCTAAAGCAAGGATCAGTGGTTTCGGCAATTCAGAGTATGCCGAAGTGCGAGGCCAAAAGTGCGAGTTCTCCACCGGTTCCAGTGGGTCCACCGGCGCCCCTGCCGCCCACGGTCGTTCCCCCGCTATGCGCTGGGAGCCTCATCGTCCAACTGACCGGTTTGAACCCCGGCCAAATCGTCGAGATTTTTCAGGACGCCATCAGTTTGGGCACGGGATCGGCTCCGGCATCCAGCTTTCCCTTTCCCGTTCCCCCGCTCACGGGAGGCAGTGTGATTACGGCTCGCCAAGAGCTCTGCGGTCACTGGAGTGCGTTATCCAACCCAGTCAAGGTCAATCCCCAACCGAAATCGCTTCCGACACCCATCGTCGGCAGCCCTTTGTTCCAGTGCGGAGCGGCCGTGCACGTCAGCAATCTCCACCCGGGCTCGACGGTTTACGTGTGGTCCACTCTTCTCGGGGGAGTGATCGGTCATAAAGCGGTTAACAGCACTCAGACGGACGTGCCGGTTACACCTCTACTGCTGGCGGGAGACGACATCTACGCCGTCGAACAGGGCTGCGGGCTAACAGTACAATCGGCGAAGGTCAAGGTCAGCCCGATGGAACAGCCGGGTATTCCCACAGTGGTAGCTCCCGTCGAAGCCTGTATGCGTAGCGTGACCGTAAGCGGTGTTGTTCCGGGCGCCCACGTCGATGTTTATGTAAACAACGTATTCCGGGGAAGTGCGATTGCCACGGCTACGACCGTCGAAGTTCCTCTGTCCGGTTCCTTGAAGGTGGGCGATCAGGTCAAAGCGCGGCAGAGTATCTGCGGAATTACAACGGGCTTCGGCCCACCCGTGCCAGTCATCAGTTCCGCCGGATTCTACTACCTGACGCAGCATTTCAACCCAGCACGAACGGGCTGGTGCCCTTATGAAACTACGCTGACTGTGGCGAATGTCCCGAAGGTGAAGCCCGCACCTAAAATTACGCAGGACCTTACAAAGTGGGTTGACCCCGACGGCAATCCGCAGACCGGGAGCGGTACCGTGTATGCCCAGCCGCTTTATGCCCACCACGTCAATATTCCCGACATGGGCGCGCACAACGTAGTGTACGTGGCCACTGAGGATGACAACATTTTTGCGTTCGACGCGGACACGCTGCAACCGGCCTTGTGGGTGCGAACGCTGATCCCGCCCGGCGAGCAAAAGGTCTCGGATTCAGATATTACCGGCTGCAACAATATCTCGCCATTCATCGGGATCACATCGACGCCCGTCATCGACTGTGCCTCGTACACCATGTGGGCCGTAGCCAAGACTAAGAGCGTCGCGGGTGGCAAGACGACTTTTCACCACCGCCTTTACGCGATGGACATTTCTACCGGCGCGGACCGGCCCGGCAGTCCGGTTGAGATCCAGAATATTTCCTACCCCGGCGCGGGAAGCCCGAATGACGGCGCGGGGCATGTCTTATTCGACCAGCAATGGCAGATGGATCGCCCGGCGCTGCTGCTGCAGGGTGGGCGCATCTACATCGGTTTCGGATCCCATTGCGACTTTAGTGCCAGCGCATACCACGGGTGGGTCTTGGCCTACGATGCAACGACCTTGAAGCAGGTCGGGGTATTTTGCACCACACCCGACAGCGATCCCAAAGGTGACGACATGGGAGGAATCTGGCAAGGCGGCATGGGATTGGCCGCCGATCCCCAAGGCTTCATCTACTTCATTACGGGCAACGGGGAATTCGACGCGAACACGGGCGGAAAGAACTATGGCGATACGGTATTGAAGCTGCCCCCCAATTTCGCGGTGCCGCCCCCGACGGTACCGGCCGATTTCTTTACGCCGGCGAACCAGGATTTCCTGCGAACCGGGGATATCGATTTCGGATCGGGGGGGCCTCTGATACTTCCCGATCAGCCCGCCGGCACGGCACCCGCCCTGGAGGCCATGGTCGCTTGCGGCAAAGACGGCCAGATCTATTTGATCAATCGCCAAAACATGGGCAAGTACAACGGGCCTGGCGGTCCCGATCACGTACTTGCGGTTGTGCAGCTACAGCCTGGCAAAGCGCCCGGGACGCAGCCCGGTGTTTGGGGCGGACCGGCATACTTCAACAGCGGCAGCCACCAGTTTGTGTATTACGCCGGCGATGGAGGCCCATTGACGGCCTTTGTTTTCGCCGGTAGTTCGCTGGCGCTGGCTAAGATCGGCCCAAATCCCAACCAGTCATCTCAGACCTTTCCCAGCGGCGGAACCACTCCCGTGGTTTCATCAAACCAGCAGAATGCCGGTACGGGGGTCGTCTGGGCGCTTGTCAGAAGCAATCCATTGCAACTGATGGCGTTCGATGCTACCAATCTCACAGGCAAGCCGCTTTTCAGCAGCTCGGCGGGGCCATGGAAGAATCCCAACGGGGGAGCGTACACCGAACCTACCGTCATCCAGGGCAAGGTTTATGTGCCGAGCGATGGTGAACTAAACGTGTTCGGCCTCTGACTCGGAGGACGCGCGTAGTTAGTGGGTGGGTTTAAGCAGCCAATCGGCCGCTAAGCCCGGCCATCTGATAAACAGTTATTCGGACGGGCATTTTATGCCCCATTTAAAGGAGCTTTCCAATGTCTTTGCTGCCGCCGGTGGTTGTCGGCCCTCTTTCCGTATGCAGTTCGTCCGTCAGGGTTCAAGGGCAGCTTATCGGCGCCACGGTTGACTTGTTCCAGGATGGCGCGAATGTGGGTGGTGGCGCCGCCACCTGGCCGGATCAGGTTTTCAACCTAAAATCGGGGGTGACGCTGAAGGCGGGCGCGGCTCACCCCGTAACCGCAACGCAAACCTTGGGCAGCATGACGAGTCCGCCGTCGCCCGCACCCGTGATTGTACAAACGAAGGCGGCGATAATCCTGCCTGTTAGCTGTGAAACACATATTTACGAGTGTGGCCAGTGCCTGTCGTTCAACGGAATGGTTCCGGGGGCAACCGTGCAAGTGACGGTGGGCGGTGTGGTTCGCGGGACGGGCACGGCCGCCGATGGCTCGGCGCAGATCGGCTTGTCGCCGCAAACATCTCTTGGTGAAACACTGGTTGCGCAACAGACTGCATGTGGGACGCCGGGGCCGAAAACCAATCTGGCGCCGCCCGATCCGCTGCCTGGAGGCAAGCGACAACTCCCTCCCCCGACGGTAAACGGCCCATTGCAGGCATGCATGGTTGCCGTCAACATTGGAAACGTGACCGATGGTGCGCAAGTTGTCATGACCGAGACACCCGCACCAGGGTTTACCGAACAGGCATGCTTCAGTTTTCCCGGTGCGTGGTTTCAATGCCCGCCACTCACGCAAGGATCAAGCGTTTCGGCAAGCCAGAGTATGCCGAAGTGCCAGGTCAAGAGTGCGAGTTCTCCATCGGTTCCAGTGGGTCCCCCGACGCCCGTGCCTCCTCCCACGGTTGTTCCCCCGCTATGCGCCGGGACCACCACGGTCAGGCTGACCGGTTTACTTCCCGGGTCACCAGTGGAGATTTTTCAAGACGCCACCAGTTTGGGGACGGGATCGGCTCCGGCGTCCACCTTCGATTTTGGGGTTCCCCCGCTCGCTGGAAACAGTGAGATTACGGCCACCCAGGAACTCTGCGGAAACGTGAGTTTACATTCCAACCAAGTCAAAGTCGATCCCGCACCGAGAACGCTGCCGACACCCGTCGTCGCGGGTCCTTTATTCCAGTGCGGGGCCGCTGTGCACGTCAGCAATCTCCACCCCGGCGCGACTGTCTATGTCTGGTCCACTCTTCTCGGGGCGCCTATCGGTTCCCGAGCGGTTTACAGTACGCAGGCGGACGTGCTCGTGGCGCCTGTGCTTCTGGCCGGAGACGACATCTTCGCAACGCAAAACGGCTGCGGCCACGTCAGTTCAAACTCGGCGCCCGTAGTGGTCGCGCCGTTGACGCAGCCGGCTCCTCCTATTGTGTTACCGGCTGTCGAGGCTTGCATGCGTAGCGTGACGGTGGGCGGCGCCGTCATTCCGGGCGCTCACGTGGATGTCTACGTAAACAACGTATGGCGGGGAACCGCGATTGCCACGGCCGCAGTCGTCGAAGTGCCTCTGCCGGGTTCCTTGAAAGTGGGCGATCAAGTCAAAGCGCGTCAGAGTATCTGCGGAATTATCACGGGCTTCGGCCCACCCGTGGTGGTCATCAGTTCCGCTGGATTCTACTACCTGACGCAGCACTTCACCACCGCACGAACGGGCTGGTTCCCTTATGAGACTACCCTCAATGTGGGGAATGTGCCGAAGCTGAAGAATCTGTTCACGCAGAATGTTGACGGCACCGTGTATGCCCAGCCGCTTTATGCCCACCATGTCAACATTCCCGACTCAGGCGCTCACAACGTGGTCTACGTGGCTACCGAGAACGACACGGTTTATGCTTTCGACGCGGACACTATGCAGGCGGTGCTGTGGAAACGGTCCCTCATCCCGGCCGGCGAACAGGCTGTTCCGGACTCGGTCGCGGGAGGGGGAAACATCGCGGTCATAGGAATCACATCGACACCCGTCATCGACTGCGCCTCGTACACGATGTGGGCCGTGGCCAAGACAGTCGTGACCAAGACAATTGGCGGACCAAGCGTCAAGTGTTACAACCGCCTACACGCGATTGATATCTCTACCGGCGCCGACCGGCCAGGCAGCCCCGTGGAGATCCAGGGTTCCTACCCGAGCGGGACTGGTTCTGTTTCGTTCGACCCGAATGTGCAGATGAATCGGCCGGCGCTGCTGCTGCTGGGCGGGCGAATCTACATCGGTTTCGGATCCCATAACGACGCGGGTTCAGGCTGGCGGGGCTGGGTTTTCGTTTACGATGCAACGACCTTGAAGCAGGCCGGGGTATTCTGCACGACACCCGACGGCGCCAATGGGTCAGTCTGGCAAGGAGGCATGGGCTTGGCAGCCGATCCTGAGGGCTTCGTTTACTTCATGACGGGCAACGGCGATTTCAACGCGAATGCGAAGGGCGGAACGAACTACGGCGATACGGCATTGAAGCTTCCGGCCAATTTCACGGTGCCGCCCCCCACGGTGCCGGCCGATTTCTTTACGCCGGCCAATCAGGGGGATTTGGTTGGTCACGACTGGGATTTTGGGTCGGGAGGGCCTCTGATACTTCCCGATCCTCCCCTAGGCTCAGGCCTCCCCCAGGCCATGGTCGTTTGCGGCAAGGACGGACAGATCTACCTGCTCAATCGCCAGAACATGGGCAAGTACAACGGGCCCCCTCCCGGTGCCGATCGCGTACTGAAGCCAGTTGTGCCGCTGCCTGGATCGCCGCCCACCTTCACCACCGGTCCGGGCGTGGGCGCCTGGGGCGACGGCCCCGGCGTTTGGGGCGGGCCGGCATACTTTGACAGCGGCAGCCAGCAGTTTATCTACTACTGCGGCAATGGAAAAAGCGGCGGCGGAGGCAACCTGATGGCCTTTGTTTTCTCCGGCAACTCCCTGGCCCCGTCTTACATCGGCTCAAAGCCCAACCAGTCTGTTATGACGTTTCCTTCTCCTTTGGGTTTTCAGAGCGGTGGCACCACCCCCGTGGTTTCATCAAACCAGCACAACGCCGGTACGGGGATTGTGTGGGCGCTTGTCAGAAGCAATCCACTGAAACTGGTGGCGTTCGATGCCACCGATCTCACTACCGGGCCTCTTTTCCCCGCCGTCACCGCCGGGCCATGGAACAACATTGGAGGAGCGTTCACCGAACCCACAGTCATCCAGGGCAAGGTCTACGTGCCGAGCGATGGTCAACTGAAAGTGTTTGGCCTCTGAATCGGAGCGAGCGAACGTGCCAGCTTCGCTAGAAGCAACACCTCCATCCTTGCGCTTGGGCGGGCCGGAGCGGTATCTGGCGCTCACGGCTGCGTTAGGATCTTTCCTGACATCGCTCGATGCCAGCGCGGTAAATGCGGTTTTGCCGCTCATCCGCGGAGCCTTTCATACCACGATTCCGATGGTGCAATGGGTCCTCCAGGCCGAGCTCCTGGTGACCAGCGGTTTGCTGCTTGCCTTTGGACGGCTGGGCGATCAACTGGGACACAAGCGTATCTATGTAGCCGGTTTCGGCGTATTCCTTATTGGTTGCGCGTTGTGCGCCGCCGCGCCCGGGGTGATCCCGCTCATCGCCTTTCGGATCATCCAGGGAATCGGCACCGCGATGTTGCTCGCCAGCTCGCCTGCCCTTTTGGTGAGACACTTGCCGGCGGAGCGGCGCGGACAAGCCCTCGGGCTGCGTGCCTCGCTCATTTACCTGGGTTTGGCTGCCGGACCGGCGGTGGGCGGGTGGTTGGCGGAACGCTACGGCTGGCGCGCGGTCTTTTGTATGCAGCTTCCGGTTGGCCTACTGGGATTAAAGCTCGCCCAGCGGCTGATTCGGGACGATCCACCTGCGACTCGCCCGCAACGCCTCGACTTTGCCGGCGCGGGAACCTGGACTGCGGGCCTGGCCGCACTCCTGTTTGGGTTGAACCGCGGAAACGCTTGGGGCTGGATCTCGCCCGCCGGCTTAATGCCGCTGCTGATTTCCGCCATGCTGTGGATTGCTTTCTTGAGGATTGAGCGCGGCAATCCGGATCCCATGCTCGACCTGGCGCTTTTCGGCCGAAGCTCATTCGCCTGGCCAGTGGCGACGCTCGTCCTGAGCTTCGTGTCCGGATACCTGGTAACCTTCCTTCTTCCGTTCTATGCGATCCAGGGCCGTCAGATGCGCCCGGCGGCCGCAGGACTGCTTCTGGCCGTGAGCGGATTGATCCGCGTGGCAGCCGCCCCACTGAGTGGACGATGGTCCGACAGGAGCGGATCGAGGTTGCCCGCAACATTCGGCGCCGGGACGCTGGCTCTCGGTTCGTTCCTGTTGTCACGCCTCACTCAGGATTCCTCGATTGTGGGCTTGGTCGCAGGCGTATTGATTGCCGGCGCCGGAGTCGGTATTTTCGTGCCGCCCAACAATAGTATGCTCATGGGCGCCGCACCCCGATCCCGGCAAGGTATCGCGGCCGGAATCCTGGCGACATCGCGCACTGTGGGCATGGGAGTGGGAATCGCGCTGGCAGGTATAATCCTGTCGCGAGCCCTGGGAAACGGTATGAAAGCTGGATCGGCGGAGGCCATCCTTGGAGCGAGTGGTAGAGGGTTCGCGCTTGCGGCCGTAATCGCACTCCTGACTGCGATGATATGCGCCGTGGCGCGCCCGGCTCGAAACAACGAGCCCGCCCCGATTCACTAGCCGCCTGAAGTGTCTGTGGGGTGAGCAATCACAGGGGACTGAATGTTGATAGATGCCCCTCATTTTGACGCCCATGTCCCGACCTTGGGCGTATCCCGGTCGCGTCTTGGCAACGGGAGTACAATCGAAATCGGCGTCATGTTTCGGCTGGTTCCTTTCTTCGCGCTGGCGGTGGCGGCGATGGCCGGCGACCCGCAGTACGAGGTCTCCGGCAGGTTCACGCCGGAAGGCGAGGGCTCTGTGTCGCTCTACGGCGTGGCCAGCCCGTTCACCGCCTCCACCGTGAGCGACGACGGGCATTTCAGTTTCAAGAGACTGGCGGCCGGGGCGTATACCATCGCGGTGTTTCTGCCGGGACGCGGCGAGGCGCGGCAGACCATCGAGGTCGGGCCGTCCACGGCCGACGCGCGCCAACGCGTGGTGCTGGCGCTCGATTTCAAAGACTCCGACTTCGTGGTCCAGGACGCCTTGCGGCGCCAGCACTCGGTTCCGGCGAGCCAGTTGGCCGTCCCGGAAAAAGCGCAGCGGGAGTATCAGGAGGCACAGAAGGACCTGGCCAGGCGCGAGGTCGAGGCGGCCTTGAAACACCTGGAGCGCGCCGTGGAGATCGCGCCGCAGTTTTCGGCGGCGTGGAACAACCTGGGCACCATCGCTTACCAGACGCAGCGGTTCCAACGCGCCGAGGAGTGCTTCCGCCAGTCGCTGGCCGCGGACCCGGACTCGTACGAGCCGCTGGTCAACCTGGGAGGCGTGCTCATCGACCTGCACAAGCTGGATGAGGCGTGGACCTACAACGTGTACGCGGTGCTGGCCCGGCCCAACGACGCGCTGGCCAATGCGCAGCTCGGAATGACGTATTTCGGGCTGGGCAAGTTGGACCTCGCCGAAAAACGTCTCATAGAGGCGCGGCGCCTCGACCCGGCGCACTTCTCGCATCCGCAGCTTTTCCTGGCCGAGATCCACTTACGCCGCGGTGATCGGCGATCGGCCGCCGACGATATGGAAGATTTCCTGAAGCACCACCCCGACTGGCCTCGGGCCGAGCGAATGCGGCAAACCATTGCCGAGCTGCGCCAGTGACGGTCAGCCTGCCGATCGATCCCCTGGTCCCGGAGATCGCGGCCTGGTTGCGCTCCGCCAACAACCTGGTGCTGGAGGCGCCGCCGGGCGCGGGGAAGACCACGCGCGTGCCGCCTGCCTTGATGGACCTGGGCGAAGTGCTGGTGCTGGAGCCGCGGCGGTTGGCGGCGCGGCTGGCGGCGCGGTTCGTGGCGGCGGAGCGGGGCGAGGCGGTTGGCGAAAGCGTCGGGTACCAGGTGCGGTTCGAAGAGGTCGCGGGGCCGCGGACACGCCTGCGGTTCCTGACCGAGGGCGTGCTGACGCGGCGGCTGCTTTCCGATCCCATGCTCGAGCGTGTGGCCGCCGTGGTGCTCGATGAATTCCACGAGCGGCACCTCGAGGGTGACCTGGCGCTGGCGCTTCTGCGGCGGCTGCAACGCACCGGGCGGCCGGACTTGCGGCTGGTCGTTATGTCGGCCACGCTCGATCCCGGGCCGGTGGCGGCTTATCTGGGCGGGGCGCGCGTGGTGCGTTCCCAAGGCCGGCAGTATCCGCTGGAGGTGGAGTACACGCCGCATTCGGCGGCGCCCGTGGAGCAGCAGGTGGCGGGCGCGCTCGAACGGATGGCGGCGCGCTCGCTCGATGGTCACGTGCTGGTGTTCCTGCCGGGCGCCGCGGAGATTCGCCGCGCGCAAACGGCGTGCGCTGCGCTGGCGCGGCGGCACGGCTGGGCGCTGGTATCGCTGCATGGCGATCAATCCGCGGAGGAGCAAGACCAGGCGCTGGCTCCTTCCGAGCGGACTGAGGTGATTCTCTCGACCAACGTCGCGGAAAGTTCGGTGACCATCGCGGGGGTGCGCGCGGTGATCGATAGCGGCCTGGCGCGGGTGGCCAGCCATTCCCCGTGGTCCGGCCTGCCGACGCTTCAGGTGGCGCGCATCTCCCAGGCGTCGGCGAACCAGCGGGCGGGCCGCGCGGGGCGCACCGGTCCCGGCCGCGCGGTGCGGCTGTATCCGCTGGAAGATTTCGTGCGGCGGCCGCCACAGGAACTGCCCGAAGTGGCACGCGCGGACCTGGCGCCCGCGGCTTTGCTGCTGCGCGCCCTGGGGGTCGAAGGCCTGGATTCGCTGGAGTGGCTGGATGCGCCGCCGCGGGCCGCCATCGAGCATGCCGAGGATCTGCTCCGCCAGCTTGGCGCAAGCGGCGCGCTGGGGAGGGAGATGGCTCGCTATCCGCTGCATCCGCGGCTGGCGCGCCTGGTCGTGGAGGCGCGGCGGCGCGGGGTGGCGGAGGACGGGTGCACGGTGGCGGCGCTGCTCGGCGCGGGCGGGCGGCTGCCCGCGCAGCCGGATCACGCGACGCGGTCGGACCTGCTGGCGCTGATGGAGTCGCCGTGGGAGCCGTGGACGGTGCAAATGGTGCGGCAGGTGCGGCGCGTGGTGAATCCGCCGCGCCAGAAAAGCCGGGATGAGGACGCGCTGCTGGTGTCCGTGCTGGCCGCGTTTCCGGACCGGGTGGCCCGGCGGCGGCGCGGCGGCGAAGTGCAGCTTGCGGCGGGAGGGTCGGCGCTGCTGGCGCCTTCTAGCACGGTCACCTCCGCCGAGTTTCTGGTGGCGGTGGAGGCCGAGGACCGGCCCGACCAGAAGATGCCGCTGGTGCGGCTGGCGAGCGCCATCGAGCCGGAGTGGCTGCTCGACCTGTTCCCCGATGCCGTGCGCGAGACGGCGCGGCTCGAATGGAACCGCGCGGCCGAGCGCGTCGAGAGCGTGAGCGGGCTGCGGTTCGGGGAGATTGCCATCCAGGAGAGCCGCGGGAACCCCGATCTTCGGGCGGCGGCCGCGATGCTGGCGGAAAAGGCCCTGGAAGCGGGCGTTTCACGCTTTGCGGATGGCCGGGAACTGGAGGCGTTCGCGGCGCGGGTGAGCTTCGCCGCGGCACACTCGGCCGTTCCGGCGCTGGGCGCCGATGCGCTGGCGGGAGCGCTGCGCTCGCTGGCCGCGGGCCTGAGGAGTTTCGGCGAGCTGGAGAGCGCGGCCCGCGATGGCGGGCTGCTCGGCGCGTTGAAACAGCAGATGGCGCCTGCCGCGAGACGCCTCGTGGACGAAGTTGCACCCGAACGGATCCGCCTTCCCGGCGGCCGGCAGGTGCGCGTGCATTACGAGGCGGACCAGCCGCCGTGGATCGCATCGCGCCTGCAAGACTTTTTCGGGATGAGCGAAACGCCCTCGGTTGCGCGCGGCGCGGTCCCGGTGGTGGTGCGGCTGCTCGCCCCCAATCAGCGTCCCGTGCAGATGACCACCGACCTGGCGGGATTCTGGACGCGCCTGTATCCGCAGGTGAGACGCGAGCTGGCGCGGCGGTATCCCAAACATGCGTGGCCGGAGGATCCGGGCGGCGCGGGCCGGGCAGTCCGGTGAGGCGGTGTCCCGCGCACCGCTCGCTTACGCGCGCGGCTTGGAAGCGCTGATTCGCGGGCGGCGCGGGTCGTCCGGCGCCGGGCGGCATTGCCCCAATCGACGTCGAGATTTTATATAGTGTTCTTTGTCCCTTTGAACGAACATGCCCCACTCTTGCGGACACACGCACGCCCATCGGATCCGGCGCGATTTAGAACTCATGAACGGAAGCGAGGAACCCCAGCCGGCGCCGGACAGGCAGCCGGCGCCGGCTCACCGCGAGATCGCGGAGCTGGCTTACTCGTATTGGGAGGCCCGCGGGGGCCTCGGCGGGTCCGCGTTGGAGGATTGGTTTCGGGCAGAGCGGGAACTAACCGGGAAACACTAGCTTCAGGCCGGCAGGTCCCCGCGGATCCCTCTCTGGATGCGGCGCGAGAGGCCGTGCCTGCGTTCCGCCCACAGCCGAAGCGAAACCAAAGAGAGAAAGAGGCAAATAGAATAGAGCGTGTGCGAAGCCGGTGTCATATCCATCACCCGATAAGTACCATTTGACGCCATTCCGCATCAGCGTTTCGAGTCCCGGAAGTACCACAAACGTACTGAGCTGGAGTAACCGCGGGATAGGACCGTACAGGTATCAGGAGAAATCCAGGTCAATGATAACCCTGGGGCGGTCTGGCCTGGACTCGTGATAAAGTGAAACCGCAGCGGCCACTTCCCCATGCTCGAGTTCCCCGGCGTCCATGTCTCGCTCGTCACACCCCGCGGCAAGCAGGGGGACGTGGACTTCTCGGCGGCGTTCGAAATGGTGGACCATTGCTGTAAGGCTGGCATCCGCGGCGTCCTGCTGTTCGGCGAGGAAGGGGAGTACCCGGCGTTCACGGTGGTGGAACGCTCCCGGCTGGTCTACCTGGCGGTGAAGCGGAGCCCCGTGCCGGTGCTGGTGGGAGTGGGCAGCCCCACGCTGGATCTTTCGGTCGAGCTGGCGCAGGAGGCGTTGGGCGCGGGTGCGGCCGCGGTGCTTCTGCCGCCGCCGTGCTTCTACCACTACCAGCCGGACGAGATCGCGGAATTCTGCACGCAGTTTGCGCGCCACATGGAGCGCGACGCGGCCATCTTCCTCTACAACACGCCGTGCACGGCCAGCGAGACGCCGGTGGAGACCGCGGTTCGCCTGCTCGAAACCGGTCTGTTCGCGGGGATCGACGACGCCGGCGGCGATCCACAGTCTTTCGCCTGCCTGAGAGCCGCTGCCGGCCGCGGCTCCTTTCAACTGCTGGTGGGGCACGACAGGCTGTTCCCCGCGGCGCGGGCGGCTGGTTGCGGCGCCGTATCGGCCGCCGCGTGCGCGGTACCCGAGCTGTTGGTCGCGCTCGACCGCGTGACGGGCGCGGGGAACCGCGCCGAAGTGGATCGGCTGAGCGGACTGCTGGGCGAGTTCCTGGACTGGACCGCCCGCTTTCCGCAGCCCGTGATGGTGAAAACCGCGGCCGCATTGCGAGGATTGAAGACCGGGCCCTTGCCGGTGCCCCTGTCGCCAGGGAAACAGCGGCTCCTGGAGGAGTTTCGCGAGTGGTTCCGGGACTGGCTGCCCGCCATGAAGAAACTGGCGGCCAATGTTTGAGGGGCGCCTGTCTCCGCGAAGTCTCCGCGTTTCCCGCGCGTGCGCGGCGACCCTGGCCGCTTGCGCGCTGATGTTGCCGGCGCAGTCGCCGCCGGGCGGAGTGCGGACCGGGCCGCAGCTTGCGGCGTATCCCTCGGACGTGGACGATTCCGAGCAGCCTTATGCGCTGTACGTGCCGCGGTCCTTCGCGCCGGGCAGGAAATACCCGCTGGTGATCAGCCTCCACGAGGAAGAGTCCAACCACCGGCTCAGCCTGCGGCGGATCTTCGGCGTCGTCAGCCGCATGGGGGAACCCGACACCGAAGACATGCGCTACTTCCCGCCCGTGGCCGACGTGGATTTCCTGGTGGCCGCGCCGTTCGCCCGCGGCTCCATGGGGTACCAGGGAATCGCCGAAAAAGACGTGTACGATGTGCTGGCCGACGTGGAGCGGCGGTTTCCCGTCGATGCGGACCGCGTCTACCTGACGGGCATCTCCATGGGCGGAGCCGGCGCGCTGCGGCTGGCGCTGACCAGGCCGGATGTGTGGGCCGCCGTGGCCGCGGTGTGCCCCACGCCCCCGCCGCCCGGCGCCGGGGAGCTGGCGCCCAATGCGCTGGGCCTGCCGATCCGGATCTTTCACGGCGAGCTGGACCCCATCGTCCCGGTGGAATCCTCGCGCGCCTGGCAGCGGAGATTCCTGGATCTCGGAATTCCCGTCGATTACATCGAATACCCCGGCATCCGGCACAACGCCTGGGAGCCGGCTTACCGCAATGGCGCCATCTTCGAATGGTTCGCCAAATTCCGCCGCAACTCCTCGCCGGAACGAGTGCGCTTCGTGACGCGATCCTATCTCTATGACACGGCCTACTGGGTGCGCATCGACGGGCTCACGCCGGGAGTCGACGGATCCATCGATGCTTCCTGGACGTCGAAGACCGTGCTGAAGGTCGAGACCAAGGGCCTCGACGGATTTTCCGTGGTGGGGCAGGGAACCGGCGGTCCTGTCAATGTGACCATCGACGGGGCTTCCATGCGAACCAAGCCAGGTGCGCTTTTGTCCTTTACGAAAGCCTCCGGGCAGTGGCAGCCGGGCCGGTTCGCGCCGGTGGGCAAACAGGCCGGCGCCGAGGGGCCCATCGTGGCCGCGGTCTCGGGCCGCCAGATCTACGTGTACGGCACCCTCGCCGCCAGCAGCGAGGAAGTCGACGCGCGGCGCAAGGAAGCGGAGGCCGCGGCGCGCTGGTCCACACCGCGCTCCCGGCTGTCGGTGAATTTGCCGGTGAAAGCCGACAGCGCGGTGACGGCGGACGATCTCGACACCGCCGACCTGATTCTCTTCGGCGCCTCCGAAACGAATTCCCTGATCGCGCGCCTGCGGGCGCGGCTGCCGCTGTCGCTGGGCGCCGGGGCCGCCGACTACGGCCTCCTGTTCGTCGCTCCGGTGGGCCGCCATTACGTGCTGGTGAATTCCGGGCTGCCCTGGTGGACCGGCGCGGAGGAGGCCGATCGCGGGGGCGATGCGTTCGCCCCGCCGCAGTACCGCCTGCTTTCCACTTTCGGCGACTACGTCCTTTTCAAAGGCTCGCTGGCCAACGTGGTGGCGGAGGGGCGCTTCGATCGAAACTGGAAAGTTCCCGCCGATGCGGCCGCCCGGATGACGGCCACCGGCACGGTGACGGTTCGCTAAACATGACACCTGAAGAGTTTCGACAGCATGGCTACCGGGCGATAGACTGGATTGCCGATTACCTGGCGGATCCTGGACGGTATCCGGTGCTCCCCTCGGTGAAGCCGGGGGAGTTGATCGACGCCCTGCCCGCCGCCGGGCCGGAGCGCGGCGAGCCGATGGAAGCGATCTTCGCCGATTTTGAGCGCCTCATCGTTCCCGCCATGACCCACTGGAACCATCCCGCTTTCCTAGCGTACTTCGCCAATTCGGCGACGGCGGAAGGCATCCTCGGCGAGCTTCTGTGCGCCGCGCTCAACGGCAACGGCATGCTGTGGAAGACCGCGCCCGCCGTCACCGAGCTGGAGCAGGTGGCCCTTCGATGGCTGCGGCAATGGAGCGGCCTGCCGGAAGACTGGTTCGGCATCATCTACGACACCGCCTCGGTGGGCAGCATGCACGCCATGGCCGCGGCGCGGCAGGCGGCCGATCCGGAGTCGCGCACTCGCGGCGCGACGCCCGGCCTGGTGGTTTACACTTCCGAGCAGGCGCACTCTTCCATCGAGAAGGGCGCAATTGCGGTGGGGATCGGGCAGAACCATGTGCGCAAAGTGCCGGTGGACGCCGAATTCCGCATGCGGCCGGATGCCCTGGAGGACCTGATCGCGCGCGACCTGGCCGCGGGACTGCGCCCGTGCTGTGTCAGCGCCACGGTCGGCACCACGTCCACCACCAGCGTCGATCCGGTCCCCGCGCTCGCCGATATCGCCGAGCGCCACAAGCTCTGGCTGCACGTGGACGCGGCCTACGCCGGGTCGGCCGCGCTGGCGCCCGAATTCCGCTGGGCGTTCGCGGGCTGCGGCCGCGCCGATTCCTTCGTCACCAATCCGCACAAGTGGTTGATGACGCCCATGGATTGCAGCGTATTCTATACGCGGCGGCCCGAAATTCTGCGCCAGGCATTCTCCCTGATCCCCGAATACCTGCGCACGGCGGACGATCCGCGGGCGGTCAACATGATGGATTACGGGGTGGCGCTGGGCCGGCGGTTCCGCGCGCTGAAGCTCTGGTTCGTGATGCGGTCGTTCGGGCGGGAGGGGTTGGCGGACATGGTGCGGAGCCACGTGCGCATGGCGCAGGAGCTGGCACGGAAAATCGATGGCGATCCGCGATTCGAGCGCGTGGCGCCGGTGCCGTTTTCGGTGGTGAATTTCCGGTACAAGGGCAGCGACGAGGACAACCACGCCATTCTCGACCGCGTGAATCGGACGGGCGAGGCTTTCCTGTCCGGGACGGTCTTGAACGGGCGGTTCGTTCTGCATCTGGCGATCGGCAACCGCGCCACCACGGAGCGGCATGTCAGGCGCGTGTGGGACCTGGTGCGCGAGGCGGCGGGCTGGATACCGGGCCGCGACTGAAAGGAGCGGTCCGTCCGGTCGTGGCCACAAAAATACCCCTCAACTTTGCGGATCGGTTGCCGATAAGAACATTGCGAGGGCAGCCGATACGTATCGAATCAAGCTCACAGTCGGAAGCAAGCTGACGCTGGGTGTCGCGGGCCTGGTGGTGTCTCTGGCCGTGCTCAGCGTCACATCCTTCCAGGCGATCTCCACCTTGGGCGCTTCGCTGGACGCGGCGGTAAACAACACGGCGGCGAAGCTGGAACTTGTGGGCGCGACCGAGGACGCATTCCAGAAACTGAAAAGCGATTCCGTGCGCGAGCAAATCGCCTACGCCATTCTGGAATTGGAGCGCCGGTCGGCCACTCAACATCAGGCGCGGGCCGGCGATGGCACGAGCTGTGCGTCCTGTCATACGCCCGCGGCGGTGGACGACAGCGTCCGCGGGCTCGAGGCGGCCGGAGCGGTTGTCCAACAGCGCGTCGAGAAGTTGCGGGGCCTGGTTTCGGATGAAGCCGCCAGAAAGGCGCTCGACGTTTTCGACAAGGGGGCGTCGGGTTGGCTGGCCTCCAACAAGGAATACCTGGGGTTGGCAGGCAGCCGGCGGTTCGAGGACGCCCACACCGTCCTGACGGACAAGATGTTTCCCATCCTCGAAGAGGTGGAGAAGGCGTCCCAGCTTCTTTCCGGGCGCGAGCGGGAGGCTCTGGCGCTTTCCAACCGGCAGGCTCAGCGCAATATCTCGGCCAGCCGCTGGACCGCGATCCTTCTCATCGGCTTGAACCTGCTCGTGGCAGCCGCGGTGCTGTGGGTTGTCCGCGGAATCAAGAGCACGCTCCGCCGCGCCGTCGCGGACATGAGTGACGCGGCGGGACAGGTTGCGGCCTCGGTCGGGCAGGTGACCGCGGCCAGCGAGTCACTGGCGCAAGGCGCGAGCGAGCAGGCCGCATCGATTGAAGAAACGTCCGCGTCGGGCGAAGAGATCGGCTCCATGGCGCGCAAGAACAGCGAGAACGCCCGCGCCGCCGCCGAGCTGGCGACACAGTCGCAGCGGAGATTCGCCGAAACCAACCGATCGCTGGATCAGATGGTGCTCGCCATGGGCGAGATCGACAGTCAAAGCGGCAAGATCGCCAAAATCATCAAGACAATCTTTGGAATTTGGCGTTCCATTCTTCGGAGAACGATTCCGTTCCGTATTCGTGCCCGTTCAATTGTGTGGGGATTGGCTTACCCAAATTGTAAACAGGCAAGCCACCACGAATCACAAACCGGGCGATTGCTCTATCATTCACTTCGATGCGTTCCACCACTTCAGACAGTGCGGAAATTTTCTCTTCAGCCGTCCACTTGTGAGGCAAGCAGAACCGTCTCAGGATGGCATCAACGATCACGGCCACGTCGTTAGTGCCGAAGGGTTCGCCCTGTGCTCTGGCCGTGGCTAGACGTATCCGTGTTTCGGATAATTCCAGGTTCAGTCTTTTGCATTCTCTATCGGCAACTTCGTAGCGGATTGGATCGCTCTCAGCGTCAATCTTCAACATGTTCCGGCTGATGATGCGGTACTCGTTTTCCAGTTCGGTTAATCGAGTTTGAGCCTGTGTAATGGCATTCTGGCGTGCTTGGGCTTCGTCCGAATTCTGCGCTTGTGTAATGATCCGGGTGAGGTTCTGTTGGTCGGTGAAATAAATTAAGGCGGCTGTCCAGATTGCTTTGTCAGTTGGTTCAGCACGCAGACGTTTGAAGCCGCATTTCTTGGAGCAATAGAATGTGGCTTTCTGGCGTCCGTCATTTTTCACGTACAACTTTGCACCGCATTGACAATACAGGAATTTCGTTCCTAAGAACTTGTTGGTGTTGGAACGGTTCTGCGTCCATGAGTTACGGTACACGCTGATTAGATCCTGAACTTTTTGAAACAGTTCAGGCGATACAAGCGGTTGGTTGTGTTGCACGTTGGGCTGGGCCAAATATGGTTCAAACGCAACATCAGGCGTAACAGATAAGTTGGTGTGATGGCAGATGGGAGCATCATGTTCCATGCGTCTGGAAAATTTTGGAGTGCCCTTCTTCGTCCGTTTCCTGTCACCCATTGTCAAGCCATTTACCGCTTCCGACTCACTGACGTATTCAGCTATGCGTTTGTGCGTCCGTTCCTTGATACCGATCCACCATTTATTATCAAGCACGACACGCAGCGCTGTCTCGCTAGAGAATCCTAAAACAGTAGCAGCGTGGCGGATACTGGAACCGTTTGCAACCATCTCGAAGGCGAGTTTCACTTTGTTGTGGGCAAAACCGTCAAACTCGAAATGTCCTTTTTTTGTTCCCCTGCCATAGAGATGTTCGTCCTTGATGTGGATAACACCTTTCGGCAGCTTGAACACATTGCAGAGGGGATCTTTGGCAAGACGTTCTTTTACCGGGTACGTGCGGCGGCGAATGCTCACCCTTTCATCGGCGGCTTTTTCCAACGTATCCACGATCCAATCCCGATCTTCTTTCTTCCAAATCTCAACCGGCCTTTCACGAAACGTAAAGATCACTTTCTTGTGGATGCGAAACGGTGCCAGATTGCGGTAAGCGTCGGGATATTCTGGTCTGAACATACGATCAGGATGCATCACAACCAATCCCGCTATGTCCGGTTGTTCCAGGGCCTTCATCATGTCCTTGAATTCTGGCGTTTCCTGAACAATCATGCCGGATTCACCAGGAAACGAATAGACCTTTGCGGGTTCCAGGCTGAACTGTTCGCAAATTTCCTGAGTGGCGAATTCCTGTTGTTCAATTTTCTGTTGCGTTGTCGAAACACGCTGGAGGATCAGAACTTTCTTTCGTGGTTGTTGGGCCTGTTCCAATGTTCATCCTCCCACGGCGTTGATGGTACGCCACTGCAAAGATTAAGTCAAGCCATCCGCCAGATGGTTCAAGTGACGACTCCATTCTGGGAAGGAATCCTTTAGCGAAATATTTTTTCCGTTCCCCTCCTCGAAAACTCTGGGGCCGACTGTAATACACCTTCGACTGGAGTCACAGGCTAGAATATTACTGTGTTTTTCTGAATTTTTCCCGTCAGGGCTTCGCCGCACTCCCATGTCGTATGCACACGCTCGACGGCATACGTATAGCCAGTGCCCAAACCGGCCTGGACGTGGATACCGCACCGGGATACGGCTATCGGGGATATCCGATGGCGAAAACTTCGAGATTACCGTGCGGGTGCTGGTACTGCAAGTAAGCGGTTGCCTGTGAGATGCGCCATGCCAACGGCCATTAGGATGTCCATCGCCAGCGAATCAGCGTCGGACTCGAATGCAGGAAGCATCCCACCATGCTCAATCGTGAAGTCGGAAACGCTGATGACGGCTTCGTGCATTCTTGCCATCACCCGATCTTCGATTTCTTCCTTGTCGCTTCGGCTGGTGTGCCTCAGAATTTGAAGGTTTCTCCGCCAATGCTTCTTGATCTTCTCCAGCCATTTGGCGTTCCCTCGTTCTCTTCGTGTTGTTGTCATGGTTCAATTCCAAAGCCCGTCACAGAACTCAGTAACCGGCCACCCAATGTTTGAGTAAGCACATCATGCCTTCGGTGGCCGAAAGGATTTGCTCTCTACTATAACCTGTTTCAAGAGAGTTACATCGTCAGGCAGTCTACTAACATTGTCTTGCTCACCAATTTTCGCAAGGGTCTCTTCATCCGCTGGCTTGACGGACTCAAGTGCATAGATCAGCGCTTTACGTGCGAATATTGAGCGATTCATTCCTGCCAGCGCTGGAGTTGTCATCAGAGCATGGTCAATGCGCTCGTACAATTCGTGGTTCATACGAATAATCAATAGGCGATTCAATTTGTTTTTGATGTCGGGTGTGTTAGTAAAGCAGTTCGTTTTCAAGTTCGTCATAAATTGTTTCCATATAAGCTTTGGCCTTGTCTATTTGTACGTCCACAAAGCCCATCAACACTGAACTGCCGAAATTCGTGCCGTTCGTCATAAATCTGAGCGTCGTGATGGGCAAACGATCCAACTCTTTCCTTGATTCTGACAAGATTCGTCCTTTGGATTCGTCCGAGAAGGTGATGTGAACAGTGCGATCATCAGAGTAGTTGCCATAGTTGACTTGGTTCCATAATTTAGTTAATCCTTCCTCAACTTCTTCGATGATGTACTGTGTAAGGTACATTCTAGTATCGTGTTTATTCATAGAAATTATTTCTTGTTTATTCATAAAACCTTTGTCTTTCAGTTTCATTGATTGTAAGTTATACTATTATTCTAATTAAGATGACACTTCGAGACAAACGCTTCCGAGTGGCGCTAATCTTATGAAGTGTCAAATGTGATAAGTGTGGTGTAGTCGAGACTAACGGTGTGCCGAACAGCCGATGCACCACACCTTAAATTACGCTGCGGTTTTCCTGAACTCCTGCGAGAACAAGATCCGATCTGAATTTGGTGTGATGGTTTTGGTTACATAGTTTACTATTCCCTCCAAGTCATATATTCGCTTCAGGCATACATCCGGTGGAAAGTGTTGCCGAATATTTCCCGGAGAACGGTCAAGCTCCTTCGGTTGCCAAAGCAGTGCGGCGTTTCGTTCAAACTTTTCGTGCAGTGGCAATGGTACACTCGCAAGGATGTGTGTGTGCTCTTTTTGTTGGAGTGGGCCTATCTCAATGAACGCAGCGAACATGAAGGCGTCGCCAACATTCCGTTTGGGAAATTGTTTGCCGTACAGAGTTTCAAGCATCGCCCTGTTCCATTCCCGGAGGTTCTTGCGAACTGTGAGAAGGCGAGTGTCCATGCCTCCGGGTAGACGGCGTTTATAGTTGAACGTCAGAAAATGGGTAAAGGGCAGCGATGCTAGATGCTGCCGAATTTCGGTTTTCCAGGTGCGATTCCAATTCATCGTCGTATACCGGATTTATGTATACGCCGATCTGCAAGTGGCGCTATTTCAAGCGCTTGTGCCTGTGTTGAGTTTTACCAATCCGAAGCGAATGCCCGAAGTTGCTGAAACATTTCAGGCTGGTTCTGGTTTCCACAAATGATGAATTGTCATATAATGAAGCTGATGGCAAAACCACCGGGCAAAAGCAAACAGAAGGCTCCCGATGTCAACGATGAGAAGGTCACAACGGCGGTAAACATCGGGAAGGACACTTGGCAACTCCTACGTGAAGTGGCGTTTCGCAGAGCGCAGGTCAACGGCGGCAGAGCATCCGTTTCTGAGCTACTGAGAACGCTGGTGGAGTCGCATCGTGACGAACTGGAAAAGGAGTTGAAGAAGTAGACGGGATCGTGAGTAGCAATTGATGGGTCAGCAATTGACAAACCAGCTATCATTTGTTACAATTTTTAGGCATGAAAGCCGTTGGCTACGCTAGAATCTCGAAGCAAAATGAACGGGGAGTTTCCCTGGAATCGCAAATTGCTAAAATTCGTGCGATGGCCGAAGTTCAAGGTGCTGAACTGGTGGATGTGATTGTGGACGATGGCGAGTCTGCGAGATCTTTGGAGAGGCCCGGTATGCTGCGTTTGCTTGCACTGGCCGATAGTTCTCTTGTGAGCGCCGTCATCATCGCCAAATTGGATCGCTTAACACGATCAGTGAAGGATCTTGCGGAACTTCTGGAACGTTTTTCCCGCCGTGATGTCGCTCTGGTCAGCGTTGCGGAATCTTTGGATACTGCTACGGCCAGCGGCAGATTGGTAATGAATTTGTTGATCTCTGTATCGCAGTGGGAGCGGGAAGTTATCGGAGAGAGGACTCGACAGGCACTTCAATTTAAGAAATCGCTAGGCCAACGGATTGGCGGTATCCCATACGGTTTTCAGTTGGCCCCTGACGGCAAGCACCTTGAACCAACTGCCGCTGAACAATTTGTTCTTACCCGCATCCGTCTGTTGAGATCGCAAGGTTACAGTCTTCGTGCCATAGCTCATAATCTGAACGGCGACGGCTACACCACACGAAAAGGTACTGCTTGGCATCACGTGTACGTAGACGAGATGTTGAAGGCGGCGTGAATATTAGCTATTGACTAAGCAGCCCGTAATGATTACACTTTAAAGGATGACGAAGACTGTTGACAGCTACGAACTTGAGATAAAGGACGGTGATCCTCCAGATCAGGGCAAAACTTCCTATGACACGAAGATGCCTTCGGGAGCGCTGTTCGAGATAGCGAGACGCATAAAACCCGGCCAATACGTAGAGAATCTTTCGGCTGGTTCTCTTGGAAAGCTACGAAGGCAGATAGAAGAACGTGGATTAAATGTTATCGCTAGGCGTAGGCAAGGTGACTCACGGGGAACTCTTTATGTTGTCACTGACAGATGGCTGGCGGGTGATCCTGACCGGAGTTAACGTTTTGGAGTTCCAGGAGACCATAATGAAGCCGCTTCTAATCCCGCTCATCGTAGTGGTTATTGCCTTGACCGGCCCCGCTTTTGGCGGCAAGAAGAATCGAGACTGGCAGACAGGCAAACTTGTGGACTCGCAGCGTTCTCAGAATGTCGTCGGAGCCGTTGAGCGTCCACCAGTCGGCTTCGATAGCCGCCGCCGAACCAATAATGTTTACGAGACCCGTGACACCTTCATCATCGAAACCGATTCATACACCTATACGGCCTCAGAGATCGTTCGTGGAACCAAGCCAGCCAACGTGACCGTCAACGGTCCAGTGAAATTCGCCATTGATGGCACGACCATGTACTTGCTGGACGACGGCGGTAAGGAACATAAGGCTGATGTCACCAAGAAGGTATTGCGGGAGGCATCCGAGCCTCCAAAGTAGACCCAGAATCGGTCGGGCGGCTATACCCAACACCATGTACGAAGACGACGGTTTGGACATCTACGGATTGGAGCCTGACGTAGAGAGCGGCGTGAAACTTGCCATTTTCACATTCCGAGCTTTTCATGGAATCAGTGATGGCGAGTGGAAAATCAAGGCGTATGGGCCGTCCATCAGCCACAAATTCCGAGCGTGGGTGACGCCAAAAGGTGAAACGAAGCCTCACGAACGGCTCATCACCGATTCGCCAGAAAACGCCAAGGTAGAAATTACGGCGTGGTTGAACGAACTGCGTCCGCAGAATGACGTGTAACGCAGACCCCTGTTCGGCTTCATCTGTAATGTAAGGGAACGGTGGCATTACACGAATCCGGGATTCCGCCAATTTTCTGCGAAAATTGCGTGCTGCATTATGCGCTGGCGGGTCGTGAAGCCTTGGCTGGTTCCGGCGGTGGATTCTAGGCTTGTTTGCGTGCGAAGAAATGGCAATCTGGATGCGGGAATCGAACTCCAATCACCTTTAACTACAGATCGAAATTTTCGTTTAGTGTGCGCCCGTGAAAGAACTTTTCAAGAATTTTCACTACGAGCCTTCCAGGTGGATCTGGCGAAGGCTCCTATGCCCGTTTCCGCCCCAAATTGGCAGATTCTACGGGTGTTCTTGGCCGTTGCCGTACTCCTTCCAGTTGTACGCTAAATTCAAAAGATTTCCAAGGTCATCGACGAGATCGCGTTCCAGACCAATATCCTGTCGCTGAACGCGGCGGTGGAGGCGGCGCGGGCCGGGGAAGCGGGCGCGGGCTTCGCGGTGGTGGCGGGCGAAGTGCGCAACCTGGCGCAGCGCTCGGCCGAAGCGGCCAAGGATACGTCCCGGCTGATCGAAGAATCGATTGCCAAGTCGCATGATGGCAAGGCGAAGATGGATCAGGTGGCGGCGGCGATCCGCGCCCTTACCGAGGATTCGGTCAAGGTGAAGACCCTGGTGGACGAAGTGGACCTTGGCAGCCAGGAGCAAAGCCGCGGCACCGAGCAGATTGCCAAAGCCATGACGCAGATCGAGCAGGTCACGCAAGCCACGGCGGCACAGGCCGAGGAGAGCGCCGCCGCGAGCAGTGACCTGTCGACTCAAGCCCGCGCCATTAACCTGGTCGTGCTCCGGCTTCGCTCTCTGATCTCGGGCGATGACCGTACCGGCGCACGGAACAGATCCAGCTTGCGTTAGCGGCACATGCGGCCTGGAAGAAACGCTTGCGCGACGCCATCCAGACACGATCGAGCGCGATAGCGGTCGGCACGGCGCGGGTGGACGACCAGTGCGCTTTCGGCAAGTGGCTCTACGGCGAGACGCTCCATCGGGAATTGAAGCAATCGGCGCACTACCAGAAGTGTGTGGAACTCCATCGCCGGTTCCATCTCGCCGCCGGAGACGTCCTGTCGCTGGCGCTGGCCGGCAGGAAAGAGGAAGCAGCCCGGGCCATGGAGCCCGGCAGCGAGTTCGCCCAGATTTCGGGCGCGCTCGCGTCGGCCTTGACGGCGTGGGATACGCGGGCGGCCAGTTAGGGCCGCACGGGCCCGCCGCCGCATCTTCAAGTCTCGTCTAGCCATCATGAAATCTTTATGCTTTCACTATGACTTCTTTACGGCTTGTTGCGTAGCCTGAAACTGGCTGCCGCCATGCTTGCGGAACGAAAGCCCGGTCACGATGTGGCCGGGCTCCTACCATCCGATCGGTCCCACCGCGGGAAGCACGTTCCGCGCGCCCACACCCAATTGAATCCGAACCGTTTATGCGCGAAAAAGAACTGTCGTTCGTTATTCCCACGCATCGATTGCGTGACGTCGGCGAGACCATCGAGCAGTACGACGAGCACTTCTGGAGGAATGGCCACTCCGTGCGGATGGTCGTGTTTGACGATTCCTCGCCGGCCAACCAGCAAAAATACTACCCGCTCCTCGAACAGACACGCACGCACCAGGAGTTGCACTACGTCGGTCCCCGGGAGAAGGAGCAGTTTCTCGCCTATCTGAACTCGAGGCTCAGGGACAGGCGCCTCGAAGGGCTGGTCAAAAACCTGTTTCGCCCCAGCTACGGCGGCAACCGGAATTTCACCCTGATGTACACGTTGGGCGAGCTGATGGTGAGTTCCGATGACGATGTGCGGCCTTACTCGCTGATCGAGGACAGTCCCGAGTCGCTGGGGGCAAGAGAGGTCAGCCGCGGGAGGCTGCACAGGTCGGGCCAGAACGGCTATGTCCGGAAATCATTCGACATCGTCGCGGCTTTCCTGGATGTGCTGGGAAAGCCGGTGGACGATGTTCCGGAGAACTACGACCGCGGCGAATTGCTGATCGACAGCTCCATGGACCTGGAAACCAACGCCACCAAAGGACTGGCTCGCGAGAATTCTCTCACCCTCGAACCAGGCGCCGTAGCCGACCGTGCGGTGGTCAAAATCGCGCAGACTTTTCGCTCGGGCACCAACGACATCGACGCCATCGACTTCGTGGACATGTTCCTCGAGGACGAGGATCAAACGAGCCTGGACAGCCTGAACGAAATGTACGTGCTGGTCAATTTCCGTCCCGCCGTGACCAACCGGAACTGGCGGATGGATTGCGGCGTGGCGGGCTACGACAACACCTTCGGGCTGCCGCCGTTCTTCCCTACCCGCCTGCGCTTCGAGGATTACATTTACCGGCTCTGGATCCAGCAGGAGGGCATCGTGGCCGCCCACGTGGATGCCGCACAGAATCACACCAAGAGCAACTACATGCGCAACCCGCCGGCGGCGGAGATCTTCAACGAGGAGGTCTGCAATCTGCTGAAGCGCAAAATCAAGGCCACCGTCAGCCACATGGACGCGCTGAGCGTCGAGTTCGATTATGACGGGGAGGTCACGGGAGCCGACGCCTGCGAGATCCTGGAAAAAATAACGGCGCTGCACGGCCGCGCGCTGCGAGCGGCGGAGCACACAACGAATCCGGAACGCGCGCAGGCGCTGCGGCTCTTCGCCGCCAACCTGGAGAAAGCGTTCTACAGCTTCGAGCCCGATTTCTTTCAACAGAACCTGCTGCGCATTGCGGATGACGTGGTGTCGGTCATCAAGGCTTCCATACAGCTTTGGCCGACCCTCGTGGAAATTGCGTATCTTCAGAAGCGGCGGAGCGGGCTGACCGAAACGATCGTCGCCAATCAAAGGAGGTAGCCGGCATGCGGATTGCACAGGTCGCCCCTCTATTCGAAAGCGTACCGCCGCGGTTGTACGGCGGCACGGAGCGGGTCGTGAGCTACCTGACGGAAGAGCTGGTACGGCAAGGCCACGACGTTACGCTGTTTGCCAGCGGCGATTCGGTAACCAGCGCGAGGCTGGCGCCGGCCTCGGAACGCGCCCTGTGGCGCGACCCGGAATGCCGCGAAACGCTGCCTCACCAAGTCCGGTTGATGGAACTGGTCTTCCGGGAGGCGCGCCATTTCGATCATCCATTTTCACTGCGACTACATCCACTTTCCGCTGCTGCGCTACCATCGGACGCCGTCCGTGACGACGTTGCACGGTATGATTCGGCGGCACGATCTCATGCCGCTCTTTCAGGCGTACCCAGAGGTTCCGCTGGTCTCCATTTGCGACGACCAGCGCGGTCCGATTCCCTGGGCGAACTGGCAAGCCACGGTTTACCACGGCTTGCCCACCGCGCTGCACACATTTCGCGACGATCCCGAAGACTATCTGTTGTTCATCGGGCGCATCTCTCCCGAGAAGCGGCTGGACCGCGCGATCGAAATCGCCCGCCGTTCGGGGCGGAAATTGAAGGTCGCCGCCAAAATCTACGACGAGGATCGCGGTTACTATCGGAGCGCCATCGAGCCGCTGCTCGGCGCATCGCGATCATTCGTGGAATTCGTGGGCGAGGTTGGTGGCCAGGACAAAGACGAGCTGATCGGCAACGCCTACGCCCTGTTATTTCCGATCGACTGGCCGGAGCCGTTCGGGCTGGTGATGATCGAGGCGCTGGCGTGCGGCACGCCGGTGATCGCCTGGCGCAACGGCTCGGTGCCGGAAATCATCGAGGAGGGCAGGACCGGTTTCATCGTGGACAACATCGACGACGCCGTGCGCGCGGTCGGGAACGCCGGACATCTGAGCCGCGCGCGGTGCCACGCGGCGTTCGCGGACCGCTTTGACGCCGCCCGCATGGCGGCCAACTACGAAAAGGTGTACCAACGGCTTCTGTGCCATCCCCACGCCCGGCTGGAGATGGCGGAAGCCGCGGCCCTCGACAGCGTGATGCCGGCGGTCTAGAGGCCCGGAATGGAGAACCCAACCCTTACGCCCGCCCGCTCCGGCGATGTGCATCATGTCCTGGCCGATTCCAGCCTCACCGATGAACGCATACGGGTGTTGAAACACGGCGACACGTTTGCGCTCTTCGATCAGTATGGCGATATCCGGCCCAGTCAAAAGGGAGAAGCCGGGCTGTACCACGACGGCACGCGCTTTCTCTCGCGTTTTCTCCTGAAATTGGAGGGCGCCCGTCCGTTCCTGCTCAGCTCTACGGTCCGCGACGATAACGACCAGCTCTCGGTGGCTCTCACCAATCCCGATTTGTGCCGCGAAGGCCGCGTGTATCTGCCGATGGGCGCGCTGCACCTGACATGGCGGAAGTTGCTGTGGATGGGCACGCTGTACCAGGAACTGCGCATCGAGAACCATGGAATGCAGCCGGTGGATGCCGCCATCGGCCTGGAGTTCGCGGCCGACTTCGCCGACATCTACGAGGTGCGGGGCCTCGAGAGGAAGGGGCGCGGCCGGGATCTGGAGCCCGAATTGACCGATCGGGAGGTAACTCTGGGCTATCGCGGCCTGGATGGGATTGTCCGGCGCACGCAGCTCGAATTCGCCCCCCGGCCGCAAAGCCTGGCCGCCGGCCGCGCCGGCTTCTTGGTCACCCTGGCGCCAAGACAGGAGGTCTTGCTCTACGTCACCGTTGGATGCGAGCGGGAAGCGGCCCGGCCGCGGCGCCCGGTTTTCGAACGCGCGCGAGCGGAAGCCCGCGCGCAATTGGATTGTCAGGTAGCGCAATTCTGCGCGATCGAGACGGGGAATGGGCAGTTCGACGCGCTGGTCAAGCGCGCGACCTCCGACCTGCACATGATGACCACCGTGCTGCCCACCGGGCTGTACCCATATGCCGGCGTGCCATGGTTCAACACTCCCTTCGGCCGCGACGGCATCATTACGGCGCTGGAGTGCCTCTGGCTGAATCCGAGCCTGGCCCAGGGCGTCTTGAAATACCTGGCATCGACACAGGCGGTTGACGTGGTTCCCGAGCAGGACGCAGAGCCGGGTAAGATCCTGCACGAGACCCGCAAGGGCGAGATGGCGGCCCTGAAGGAGATGCCTTTTGCGCGCTACTACGGGAGCGTGGACTCCACCCCGCTGTTCGTAGTGCTGGCGGGCTCCTACTACGAGCGGACCGGCGACCGGCAGTCGATCGAGGACATCTGGCCCAACATCGAGGCCGCCCTGCTGTGGATCGAGCGCTACGGCGACCGCGATGGAGACGGGTTCCTCGAATACCATCGCCGCTCCAACAGCGGCTTATTGCACCAGGGCTGGAAGGATTCCGACGATGCCGTCTTTCACGCGGATGGCACGCTGGCGCGCGGGCCGATCGCGCTGTGCGAGGTACAGGCCTACACTTACGCGGCCTGGAGGGCCGGCGCGGTGCTGGCAACGGCGCTCTCGCGGCCGGAGCTTCGGGCGCGGTTCGACTCGCGCGCCGAGGCGCTGAGAGAACGCTTCGAAGATGCGTTCTGGTGCGATGACTTGTCAACGTATGCCTTGGCGCTGGACGGCGACAAACAACCATGCCGGGTGCGCGCCTCGAACGCGGGCCAGTGTCTCTTCTCCGGAATCGCCGCCGCGGATCGCGCCGTGAAAGTGGGGCGGACGCTTCTCGGAGCCGATCTCTTTTCCGGATGGGGAATCCGTACTGCCGGCGCCGGGGAGCCGCGCTACAACCCGATGGGATACCACGTCGGCAGCGTGTGGCCGCACGACAACGCCCTGATCGCGTACGGTATGGCGCGCTATGGCATGGCGAGCGAAGTCTCACGGGTATTCACCGGCTTGTTCGATGCCGCCATGTACTTCGATCTGCATCGCATCCCCGAACTGTTCTGCGGATTCCCGCGCGATGAAGGCCAGGGACCCATCCTGTACCCTGTCGCCTGCGCTCCCCAGGCGTGGTCGGCAGCCGCGGTGTTCCTGATGTTCCAGGCGTGCCTGGGGCTGAGAATCAGCGTGCTGGAGTCCAGAGTCTCGTTGGTCCGTCCTTTTCTGCCCCCGTTCCTGGGCCGGGCGAGAATCAGGAATCTGGCAGTCGGCGGCGCGAGCGCGGATCTTCTGGTGGTGCGGCACGAACGCGACGTCACGGTCAGTGCCCTGCGGCGGGACGGAGACATCGATGTAGTAGTGGTGATGTGAATCGTAAGGCCACGCAGCACTTTGAGCGTGACGCCAGGGAGGCCAGGCCCGCCGCTCAAACCGCGCGCCGCCTGGTCCCGCCGAGCAACTCCTCGGCCCTCTTCAGGACTTTGTCCTCGGCCTCTTCGCGAGTGGTTCCCGTGCCGCGCGCGAGCGCGGCGCCCGGAGAGACGTTGTCGGCCTTGGCGTGCCACTCGTTGCCGAGACGGTAGCTGGACACGTTCACCGGCCAGCCCGCCAATTCCAGCTTGCGTTCCTGGAACTCTTCCGCGTTCATGTTCATCCCTTCGCGGCAGCCGCAGCGCCCTTTTCGACCGGAGCCCCCACCAGGTTGCCCCACTCGGTCCACGAGCCGTCGTAGTTGGTCACGTTGTCTAAGCCCAGCAGGTACTTGAGAACGAACCACGTGTGGCTGGAGCGTTCCCCGATCCGGCAGTAGGCGATCACCGGCTTCGAGCCGTCGACGCCTTCTCCGGCATACAGGGCGCGCAGGTCGTCGGCCGATTTGAACGTGCCGTCGTCGTTGCACGCTTTGCCCCACGGGATGCTGCGGGCGCCCGGAACGTGGCCGCCGCGCTGGCAGGTCTCCGGCAGTCCGGGAGGCGCCAGGATCTCGCCGGTGTATTCCATGGGGCTCCGCACGTCCACCAGCGCCGCCGCCCGCTGCGCGGACGCCTGCTGCACCTGCGGCAGGAACGCGCGCAATGAAATATCGGCGTCTTTGGCGCGATAGTTCGTAGGCTGCACCCGCGGAGCCTCGGTCGCCAGGGCGCGCGCTTCCGCCAGCCATTTCTTCCGCCCGCCGTTCATCAGCCGCACGTCGCGATGGCCGTAGATCTTCGCCTGCCACAGGGCCCACGCGGCAAACCAGTTGTTGTTGTCGCCGTAAATCACCAGCGTCGTTTCCGGCCCGACGCCCGAGGCGGACATCAATGCTTCGAACTGCTGCTTCGACAGTATGTCCCGCCGCACGGTGTCGCACAGTTGGGTGTTCCACGCCCACGCAATGGCGCGGGGCACATGCCCGTCGTCGTAGGCCTTTGTGTCCACGTCCACTTCCACGATCCGCACGTTGGGGTCGGTGGTGTGGTTGGCCACCCAGTCCGTGGTCACCAGCGCTTCGGGGTGAGCATATTCCGACATCGGTCCTTCTCCTCCTTGTGTAAGGTCCGAACCATTATATCGGCAAAGCTGTACGATGAAAGAGTGAAGCTCGTAACATTGTGCGCATTCTCCCTGGGGCTCGCCCTGGCCCAGCCCGCCGGGGATCCCGCGGCGATCGCCCGGAAGGCGGTGGACCTCCTGGTGGGCGAAAAATACTCCGACCTGTTCCAGATGTTTTCCGCGGACCTGCAGGACCCGCAGAAGGGCATTCCCGAGGCGCAGCTGGCCAAAATCGGCGCCGGCATCAAGGCCTGGGGCGCCCTGGAAAGCATCGGCGCGCCGGAGGTTCGCAAGGCCGGTGTCAACACCGTGGCGATCTTTCCGGCCAAGTTCGCCTCCCAGAACATGAAGTTTCAAATCGCCATCAACTCTTCCGGGAAGGTTGCCGGCCTGTACATGCTGCCCGGCGAAGTGCCGTGGCAGCGCCCTCCTTACAGCAAGCCCGGCTCTTTTCAGGAACGCGAAGCGACGGTGGGGGATGGCGAATGGAAGCTGCCCGGCACCCTCACCATCCCCAACGGCAACGGCCCGTTCCCCGCCATCGTGCTGGTGCACGGCTCGGGGCCCAATGACCGCGACGAAACCGTCGGCGCGGCGAAGGTTTTCAAGGATCTCGCCGAGGGCCTCGCCTCGCGCGGCATCGCCGTCCTGCGATACGAGAAGCGCACCAAGGTGTACCCCGCCAAGATGGCCGGCCTGTCCAACATGACCGTCAACGACGAGACCGTGGACGACGCCGTCAAGGGCGCGGCGCTCCTGCGCGCCCAAAAGGAAGTGGACCCCAAGCGCGTATTCCTTCTCGGCCACAGCCTCGGCGGATATCTCGCGCCCCGCATCGCCACCGCCGACCAGAAGCTCGCGGGCCTGGTGATCCTGGCCGGAAATGTGCGGCCGCTCGAGGACCTGATCGTCGAGCAATCCGTATATCTCGGCGCTCCCGCCAAGACGCTGGAGGGCTTCAAGGTACAGCAGGCGCGCATCAAGGTTCTCGAGCCGGCGGATCTCGACGCTCCGCCCATCCTGGGCATGCCGGTGTCGTACCTGCTGGACCTGAAGGGCTACGATCCCGCCGCCGAGGCCAAAAAACTCGCCATCCGCATGCTGATCCTGCAAGGCGAGCGCGACTATCAGGTCACCGTGAAGGAGTTCGAGCTATGGAAAACGGCGGTGGGCGCACGCAAGGACGTCACCTTCCGCAGCTATCCGGCCTTGAACCACCTGTTCGTGCCCGGGGAGGGGAAGAGCACGCCGGCCGAATACAACAAGCCCGGCCACGTCGCCCCCGAAGTGATCGACGACATCGCCAAATGGATCGGCTGATCTACCACGAAACCGGTTTGCCGGGCTCCAGCGCCCAGACTTCCGTCTCCAGGTCGGCGACCAGATCCTGAAGCTCTTCGGGACGTCCGGTGAGCGGCGGGAACGTGCCGAAGTGCATAGGCACCACTTTGCGGACGCGCAGCAGCTTCACCGCCAGGGCAGCTTCGGCGGGGCTCATGGTGAACAGGTCGCCGATGGGCAGAAACGCCAGCTCCGGATGGTAGAGCTGCTCGATCAGGTGCATGTCCGAAAACACGTTGGTGTCGCCCGCGAAATACAGCGCGCGCCCGTCGGCAAGCCGCAGCACGTAGCCCGCCGCCTCGCCGCCGTAGATGATTTTGCCGTCGTCCAGGATGCCGCAGCTGTGCACCGCGTGGGTCATGGTGAAGGTGACCTCGCCCACCTTCTGGGACCCGCCCTTGTTCATCGGCCGGGTGTTTTTCACGCCCTTCGATTCGAGCCAGTTGCAGGTCTCGTAAATCGCGACCACTTCCGGAGAGAACCGCTGGGCCAGCGGCGGCGTATCGTGAATGTGATCGAAATGGCCGTGGGTGATGCAGATGGTGTCGGCGCGTTCGATCCGGTGGCCCCGGGGATATTTGGGGTTCCCTTCGATCCAGGGGTCCATGAGGATCGCATGCCCCGAAGGCAGGCGAAACTGGAACGAGCCGTGGCCAAGCCAAGTGATTTCCATTATGCTCATATCTCCTTCATACTAGGCTATTTAATAGTAGCTGTTGTTTTCGTGTACAACAGGCGTACAGTTCTGCTAAACTTCGATCATGCTGGAAGCTGAGAGACGCCATACGAAAGAGTGTACTCGCAACCGTGCCGATCACAAGCGCAAGAATGGCACACCGGAACCTCTCCCACCGCTGTCACCCAAAGAGTTAAAGAAGTGTGATTGTCCACTCCGGGTTGTCGGTGTGGACGTTCGTGGAAAATGGCACCGGGAATCGCTCGACACGAAAGATCTCTTCGTCGCCGCCGAACGACTCAGAAAGCTCGAATTGGGAGAGTCGCTAGTTGCGCCACTGCCAGACATGGCAATTGATGAAGCGTGGAAAAACTACATCGGCATCATTCAGGCCCAACGAGACGTAAAGGACAACTCGGTCCAGAACAGCTACAACCCCATCAAGAATGCTCTGATGCGATTCGCCAAGCTCAAAGGCCACACCATGATGAACCAGTGCAACGAGACGTTCTGTGACGAACTGGTGGAGCGCTGGAAAGACCTTGGGGCGGCGACACGTGTTCACTACATCCAAGTAGTTCAAGATTTCTTCAGGGTTTCGGCTTCACGTGGTTGGATTGCAAGAGATCCATCCACACAACTGGTGCGGCCAAAACGATCACGAACAAAATCTACGATGCCGTTCGATTTGAAAAACGAAGATCCAAAACTAATCGAGTCAATCCCGAATTGGTTTGGTGATCGCAAGAACACCGGCTTTTCAATTTGGGCGCAGAATCCGATTACAGCCGCCGCACTCATGTACACGCTCAGATTCACCGGACTACGCATGAGCGACGCTACGATGTTTGAGCCACGTTCATTAGTGAAACGGACTGTTGACGGAAGGGAAGTCTATTGCTACTTCCTGCAAAAAATGGAGAAGACGGAGGAAGCCGTATTTATTCCGATTCGGCCTGATGTCGCTGAATACATCATTGCTGCACCACGGATCACAGAGAAGTACGCATTCTATGACCCGGAAGGAAGCGAAAGTAACAAGAAGAAATCAGAACAGCATCGCAAACAGTGGGGCACGAGATTTCATCAGAATGTCTTGCGATATCTTGAACAGGTGTCGGGTGTCGCACACATTCATCCGCACAGATTCAGAGACACGTTTGCTGTTGATTTGTTGCGTCATGGTGTTGACATCCGTGCGGTCTCACGGCTCTTGGGTCACACAGACGTGGCAACGACTCTACGGTATTACGAACACTGGATACCCGGTGACCAGTTGGCAGCGGTAACGGCGATGATGAAGACTTGGACGCAGGGAGACAATGTTATCGAGTTCGGCAAGTGCAAAAAGAAAGCGTAGTTACTCCAAACGCAGCAAAGCCGTCATTGAGATCTCAAGTCTCCTTGACGGCTTTGGTTTTTGGTGGCGGCTAGGCGGCTGTACAGTAGCGTGGATCTTCACCAGCCTCCAAGCGGCGAATCAGGCGCTCCACAGCAGACGCACTATAACGTTCGGTGGTGTGTGCTCTCTTATACCGTGTTGACCGCTTGTTGCCAATTCGTAGGACGCCTTGTGTCTCACTGCGAAATAGATCTTTGATCGTATCCGGGTGCATCGCAAGCCGCTTGCCTACATCTCGCCCCATGTAGTACTGCTCATTTGATGCCGATGTTTCTAGGGCCAGCGATGCCGCTGCTGGCGAAGCTGGCAGACCCTGTTGGCGTCTCTCCAACATCTCTCTTATCTTCGCTTTCACCTGCGTTGTACAACCAAAATGAGCAAATAGGACGTATCCGGCTCACACATGGTCTCCTTTCATTGAACAACTCTTTCAACGCCAACTTCTCCGGGGCGCTATCCGGGCTGTCCACGTGGCCGTCACCGGCTACGCAGGGTTGATCGTTACGGCGCTGGCGGTCCTGAAAACGGCTCCAGGTGCCAGCAATCCGCATACGTTTCAAAAATTGCAAGAACCAGAGCAAATTGTCCAGGCCAACTGGCGATGGTACGGCTCTGACTCTTCCGCTTCACTTCACTTCACTTCACTTTACGCCGCCGAATCTTCAGTGGCCGTGTCCGGTTGGGCGGGTTCAGAGTCTTCTTCTTCTTCGTCTTCGATGGGTGTGGCGTCGTAGGCATTGATGTCGAGACGACCCATGTCGAGATCATGGTACTCAGCCAAATCAAGCACACCGGGGATTCCGTCGCCATCGTAGGCTTCGTTTTCCACGGCTTCGTATGCCTTGCTCTCAGCGTCTGCTGCTGATTCTGCCTTCACGATCACAGTGAACGTCAGGAAAGGCATCAGTTCAATGCTTACATTCCACTCCTTCGTCGGAACCGCTGTAACTTCAACTTCACCAGCCGAGTCAGCAGCTTTATCAAAGACCATTTGTTCGGCGGCTTCGGCGCTTGGCGCTTCCACCGTCGTCTTGTCAACGGTGCTGACGCTTCCGGCACATCCAGGTGCCAGCAATCCGCATTCTAATTTCGAGTCGCCAATTCCTTGCCGATTCGTCGCTGAACCCGGTTGAGGATGCCGCCGATCTCTGCAAACTCATTGCCGATAGCACCCTCCAAATCGTCCAGGATTTCCATGTCAGATGTGATGTTGGCTTGGTCCAGAAGCTCATCGAGAGTCTGGACGAAGTGGGCTATTCCATGTAGTTTGGTTACTGGGTATCCCGAAAGATCACGGCGCAGAATTGCATATCTTTTTCGCAACATAAGATTTTTCCTTTTTTCCCGCTATTCAGGGGTTTCATCGTCCTGCCGCCGTTTGGCCGGGTTGAGCGACTGGTTGATATTCACGGCGCTGCTGACGGTCCTGGGCGATCCAGATGCCAGCATCCTGCTCAACAAAATTCTACGTGCATCCCTCAATTCCACTCATCGCACTCAAAAGCCTCAAGAGCGGCGGCTATCGAAGCGCAATTCCGCTTGCCCCACTCTTCAAACTCCGAAACCTCTCTTTTGCTCGTCGCCAGTCCTGCAAGGTAGCGACGGGCCTTCATCGCCTCTTTCTCGGCTTTCCGTAGCCCTGCGACTCTTTTCCGTTCTGACAGATTCTTCAGTAGTACGATTACGTAATCAGTTGCCATAGCATGTTCCTGCTCATATAAATCTGTTGGGCGGCGGAAATCCGGCCATCCTACATTGGCTGTCGCACACCGTAATCATCCTCCGCATCCGGTGGCAGGTTTGAGCCAGAATGAACCTTAGTGAGCGAGGAATCTGTATCTTTGAGGTCCGGTCCCGTCATCTCCCGGATCAACATTCTTTGTGCTTCCGGGGTGAATCCCAAAAACGGCACGAACTCCTGCAATACCCGTTCCCGATTCGCTCTCAGTAGCTTGGCCTTGCCCATCAGTACCAAGAGTTGGGCCAATAGCTTCATCCCGCTTTCCTTTTTCTGCCTGTTGCCCAACGCCGGAAGGTTCATTCCAACTTCGTTACGTGTTTCTTTCTGACGGCACCTGTCGCACAGGCCCCGTGCCACGATCATGCGTTCTTCGCCGCAGTCAGCACAGGGACGGACCCGTGGTTGGCCCGGTACTTTATATGATGGCTTCTTCGTGCTACGTTGCTGCATATGATATTTCCTTTTCCCTCCGCATCCAAACACACTTCGAGCGCAACACCCAGAAGCCGGAGGTGACTCGGATTCCGGCGTTGTAAGTCCGTGCCGTCAGATGTACGGAAGATTCCTCTGTGTTGTGTGAGTTTTGCCCAGCGCAACTGTCTCAGCACCTTGAATATACCAGCTATGTGTTATGTCCGAAACGTGGTAAATAGTTTATGGAAAACGTTGTCGATAGTTTACACTTTTGCCTCTGAGTATCAACGGCCCATTAACGCCAAGGTGTCGTCCTAATGTGGAGCGGAGAGCTTGAGACTGCGGTTGGTTTCGGCGGGCGTGGCGTGGCGTGGCGTAATAGTGACGATCACGCCAGCGACCCAAGACCAGGATCGGCAAATCGGGACGGATGGACGATCACCCTGTGCCCGTTCGTGCCCGTGCGGTCTGGTCACATTACTGGAGGACTGCCACTTCCAAGGACGGATGGAAACTCAAACCGTGTCCGTCCATCCACGTCACTGGTGGGCCGCTCTCCCCAGGGCCGCTAGGGGTTTGAGGAATCGCCGCCATCCTTTTCTGCCTTGCCGGGTTTTCTTTTTTGGCTGTGTTGCGTTTCGGTTTTGCTGACCAACAGGGAATTGGCGGCGGCAGCGTGGGCAAATTTGGGTCTGCCGTGGGGGATCTTTCGCCTTCATGTGGAAACGTTCGCAATACCGAAGAGAAACGCCGGGGCGGTTGGATGCCCTGGCGAGTCGATCATAGAGCACCGCCCTGGCGCTGGCCGTTGCCAATCCGAATTTCTTTTTTCGTGACATCTGCGATGGCACGGCCCAGGATGCGGCGGATTGTCCCGGCCCTGGAGAGGCGCAGGTCGTAGGCGAGGTCTGCGAGTTCGGATTCCATGTTCGTGGAGAGCCGCAGGGTCATGCAGCAGGGAAAGCTGGTGTTTTTTCTCATCGTAGTCTAGCCATTACCCGGCGGCATCACTGGAATGGCTGATACAGTATCTATACGATGCGAGAGCGGTTCCTGGACACGGAATGCGCCGAGGGTTTCCGAAGATGAAGACCACAGAGAAGAAAGATCGGCGGGTTTCTGCGGGTTTTTGCGGGTTTCTGTCTGGAGAAACCCGCCTATCGAATCTTCATGTTTTCAAGCAGTTGCAGAGGTTGGCGGGTTTGGCGGGTTTTTTTGGGGAAAGTGTTATTATTTTTTAAATCCTGCATCATTCTTCTTGTGCTCACCACTCTGATACCCACATCCTCACCGCCCCCCGAAAAAAACCCGCCAAACCCCGCAAACCCCGCACGCCGCCCCAGAATCAACAAGTTACGGAGGCGGGTTTCTCGAAACGCTCCACCAGAAACCGGCTAGAAACCCGCCGACTTGACAGCCTGGAGAACCATGAGACGATAACAATAGCGCAGGGATCTTACAGACGACCACCTAAAATCACTCGTTCGTATAAATACCCTGAGAGACACTTATGAGTCACAAAATCCTTATCGAATCACTCTATACACCGTTACAAGTCGCTAACCTCCTGCAAGTAACCCGTAGGACTGTCTACATCTGGATTCGGAAGAAGAAGCTGGCCGCAGTCCGGGCTGGCAATCGAGTTCGGATTCATCCCGCTGCGGTTGAATCGTTCTTGATCACAAATTAAAAAGAAGTGCCGCCAACGAAATCTGAAGGTTCCGTGGCGGCTGGAAGGACAATTGGAATCTAAACATATTTATCACCCTAACACCACCGGGCATTACCCACCGTCCGTAACATGCAACGACCAATGGTCAGTGATGGAACTGGCATGGTCCGAAGAAAAGCAGAAGTATTCCAAAACCCCCATCGACCTCAAAACAGGATTGACCGCCAATTGTGATGACATGGGCGTACCGTTTGCCGTCGCCGTACAGCATCTCGGTGATAACACGGTTTTGAACTACCGCCACCCAGAAGGCTCCCCAAAATATCTCAGCCTCATCGACTGCGATCATTGTATTGCGCCGGATGGTTCCATATCGCCACGCACTCAAAAGCTCGTCTACTACATGGACACATATGCCGAGTATTCTGTGTCCGATGGAATCCACATCCTGTGTTGGCTCGATGCCGTCCCACCAGACGGGCACAAAGATCGTAGTTGGGACATGGAATTTTATTGGCAGTCCCGATCAATTCCGATCACCGGCAACCGAGTCGTTCTGGTAAATTGGGAATCACCTAAAGATCCTCAACTACGCACGCAGAAGTACCTCACTCTTCACAAGGATCGCTTCCCGAATGCGTGGTTGCCATCGCCGCCACAACAGCCCCACCTAACCAGCCAGCTTTCTGAAGAGCAGATTCTTTCAAAACTTTTCTGGGAAAAGGACGGACGGAAGTGGGCAGACATTTACGCCGGAAATTGGCAAGGGCACTACGAAAGCCCTTCCGATGCAGACTTGGCCCTGCTGATGAAATTTGCATTCTACAGCGGTAAAGATCGTCAGATGATGGAATCCATGTTTTTGGAGAGTCCGCTCTCAAGAATCCTCATCCGAGGTACGATTCAACAGCCTACGGTGTGGCGAACCCCGAAATGGGCGGATCAGAAGTATCGAAAACGAACGCTCGATGCGGCCATAACCAGGACCAAGGCCGTTTACACACCCAAAAAGCAAAGCATGTCGGCACAAGAACATTACATGATGAGGCGGCAGAAAATTCATGAAAACCGAAAGTCGAAATAACGCCTCCATCTCGGAACTTGCGGACATGTTCATTCAAGGAATCACCTCTGCCGAAAGCCACTTTTACACCTATGGCACCACGATTGTCGATCCGGTGACCGACCCCGACTCTGGAACTGGACGCCTCAGAACGATCACCGAACCTGATCTGAAGTGGTACGTGCGCCGGGTGTTCCCTGGCAATCCCGAAGGCACCATCAAGGCCATCGCAGAAGACATCCTGCACAACCCTGAGTTGCCGCTAGAGCGCATCCGTGGTCTTGTTACGACCCCTACTTGTCGATATGACTTTTCCCTCATTACCGTACCGGGCTTCGATTTGGAATCCGGCCTGTACTACTCGCCTGATCCATCGCTGCGGACTTTCTCGTTTGAAACTGATGCCTCAAAAACGAGCGCAAAGGCGTCGCTGGATTTGGTTTTTGAGCTTCTGACCGATTTTCCGTTTAGAAACGAAAATGAGCGCTACAGTTACCTTGCGACCCTGCTCACACTTTTTCTCAGAAGCGCCATTCGGGGCGTTGTGCCCTGTCTTGCCATCGATGGAAACGGGCAATCCGTTGGGAAGGGGCTGCTTTCCACAATGTTGTCGCTGATCGCATACGGAGATGACATAGCTACCAACAGCGCCCCGAAAAGCCGGGAGGAATGGGCGTCCAAACTAGACAGTATTCTTCTCCGGGGCGCACCATTCGCAGTCATCGACAACATCGTTGGTTCTTTCGCCAGCGACGACTTTGCCAGCGTCCTAACATCGGCAAAGCGGACGGTCAGGATCAAGGGACTGTCCAAGGTTGTCGATGTGCCCGTCAACACAGTTTGGGTACTAAACGGCAACGACCTCACCCTGGACAGCGATCTTTCGCAACGTCTCATTATCTGCCATCTTCAACACGAAGACCCGTCCAACCGAAAGCAAGAACAGTTGTATTTGTTTACCAGCCTGAGAGACCTCTGAAATCGCCCGCCTGAAAGATTTCGCTGGACAAATGATGCGGTTTAGGCTACCGTATGGTTGGATGAAACCGATTGTCCGGCCCACCGCCGAAGAG
>Ga0316363_10000285_pt1 | contig 77666 bp, 66 predicted proteins | sample Sb_taG_3_FD_200459 | JGI IMG/M metagenome (GOLD analysis project Ga0316363, IMG submission 200459) | Peat soil microbial communities from Weissenstadt, Germany - Sb_50d_a_PC metaG (v2) (version 2) | ecosystem: Environmental > Terrestrial > Soil > Wetlands > Peat | place: Germany: Weissenstadt...
GCTCCCTCCAAGTTCCACATCACTTCACGAGCGCTGCCCCGGCAACAAAATGGCCGCCGGCCCGCTCGAAATCCGCGCTAGAATGTGCGAAACTCGAACTGAGAGCCTTTCCGAATAACGGGGACGGGACCTTTGAATTAGCTGTAAAGGTAGTTGCTGAATATCCCCTCACTCCTTCGGCACGGGCATATCGGCAATGATCTTCCAGCCGCCGTCGGGCTGCTTCCGCCAGACGGTGACATACTGGCCCGCCATCTTGACTTGATCTTTGCCGGGCTGCTGGTAGGTGTAGGACCATTTGCCGGTTTCGTAAGCCAGGTTATCCACGACCCAGAGGTCGAGCGTGTCAATGGTTGCCTTCACGGGGCCGGTCCTCTTGAGAAAGCCTTCGAGGTCGGCCTGGATCTTCTGCCGCCCCTTCGACATTTTCCCTTTCTCGTGGAAGCGCACCCCATCGACGGCATAGACGCCGGCCACGCCCGCCGCATCCGCTTCTTTCATGGATTTGATGTACTGGGCGTTGCCGCGGTCGATCGCCTGGCGAACCTCCGTGCGGGCGTCTTCGGCGGCGAAGACGAAGGGAGTAGGACAAAGGAGGCCGATGGCTGTCAGAACCGTTTTGTTGAGTGACATTGCATCCTCGTGGTGCTTGGATTGGGTCTGACCGTTGCTACATGATCAGTCTAGTTTTGGTGCAACCGGGTGGCCGCGGAATACCGGGAACTGCCGCCAGGACCAACGTTCGGCCAACCCGTGTCGAAGCACAGGGTAGGCATAGGAATGCCCGCGGCCAGTCTTGTGAAGTATTCTGCCTTCGGCCAAAATGTAGCCATCAAACAAAGGAAGCATCATGCGCTGGCCTGAGAGCCAGAGAACTGCAGGAGGCGGGATGGCAGAATCGGTGAACTGGGTACAAGGGCACCCCAAATGGAGTCACTGAAGATCATCCTCTTGTGCGTCATGTCAGCGATTGGCTTTGGCATTCTTCACGACCAGGTGACAGCGAGAGTTTGCGTTGAGTATTTCACGATTGGCCATCCACCGGTCTTCAATACGGAGTCGCCAACCCTCCTAGCTCTTGGCTGGGGAATCCTCGCAACCTGGTGGGTAGGTCTGCTCTTGGGCATGCCGGCTGCATTGGCTTCTCGCCTGGGCTCCTGGCCGAAAGTAACCGCCCGCCGTTGGGTCGGTCTGATCTGCGGTTTAATGGTTGTCACGGCACGCACCTCGTTACTGGCCGGCGTCGTTGGCTATTTCCTGGCGAAGTCAGGCGCTGTTTGGTTGGTCGAACCGCTTGCATCACGAGTTCCACCCTCCAAGCATTACGCATTCCTGGCAGACCTGTGGGCGCACCTGGCGTCCTATGCCAGCGGTTTCCTGGGAGGTATCGCTCTCTGTGGCTGGACCCTGTTCCGGCGGTGGCGAATGGCGCATGAGGCAAGCGGATAAGATCTGGCGAAAGCGGCCACAGTGTTCTCGTTGGCCGTAGATCGCACGGCGCAGGCCGGTGGTCGAGGTCTTGGGCTCGTCAGTCTAGCCAGTTCTCGGTGCGAAGCCCAGGCACACGCCTAAAATCACGTAGGTTTGCGGAGAGGAGTAGGGCGTTATTGACCAACGCGACTGCTGCAATTTTCAGGTCCATCGTGCCCATACCGATCAACCGGCGACCGCGTTCACTCTCGGGATACTTCAAAAAGGTGGCGTGATCCGTATCGACGAGGATCATTCCGGATCATCTCCTTGCCGTGCCGCTTCGCGTTCTGTTTCGCGCATGCGCAGGCACTCATCATCGACGGCGCGCATGAACTCGCTGTCGCGAAACATGCCAACGACTTTGCGCCAGTCTTTTGGCGAGCGGTTCGGCGCCTTTGTGGCCAGCGCGAGTTCCAACGCTTCGACTCGTTTCGCAAGAGATTCCAGAGTAAGTTCGCTCATGGCGATTCCCTCCCGTCGCTCCAATCGTCCGCCCAATTCTACCACTGGCGGCTAATCCCGTGCCAGTTCGTTCACAGCAGGCGCGCATTTCGGCCGCTTCTTTCCGGCAGTTGCCTTTTCGTGCTCCGATTCGGCAGAGAATCTGGCTCTTGGCCCGTCACGATGTCCGCCGCCACGGACCGGCAGAGATAGATTCGACCTCCAGATAGTTGCTTGTGTCAGGCTGCATGCACGTTACAATTGAATACAAGCGCGATACCCCTCATCCGCTTGTTACCCGTCATACACGAATACGTCCCCAATTTCAGTCCACGCATTGGCCGCGGCGCCTGAGACTCCCTCGCCGTCGCCAAACAGGAAGTACTGCCCTCATGACGCTGTCGGACTGGCAGAGCACGCCGTTCATCTTTCCACTCTTGCTGAGCGGCTTGCTCTGCGGCTGGATGGCCTATTTCGGTTGGCGGCGCCGGGCGGTCCCGGGCGCGGCACCCTTGGCCTTGCTCATGGCGACGCTGGCGTGCTGGGCTCTCGTCAATCTCGTGGAAAAGTCTCTGGTCCGCTACGAGCCGCGCCATGCCCTGGCGGCCATTGACTATCTTTTTGTGGTCACGGTGCCCGGAACGTGGCTGGTATTTGCGGCACGTTTCGCACGCCTGGACCGCTGGCTGACCCGCCGGTGGATCTCGCTGCTCTTCATCGAGCCGGTGCTGATCCTTGCTCTCACCTTTTCGAGCGCCTATCACGGTCTGATCTACGCTGCCACCTGGATGGATACCGATGGCCCGTATGCCATCATGACGATTCGCTACGGCCCCTTCTTCTTCGTCAACGCAGCCTATACCTATTTGTTGTTCGCCGCCGGCGCGGCGCTGCTGCTGGCGGCGGTGGCGCGCCAGCCCGGACGAAGCATGGGCCGGTTCGCCCTTGTGCTCGGCGCGATGCTCGTGCCTGTCCTGGGGAACGTTGCCTACGTTTTTCAGCTGCAGCCTCGACGGCTGACCGACTTGACGCCGGTTTATTTCACCGTGCCGGGGCTCGCTGCCGCCTGGCTGCTCTTCCGAGTCCGCGTGTTTGACATTCTGCCGATCGCTCGCGATTTCGTCCTGGATTGCCTGGGCGACGCCGTCTTTGTGCTCGACATGAGACTTCGCATCCTCGACGCGAATCTGGCAGCGCGCTCGCTAGTTCCCGCCGGCCGTCCGCTTCTCAAGGAGCCGCTGGCGAAGGTCCTGCCTGAGCTAGCCAAGTATTTGCCGGAACGGCCCGGCTCTGGAGAGAAGGTCACCGAGATCCAGCTTGGTTCAGCAGGGGCAGAGCGATCCTGGGACATACACGTGCTGCCCGTGGTCGACCATGGCGCGACCATCGGCACACTCGTTCGCCTGACCGACGTCACGGAGAGAAAGCACTTGCAGGAAGAGCTCAGGCATCATGCGGAGCGGCTCATGGAAGCTGACCACCGCAAGGATGAGTTCCTGGCTGTGCTGGCGCATGAGCTGCGCAACCCCCTTGCGCCCATCGTCAGCAGTTTGCAGATCTTGAAGAATGCGGGAGTCAGCGAGCGCCTGGCAGAACCGGCAAGGCAGACGATCGAACGGCAGGTCCAGCAGCTCGTGCGTCTCGTCGATGATCTGCTGGACGTCTCGCGCATCACACGTGGCAAGATCCAGCTTCGCAAGGAGCCGGTGGAGCTGGCTACCGTGGTGGCCTGGGCCCTGGAGACCAGCCGTTCGCTCCTGGACATGCGCAAGCACGAGTTGACGGTCGCGCTCCCCCCCGAACCGGTGTGGCTGGAGGCCGACCTCGTGCGGCTGGCTCAGGTCTTCTCCAACCTCCTGAACAACGCCGCCAAGTATACCGAAGAAGGCGGGCACATCTCGCTGGTCGCCGAGCGGCGCGATAAAGAAGTCGTTGTGCGGCTACGCGACACCGGCGTCGGCATGACCAAGGAGATGCTCACGCAGGCTTTCGACCTCTTCGCCCAGGCAGACCGCTCGCTCAAACAATCCCAGGGAGGTCTCGGCATCGGGCTGACGCTCGTGCGCACGCTTGTGCAATTGCATGGCGGATCGATCCAGGCCGTCAGTGAAGGACCCGGGAAGGGGACTGAGTTTATCGCCCGCTTGCCCCTCATCCAACCGCCCAAGGCCACCCGCCTGGCTCCAAAAAAGGAAAACGCCTCCGCCGCTGCGCGGCGCATCCTCGTCGTGGACGACAACATCGATGCCGCGGACAGCCTTGCCAGGTACCTGGAGATGTCGGGGCATCAAGTTCGCACGGCCAATGGCGGGCTGGAGGCACTGGAAACGGCACGACTCTACCGGCCGGAAGTCGTGCTGCTCGACATCGCCATGCCCGGGATGGATGGCTACGAGCTGGCCCGCCGGCTACGGCAAGAGCATGGCCTCGAGAAGACGCTGCTTGTGGCACTGACCGGTTACGGGCAAGAAGAAGACCGCCGCCGCTCTCGCGAAGTAACGATCGATCACCACCTTGTCAAACCCGTCGACCCGGAGACCCTGCAAGACTTGCTGGCGCCCTCCGCAGCGCCTCTGAGCCAGGCAAACAGCGTCCACTGAGCAAAGCAACTGTTCTTGATGATGGTTTTCAGGGGGCGTTATTGGCGGCAATCGGCCGGAGCTTGATGCTGCGGAACGAGATCGCGCCGTGATCGCCCTGCAAGCCGATGAAGCCGCTGTCGTACTTGGCAAAATTCGGCATATTTTTGAACTTGCTTTTAGCGATGCGCGCCTTGAAGTCAGCGCTGTTATAGACGAAATCGTAGTATTTCACGCCGTTGACGTCGACCTCCGACTTTGCCGGTGGCGGCGCAATGACAACGCGCATGTGATTCCACGTGCCGACAGGTTTTGTAGCGTCGAGCGGCTTGTTGGTCTTGGGGTCGATCTCCGGCTTGTAGAGCTGGTACAGCCAGCCGCAACGGATCGGATCACTCGCCTTCACATTGTCTTCGAGTTGGATCTCCGGTCCTGTCGCCCAAATCGCGCGGCCGTCGTTGGTGACGTGAAACATGATGCCGCTGTTGCCGCCTTCGGAAATGTTGTAGTCGATCGACAATTCGAACCAGTCGAACTTGTCGGCCGTCACCAGGTCACCCGCCTTGGTCGGGTCCACGCAAACAAGGGCGCCGTTCTTGACCTGCCAGCCGGGCCGCACGGCGTCTTTTTTGAAATTGTGCCAGCCGTCGAACGATTTGCCGTCAAAAAGCAGCTTCCAGCCGGCCTTCTTCTCTTCATCCGTGAGCTGATTCACGGCGGCATCTTTCTCGTCTGTCAACCATGCGGCTGCAGCGGTGCTGAGCCTTGTGCCAAGCACCATCATGGGGAGAACGACCAACGCCAGGGCGGCCAGCCATCGTCTCGTCGAACGAATCACAGTAGGGACCTCGTGAAGGGAAAAGTGGGTAAAATGTCATCCGAGCACTCGCCAGGCAGGGCCTTCCTAGGCGGGACTATCGTCACGCCAGTTAAGGGTCGGCACCGAGATATTGTAGTCAGTTTTGCACGATTGGCGGCGGGTTGGGGATATGGAGCACGGGCAGAGACGAGGATCCTTAAGCGGCTGCGACAAAGAAGCCATCAGGGGAATGCGGTTGCGGCCAAGGATGACTCCTGAGTCGCTACCCCGCCGGGGAAGACGATGCAGCCGTCAGCGTGCGGATCGCTTCGGCGGCGGCTCTGGAGACGCGGGTATCGCCGTCGCGCTGTTGCGCTTCGCGGAGGACGGGCAGAACATCGTCGAGCTTCGAGCTGCCGTATTTGCCAAGGGCGTTGACGGCCTCCAAGCGAACTTCCGGTTTCGGATCCCGGAGGGCCGTCAGCAGCGCCGGAAACGCTGCCGGGTCGTGCGGAATCAGCGGACCGAGCTTGTTGGCCGCATTGGCCCGGGCGGTGAAATCGTTACTATGCAGCTTCTCGGCCCACTGCGCCGCGGTCTTGCCGCCGGCCGTGACGGGCTCCTCCTGACCGCAGCCGACGAGGGAGAGCATCAAGCAACAGACACACATCCACTTTCTTGCCATCATGAACCAGATCCTGAAAAGGGATGCAAAAAGAAGAACGCGATCAATCCGGGGGAAGCGGGAGCTCGTTGCCCCCCGCGAACCGTAGGCCATGCCATACGGCAGGAGAAACAGGGCCCAGCCCGCAGCCAGGCCCCGGTTGCGGTACTTATGCAGGGCCAGCCCTATCTGTTTAAGATGGTTCGTGCACTTCATGCGGTTGGCGGATTCGCGGACTTATTGCACGGCCGGCAACAGCAGGCCGATGAGGCGGGCACTGACGGCGATCACGACCTACCATTCGATCAACGTGAACGCCATGCGTCAATGTACATTCATTTATGGAACTTCGTGGCAGCCGACAAGTTGGAAACGGGAGATGCCCGTTAGGCACATCACCTGCGAGCCTAGGGGCTCTCAGGCGTTCGATTTCTATTGGAAGGAAAGCTAACAAATACTCGTGATCGCTTCAAGGCCGCAAAAAAGCCGGCCGGCACGAGAGGAAGCGCGCTCCCTCTCGTTCCGGCCGGTGGTGAAAGATCATCTTACCCGATAACCAGGGTCGCTGGCCAGGGCGCGCATTGCTAGCGCGACCGCCGCCCGTCAGAGAGTTCAAGCCTCTCCGCACCCCGGACGTGCGTGGCACAGCCCTGCGAATGATAGTGCCATCGCCATTGATGGCAGCGTGTGCGATGAAGGCGCCGGCTTATGCCCGGGCCCAACCGGGGATTTCACGAACAACATTACATTCGAGAGATCCCTGTGGCAAAGGGCCCGAAGACTCTAGGTTCCTACGTTCACGGCATTGCCGACCGACGTGAATGTCGTGTTGGCGTTGGTGCCCAATGTCGTGATGGCACCAATACATACGACAATGATGAGGGCCAGCATGACGGCGTATTCGACAGCCGTCGGTCCGTCTTCCTCGCGGAGGAAACACGCGAGCCTCGTACCAAAATTGCGCATCGTCTTCTTCCTTTCGGTAATCTGGCGATCCACCCACGAGAGATCGTTGTGGGAGCGGACCCATGACTTTGCGTCCCCGCCTTACAACGGGTTTGCCCTTTCGAGGAACAGTGGCCTCATGGGCAAGCTTGGCATGACTATCGAGACATGCGGCAGCATCTACCACCAGGAAAACTCTAAAACGATATTGTGGAATTGTCAAATCGCGTTTCTCTATGGCAGGCAAAATGAGAAATGGTAAGAATCGGCATTGGTCACGCAGCCCTTGTATGAACTTGTGGTACAACGGTCGCAGGGGCGCTGTCGAACAAATCGGCCTGGCTTTGCACCAGGGCGAGGACCTGGGTGCCTGAAATCGTACTTGTCTCGGGAGGCATACTTGCCTGTCACGCTCGGATGGCAAGAGATTACGGTGCGTCTGGCTCTGACTGTGTTCGCCGGCGCATTGATTGGGTTCAACCGAACCGAACGCGGCCGGCCCGCCGGGCTGCGCACGACGTTGTTGGTCTGCCTGGCGGCGTCGGTGGCCATGATTCAGACCAACCTTCTGATGGGCACAGCCGGCAGGACGCCGGATTCGTTCATCATGCTCGACTTGATGCGCTTGCCGCTGGGCATCCTGACCGGCATGGGATTCATCGGCGCGGGGGCGGTTCTGCGGCGCGGCGACATCGTCCACGGCGTAACCACCGCCGCCACGCTGTGGATGGTGACGATCATCGGCCTATGCCTGGGCGGCGGTCAACTGGCGCTGGGGATGATCGCCCTGGCCCTGAGCGTGATCGTGCTCTGGGCACTGCAATGGCTGGAGTTTCGGGTGCATCAGGATCGCCATGCCACGCTGATTCTGAGCCTGGCTGCCGACGGCCCAACCGAAGAGGACATCCGTGCCGCAGTCATGAAAGCCGGCCACGATATCGCTTCCGCCGACGTCTCTTACAAAGCCGCCGAGGCCGGCATGGAGCGCACGGTCCGTTTCGAAGTGCGCTGGCGTGGTTATCCGAACGATTTCCAGACGCCGCCTTATGTTCGCCAGCTCACTGAGCGCCCGGGGGTGCTGACGCTGCAGTGGCGGGCGTGAGACATCGGCTACTCCCTCGATCCCAAGCTCCTTTTGGGAACCCGAGCCGTAAAACTCCGTTTCGCGAACAGCTGAGGGCCGTGGCCACGGCTCCGGCGCATACAATCACAACAGGGAGATCTAGCCCAACGTCCGCCGCATCGGACGCACGCATTCGTCCTTGTCTCATTATTCAGGAGCCGACCTCATGCGTTGTGCCTTCGCGATCGTTTTCGCTCTGGCGGCGACCGGTTCGCCCGCGTTGGCGGCGGAGCCGCAGGTGGTGTTCGAGGATCGAATGGAGGGCAAGCTGGCCCAAGGCTGGACCTGGCTGCGCGAGGACAAGCCGGCTTGGCGTATCCGCGCTGACGGCCTGGAGATTCGGGTTCAGCCCGGTAAGGCCGGCACGGTCAAGAATGCTCTGATTCGTGACATCCCGGAGCGCAGCCGGGGGAAGTGGATCTTCGAGGTCAGCGTCACCAGTGTTTCCGAGCCGATCCAGCAGTACGAGCAGGCCGGCATGACCTGGTACCACGACGGCAAGCCGCTCTTCAAGCTCGTCAAAGAACGAGTCGACGGCAAGACCGTCGTCGTCCCAGGTAAGATTCCCATATCGGAGAAGACCGTGCGCCTGCGCCTCACTGTCGACGGTGGGCGCTACAGCGCCGAATTTCGTCCCCAGGGCCAGGACCAATGGCGGCAAGCCGCCACCGGAACCTTACCCCCGGCTGGCAAGGGCAAGGATCAAATCAGCCTGCAATGCTACGACGGACCGCCCGACGCCGAGCATTGGATGCGCTTCAACGATTTTCGCATCTCACACTTGGCCGACGGAGCCGTTCAAGCGACGGACCGCCGCTGATATTAGCCCGAAGCGTTAGCGAGGACCTCGCTAACGCTTCGGGCTAGTATCAGCGATCGCACGCGGCAACTGGCGTTCCATTCTTGAATCCTGGTCAGGCCCTCATGTCGTTTCCCGGGCGCGTAACAGGCCACAGGCTTGGTTCGTACTCTCAGGATGCGCCGGGCGCGTCCTCCGCTTCCCAGGGGATCGTGTAGCGCGTTCCCGGAACCACGATGCCGCCCCGTTGACCGGGAACGACCGAGCCATAGCGTTCCGCGAAAACCGGAGGGAGCGGCCGGGCTTTCTCGGGAGCCAACCAGAGCCTCAGCAGATGACGTTTGCGCTCCGGTTCCGGCCAATCTTCGAAGGCAGTGCGGTCGTGCAGCAACGTATGGTTGTGCACGAGCTGAATGTCGCCCGCTTGCAACTCCATTCGAAAATGCAGGGCGGGATCGTCGGCCAACGCGTCGAAGAGGTCCAGCGCCTCGATCTGCTCCAAACTCAACGGTGCAACTTCAGGAAATCTCCTTGCCGATTCGATGTAGCTGCGGTGATAGACGGCCGATAGCAAGCCCGCATACCAATTAAACACCGGGATGCAAAAGTAAGGTTTTTGGCCGGCCGGCACTTCCCCGCGCCGGTCGGTCTCGATGCGCTCAAAGAGCACGCGGGCCAGATCCGGACGGCGCTGCCGCATTTCATTGAACATGGTGACGGAGCTAACCAAACTCGATAGTCCACCCGTTTTGGCCGGATGCAAACAGAGCAGCCCAACCACGTCGCTGGAATCGGTGTGGTAGTTTTGCCGTTCGCGGGTTTGGTAAATGCGAACATGGGGATCCTGGCTAGTGAGGCCCAGGTCTTTCACGTGACCGAGCAGGTGGCCGTGCCGGTTTTGCGAGCGCAGGCTCCCCCAGTGTCGGCCGATCCCCAGGAAGGCAAGAGCAGATAAGCGCCGGCCCCAGCGCTCGACCGGCAGGCCGCGCAAGAGCACGAAACCCCGGCCCTCAAGGACTTCGTGAAGGATACGCGCCAGCCGGCGACCCAACTTGGGCAAAGGGAAATCGTCCGCGTGTAACGTCTGCCAGTCTGGTTCCGCCTGGGCGAGCTGACGGCTGGCCGATTCAATCTCCGCCAATTCAGCCGCCGACAAGGGCTCGATCCATTCGGATTGGCCGGCAATGTCGGGGCCATACCAGGCAGAGGGGCCGTCAATCGCGGGAGGGAGTTCAATCATGGGTCATCTCTCAGACTGGCCGGAGAATTGGATGGTGTTGGATCATTGCCGCGAGCTTAGGCAAGAAATCCACAGGGGACAAAACGATCTCATGAGGCAGGTCGAGCGACTGGTCGCGCTCAAGGATCACCGCAGGTATTTTCATCAAGTCAAATCCCTTCTGCACGGCCTTCATCCCCTGTGCTTCCGAGATTTGCTAATCGCCTTTGGACCCTGCCCCCAACGGGATCTTCGGTTCTTCGGCAAGCAGACGATCTGTCAATTCGATCAAATACCGGACCATCTGTGGATCGAACCGTGGTGGCTTGAAGCCGTGCACGACCTCGACTCGCACCCTGGCTGCATCCTCGATGCGCTGGAAGTCTTCTGGAGCCATGTAGCCAGACGAATAGAGTTCCCTGATTAGCACGCGGGGCGAAGTTCCGCGTCTGCCCCCCAAGCCCGCAAGACGGCTAACTCTTCGCATCGTCGCTTCCAAAGCTGTCCACACGACTAAAAAGGCAGCATGGTCGGAGCCGAGGTCTGCGAGCCTCTGGGCTTCATCGAGGCCTGCTCGGATGTCGTCGATGGAGGGTTCTTCCGCTTCCCTGATGAGCGATTCAAAAGGGTTATCCGCTTCGACGACGAGATCGAATCGCCAGCCTGGTTGTTTGTTGGTGATGGCTGCCAGACGCGTGAGCTGGGTGCTTTCGGCAGCTGTGTACTGCCCTGGCTTCACTTTAACGATAACGCCTTCGTTGTGCCTGGTTGCGACAATGTCCAGTTCGAACCCTGCGGCGAACGCCGGAACTTGATCGCCTTGGGGATGGACGATCACCTCGTATCCTTCCTCGCGGTAACGCTGGGCGGCTTGTTCCACTGCTTGTTCGATAGTCATGGCATTATGTTGACCGTTCACATCGATTCTCGATTCTATCGCTGCCCAAGCGGGGCGCCAACGCGCTACCCATTTCATTGGGCGTCGATCACGTCGCCGGGACTGGGTGCCCAAGGCAAGCTTTGTGTTCGTGGGCACTCTCACAGCAATCAAGGGTCGGTGCCAAGGGTTGGCCGCGGCGCATCGCGATCGATCTTTGCGGCTGCTCGTGGCAGGAGCCTCCGCGAACGTCTTCCGACTGGCGCGACGGGCTGGCATTATGGGCGAACTTATTCGAGAATACGAAGATATGGAAAGTATCGACCGGGTGTAATTGTCGATTGATCTTGCACTCCGTATCCAAACAACGGTTAGAAGTTTTCGAATCAAGAATGAAGGGCCTTTTACGAGTGCCGCTGTTCCGATCAAGTGTATCGGGCAAGCGTCTCGGTAATCGTGAGTGAGTTTGGTATGTCCATTATCGTCGGCTGTCCTTCATGCGATCGGCGCTTACGCGTCCCGGAAGACCTTTTGGAGAAAAAGGTTCGGTGTCCAGCCTGCCAAGGCGTGTTCACGGCGAGATTGAGCGAGGAGGAATTGCCCTTGGCATCCGAGGTGGATCAAACGAAGGCCCCGATCGAGAAACGCTCGCATGGGCTAGCCGCCGAGTCGCTCCCTATCGAAGCGGCAGGGGAAGCGGAGGAGCAAGGTCGGTCAAGGACCGCAGATCCAGACGAAGGGGACGAGTTCGAGGACAGGCCAATTCCAGATGATTCCGAAGAAGACGACGAACTCCGACCGAGGCGGCGCCGGCGCAGAAGAGACTTGGCTCCGCATCGAGGCGGCATGATACTCACGTTTGGAATTATAAGCCTTTTCTGCTTTCCGCCCGTATTCGGACCGATGGCATGGGTGATGGGCAATAACGACCTGCGCGAAATGCGCGCTGGTCGCATGGATCGCGAAGGCGAACAAACCACCAATGCCGGTCGCATTTGTGGAATTATTGGCTCGATTTTATTTCTCGTCGGTTGCGCATTCTATGCTGTTATCATCGGCTTTGGTGTGCTTGCTGCCGGCATAAAGAAATAGTCCGTAGGGTGCGTCAAGCGTACTCGCGCCGACGCACCATTCCGAGGACGGCGCTATCGCGTCGGTACCAATCCATGGCGACAACAAGACGAGCGTCTTCGAGTAGTTGAGGGTGCATCGTGAAGGGGCACGAGGGAGCGGTGCTCGTTGCCTGGCAGGGTGCGTCGGCGCGAGTACGCTTGACGCACCCTACGGTCCGCCCTCAACCCGGCAAAATCAGCTAAAATTGGCTAAACGAAACCGTTTCGCCTCCTTTCTCGTCTAACAGATACCGGCGGCAAACAGGATAATGACGTGCGCGAAGGGTCCGTCCCTGGCGGCGTGTCGGCGAAGTTCCCTGAAAGAGTCGAGGAAATACGATGAAACGCACTCTGCTTTCGTTAGCCTGGGCGATACTCCTGGCCTCCACGGTGCGGGCTGGCGAAGTGGGCTATGTCGAGGACTTCGCTCTCGCCAAGGACCGGGCCGCAAGCTTGCGGCAGCTTATCCCCGGCACCGAGGATTATTACTACTATCACTGTCTCCATTTCCTCAACACCGAGCAGTTCGAGAAGGTCGAAGAATTCACCCGGCTCTGGCTGCAGCGCTTCGGCCAGACTCCCCGGCTCACCGAGATCCAGACCCGCTATGCCCTGCTCACCTACGAGCGCAATCCCGAGCGGACGCTCACTTATCTGCGCAACCATTTGAACTTGCAGTTCAACCAGCAGCGAACCGTCCTCGGGGCGGCGCCCAACCTGCCGACGGCCCTCGATTCCAAGCTGATCGCTCGCTCCACTCTGCGCGCCTACTCGTTCGCCCGCTGGCAAAATCTCGACAACTTCACCGACTCCGCCCTCGATTGGCTGGCTGGCGAGGACCTTAACTGGGAAAGGCGGCGTAATCTACTCCAGCGCCTGGCCCGACCCGACCTGGCGAACCTCCCCCAGCTCATCGCGAGCGATCTGCAGGCGCAGCATCCCCAGCCCTTTGGGACGTTTACCATTCACCGGCAATTGACGCTCGCGCAGCTCGGCGAATTGTTACGCCTACGGCCAGAGCTACTCAATCAGGTTGCCTTCTTGAACACCTGGATTAGCAAGCTTCATCCGGGGGCCGATGCGGATTGGCGGCACGACGTCGCGCAGAGCCGCGCCTATTTCGACCGGCTCCAGGCATTTGTGAGCCGGCTCGCTCCCGTACACAACGCCTTGAAGGCCCACGTCCTCTACCATCGCCTGGCGTTTGACCGGGCCCAGGGGATCCACGACAAGGAGCGCTTTTTGGCTTATTTGCAACTGCCGCGCCGCCAGCGGTACATGGCCAAGGCTCTGCTCGAAAGCGATGCCTCTCACCGTTTTCCCGCCGACCTGGGTGCGGACTTCTCCAGCGTAACGCTGCTGCCCATCGTCGGCGCCGACGAGGCAGTAGTCCGAGACTACCTCAAACACTTCCTGCTCGGTGCCGATTCGCCCAAGGAATTCGAGCCCTACATCAACGATGTTTATCTCCGCCATCTCTTCGCGGAGGTCAAGATCGAGAACGGGCTGGGCGATGCCGAGCAATGGGCCTCGCAGTTGCCGCCGGAATTGTTCCGCCAGCTCAGGGAGCGCGTCGACATCGACTTTGCCGCCACGAACAAGACCGATTTTGCGGCAGGCGAACCGGTGACTCTTGACCTCTTCGTCAAGAACGTGCCCAACCTGCTGGTCAAGGTGTTCGAGGTCAACACGTTCAACTACTACCGCACGCACCAGCAAGAAGTGAACAGCGACATCAACCTGGACGGGCTGGTGGCAAACACCGAGCAGACGCACGCCTATGGCGAGCCGCCGTTGCGGCGCGTCCGCCGTTCGTTCGAGTTCGCGCAGCTCAATCGGCCGGGTGTCTACGTGATCGACTTCATCGGCGCCGGCAAGGGGAGCCGGGCGCTCATTCGCAAGGGCCGGCTCCGGCCGTTGGTCGCCACCGGCACGGCGGGACAGGTGATTACCGTGGTCGATGACGCCAATCATCTGGTAAAGGACGCCTCCGTTTGGTTCGGCGGACTGGAGTATCAACCCGACAAGGAGGGGAGGATCATTCTTCCCTTCAGCACCAGCCCCGGCCGGAAGCCAATCATCCTGCGCCGCGGCGACTTCGCCTGTCTCGATTTCTTGCAGCACCAGGCCGAGAACTACAAGCTGGAGGCCGGCATCTACATCGACCGCGAATCGCTGTTGACCCAGCGCGTGGCCATGCTGCTCATTCGTCCGGGACTGTTTCTCGACGGCAAGCCGGTCTCCATCAAGCTGCTCGAGGAAGTGAAGCTGAGGATCACGGCGACCGACCAGGCCGGCATCGCCACTTCCACCGAGGTGCCGAATTTCAAGGTCTTCGAGGACCGCGAATCGACTCATGAATTCCGCGTGCCCGCCCGGCTCGCCACGCTCCATATTGCCCTCCAGGCGAAGGTCAAGGACCTGAGCCAGAACAAATCGGTCGACCTGGCCGCCGGGAAAACGTTCGCGCTGAATCAGATCGACGCCACGGAGAACATGGGGTCCATGCACCTGGCCAAGTTTGGCGCGGATTATGTCATCGAGCTGCTGGGCCGAACCGGTGAGGCAAAGCCCGATCGGCCTGTTCAGCTGGCCCTCCAGCACCGCGATTTTCAGCAGCCGGTACAGACAACTCTCAAGACCGACCGGCAAGGCCGGGTACATCTTGGCGGACTGACCGACATTGTGAGCGTGCTGGCAACGGACTCGGAGGGCAATGCCCAGAATTGGAGGCTGCCCCTGGATCAACACACCTACCGTCAGCTGGTCCAGGCCAAGGCCGGCACCACGATCGCGCTCCCCTACCTCGGCACGTCGGACAAGCCGGTGCGCAGTGAGCTGGCCATCTTCGAAGTGCTTGGCGGCGTGATCCAGAAGGACATGTTTGATGCCCTCAGCCTCAAGGACGGCATGCTGGAGCTGCGCGGTCTGCCCGGCGGCGACTACGACCTTTGGCTCAAGCAATCGGGCGAGCGCATCCGCATTCGCGTCGTCGACGGACCGGTGCTGGGCGACTATGTGCTGGGCAAACTTCGCGAGCTGGAGCTGCCAGCCCTCAAGCCGGTGCAGATTGCCTCGATCAGCGCCGACGCCAAGGACGTAACGATTCGGTTACAAGACGTGTCGCCCTTCACGCGCGTCCACGTCTTCGCGACGCGCTACCAGCCTGCCTTTTCGCCGTTCGAGTATCTCGCAAGTGTTCGCGACGCTGAATTGTCGGGCTCTTATCCCGCGCATCTCGAATCGATTTATCTGACCGGTCGAAATATTGGCGACGAATATCGCTATGTTCTCGACCGCCGGGGTCAGAAGAAATACCCGGGCAACATGCTGGAACGGCCGGCCCTGTTACTCAATCCCTGGGCGGTGCGTTCGACCGAAACCGGCGAGCAGCAAGCCGCAGGCGGCGAGGACTTCATGGAGAAGAATATGCCCGCGCGTTCCGAAGCGCCAGGCATGAGGAGGGGGGGAAAGGAAATATCCGGATTGGCGGTTAAGGGTGATTTTGCCGATCTCGATTTCCTGGCGGACGCCTCCGCTGTGCTCGTCAACCTGGTTCCGGACAAGGCCGGCACGATCAAGATCGAGCGCAAGGCGCTTGCGCCGCATGCGATGATTCACGTCGTGGCCCTCGATCCGCTTAGCACGACCTACCGTTCGATGACACTGCCCGAGGAGCCAGCCAAATTCCTCGATCTACGACTCCTTAGCGGGCTGGATCCCAAGGACCACTTCGCGCAGCAGAAGCAAGTGAGCGTGCTGACACCCAAACAGCCATTTGTGCTGGCCGACGTTGCGGGCAGCCGGTTCGAGGCCTACGACAGCCTGGCCAAGGTCTACGGCTTGTATGCCACCCTATCGAGAGATGCGAACCTGGCCGAGTTCGCCTTCGTGCTCAACTGGCCGACGTTCAAGCCCGAAGAGAAACGCGCCAAGTATTCGAAGTACGCCTGCCATGAGCTGGACTTCTTCCTGGCGAAGAAAGACCCGGCTTTCTTCCAGGCCGTCGTCCGCCCGTACCTCGCTAACAAGAAGGACAAGACCTTCCTGGACCGCTGGCTGCTGGAGGAAGATCTCAGTGAGTATCTCCAGCCCTGGTGGTACGGGCGGCTGAACACCGTCGAGCGCGTGCTTCTTTCCCAGCGGTTGCAGGGCGAGCCGGACAAGACCGCCCATTACCTGAACGACCTGCTGCGGCTGCAGCCGCCGAATATGGAGCGCTTCTTGACCCTGTTTGATACGGCAGTCAAAGGCAGGGCGCTTGAGACCGAGGGCACCCTCCCGACCGCAGCCCCGTATAGGATCTTAAATAAATCAACGAGCCCAGGCGCAATGGAAGGTAAAGGAATGGGCCAGCCAGGAGGAGGAGCGGGCGGCATTAATGCCCCCACCTTCGCAAATCCCCTTGGCGCTAATGCAGCAGGTCAAAAATTCGGCGGCAAACCACGCAGCGACACCCTGGGCGCTGTGGATTTTGACGGTGCCAAGGCGCGCGATGGCCGCGGCGCGGATAAGGATGCGAAACTGAGGAAGCAGATGCACGAGACGGCAATCGGCAGCCTTATATTCATGAACGACCGCGAAAAGAGCGCCATCCGTCAGCTATATACTCATCTCGACCCCACCATGGAATGGGCCGAGAACAACTACTACCATTTGCCCATCCAACAGCAACTGGCGGAGCTGGTGCCGGTCAGCCAGTTCTGGCTCGACTATGCCCGCCACGACGGCAAGAGCCCGTTCCTCTCCCGAAATATGGCCGAGGCGTCGCGCAACTTCACCGAAATGATGTGCGCGCTGGCAGTGCTCGATCTGCCGTTCGAAGCTCCCAAGCACGAGGTCGTTTTCAAGGACGGCAGGATGACCCTGACGCCCGCGGGGCCCGCAATTGCCTTCCACGAAGAAGTCCGCCCGGTCATGGCGGCCGGCGGCCAAACGCCCATCCTCATTAGCCAGAACTTCTTCCGCCAGGGTTCGCGCTACCGCGAAGAGAATGGCGAACGCATCGACCAGTTCGTCACCGGCGAGTTCCTCGTCAACACCGTCTACGGTTGCCAGGTGGTCGTGACCAACCCGACTTCCTCCCGGCAGAAACTCTCCGTGCTGATCCAGCTTCCCGTCGGCGCCATCGCGCTGGCGAAAGGTCAGTTCACCAAGACGGTCTTGCTCGATCTGGAACCATATCGAACGCAGGCCCTCGATTACCTGTTCTACTTCCCCTTCGCCGGCAAGTTTGCCCAGCTCCCGGTGCAGGTGGCGAAGAACGAGCAGCTCATCGCGGCCGCCCAGCCCGCCCTGTTCGATGTGGTCGAGAAACTCTCCAAACCCGATACGTCGTCGTGGGATTACATCTCGCAGAACGGCACCGGCGAAGAAGTGCTGAGCATGCTCGGGCAGGAGAACGTGTTCCGGCTCGACCTGGATAAGATCGCCTTCCGCATGAAAGACCGGGCGTTTTTCGAATCAATCGTGCAACTGCTCCGCGGCCGGCACGCCTATAACGCCACGCTCTGGTCGTATGGCCTGTATCACAATCTCCCGGCTGCCGCCCAGCAATTCCTGCTGCATACCGACTCGATCGTTGCCGAGTGCGCCGGCCCAATTCGCACCACTCTGCTGACGGTCGATCCCGTCGCTCGCTACCAGTACGAGCACCTGGAGTACAAGCCGCTGGTCAATGCCCGTGCTCATGCGCTGGGTCAGCGCCGCCAGATCGTGAACGGCAAGCTCGACGAGCAGTATCACCGCTTCCTGAAGCTGCTGTCGTACCACGCGCAGCTCAACGACGACGACAAATTGGCCGTCACCTACTATCTCCTGCTGCAAGATCGCGTCGACGAGGCGCTGGCGTGGTTCGCCGACGTTCGCCCCGATCAGGTGGCGACCCGGCTGCAATACGACTACTGTGCGGCTTACCTTGATTTCTTCAGCGCTGATCCCCAGCATGCCCGGACGATTGCCGCTCGTTACGTTGGGCATCCGGTCGATCGTTGGCGGAATGCGTTCGCAGCCCTGGTCAATCAGCTCGACGAGGCAGAGGGCAAAGGACCCAAGCTGGTTGATGCCGACGACCGCGGCCAGCGACAGGGTCAGCTCGCGGCCACCGAGCCCGGCTTCGGGTTCACGCTCGATGCCCGGCAAATACTGCTCAAGTGGCAGAATATCGATGCGGTACAGGTCAATTACTACTTAATGGACGTGGAGCTGCTGTTCAGCCGCAATCCGTTCGTGCAGGAGGTCAGCGGACCATTCGCTTCGATTCGGCCCAATGCCACGCAGACCGTGAAGCTGCCGGCGGGCCAGAACAAGCTGGCCATCCCGTTGCCACGCGAACTGGTGAGCCGGAATGTGCTCGTGGAAGTGACGGCCGCCGGCAAGAGTGTGTCGCATCCCTACTACGCCAACGCCATGGATGTGCGCATGCTGGAGAACTACGGCCAGCTTAGCGCCACCGAGGCCACGACCGGCAAGGCGCTGCCCAAGGTCTACGTGAAGGTCTACGCTCGGTTGGCGGACGGTACGGTGAAGTTCCACAAGGACGGCTACACGGACCTCCGTGGCCGATTTGATTACGCCACCGTCAGCACGCCCGAGCCGCAGCCAATTGGCCGATTCGCCGTGCTGGTGTTGAGCGACGCGCAGGGCGCGCAGATCCGCGAAACGGCACCGCCGCAACGGTAAATGGGTTCCTACGCATAAGATTTAGTGCGCTTCTGCTTGCAATGGCCTGGTGGCTCGGGGACAATAAACACCATCCCACCTGTGCGACCCCACGGCCCCGCCAGTGAGTTCTACGATGAAGCGCTGCGGCATACTCGAAATCTTCTGCGTCCTCCTGCCGTTTTTATTGCTTGGCCAAGCTTCAGGGCAGCAGAAAACCCTGCCCGGGCCGCCGCGGCCACGGTTGCTGGTCGTGTCGCCGTGTGGAGGACGAGCCGGCAGCAGCGTCGAGGTGACGCTCAACGGACAGAACCTGGATGATCCACAAGAACTCCTCTTCAGCCACCCAGGCATCAAGGCAGAGGCCGTCCCGCCGCCCGCAAGCCCGAAGAAGGGAAAGCCGGCGCCCAAGCCTCAGGCCAGGTTTCGGGTAACCATTGGGCGAGATGTGCCGTTTGGGCTGCATGATGTCCGCGTGGTCAATCGCTGGGGCATCAGCAATCCGCGAGCTTTTGTCGTGGGGGATTTGCCGGAGATCAGCGAGAAGGAGCCGAACAATGATGTGACGCAAGCCCAGCGCGTGCCGTTGAATATCACAGTGAACGGCGTCATCAGCAGCCCCACCGACGTCGATTATTTCGTCTTTACCGGCAAGAAGGGACAGCGCGTTATTCTGAGCTGTCTCGCTTCGAGCATCGATAGCCGGCTGCGCGCCGCCCTGGAGCTATACGATAGCGCGGGGCACGAGCTGGCCGCCAATCATCACTATCAGGACCTGGACGCGCTGCTGGATTATACACTGGAAAACGACGGCGATTTCTACATCCGCATGCACGGCTTCACCTATGCTCTGGGCGGTGCGGAGGAGTTCTACCGTCTCACGATTTCCACCGGTCCCTGGATCGATGCCGTGTATCCGCCGATGGTGCGGGCCGGGCAGCGAACGCATTTGACCATCTTTGGTCGCAACCTGCCAGGCGGCAAGCGCGATCCCTCGGCTATCAGCGACGAGTGCGTGCTGGAGAAGATCGAAGTCGACTGGAAGCCGGGTGCCGGGCAATTGGCCTATTATGGGCGAGTGGCACCACGCATGTCGGCCCTGGACGGCTTCGAGTACCGGCTGCATTCGGCCGCGGGGACCTCGAATCCTTACCTCTTGACCTATGCCCAGGCGCCCGTGGTGCTCGATAACGAGCACAACAGCAAGATGGAGACGGCGCAGGAAATCACTCTACCTTGCGAGATCGCCGGCCATATCGACAGGAAGCACGACCGGGATTGGTACTGCTTCACAGCCAGGAAAGGCGACGCCTATGGAATCGAGCTGTTCGCAGATCGCCTGGGCGTTCCTGCCGACATGTACCTCACAATGGTTCGCGGGCAAACCAAGCAAACGCTCCGCGAACTGGATGACGATCTCGATTCCTTGAGCCCTCAGCAGTTCTTCACGCGCACGCTCGATCCACCGCACTACCACTTCGTGGCACCCGCCGACGACAAATACGATCTGCTGGTAGCGTGCCGCGATGCCGACAGCCAGGCAGGCCCCCGACGCGTCTATCGCTTGCGTATCACGCCCGAAGAGCCTGATTTCCGCCTGATTGTCATGCCTCCCGCTACAAACAGCCCGGATGCCTGCACGCTCTTGCCCGGCGGCCGCAGTTACTACTCGGTGTTCGTCTGGCGCCTCGACGGTTGGAACGGCGAAATTACCCTGAGCGCGGAAGACCTGCCCGCCGGTGTCACCGCCGCTCCCCAGGTGATCGGGCCGGGCCAGAAGCAGGGAGTTTTCGTGGTCAGCGCAGCCCCGGACGCGCGGCTCTGGACCGGCTCGATCAAGGTGCAAGGCACTGCGTTTATCCAGGGGCGAAAAATCGTGCACGACGCCCGGCCGGCGACCATCACCTGGCCTGTCACGCAGCAGAACATTCCCACTATCAGCCGCATCGATCACGACCTGGTGCTGGCTGTGCGCGAGCGCGCTCCCTTCAGCCTCACGGTAGAAATGACCGACACGGTTGCCGTCCAGGGTGGCCAAGTAACCATCCCGATCAAGCTGTTCCGACAGGACCCAGCGACCAAGATGCCGACCACGGTCAGTATCGCCCCTGCAGGTCCCGTATTGACGCCCAGAAGGAATGCTCAGCCCCAGACCGTACCTCCGGGCAAGGACACCGCAAACATTGTCTTCACGGTCAATCCATCGGCATTGCCTGGTGACTATACCCTGGTGGTTGTGGGCCAAACGCAGGTTCCCTACGTCGTGGATCCGAAGACCAAGCAAAAGACCAACGTCTTCCTGAGCCAACCGTCGAACCCTATTCGCCTGTCAGTCCTGCCGAAACAGTGGGCTACGGTCACGCTGACGCCGGCTAGCCTCATGCTGAAACCGGGAACAGAAACCAAGGCGACCGTCAAAGTGGCCGCCTACCACGACCTGGTGAAGCACCTGCACTGTCAGTTCATACTGCCGCCGAAAACCGTGGGGATTCACGTTGACGAAGTGGTCTTCGAACCCGGGGAGAGGCACGCCAAGCTCGTGTTCCATACCGATCCGGGGGTCAAGCCCGGAAAAATCTCCGACGGGATCTTGCGCGTCGGCGGCAAGGTCAACGGCAAGACGCCGATCGCTCAGGATATCAAGTTCAACCTGACCGTCGCCAAGTGAGTTCGATCGCGAACACGACTCAGCAACGTAGCACCTCATCGAGAGAAAGAGAGTCCCGAGCGTGGCCGGCCGCACAGTCTCCCGCCGTCAGTTTCTCCGCGACACAACCTGCGCCGGCGCTGCCGCGCTGGCCGTGGCCAGACCTGCACCCGCTGCCCCGACCCAGGGCAAGCGCAATGTTATTCTCATCATCGCCGACACGATGCGCCGCGATGCCCTTGGCTGCTTCGGCGGCAAGTGGATCCAAACGCCGCACCTGGATTCCTTCGCCAGGAAGTCGGTCCGATGTGCGAACACGTTCCTCTGTTCCTTCCCGACCGTTCCGGCCCGGCATGACATCCTGACCGGGAGTTACACCTTCACGTTCAAGCCGTGGTCGGCCCTCGACAAGGAGACGGTGACGCTGCAAGATGTGCTGCGCCCGGCAGGCGTGTACACGGCCCTGGTTGCGGACACGCCGCATCCCTTCCGGCCCAATTACAACTACCAGCGCAACTTCGATTTTGTCCGGATCAATCGTGGCCAGGAGAACGACGATTACCGCAAGGAGCCTATCCACGTCAAACTTCCCTGCGCCTCGAACAAGCTCCGCGGCGGCGACAAGACCGTCACCCAGTACCTCCGCAACGTCTCGGATCGCAGGGTTGAAGAGGATTATTTCTGTTCGAGAACGATGCGTGCCGCGGCGGACTGGCTGGAGAAGAACGGCCAGCGGCAGCCGTTCTTCCTCTATGTCGACACCTTCGACCCGCACGAGCCGTGGGATCCGCCGCACTCCTACGTTGAGAAATACGATCCCGGCTACCAGGGCGAGGAAGTAATTTACCCGCGCTACGACCGCTGGCGCGACTTCCTGAGCGAGGCCGAGCTGCGCCATTGCCGGGCCCTCTACGCGGGCGAGGCTAGTCTCGTTGACCGGTGGGTGGGCCATTTGCTCGAAAAAGTGGAGCGGCTCGGCCTGCTGGAGAACACGCTGGTGCTCTTCATCGCCGATCATGGCTTCTACCTCGGCGAGCACGGTTATATCGGTAAAGCCTTCATCCGGGGCAGCAAGTTTCAAAGTCTGCCGCTCTATAGCGAAGTTTGCCGGGTTCCAATGCTGGCTCACTATCCCGGCTGCAAGCCGGCTGCACAGATCGAAGCGCTGACGCAAACCGTTCACGTGGCTCCGACCGTGCTTGACTTCCTTGGAATCAAGAAGCCGCCCTCGTTCGCGGCCCCGTCGCTGTGGCCGGTCCTCCAGGGCAAGTCGGCAAAGGTCACGGAGATCGCCGTCAACTCGCCAACCCTCTCGCATCCTGGCATGAAACGGCCGCAGCCCACCGAGCGGGCGAGCATCACGGACGGCCGCTGGCTCCTGGTCTTCGGCTGTCAGGGTTCCAGCGCTCCAGGCGACCGCACGGCCAGCGTGGACAGCGAACAGCGCGTGCTCGCGCCATTAACGGGAGAGAAACTGGTTCCGGAACTTTACAATCTCGAGGCCGATCCGGGCTGCTTGCAGAATGTGATCGCACAGCAAAAGGAGCGGGCAGCCGATTTGCACCACCAGTTCGCCGAATTCCTACGGCACAGTTCTATGAGAAGAGACCATCTTCACTTCTTCGAAAAGATTTGATTTTCCCTGCGTGGTCGTTGTTCGCTGCAGCACGAGCTTTAGCTTGTGCTGAATTCCCATTCTTGAGCAGATCTAATTTTCCTGCCTGGTTGATGTAGCGGCACAAGCTAAAGCTTGTGCTACAGCGACCGCGAATCCCCTGGCACAAACTCAAAAAAGACCGCGGCTGAACGCTTTTCAGGTGGATCACTGCCGATCCGCCTGGTCTGCGTTCATCCGCGGCCTATAAGTCCAATTGGCCCTATAGTCCTATTCGGCCCTATCGGGTCTGAGGAGCCGCAGCAGCGGGCGGCCGAGGCAGCAGCGAGGGCAGGTTGGCCACGTGCATGGCAAGGGTTGCCATGACCTCGGCTCCCTGCACCAGGTCGGCTTCCTGAGCCTTATCGAGCGTATCGCTCTGTGAATGGTGCGTGAGCCGGTACTCGGCTCCTTCCTGAATGAACCAGAATCCTGGTACGCCGGCCCTATTGAAGGAGGCATGATCGGAGCCGCCCATACTGCCCGGACTGAATTCCGTGAAGCCTAGCGGCTTGAGGCCGGCGAGTTCCTTTTCCAGGATCGGTTGCAGGTCTTTGTGCCCCATCAGTCCCAGGCCTGTCACCTTGCCGGTGCCCAGGTCGTGGACCACACACATGGAGGTTCGTGGCATTTCGTCCTTGTGCGCAGTCACATAGGCCTGTGAGCCGTGCAAGCCCTGTTCTTCGCCGGTAAACAGGATGAAGCGGATCGTGCGCCGCGGGCGGACGCCGAGTTTCGACAGGATGCGCGCCGTCTCAAGAACGACGGAGCTGCCCGTGCCGTTGTCGGTAGTTCCCTGGCCCAAGTCCCAGGAGTCGAGGTGTCCGCCGACGACAACGAATTCTTCAGGCTTCTCCGAGCCGACGATGTCGCCGACCGTGTTATAGACGGCGATCGGGCCGGGGATGAACTTGTTCTGGATATCAAGCTCGATGCGCGTGCGTGCCGGAGCGGGCCGCGAAGCCAGGCGATAGAGCAAGGAATAGTGCTCGTGGGCCACGAAGAGGGTCGGGAGCGGTTCGCCAGCACTCGCGCGATCGCGCCCTTGCCAGGAGCCGGTCATATTGAGCAGACCCTGGGGCTTGCCGGAGTCCGTCATGATGGCCAGCGCGCCTTCCGTGCGCAGGAACGCGCTCAACTCTCTTCTAAATTCTCCAGTGCGGCGAAATCTCTCCATCATGGCATCGCGATTGAAACCTGGTGCCCCACCAGGAGTCGCACTCGGTGCCGCGCCCGGAGGAGCGGCTGGTGCCTTGGCCGGAGGTGCTCCTGGAGCCCCAGTGGGAGCACCCGGCGGAGGCCCGGCAGGATTCAGGCGTGCGGGGCTACCTGGGGGTGCGCCCCGGGCGCCGGGCCCGTCGGCGTTGCGTCGCCGCGGGCGTCCGCCAAAGATATCGATCTTTTCACTGGCAGGCGCGACGGTTGGGGGAGGGCCCTGGAGAACAATCGCGTTCTTGAGCTTGCCCTTGTAAGCCTGCAGCTCCTTCGTGTTCGTGGCCTTGATGATGACGACCTCGCCTTCCACCTTGCCCTTGGTGCCGGGAGTCCAGGCCATGGAGGCAAACGAAAGATGAACGCCGTCGTTGGGCTCGATGATGCGTCCCGAAGCCGGGCCGCGTTCCCAACCGACCGGAATGGTCCAGGGCTCGAGATGCACGTTGCTCAAGCCGTAACTTTTCATTTTTTCCGCGGTCCATTCGTTGGCGCGCTTGAGCGCCGCGGAACCGGTAAGCCGTGACCCGATGACGTCGCTAATGTACGTCAAGTTGCTCATGATTTCGGAGCCTTCTTTGGCCGTGGCCAGGATCTTTTGATCCAGAGCTGACGGAGTGGAAAGCGTATCGGTCTTCGCCGCTACAGGCGCGGACGAATCCCCGCGCGCCTGCGCGCGCCAGCTGGAAGTCAAGACGGCAAGCGTCGCCAGCATGGCGACACAAAAGCCGAACCTAGCAGTCCGTCGTTCACATAAGCGGTGCATGATGCCCTCTCGAAGATGCGGTAACATTGGAAGCGGCGAGATCGCTAGTTATGCTACTCGGTGGGGCCGGCGCACGCAAAACAATTTATCGACGACGTTAGCCGCTTGGATCGCGTCGGCCGGCGCTTCCGGCAGGCTCCGCAGAGCTTCGCAAAACGCGCAAGCTTGGCCAGTCTGTGCAGGATGCGGTGTCAGAAAAGGTGTCAGGACCCTTTACAGCTTGACACGCATTCCCTTCATGTCTGCCGCTACGTGGAGCGGAACGACTTGCGGGCGGGCTTGGTGCGCCGCGCTGAAGCCTGACGTTGGTGCAGTTTGTGGCGCCGTCAGCAAGCCGAAAGCCCCGTTCCATCGCTGCTGAGCCCCTGGCCGCTGGCCGAGCCCGTCGACCTGGCTCCAGGAGGTCAACCGTGCGCAAAGCGAGGCCGAAGTGGAGGCACTGCGACGGTGCGTGCGGCGCGGGCAGCCGTTCGGTCTGGAGCGGTGGTCGAAACGGGTGGCTGAACGCTTGAGTCTGGAGAGCACGTTCCGGGCGCGGGGCCGGCCGGCCAAAAGAGCGGAAACTAAACGCAGAAAAGGGTCCTGACACCTTTTCCTCACCGCTTTGGCCGGCAGGTGGAAATGCCAAACCGACCACACCCTGTATAATCGCCTCAAGGGTTTGTCTCCTCCTAGTTTTGGCTGTTTTCAAAAGGACTCTCCCATGCGACGAAACTTCCTTGTGTCATTGGCCATGCTGACCTTGTTCGGTGCGCTCGCGCTCCAAGGCGTCGCCGACGAGAAGAAAAATGCTGCTGATGTGGTCGTGCCTCCCAGGGAGGGCGACACCAAGAACGTTGATCTGTTCGACGGCAAGACGCTCGAAGGCTGGCAAGGGTATAAGGACCTGTGGTCGGTCAAAGATGGGGAAATCGTCGGCCGTAACGAGAAGCCGCTGACCTTCAGCACCTATTTGCATACGAACGACAAGTACAGCGACTTTCGACTAACTTTCTCCGCCAAGCTGGTCGAATCGGAAATGCATTCCGGCATCGCCTTCTGGGGAGAAGTGAAACCGGACGTCAGCAAGCAACCGAAGAAGGATCGCTCGGAGCACACCTACGCCGGTCACCTGGTCATGTTCCCGTCGGGCTATGGGCTCTATGACCTTTTCGGTCGCAATGGCCTGCCGGTCAATGGCAAGCCTGCCCAGAAAGTCGGCAAGCAACACGACTGGAACGACATCGAGATCCTAGCGCAGGGTAACCGCATTCGAGTCGCGATCAACGGCGTACAGGTGGTCGACTGGCGCGATCCGGAACCTAATCGGATTAAGGAAGGACCCATCGGCCTTCAGTTGCATTCCAACAAAGTGGCTCAGGAAGTCCGCTTCAAGGGACTGAAACTGGAGACGTTCCCGAAGGAAAACAAATTGCTGACAGTGAAGTAATCGCTATAGGCCCTTAATGGGATCACCGTGGTACACGTAGTGAGGCCGTTGCTCGGCGTCGCGCCAATGCGCGGTCTGCGGCACGCCTAGGGCGTGATAGATGGTCGCCGCGAGGTTCTCCGGCGTTTGGGGCTCTGCCTTGGGATAGGCCGCGACTCGATCCGACGCGCCCACGACCGTCCCGCCTCGAACGCCGCCACCGGCAAAGAACACGGTCTGCACCGCCCCCCAATGATCTCGTCCAGGCAACTTATAAAACTGCGGCAGTGTGCTGATCTTGGGTGTCCGGCCGAATTCTCCCGCCATCACGATCAGAGTGCTTTCCAGGAGTCCGCTCGTATGAAGATCTTCCAGCAGCGCGGATAAGGCCTGGTCGGTCGGAGGGAACAACTTGTCTTTCAAGTGCGGAAAGGCGTTTCCGTGCGTGTCCCAGGTTTCGTTATTACCAAGGTTCACTTGCACCAAATTGACGCCTGCCTCGACCAGCCGGCGCGCCATCAGCAAGGACCAGCCAAAGGCGTTACGGCCATAACGATCTTGCACCTTGCCCGGGACCCGCGCCATGTCGAATGCATCGCGCACTCGATGATCCGTGAGTAATGCAACCGCCGCCTGTCGATAGGCATCAAAACTGGTGCTGCTGGCCATTTGGTCCAGGAAGCGCCTTTGACGGTCAATGCCTTGCAGCAAACTCATGCGGCTATTCAGACGAGCCTGCTGGAGATCCCTGGGCAACGATAAATTGGGAACCTGAAATTGGCTTCGATGTGGCCGGTACGCGCGGTCCTGATGATCGAATTCATAATGCGGGTATGCGCCATAGGCGAGTGGTTCGTAATCAGAAGCCTCGATAAACCAGGGATCGCGCTGTGGTCCCATGATGCCGGCGAACTGCCCCGGAATGATGCGCCCCGTATTGTGGATCAAACGCTCCGGCAACACCACAGCCGGAGGGACGTTGTTCCGTGGCCTCGTGAGTGTCCCAGCGATTGCGGCCAGCGAGGGCCAATCACCGGGGCGGGGCTGATTCGGATTGAAGCCTCGGGGTAAGTCGGATCTTCCAGTGAGCATGATGTGATGGCCTGCAGAGTGGTCATTGCTGGCATGCGTCAGGGAGCGAACCAAAGCCCAGCGCTGACTGCACCGCGCCAGGAGTGGCAAATGTTCGCAGATGTGGATCCCCGGTGTACTGGTGGCGATGGGTTTGAACTCGCCGCGGTACTCCGCAGGCGCGTCAGGTTTAAGATCAAAGCTATCTTGCTGAGCCAAACCTCCGGAAAGGAAGATGTAGATGCAACTCCTGGCCTTGGGCCTCGTGTCCTGGTCTGCCAGAGCCTGCAAACCAGCGACATGGTTCATCCCTAATCGTAGCAGGCCAATCGCGCCAGCCTGGACTGCCGCCCGGCGGGAAACTTGAGGGTGTTCAAGCGGAGAATGGGTTGGGTGCGTCACGTATTCAGCTCTGCTTGCGTACTGTGGTTCGCGCCATTATTAGGGCGACTGCCAGCCTAACCCGCTGGAGGTAGCTCTGCAATGCGGCACATTGAACTTAAACCTGAGTTATACTGCGTGCGGTCCATACTGATACCAATAGGCCGTAGCCGCATTCGCCAGAATGCGGGCTATCTCTCACCGTTTCCCCCGCATTCTGGCGAATGCGGCTACAGGGCGATGTCTCATTCTTGACCGCGCTCAGTATAACTGAAACCGCCAGCTTGCTCGGGCGCATTGTGCCTGCTACTCCCGGAATGCGCTTTCTGTAGAAGTTTCATCTGGCGGAGCCTCATTCTCAAAACAGAATGCCTCGAGGTTATCCGCCTCGAGGCATCGTGATGTTGCCATTTCGAGAAATCTGCGCAGCGCTCAGTAGCGCGCTTGCTTGCGCCTGGTGCGATGCCCTTCATCCATGACGAGCACGGGCGCTTGCTCTGCGGGAATCACGGCCGGCACGGAGACTTCCGCGCCACATTTCGGACATGCGCAGGTGCGACAGGCGAAACGAACGGACGCCCGCAGACGTGAACGACAAGATGGACAATAAAAGGAGACACGACCGACCATAGATTCTTTCTCCTTTTGCAAGAGTGTCAGGATTTACCGAGCGGCTTCTCGGGACAAGGCGGGCAAGCCTTGTTAGGTGGGGTGCCTTCCGCTCATTCCAGGGGCCAGGAAAGTTGGGCGTCCCTTGGAATTCATGCTCGCTCTGGCGACTAGGACGACAAACGAGCGGAGGAGACTACCCAGAAGGACGATCCAGTGCAACGTCAATAACAGCCTGGGCACCCCACTCGATTTTGGGAGGAATCTTCACCCGGCCCCTCACGGGGCTCGGCTCGCCAGGCGAGCCGAGCCCCGTGAGGGGCCGGGTGGAGGGGCCGCGCGGCTCAAATCGGTCTTTGTAATCGAGGTGCAGCCGTTATAATTCGGTCTCGCAGCCAGGAGGGCTGTGGCAGCGCAGATGCCGCCATGGAATAGGAGGCCCCATGTCTCGGTTCCGACCTTTTTTCCGCTCCAATCCTTACGATGTCATTCCGGCCTTGTGCGGCGTGGGAATTGTCGCCTTGATCTTCTGGACCTTCCTCTGCTTCGACAGTCTATCGTGGTGGGTACTTGTGCCGGCGTTCATTGCCGTCATGTGGTCTTACTGCTGGAACCTGCAGTGCATCTCGCACAACTTTATCCATAACCCCTATTTCTCGAACGCCTGGCTCAATCGCGCTTATAGCGTGCTGGAAACATTTGCGTTGGGCGTGCCGCACGTTTTCTACCACCACTACCACATGAATCACCACTGGGGCGACAACGACGCCAAGGGCCCCGACGGCACGACCAAGGACTGGTCTTCCATCTATCGTTACGGCAAAGACGGCCAGCCGGAAGCATTCTGGAGGTACTGCATCGTCAGCTTCTTCCGCGTGGAAGTTATGCCTCTCATCCGGGTCGTCGTGCGTCATGGCCGGCGCGAGATTATCCAGTCGGTCGTAGAGTGCCTGGTCCTCGCAGCCTTTTGGGTCGCGATGATCGTGGTCAACTGGCGTTACTTCGTTTACTTCTATCTTCCGTCCTATTATCTGGGTTGGGTGCTCAGCTACGCGGAAGGTTATCTGGAGCACTATGGCTGCCAGCCGGGAAACTACTTCGCCAATTCCGTCAGCTCGTACAACCTGCTCTACAACTTTTTCTGGTTCAACAACGGCTATCACCAAGAGCACCATTGGGACCCAAAGGTTCACTGGACCAGGATGAAAGTCCTGCACAACCAGATCGAGCCTCAGCTGCGGCTAAACAACACGCGCATCCTGCGCGGTCCACATCTCACGGCAATGATCGAAGATTGGCTGGCCGGACGGAAACCAGGCTGCTCCCCCAGGCCTGAAGAGAGCCTGGCCCCACGCTCGGCGGCGTGATCGTTCGCGCCTCCCTCTCCCCAGGTTCCCATGATTTGCCTGGGAATCAGAAGCAAACGAGGCATGCATGCATGAGTCCCCCGGGGCGACGCGACCTTGGCTGCCTGCTCTATGTGCGGCCGCCATGTTTTGGTCGTTCAGTTTTGGTGCTGGGGCGCCGCTTGCCTCGATTTGGCTCAAGGAAGCCCGGTTCAGCGACACCATCGTCGGCCTCAATACCGGGATCTACTACCTGGGGATTGCAGTAGCGGCTCTCGCTGTGCCCTGGATGATGCGCCGCTGGGGGCGAGGTACCCTGATTGCTGGGATGGTTGCTTCCGGACTGACGGTGGCCATGTTCCCGTGGGGAGGCTCGCTGAGTGGCTGGTTCGTACTGCGGATTCTGAACGGATTCGCCGGAGCCATGAGCCTGATTCCCCTGGAAACGATGGTGAATCGAGTTTCCGAACCGGGCAAGCGCTCGCGCAACTTTGGCTACTATGCGTTTTGCGTGGCCATGGGCATTGCCCTGGGAACGGCGCTAGGCGTACAGACCTACGCGCTCTCACCTCGAGTCGCCTTCCTCCTTGGAGGCTGCGCTGCCTTTGTCGCGGGGTTCATTGTCCTCGGTTGGCTACCTTGGCGTGACATGGACGAGGAACACCTCGACAGGTCGACGCCGATTGGCTTGGGCCGCAATTTCTTGAGTTACGGCAGCGCCTGGAGCCAGGGGTTCCTCGAAGGCGGGATGATTGGCTTGCTACCAATCTATCTCCTGGCAATCGGGCTGACCAAGGTGGGAGCAGGCTGGTTGATGGCGGTCATCATGATCGGGGTGATCTCTTTCCAGGTGCCGGTCGCCTGGCTGGCCGATCGACTAGGACGGACCTTCATCCTGGTGTGTTGCTACATCGTCACGATCGGCTGCCTCGCCGCCTTGAACGTCGGCCTCGGCCTGGTCCTGTTGACCATTTGTCTTTTCTTCACGGGCGCCTGCTCCAGTGCTTTCTACCCTTTGGGTCTAGCCATCCTGGGCGAGCGGACACCTACGAGAGGTTTGGCCCGCACCAGCGCGTGGTTCCTTGGTATCAACTGCATCGGCAGTTTGATCGGACCCGTGGCGGCTGGCGGAGCCATGGATCTCTTCGGAAAAAATGCAGTTTTTGCCGCCGGTGAAGCCGCCGTCCTCCTGATCATCCTGCCCTGGGCTGCCGTGCGGTTGTACAAGCATTTCGCACAGACCGAGAGCCCAGTGATTGTGTCCGAGTGCCGTCCCGTTGAGAACCGGACCGCGGCTTGAGTACAATGCAGGCTGAGCCTGCGCGCTAGGGCATCAGCATGCCGATTATGGAAGAAGGGCGAACACTGGTCAAATTCGAATCGGCGCGAACTCCCTTATCGTCCTTATTCAGTGCCGGCCGCGCACGGTCAACGAATGATTCGCACAGCCATCAACTGGGTCCTACATGCCATTGCCGTTGCGTCACCTGCCGTTGATTCAAAACTGGGACTGTCACGTCTGCGGGAGCTGTTGCAAGGAATACGTGGTTCGCATTAGCGACGACGAACGTCGCCGCATCGAGGCGTTGGACTGGTCCGACGACCCGGTGGTGCGCGGCTTGCCGCTGTTCAAGAAGAGCGGACCGCCCTGGTCGCGTAGCTATCACCTCAATCATCATAAGGACGGCAGCTGCGTTTTTTTGTCGGACCAGGGACGTTGCCGCATCCATGAGCGCTATGGCTACCAGACCAAGCCGTTGCCTTGCCGGCTCTTTCCCTTCATTCTCATCCCCGCGGGCGATCACTGGCGTGTCGGCATGCGCTATGCCTGTCCCTCGGCCGCAATGAACAAGGGCAGAGGAATCGCCGACCACGAGAAGGCCCTTCGGGAGTTTGCCACGGAGTTGGCCAAGCGTGAAGGCCTGGACGACAAGCCAAACAGCCTTATGCTTGCCCCTCCCCCATTGCAAGGCGGACAGCGCGTCGATTGGCCCGATCTCCTTCGGCTCATGCAAAGCGTGCTGGCAATCCTGAAGAATGGAGACGACCCCATGGAGCGGCGCTGGCGCAAATGCCTTGCGCTGGCCAGGCTCTGCCGGGAAGCTCGCTTCGGGCAAATCAAGGGGGGACGGTTAGTCGAATTCCTGGACATCATCACGTCGAGTCTTGACGGAGAAGTGCCTGCCGATCCGGCTGCGCTGCCGCCGCCCAATTGGGTTGGCCGAGTTCTCTTCCGGCAGACGGTTGCGTTTTTCATGCGCAAGGACCACGGTCCCGACCGCGGCATCGCCCGCCACGGCCGGCTGGCGCTCCTCATGGCAGCGTGGCGCTTCGCGCGCGGCGATGGCGCGGTGCCACGCATGCACAACAAGGTGCCCGAGACCACCTTTGCGAACATTGAAGCCACGCGCAGTGACCTTCCTCCCGCGGCCGCGGAAGTTCTGGCACGCTATTACACGATCAAGGTGGAATCCTTGCAATTCTGCGGCGCGGCCAATTTCCGGCTGCCGTTCTGGGAAGGGCTCGAGATGCTCGCGGCGACCTTCCCTGTCACCCTATGGGTAACGCGCGCGCTCGCCGACCTGCCGCCCGCAGAGGCGGTGGCTCGGGCGCTGACCATCGTTGACGATCATTTTGGTTTCAATCGCATTTTGCGCTCGCGACGCCTGCGGACCACGTTTCGCATCCTGGCGCGGACAGGCCAATTGCAGAATCTCATCGCCTGGTATGCACGTTAGGGCCCGCATTTTGCCTCGCTCACGCTTCGGGCCAGAATGGTTATCGCCCCGGTTGCCTTGACAGTCCAGGAGTCGTCAACCATAGTGGAGTAATCTCATCCGTTGCAGTGTCATCGAGTGCTTAGGGGTACAGCAGCGTGCGTTTTCTGTCTGTTGGTCGTATCGTGAGAATCGCTCATGGGCAGACAGTTGGTAGTTATTCGGGGTCTGGAACGCGGCCGGATCATGGCCCTTGAAAATGCTGGCGTTCTGCAGATCGGCTGCAGCCAGACACTGGACGTTCTTTGCCGCTTTCGCGATCCCGCGGTGGCAAGGGTCCACTGCGAAATCAACGTCGACGGCGAGCGCGTCACAGTCATCGACGCGGCGACCGGGTCCGGTACCTTTCTCAACGGCGCGCGCATCACCCGCCAAGAATTGCAGCCGGGCGACGTGATCCGCATTGGCGGCACGGAGCTACGCTACGTCATTGGTGAGGATTCACGCAGTGACCGGTCCATCGATGACCCCAGGACGTCGACAAGCGTCGATGTTGGCTCGGACACGATCCTTTCGGAGCCCCTTTCCGACCCGGTGTCGCAGCCACAGGTCTCCGCGGCCGACATCCTGAACAAGCTAGTAGGCAAGACCCTGGCGCGCTACAAGATCGAGGTGCAACTGGGCGCCGGTCATTGGGGACGAGTATTCCGGGCGTGCGCGCATAGCGCGGAGCAAAAGGTCGCGCTCAAAGTGCTCTGCCCGGAATTCGGTACCAACGCGGAAACGATGGGAAGCTTTCGCGACGCGCTCAAGGCCGTCTTGCCCTTGCGCCATCCCAACTTGTTGCTGCATTACGGCGCCGGTAAGGCCGGGCCGTTTTGCTGGATCGCGATGGAGTATGTCGAAGGCCGCAGCTTGACCCAGGTCATTCGTAGGGCCAGCACTACGGCCTTGCCTGATTGGCGACTGGCATTGCAAGTGGGAACGCAGATCAGCCGCGCACTGGTAGCCATCCATGCCCGCCAGGTTGTGCACGGACATATCACGCCGCAAAACGTGATGATTCGCAACGGAGATAAGGAGGCCAAGCTCGGCGACCTGATGTTCGCCAGGACTTTGCTGCACGCACGTCGCGACATGAGAACCGCGCTGCCGCGCAGGTTGGATGAGTTGGCTTATGTAGCGCCGGAAGGGATTGATGAGCGTGAAGTTTTTGGTGTTCGGGCGGATGTGTACAGCCTGGGCGCAACCATGTATGCCTTGCTCACGGGCCGGCCGATTTTCACGGGAAAAACGAAGGAAGAATTAGCCCAGAAGGTTAGGCGGACGGCTCCCATCGAACCAATTCTCTATCAACCGTCGATTCCGCATGCTTTCCAGCAGATCGTCTTGAGGATGTTGAGCAAGCAGCCCAGAGAGCGCTTTGCCAGCGCGGCCGAGCTGCTTCCCGAACTCGAAAGACTCCACAACAACAGCCGCTGATTCCGACAGAGCACTACCTCCAGTCGGGTTTTCCGCGTCGGCGCGCGCTAGGTTTCGCACCTTGCGCCCGAGCCGGTTGGTGTTAGTACCTGACCTCCAAGCCGAAGTTGACGCCCTGAGCCCAGAATTCGGTCCGTTGGAAGGTGAAGCCTGGGGCGGCGGGCGTGGAAGCTGTGCCATAGGTCGTGCTGGTAGGCACTAGAGCTGGGTTGACGCTCCGGTTGATCTGATCGCCTGGCCGGGCCACGTCACTCAAGTAGATGAAGCTGTAGCCTACGTAGGCTCGCACCAGCGGATTGATCTGATATCCGAAATTGATACCCAGTTCGGGCACCGCGGCGAATTCATCCTTTGTGTATCTGCCGATGTTGCTCGACAGCGCGAGCAGGCCTCCGGGCACCGAGGTCGTCGTCCCACCCGGCGGGGTTTGCTGTGTAGAGCCATTGATGCTGACAGTCTCGTGGCTGTCGCCGAGAGCGATCTTGCCCAGGAAATTCACGAAGAATTGATCGCCGGTATAGCCGAAACGCGCGCCAAGCTGTCCACCGTTGAACACGTTCTGTGTGGCAAACTGATCGCTGACGCTAAACGTTGTCGAACCGCTCAGGGCGTTGCCGCCGAATCCAGCGCTTCCGCCAGGCAGCAGCACCGAACTCGAATCGATGTTGAGTTGTTCATTGAGCGTGAGGAAGCGGTAACCTATGAGAACATCGAGATGCGTCGACTCAGTACGATAGAGATTGTCCAGAAAGTTCAGGTCCGCGCCATAGAACTGACTATGAGAGGTAATGAATAACTCGCCGGCGGCAACCCCCGGGGCGGAGATCAATTCAGCGGTTTCCTGGCCGGTAAGCGCGTTGATCACCGGTCGAGCCAGCACGGGAGCGCCGCTTGCCGAGGAGGTTTGATCAAAACTGACGGGCCGGTTCTCCAGCACGAACCCGCCGCCTTCCAGGCCCCAGGTGTGGTCCTTGTCGAACCAGAATCCAGCGTTGATGCGACCGCCGGAGAAGGCGTCGTAATCCACCCCCGAACCGCCGTACAGCACTTTCGTATCTGCCGCACCTAACACTCCATTCGAGGTCGTGCCGGTTGTTGCCAGAGGCACGGAGAGCGGGCCCTTCTTGACCCACCAGAGGAGATAGTCGGCGTCGGCCCAGACCTGGCCGCGGTTCCATTCGTCTCCCCCGGCAGCGCATCCCGGCGTCGCCGGCGTCTGGCAGCTGCCTGTCAGGCATTCGAGCTTGGCCAGAGGATTAGGCCAATAGGGAGAGCGGCCCTCTGCCGACGAATCGGCCGGGGCTGCAGGAGCAGCGGCCGGGGCCGAGGCTGCCGGCGGCGGAGCGTTCCCTGGGGCCAACTCTGGAAAAGCTGGTGCCTCCGCAAGGGCCAAGCCCGAACCAGCAAGTAATGCGGCGAAACCACCGAGAAACCGAGTCGTCATAGCCGTCTCCTGTAGTCGAGCCAAACTCCTCCTGTTTGGCTTTCGGATGGCGAGGCCATTCGCTTCAAGTTGAGATTGGGCGCTAAATATCGAAGGTTACGTGCAGGCCAAGTATTCCTTTCATCGGCCTTGCAACGAATCTGCATGAGATTCGGGCTACAAAATGCCCCAGAAAACGCCAACGGCACTCACCAGAGTGGGAATCTTGGGAAAGGTGGAATGGGTTGTGAGAATCTGACGAGCTCGGTGCGCAAAGAGCTGCGCGGCGCGGCTATCGTGAGACTGCGCGATAGGGCAGGTGGGCTGTCACTCCTCAATTCACGGCTTACCCACCGGCCCAAGTCTGAGAGAAGGAACGAAGATGAAGAGTAAGATTTGGAACAAGATTAAGAGCAAGAGCACGAGAAAGAACAGGATGCGCTAGGCGGTATTGCGTTTGTCCTGCTCTTAATCCGAATCGTGCTCTTCATCCTCTTCGTAATCGTAATCTTCCTCTCAAATCTTGCTCTTTCTTCAGGTCTTGTCTCGCAAGAGATCCTTGTCGATCGGTCTTCAGCCCAGCCTACGTCAACCGAGAAAGGTATTCCTGAGAGCCGACAATCATGGCAATGACCTGCTCATCGGTCAGCGGCTGGCCCGGTCCCGATGTAGGATCCGTAATGAAGACCGGCTGCGTGGGGGCGCTGGTCGGGTGCATCAGCCCGACAAAGTAGGCGACGCCTGTTGGATCGCCTGCACGGTGCAGGAAGCGCTCGTACCAGCCTTGCACCAGGTCTTGGGCGTACTCGTTGCTAGCAAAGATCAGCGTCGCTACCTGTTGCGTCGAAGTGCCGGTATTCAACAATGGAACGAAGGTATTCAACCCGGAGGAATCGACGGCTCTACCCAGGGCGTCTTCGTACAGGGCGTTCAGGAAGCCGGCGTTCGTTCCACCTCCCTGGTTCTGATAGAACTCTGCCGAGCCGACGATGGCGGCTGCCACCTGCTCGTCGGTACCGCCTGCCGCCAACATTGCGATGAACGTGGCCAATCCACCAGCATCGGCGGACCGGTGCAGGTACTGCATGTAGAGGTTTTCGACGACGAGCGTTCGATACTCCTGGCTGCTCTCGATCGCGAGGGCGACCTGTGCCCGCGTGCTGCCGGCATTCAGGGCAGCCACCCACGTGGCCAGACCGGTTGGATCCACGGTCCGGTTCAAGAGGTCTCGGTAAGCGTGCACCACGAATAACTGATTGGGCGTCCCGTCTTCTTCGAGCAGGGTCACGACGGCGGTTGCGGGGCTGGCGATCACGGCGTTCGAGGACGGGCTGCTCAAAGTCACGCTAAAAATTTGGTCCGTCAGCTCGAAGACGCCGTCATCTTTCACGGGGACCGCGAAGGTCTGTGAAAGCTGTCCTGGGGTAAGAGTCAGCGTGCCTGAAGTCGCGGTGTAGTTCGTGCCCGCGACCGCCGTGCCGTCGCTGGTGGAGTAATTGACGGTGACGGTGTTGTCGTTGGGGCCTGTGCGCGTGACCGTGATCGTGACGGAGCCGCCGTTTTCGGGGACGCTGTAGGCCGACGCGCTGAATTGCAGGTCGGAGGGGGTATCGGTGTTCGTGATGGTAACGACGCCGACATTCGGCGTGCCCAGGGTGCTTCCGCCGGTGGGGCTGCTCAAGGCAATGTTGAAGGCCTTGTTCGTCGGATTGAAGATGCCGTTGTCCAGAATGGGAACCGTGAAGGTTTGGCTCGTTTGGCCCGGTGCAAAGGAGAGAGTGCCGGAAGTCGCCGTGTAGTCGGTCCCTGCCTTGGCCGTGGCATCGCTGGTTGAGTAGTTGACGGTGACTGTCCCGTCGGTGCCATTGGTCCGTGTGACGATGATGGTGGCGACGCCGCCGTTCTTGGCGATGGTGTAGGAAGGTGCGGAGAATTCCAGGTCCCCCGCCTGAATTGCCGAGTAGCGTGCCATGACGAACTTGGGGCCGCTGCCTTGATCCGAGGTGCCCGCCGCCACGATCTGGCCGTTCGGCTGGAGGACCAGATTCGCCGCCTGATCGTTGCTGGTCGGGGTGAATGCGGTCACGACCTCGCCGTGGATGCCGAAGGTCTGGTCCAGAGTGCCGTCGGCGTTGTAACGGGCCAGGGCGAAGTTGCTGTTGCCGCTACGCGTCGAGAACCCTGCAAGGATCAACTTGCCGTCCGGTTGCACCGCAACGCTGTAGGCCACGTCCTGCACATCGGGATGACCCAGGTTCCCGGAGGTGAAATTCGTTGAAAAATCGGTCTCGACAAGCCCGTCAACATTAAAGGTCCTGTCGAGCTGGCCGCCGGAACCGAACATTGCCAGACCGAAATTTTCGCCGCCGCCGCCGAAATGTGTGACCCCCGCCACGGCAATGTCACCACTGGGCAGGAAGGCCAGACTGTTGGCGGTATCGCCTGCATCAAAGGCAGTGTTGTTCGTGTCCGCCCCTAAGAAATTCATATCCACCAGTCCACCCGAGCCAAAGCTGCCGTCGAGCGTGCCGTCGAGCGCATTGAAACGAGCCAATGCGAAGTTGTTGGTGGTGCCGAGTGCCTGGAGATTGGACAGCAGGTTCGTGAATCCAGCGACAACAATCGCGCCGTTGGGCTGGATAGCCACGGCATTGATTCCGTCGGTGCTGCCGGTTACCTTGCCACCGGTGATGGTAGCTGCGAAATCGAAGGTGATCTCACCGTTGCCGTCAAAATCCGAGTCCTGCGTGCCGTCGGAATTGACGCGCGCCACGGCAAAATGGGTGTCGGATAGACCCGCGGCGACGATGCGGCCCTGAGAGTCGATCGCGATACCGCTGAGCAGGTCATTACCGCCGCTGAAGTCGATAATGACATGACCGTCGTTCCCGAACGACGTATCGAGCGAGCCGTCGGCATTGAGGCGCTCCAGGCCGAAGTTGCTCTGGAATCCGCCCGCCGTCGTGTCTCCTCCCACGACAATCTGGCCGTTGCTTTGGAGCGCGAGGGCGACGGCCTTGTCGGTGCTGCCCGGCGCGAAGGAAGGGGAGTCGACAACGCCATTGTTCCCGAAACTGGCGTCGAGGCTGCCGTCCGGATTGAACCGGGCCACGGAGAACACGCCGGTCGTGTCCGAGACCCCGGCCACGACAATCTTGCCGTCCGGCTGCACGGCGAGGCTGTTCGTGTCGGTATATGAGAAGTTGGTATTCACCAACCCGCCCGTCCCGAATGTCGGATCCAGGATGCCGGCCGTCAGCAGCGCTCGCTCCTCGAGTGCTTCCACACCCGGCTTGAAACCGGATCGCCTGCGCGGACGCCGTTGCTTGCGCCCGTGAGAGGACGTGGTGAGTTGCCGTTCAACCACGTCGCGCAACCAGACGAAAACCATTGGTGCAACTCCTAATTCACCATTTAAGACGGGTGCATGGATGGTGTGCAGGATGCCTTTTCCACGGAGTAGGCGAAGAAGAACCGGCTGCCATTGCGATCCACGCCATTCCTCCGAGTGGGCAAGCCTCATTCCCTTCATGGTTAGCTCGGAGATGGCAAGCGAGCGCGTTCACGCAAAAGAGGCAATCGACAGCTTCTTGTGCGGTGCCCGGACCGTTTGTCCAAGCAGATCGCAAAGATCGTTAAATCGCGCCCGCGGAGAGGGGGGTCTCTTTTTGAACCATGCATCAGCAAAATTATTTGTCAAGCTGAGCAAATAGGCCGGAGCTTAGCTTGTCGGGCCCCGTGGGCAAGCTGTTTTTCACACCCGCATGGTAGAACTATGCGGGCAGCGAAAACTTGCTTCCTGAACTCATACCAAAAGCGCAAGACCGACGGAATCCGCTGCTTTCTTTGACTTAGGGTGCCACGCGCTTCTACCCTGCCAGGGGCGCGACGAGCACCTTGGGCCCGCAAAAAAATACTCTAAACTTTTAAGCCCGGTGTGCCGATAGGGGGAAGTGCGCGTGGTGCCGAAAGGGAGATCCCTTCAACCAGGGACTCGTGCGGTGGCAAGACCGAAACGAGAACAGGCGCGGCTCCCGGAAATGTTGGCCGAAGTGGCCATGGCTTCCGGTGTGGGTTATCTGGCGGCAGCCTATACGGCTTCGCGCTGGTTGACCAGGCCTTCACCAGGCAAGCCCAGCCATACGCCCGGCGATCTTGGCCTTGTCTGGGAACCGCTGCTCTGCCGCACCGCCGACCACCAGCGCCTGGTTGGCTGGGTCGTCACTCCCTCTCAGCCCAAGGGGACCGTGGCACTCTTCCACGGTGTCCGCAACAATCGCGCTCAAACCCTCAAGCGTCTGCGGCTTCTGGTCGCGGCAGGCTATCGATGTGTGTCCTTCGATCACCGAGCGCACGGCGAGAGCAGCGGGCGCCGGACGAGCTTCGGTTACTACGAAGGCCGAGACGTTGCGGCTATCGTGGATTTGATCCGAGAACGATGGGCTGATGAACCGCGAGCTGCCTTGGGCATTTCCATGGGGGCGGCCGCCGTCTGTTACTCGGCGGAGCACTGCCGCGGCTTCGACGCCGTGATCCTCGAAAGCCTCTACCACGATATCGACAGGGCCCTTTCCAGCCGCATTCAGGGTTATCCCCCCTGGTTCCAGCGACTGCGGAATGGGGCTATTTGGGTAACAGAGCGCCGTCTGAAACTCCGCATGAATCAACTCGCTCCCGTCGAATACATGAAAAAGTTTGCTCCGACTCCGGTCCTGCTCGTCACCGGCAGCAACGACTCTCACGCTCCACCCGCGGACTTGCAGCGACTCTACGAGCGCTGCCGAGGTCGCAAGGAGCTCTGGGTCGTGCCTGACGCGACACATCACGACGTTTTCGAAAAAGGCGGCCCGGCCTATCACGACCTAGTAGTTGGTTTCCTCGATCGACATCTCTCGCGCTAAAGCAACCGGCAGCAAGTATTCTCCCCTCGCCCCGGTACTCCGGGGAGAGGGGTCGGGGGTGAGGGGTCTTGGCCCGGGAGCGTTCGTCCCCATCACCCCCAACCCCAGCGTTCGGCGCAGGTCTCCTGACCTCGCCGCATCCGCTGACCGCAGGTCTCCCCCCACTGCGTCCGGCCCAGGTTCCCCGACCTCGCCGCCACTGGACTGCAGCTCTCCCCCCGCTTCTGGAGACCTTCGGTCCGTCTCGGTGCGGGGTCGGAGACCCGCGCACAGCTGAGGCATGCCTTCGTGGCCCAAGGCCGGACCGAACCCACCCATGCCTACCTCTCGGGGCCACGAAAGCATGTCGAGCCCCAACGTCGGAGGTCATGTCATCCGGCGCCTTTTCCCCTCTCCCCCGAGTACAGGGGCGAGGGGAGAGCGACGCTTTTCAGATGAAAGGACGTCGTGGTTCTCATCAGCCCGGCGTCTAGCTCCCCACCCTACTTCCCGCCGTCGCCGAGGCTGGCCCCCTCTACCCGCGCGTCCATCGTCAACTCCTGTTTCCCGTTGACCCATAAGATCCAGGTGCCGCCGTCCTCGTGCTGCTCGAAGGTAATGCGGTTGATTCGGCCCAGGGCTTTCATCACGGGGATCTGTTCGACCTTTCTCGACTCGAGCGAGAATTTCAGCACGGCATGCCGGCTGTAGAGGAGCACCGCCGTGAGCGAGTCGGAACCGCGTCATCAGAATTCCTCGTTTTTCGCGAACAGGAGTTCTTATTCACAAATTCAAAGCGAACCTATCCATATTGTGTTTGGGGTGCAAGGCGTTGAATCGTTTGATCGGCCTTGCCAAAAGGCAAGACTGGAAGAAAGGACCTGACAGACGCGGAGTGACGTCTGACCGACTCTGAGTTAGGATGGGAGGCACCTCGTTCAGCGTACCAAAGCATCTGTCTTTTCCTACCGGGTTTGGGTTTATGATTCCTTTCTTCATTCGTCGACTCGTGCCAACTGTTCGCCTTTGCGACCTGCTGGCCATCGTTGCCTGGGTCGGCGTCGCGGTCACGGCTTACTTCGCCTGGCAGCCGCTGCCACGGGCGAGTGTGGCGCCCCGGCTGATGCACAAAAACCTGGTCATTAGTCCGGATGCCAGAATTATGGTGGCAGGTTCCAACGGCAACTCAGACCCGCTGCTCTGGGATTTGCAGACCGATGCAAGTTTGGGAGAGCTGCGCGGACACCCGAATGGCTACCTTGGTCTGGGCTTTGCCCCGGACGGCCGCACGCTGGCGACGGGTGGTAAGGATGGGTTCGCGAGGCTATGGGACGTGGCGACGTGCAAAGAGATTCTCAAAGTGGACGTGTGCTCGAGCAAACCCGGCATGATTACTCCACTGCTGAACGACAAGTTTCTGGTCACCAATTGCGACCAAAAGGTTGTGATATGGGATCGCCATTCCGGACGCCAATTGGCCGCCCGTCAAATTAGCACGAAGTATGCGCAATCTTCCTTCCTCGTTTTTGCTCCGGATGGGCGGGCCTTAGCCGCCAAATCCGGCTTTGGCCGGACAATACTTTGGGACATTGCGGCTGATGAAGATTGCTGCACTCTTCCAGGTGTGGAACTTACCTTTACCAGGGATGCAAGGTTTTCTCCCGATGGCAAGTCTTTGGCAACCAGCCACCCGTATTCCGGCGTCACCCGACTGTGGAGCTGGCCTGAGGGGCAGTTGCTAGCTACATACCCAGTTGAGAGCTACTTGCCTTTTCAGTTCTCGGGGGACGGGAAAAAGCTCTTCGTGAGCTACTTTCGCAGAAGCGCTCCCGCTGTCAAATTGGCCCCCTGGATTGGCTGGGAGCGGGCGGAGAAGCTTTTCCCATCTACGTCAGGAACACGACAGCTGGACCTTGCGACTGGGCGTTTCGACTTCACGCTGCCAGGGCGAATGTTCGGGGCCCTGAGCCCAACTGAAGGCCAGTTCCTGGCTTTCAAATTCACCAACAGCGACCTGGAACTCTGGGACACGCCCCCAGTTTACCGCTTCCGCTGGTTGCCCATCACGATTGCCGGCGCTATTGCTTTTGTGCTGACGCTGGCCTGGCGGCGTGGAGCCAGGCGGCTGAAGAAAATGCCGTCAGAGGTGAGAATCGCATCTGATGCGATCGCATGATGCGTTCCAGCGTGAGTATGCCCAAGCCAGAGGCGCCGGTGAGAGGGCGGTGCAGAAAAAGTCGATTTCTTGGGCGCTCAGGGAGTCTTGGATTTTGGCTTGCGTGGCGCGGTCACCACGGCGCCGGGTGCTATGCTTACGGCCCGCGGGCAACTGAGAGAAAGCTTCCACCCTGGAAGGCCCGTAACCATCTCATGCCCCAACGTCGGAGGTCATGGCACCGGCTGCTCGGCATGTTTTCGCGACCTCAAGGCTAGCCTTGCCACTCATGCCAAGCGGCTCTTTCGCTGTCTGCGTTTCTCCTTCTCATGCCAGCTTGCCGGAACCTGGAGCCGTCACGCTCTCAAACCTACGACCTGACCGACACGAACCTCCCCTGTTCTGACAACTGTCCCATAAATGCCCGCGTGATTTTCGTTCATGCGGATCACTGTCTTCATGACCTCGGCGTTTGTTTCGGCCGTGTCCGGGTCGAGATTGATCATCACACAACGCTTGTCCCGCATGGTGACGCTGATGGCCGGACCGGTCCCCTCGGAGCCAAATTCCAGGATCTTGCCCACCCATCGATCTTCCTCGAATGGCTGTGCGCCCTTGGTGTCGATCACTAGGTTCGGCCGGAAACGACGAATATCGAGGTCGTGGCCCGCCTCTCGACCGATGTTCCGTATCGTCCCCAAAGTGATCGCGGAAACCAGGGCCTCGTCGAAGATGCCGTGCTTAAGCTGCATGAGCTCCACATCGGACCGGTGCCGAGTTGCAATTTCCTTTACCAATGCTTCGTCCATGAGTCCATATTCCCTGCCGTCGGGCGTCCGGACGTGGGTCGGCAGCGGCTCCCCCGTCGTGTCCTGGCGGCCGATGGGTTCATAGAGAAGCAATTCGGGAAGTCGGCTCGCCGTCAACCAGGGGAACGCGCCGCGATCGGCAAGACGTCGAAACGCCAAGCGCCGATCGCCTTTGACGCCATGCCAGCCGATTTCTGCCGAATCAAGCCGCGTACCGGCCATCGATTTGATGGGGTAACGAAATATGGCACTGACGTGACCGAGTTCAATTGCCATGGAGCTATTCTAGAACGTTGTAGTAACCGTTCACCCAGTTGCCAGATGGCATACTTACGGGCCTCGGGGAACTGACAGAATCCTTCCAGCTTGGAAGGCCCGTAAGCCGTGCCCCAACGGCGGAGGTCATGTCACAGGCTGCTCGGCATGTTTTCGCGGCCCCCAGGGTAGCTCTTGCCACTGATAACGCCTGGATGGCCGGGACAACATGGCATCCGACGCCAATCGGCGCGGGGTGTCTCAAGTCCGCATTTGGATCAGCCATTCGTTCTGCATGAAAGACCCCGGATGGCGTCGACCAATCCAGTCGCCCCAGCTTCCCAGGTGTGTCGCTTGGACAATGCGAGTCGGAGCTCGACTGCGCGTGCGAACGCGACATCCCGGTTCTTGAGTACCTGTAAAATCCGAGATCCCCATTCCTGATAATTCTTCTGGTCGTCTAGCGCGATCGGCACCACAACTTCAGATGCGAATTCAGGCAATTCGCGTGTAAGCAACTCGGCGAGCCCACTCTGGTCACTGATCAGGGTTGGTACGCCCAGCCCGATCGCTTCAAGTCCGACAAGGCCGAACCCCTCCGTTCGCGATGGCATCAGCACTACTGACGCCTGAAGGTAACTGGCTTGAACGGCATCCTTGCAGGGGTTAAAGCCATACACTTTCACAGAGTTTAGGGCACCAACGCGAGTACTGAGACGATCTTGAAGGTCCGAACCCGCGCCGGACTCCGCTCCACGGACTATAAGTCGAACACATTGGCCGCGGGCCCTTGCGTAGCGGACTGCTTCCGCGGCTATGTCCAAACCCTTTAGATGTTCGTCCTCGGCGCGGCCGATGAACAAGCACTCAACATCAGGCGGTGAATGCATCATACTGTCCGCACCTTTGATGCCCGGATTAAGTTCAAAAGTTGGAGGTCTCTCGATATGCGGGTGCAGGTACATGTCCGCCTGCCGCTTTAGCCGTGGACCGACACCCACAACGAGTGACGCCGCTCGTGCAAGGACTGTCTCCTCTATCTCACTGTTCTCGACCCGCCTGCTGCCGTCGGTATCTCGCGCCTTATACCATTCGATTTCGCCCGGTTGCGTGTGGATCACATGAATATGCAATGCCCCTCTGAAAAAGTCTTGAACGAGGGTCTGAGCAGCGAATCCAGTCACACGGCCGTGTCCGATCACGACATCTGGAATGAACCCGTAAGGCAACTGGGGCTTTCGCTGCAGGCATGCTAGAGGGCCAACATCCTTCCCAGTGGTGGTCGGTGCCTCCAAAAGTCGAACTTGTGCTCGGCTGGCGCAAACGCGCTCACCATCATCTATGGTTCCCGGCGGGACCAGACACACGACGTCATGGCCAACACTTGCCAAGGCGATGCAGAGTTCACGGTTGACACTCGAGAGGCCGCCATTACGCGAAGACCACTCGGTCGCGAGACAAAGAATTTTGAGGACCCCTGAAAGGTCTGGTTTAGACCTACGTACACCGCCCGAGCCCCCCGCCGCACCGAAGCACCCTCGCGACCGGCGTGGCCAGGCGGGTTCGATGAATCGAGACACTTCTGGCAACGCGTTTCCTTCAAGCTTTACCGACATGTCACCAAGGAACAGCCACCCAGGTGCAGCCCGTTCGTTTTGACCGAGGGCCACAAAAATCGCGGGGACCCCTCGGCGTTCGAGCGTGAAACGCCCTTCTAATTTGGCGATTCGCGATTCAAGTACGACCAGTCGCGCGAGCGGGTGCGAAAAAAACTCGGAACGCGCGATGATCACGTTATCGACCACCCGAGTCATTCCATCGATGATGGCGATTCGCGGCGGCTGCGTGACAGCTATTTCTGTAAGGGGCTTAAGCACGTCCCTGACGTGTTCTGACGGTCCAATTCGACCCGAGTCTTGCACTGTAGGGGCCAATACATATAAGAAATCCCTACCGTCACTTATCGCGGAGATGCCACCCGCTCCACCGTCCTCTCCCGACTCCTCGCCCGCTGGGGCGTCTCGGCCGCCGGGCCCTCCCGCAGCGATCATGCTGACATACTCTCGACCGGGAATTAGAGGTGCGCTGGCGCGGTGCCAGGGCGCATTCTCGCCCGGGCACCCCGGATCGCCCTGTACAGCGCCGCCACCACCGCCGCCACCTGAGGTACCTTCAATACAGCACTCCGTCGCGCCAGCGGGTAGGATCCAAACTGTCGACTCTGAGAAGACAAGCGAATTACGTGTATTGGGACCGTCCATAATCATCTCTAACTGCTGTCAAGGGTCGGCTTGCGCCACGAGGCTCAACTGCGGCCCCATGAAGCATGGCAACCTCGCGCCTATGCAGTATTTTCTTGCGTCGTCGAGGCCGCGCCAAGGGCGATGCCAGCCTGTTGCGATCGCGTCTGAACGTCGCGCGGGGGTGCCTGAGGCTTACGGCACGGAAGCCCAGGTTGGACTCTCCCCAACAGTGGTTTAAGTGGAATCCTGATGCGTCGAAGACTCCGCCCCACGCACCCTCGTATTGCTGGCAAGTCCAGCGACCGGATAAACACCGGCCATTCGCTTGCGTCTCTATCCTCGATCCTCTATCCTCGATTCTCGCTCGCCCCTCTGCAGGAGATTGCCATTCGTAAGCGCTATTTGGGCATTCTCTGTCTCTTCACCTGGCTCGCCACGGCCGTCGCGCTGTGGGTGTGGCATACGCCGAGGCCGCGCGGCATGTCTCTGCAGGGGATCTCCGCGGCGGGCCATCCATCCTTTCTCAGCAGTGACGGCCGTTATCTGGGAGTGATTTCCGGGGATCCGGGGAACTTGCAGGATATTTCCCTTTGGGACATCGATACGGGACTGGAATGCTTCCATTGGAATGACATCAAGGCATGCCAAGCCGACTTTTCACCCGATGCTTCACGCGTGCTGGTGACAGACGATAAACAAGTCAGGGTTTGCAACACGGCCACGTCGGAAGTGCAGGTGCTACCGGCTCCGGACTTCATCCCATTTCATGCAGGGGCGATGTGGTCCTTTTCGCGCAATGGTCAGATCCTCGCGGTGGCGGAAACGTGTGTGAGCCAATATGCCCAACATGTTCGGATTTGGGACTTGAACCTGATGAAAGAAATTGCCCGCGTGCCCCGCGATCCGAAAGCGCAGCCCATCCAGCGAAGGTTTTTGGGCGGCCATCAATTGCTTGGCGGCCGCTCCGACATCATGAGTATCGCCCCGGATGGAAGCGGGTTGATTTTGACCGATAGTTCCTGGAACGTCCGGTTCTTCGACTGGGCCGCGGTAAAAACCGATCTGGAGATGGACACTTTCATTGGGCCCTACTTCCGCCTACACGACCTGGCGTTCAGCTCGGATGGCCAAAGGTGCGCGATGGCCTACCCCGAGGGGGCTGCGGGCAGCCAAATCCTGGTAGCCGATATCGCGGGCGCGCGGGGCCAACGGGCCTGGAACGTCTCCGGCGACGCGGGGGCCATCGCGTTTTCGCCAGACGGCAAGTTGCTGGCCGTGGGCTGTTACGACTCGAACTTCAGGCTGCGGTCGCTGGTCGCGAAATTCACCGGCCGCTTCCTGGCCCCGGATGAGCGGGTCCTGGTGCTGGACGCCCAAACCGGCCGACGCCTGGCCTCGCTGCCAGCCTTGGGTCCGTTGGCCTTTCGCCCCGACGGCAAGACGCTGGTAACGTACTCGTACAAGAAGGATGTAGTTCTGCTCTGGGACATGCCGCCGCACTCCGGCGTCTGGTTGGACGCGCTGCTGCTCGGGGTGGCCGTGGTGTTGACCGGAATCTGGTGGTGGAGGCGTCGTCGCGTAAAGGGGTCGGGAGTCAATTCCAATCCTCTGGATTGGGATTGACTCCCGACCCCTTTAACTTTTCCAAAACAACTATGCAGCTGAATGGCTGCCTTGCATGGGCTAATTTGGCACCTGCGCGGATGCGCCCCAGACAACACGTCTGGGATGGACTTTCGATCCCATGATGATCGATGGGATGCCTCACCTGAGCATTTTTGCTGATTTTTACAGGGAATTTGGCTCGTCATGAGAAGCGGCCCGTCCGAAAATGAAGAATCAAAGAATCCCTAATATCGCGTGCAATTCGCCTCCCAAACACATTTTGCGCCAAGGGCCTTTTTAGTCCCAAAAAGATCACCACGCAAAAAGCCCGTGTTTTTGACACTTTCTGGGGCCTCGACCTGGTATTTCGCGGGGGCCCCATTCTCAATATGCTTAGGCCATGCCAAAAACCGCGTCTTTTCCGCGATTTTTACGAGTTTGCTGCGAGATCGGGCACGCTGATTTAGTTCCACTTGAACACGCTGAAGATATTTGAAAAATCATCCCTCCACACGTTGGCATTGCGGCGTGGTCCGACATGTTCCCAACCGCTGCGGCGCGCGAGGCTTCCCAGGTCGGCGGCGCGCGCAGCCATCACGATCCACTGCGAGGGAGCCTTGCCTTGGTTCTTCTCGGCATCGTCGAGATCCAGGTCCGAGATCGACCAGCACTGCAAGCCTGCATCGTGCGCGAGATCGCCCAGGACCGGTTTCAAGTCCAGGTAGCGATTCGAGATGTTGAAAGCCAGGATGCCGCCCTCGGCAAGCTTGCTCTTGTAGAGGGCCAACGCCTCGCGCGTCAGTAGATGCAGGGGAATGGCGTCGGAGCTGAAGGCATCGACTACAAGGATGCCATAGTGATGGTCCGGGGCGTTCTTCAGCGTCAAACGCGCGTCGCCAAGCTCAACAGAAACCTGCGCCTTGCTGTCGCGTAGGAAGGTGAAGTAGCCCGAATCCCGGGCGATGCGCAGCACGGATGGGTCGATCTCGTAATACGTGAAATGCTGCCCCGGCTCCCCGTAGGCGGCCAACGAACCGGCCCCCAGGCCGATCACCGCCACTTCAGGCTTGGCGGCAGCTCCGGAGAAGACGCTGAAGAGCTGGCCGACGGGACCCGTGCGATAGTAGTAGAGCAGGGGCTCCCGCGCGCGCTCGGGGTCGCGGTACTGAAGGCCGTGGAAGGTATTGCCGTGCACCAATTGGTACTGCGTGCCCTCTGCATTGATGCAGACGCGATGAACACCGAAAAAACTGCGCTCGCGATAAACCGTCTGACCGTAAACGCCCTGATTGAGCAGACCCACGATGAACAATCCGCCAATGCTGGTTCCGAAGAGCAGCGGACGGTGCAGCAGCATGTAACAGAGGATTGCGGGCAGCCCGTATGTTAGACCCAGGCTCAGCCGGCTTTCCCAACCTCCGGTCAATCCCTTGTTCCAGCCGCGCGACCAGAAAACGAGCATCAGCCCGACGCAGAGCAAGCCTGGAAGCAGGGCCGGCAATAGATGAACAACGACTCCTCCAAGCCTTGGACGGGGAGTGGAAGACGGTCCCGCTACACGCTTCTGGGCAGGCGTTGTCCGTGGCTTGCCCTTTCGTGGTTGATTCCTGGACTTTTGTGTTTTGGCTTCCTCTTCCTCCTCGGCCTCCTCCGCCGGCCTCAAGAAACATGCAGCCACAAGCACCAGGGGGTATTCCACCAACCCTGAGAAGATGAGCGGAGCGATCATGGCATTGAAGAGTCCCCCCAGGACACCGCCAACCGAAAGCCAAAGATAATACTCCGTGAGGTATTTCGGGTCGGGCCGCAAGCGCGCCAGCTCGCCGTGACAGACCATCGCGATGATGAAGAAGGCGACCACGTGGACCGGCAGCAATAGCCAGATCGGCTCCGTAGCCTGGCAGAGCATGACCAGTGCGATCAGGAGCACGGCCAGCGGCAGCACACGCGCCATTGCCCAGTGCGGCAGCAACGGCGTGCGTGCAAAGACCAGGATGAAACTCAGCAGATACAGCGCCAATGGAATCACCCAGAGGAGCGGGATCGCGGCGATATCGGTCGTGAGGTAAGTCGTGACGCTCAACATCAAGCTCGACGGCACGAACGCCAGGGCGATCCAGCGCAGGCGCAGTAGCGCATGCGGCCTGGGATTTTGGGGTGCGGCGGCGATTGATCTCCCCTCGCCCCGGTACTCCGGGGAGAGGGGTCGGGGGTGAGGGGCTTTGGCCGGGGATCGTTCGCCGCCCTCACCCCCGACCCCTCTCCCGCGAAACGGAGGAGAGGGGAGATTATCACCTGCCCCGCGCCGTTCGGAGGCTCCTACACGCGGCTCGACTGGCTGCCTGGCTGGGCCGGCCGGTGCCCTCTCTTTCGGGGCCCGCCAGACCATCAGCGCGCACACGAACATGAGTATCACGAGCGTTCCGTAGCCAAGCGACCACCACCAGCGCTGCGTTGCCACCGGAAACGCCGGCTCCAAAAGGACTGGGTAGCTGAGCAAGGCCAGCATGCTGCCGAGGTTGCTGGCGCTATAGAGGAAGTACGGGTCGCGGCCGGCGGCGTGGCCGGTGGCGACGAACCAGCGCTGCAGCAAGGGACCGCCGGTCGAGACCACAAAGAAGGGTAAGCCGACGGACACTGTCAACAGAAGGAGAAGCGAGGGGATCGGATTCGTGCCAGCGGGCGGCGTCCAATCATGCGCGATGGCGATCGGCAAAGAGAGCAGGGGTAGGAGCAGCAATCCCATGTGAAATGCAGCCTGGCGCCTCACGCCTAGCCACGCCGGTGCCGCGTGCGCATAGGCGTAGCCCGCAAGAAGTGCGGCCTGGAAGAAGACCATGCAGGTATTCCACACCGCCGGCGTGCCGCCCAGAAATGGCAGCACCATCTTGGCGAACATCGGTTGGATGAGGAACAACAGGGCCGAGCTGACGAAGATGGCGATGGCAAAAAGCAACGGCAAAGGAATGTCTCCGCTTGCTGGCAGTTTTCCGGGTGATTCGCTTCAGCGAATGCAAGCTCTCTCCATCACCATGCAGGATTCGAGTGGTCCTGCCGAATCACGCACCGTGATAGAAAACGAGCGGTGCCGCCCTCGTGGCCAAAAGATGTTCCTATTGTGGTGCTTCCACTGGATGTTCTCCAGAGAGAATTGACGCATGCAACTTCATGACCAGACAGGGGCAAAGCCCGCGCGGGGTTTGCGTGGGGAAAGCCGGAGGGCGACAGAGATCAATAGCCGTCGGGCTTCACGTGCAGGCCGGAGATAAGAGCGCCGCTTGGCTCCGAGTCAGCCTGCTCGCTGGTCTTGGCGGTCATCGGTGGTGCGGGCGCGGGCATCGGCCGAGCGGTGGAGGCGCTGGCAGGCGGACCATGATCGTCGGATGGCGGCGGCCTGTCGGGCGAAGCGACCGCCGACCCGATCGCGGTCGAAGCCGCGGGCCCGGCGGATGGAGACTGATTTTCCCCGGCCTTGTGATGGTCGCCCAGTGCGTAGTTGACAAACGATTCTAGATAAGGCGAGAAGATGCTGCGCGGCGGAGGTTCGTTCCAGGAGACCGCGGTGTCCAGCGGGACCACGTGCGTAGTGGATTTGGCACTGCTCGTAGTCGGGTCGCCAAGGCGAGCCAGAGGGATGTCTTCCCCAGCAAGTTCGGTTCCCTGGACGATCGTCCCCTTGCGGAACGGGCCCAGGCCGGCCACCCACGTATCCCTGGCATCGCTGGTTGCTTCGACCAGCCCCGATTGCCAGACGCGCTGGCCCGTTCTGCGGTTGAAGGCGAACAGAGCGATCTTGGCGACTCCCTGCTCGTCCGTCTTCTTGGCGAACGGAATCTCCGGGATCTGCGACGGTTGGCCCGGCACAAGGGCCGGCACCGTCATCTGCGGCACGCCGACCAGCAGAGAGTGGCGATCCGTGCCGACCGCTCCGGAGCGTGCCTCGACCACATAAGTCGACTTGGCGCGTTCTTCCTGCAGAATACATCCATGCGCGAGCAAGCTTTGCCGTAGCGAGCTGACGAGATAGCCCTTGTCGACTGTGCCGTCGAGGTACTGGGCATCGAAGAAGACGGGCTTTCCCGACAACGGACGCAGATCGATCTGCGAAACCGCGACGTCCACGGCGTTCGAAATGAGCAGTTGCTCGGTCGCCGTCCGCGTCGTATCGCTCATGCGCGTTGTCCCGCAGCCGAGGGCGATCGGAAACAACAGGATGGGCAACACTCGGCCGATGCAGCTATCAGCCGCCAAAACGCGGGTGTTCGTCATGTACAAGCTCCATCTCGGGTGAAAACGGGAACCATTCCCGACCGGCACGGGGGAGAGCAGGGCCAAAACGCAAACCGCCGCCAGCGCACAAGCGCGGTCGGCAGACAAGGGTAGCGCGGAACTCTATTGGGATTTCGGCCTCATGCCATAATCGCCGCCAGGCGTCAAGGGCAAGACAGGCCGCGCGGGATGGCCCATGCTTCCAGGGCTCCCAGCACGCCAATGGCTTGGCTGATGCGCCCTGAGACTTCTGAAGAACGTGGAGTGGTTCTGGACGCCTGTACCCGCATCTTCTTTCACCCCGGCACCCGGCTCAGAGAAAAGCCGCCCCCTACGCCAGTTTGCAATCCAGCCGAAGTTTGCATGTCCAGTAGTGTGCACAATCGTGCCGCGGCGTGCGGAAAGGGAACAGTCTGGACAGCGAGTCGGTCGCTCAGGCGTGCTTCTCTCCTTTGGAAAGCTGTGAAATCCGTATTTTTAAGCCGCGGACACATTGCTCTCCTTCGCCGTGCCGGCCGGCAGCGGCAGGTGAAACCGTCCGGCTGGCACGCTCTAGGTGAAAGGAACGCCGTGCCATGCAACCTGTCCTTGCGGCCCATCCCTGCGGTCATCAAGCAAAATTGGGATATGTGGCCTGAAAATTGCTTTCTCGTTGGCAACAGGGGCGGAAATGCCGGTTCTCCCAGTTTTCAGGAGGGCGTGTCATGAATCCTGCTTCCAGTCACGAGCCACGACCTTTTCAGTTGGACATGGGCAGCTTCTTTGCGCCTGCCGTGTTCGTGGTGCTCCTCGTCGCGAGTCTGCTATTGGGGGCCCTATTTGGCCAGATCGATCCGGTACTAGGATTCGTCGTGGGCGCCGGCGGGGCAATCCTGGCCGGATTGTCGGCCAGCGCGATCAAGGTGGCCAACCAGTGGGAACGGGCCATCGTGCTCCGGCTTGGGAAGTTCGAGGGCACACGCGGTCCAGGGCTGTTCACCATCGTGCCGATTATCGACCGGGTGCGCATGATCGACACGCGCATTCTCACGGAGGATATCCGTCGGCAAGAAGTCATCACGCGCGATAATGTGCCGGTGTTGATCGACGGTGTGCTGTTCTTCAAGGTCGTCAACGTCGAAAGCGCGGTGATGCAGATCCAGGATTACATCTGGGGCGTCACCCGGCTGGCCCAGACTGCACTGCGGGACGTCGTCGGCGGTGTGACGCTGGATGAACTCCTGGCGGAGCGCGAGCACATCGGCAAGCTGGTGCAAGAGGTCGTGGAGAAACAGGCCCAGGAATGGGGGCTCGACGTGACCGGCATCCGCCTGCAGGACATCGGTATGCCGGAGGACCTCAAGAAGATCATGTCTCGGCAGGCGGCGGCCGAGCGTGAAAAACGGGCCACGATCACGAAGGCCGAGGGCGATCGACTCGCCGCGGAAAACCTGGCAGCCGCGGCTGCAACGATGGCAACCAGCCCCGGCGCGATGCAGCTCCGCACCTTGCAAACCATCGACGGACTTGGTCCGTCCGCATCAAATACCGTCCTCCTTGCCGTGCCGATCGAGATCATGGAACTGGCGAAAGGGGCGAGCGAAGCATTCCGCGCCAACGGCAAAGTGCCCGTTCTTAATTGACCGGGAGCGACCCTGGATAAGGAGCAAGACTCATGTTCACCAAAGCGGAAAAGAGCGTTTACCGGCAAAGCCTTCTCGACTTGACGACGCGCCTCGAGGGCGAGCGATCGCAGCTCAAGGGCGAAGCCCTCCAGCCGACGGGGGGCGAAGCTAGCGGAGGGCTATCGGATTTCCCGGTTCATCCGGCAGATCTAAGCAGTCGCGGCGTCGAAGAGGAAGTGACGCTCGGCCTCTTGGAGAACGAAGAGCAGCTGATCGAGGAGCTCAACGCTGCTTTGGCTCGCCTGGATGAGGGGGGCTATGGTCGCTGCGAGCGATGCAGGCAAGAAATCACCAGGGCTCGCCTCCAGGCAGTGCCGTATGCGCGCTGCTGCATGAGTTGCGCGCGGCAACTTCTGGAAGAGATCGTATTGTGAGAAAGGCGCGGCGCTTTCTCGCAGCCGGGTCTTCAGCGGTGTCATCCCCCCGAAGGCGTTCGCGGTGATGAAACCTTCGTCCTTGATCGTCTCGTTCAAGCTTACAAGCTTACGAGAGGGGCCCCATGATCAGTTCCTGCCTGACCGTCTTGTGCTTGGTTCTTAGTGCATGCGCTCCCCAAGAGCAGCCGGCTTCAACGGGCCAGGAAAGCAAACGTGAGACGGAACCAAGGCAATTCATCCCACCGTTTCAGGAACCGATCATCAAGCGCGACTCAAGCCAACCGGGCAATCCAGTTGTTGAGGTGACATTAAACGTTACGAAAGACACCGATGCTCAACTCAAGAAGATCGGAAGTTTCACTAAGCTTCGAAAGTTGCAAATCTCGGAAACGACGGTAACGTCGGCCGGCCTACAGAACCTTCGCCACTTGACGGGGCTCAAATGGCTGATGATTCATCGCGTCCCGCTCACCGACGACGATCTGAAGGTCATCAAGGATCTGAAGTCTCTCGAGCAATTAAACATTAGTTCTACGGGGATCACGGACAAGGCACTTGAAAATATCGAGGGATTGCACCACATTGAAGGCCTCTACCTGCTCGAGCCGAAGATCACGGATGCCGGTCTGAAGTACCTGACAGGGTTGAAGAAACTTTACCGATTTTCTCTGCAAGGGCAGATCACCGACAAGGGCTTGGAGCAACTAGGCGGGCTGAAAAATCTCGGACAACTTGCGCTCGTCGAGACCAAAGTCACCGTGGCCGGAATAAAGAAGCTTCAGGGCTCGTTGCCCAACGCGATGATTATTCGCTCAGAGGATTGGATTCGGAGGCCAAATAGCGGGACGGCAGAATGTGAGAATGGCATTTCCGATGATCCCTCCTTTCACATCCTTATGGGAATGATGGCGACAGCGAAGGGCGAATACGACAAAGCCCTCGCCGCGTGCAATGAGGCCCTCCGCCTCAACCCGAAACTGACGATGGCCTACTTCGCCCGGAGCAAGGCCTACTGTGCCAAGGAGGAGTACGACAAGGCCATCGCCGACTGTACTGACGCCATCCGCTTAGACCCGGAACAGGCAATGGGCTATTACCAGCGGGCCAGTGCCTATTATGCCAAGAAGGACTACGACAAGGCCATCGCCGACATCACGGAGGCCTTCCGCCTCGGCCCGAAATTGGTAGAAGGTTACTACCACCGGGGCAATGCCTACTTAGCGGAGAAGCATTACGACAAGGCTATCGCCGACTACACCGAGGTCATTCGCCTCGACCCGAAACACGTAAATGCCTATTACGGTCGAGGCATTGCCTACGATACTAAGAAAGATTATGGCAAGGCTATTGCTGACTACAGCGAAGCAATCCGGCTCAATCCGAACCACCCGCGCGTTTACAACGAACTCGCCTGGCTAACGGCTACTTGCCCCAAGGCAGAGTACCGTAACGGCAAGAAGGCGGTGGAGTACGCTACCAAATCCTGTCAACTTGGCGATCGGAAGAACGCTTATGCGCTAGGCACTCTGGCGGCAGCGTATGCGGAGAATGGCCAATTTGATTTAGCTATTAAATGGCAAAAGAAAGCACTTGAAGACTCGGGCTACGAGAAGGAACGCGGCAAACACGGCCGGGAACGTCTCAAGCTCTACGAGCAGGGCAAGCCATACCGGGAAGAGTAGGCCGTAGCGACCTCCTGCTTGCTGCATAACCAGCTTCGCCAATCACGCGTGCCCCGCGATTCGAGAGGATTCCCCGTCAATCCAGCAACTCCCCTGCAAACATTCCCAGGTAGCTCGTGTAACGCCGGGCACTGATTTGCCCCCGGCCGACCGCCTCCTTGATCGCGCAGCGGTCCTCGTGCGTGTGCGTGCAGTCGGCGTAGGCACAGAGCGGCACGAAGGGGCGGAATTCGGGAAAGAAGCCTTCTAGCTCCTCGGGGCGGACATCCCACAATTGGAACTGGCGGATCCCCGGTGTATCGACCACCCAGCCGCCGATGTCGAGGCGGAGAAGCTGGGCGGTGGTTGTGGTATGCCGGCCTTTCTGCGTGGTGTCGCTCACCTCGCGCACTTGCAGTGCCAGGCCGGGCTGGATCGCGTTGAGCAGCGACGATTTACCCACGCCGCTCTGGCCGCCGAAGACGGTCTGCCGGCCGCGCAGATGTTCGCGCAGACAGTCGATGCCCATGCCCGTTGTCGCACTTGTCAGCAGCGTCAAGACGCCGAGCTGGCTGTAGGCGCCCACGAGCGGCTGATACGGGACGGGATCGACAAGGTCGGCCTTGTTCAGGCAGATGATCGGCGCGATGGCTCCCTGTTCCGCGCTTACCAGGTAGCGATCGATCAAGTGCGGCTTCAGGTTTGGCTCGACCAGCGACATGACGATTACGACCTGGTCGACATTGGCCACGAGGACGTGCTCCCGGCCGCGCGACGCCCGCGTCAAGAGACCATGGCGCGGCTCGACGCGCTCGATCAGGCCTTCTCCCTCCGGCGCGGGCCGAAACCAGACCCGGTCGCCGGTGGTCACGATGTTGCGTTCCTCGGTCACGAGCGTGCGCAGCAAACGTCGCACCGCGCAGCGAAACTGCCGGCCATCCTCCGTCTCGACGACGCTCATGAGACCATGCACGCGCAAGACCCGGCCGGCAATGCAGGTGGCTGCGTCCGCCATCGGTCTGTCGGCTTGCTCTGGTCCAACCGTTTCCGCACCGGCTTCCTCGGTGATGATCGTGCGCCGCCGGGAGAGATCGCCCTTGGCGCGCACGCGTTCCTGACCGGTCGTCGCCTCTTCCTCATAGCCGTGTTCGTGGAAGCCACGCGTCCAATCGCGCGGCCGAGGCGGCTTCGAGCGGTTCTTGCGCAGATCAACGCGGACTTTCTTTTTCTTCTTGCTCATGCGCTCCCGAGAGCGTGCACCAAACGTCGGATTGAACCAGCGCACATCGGTTCATTTTGATCGCAGATGCTTTTCGCGGCTACTCCAGGATTGGTTATCCCTCGCTAAGCCACTTTTCCAAACTCCGCAGGTTCCAATGATCGCTGCATTCGTTGGTGGAGAGAAGTTTCGTTTAACCGCGAGCCAGCGGCGAGCGCGTCGACCGTGCAGTGACAAGTCGCCCTTGGTTCGACGCGCTCGCCGCTGGCTCGCGGTTAAACGAATCTTTCATAGTTCTCGAATTCCGATGCAAACGTCTGGGCGAAGGGAAAACTGGCCTTTCCAAAAAATCTCAGCATTTGTATACGCCCTCCTCGCTTCGGTGGCCGAGTTGGCTGCCGGAGCGGCATCCGAAGATGAACACGGAATACTTGAGATTGACAGCGGAATGTGGTTTGGCTATGAGGCGTCCTCTTGAAAACCACATTCGACTCGCCCAAACGAGCAAAGCTCTCGTGGATGGCTTCGTCCAGAAGCCGCTAAGTAGCATAGCCGAGCTCTGCTGCGTGCTGGATTTTGCGGGAAACCAGCACTACCCGCCCTCCTGGGTAGAGGCGCGAACCTCGCTGGGCCAAGTGGTTAATGGGTCGGCCACTCCAGTGGGTGCTTCGCAGTAGGGCTTTTGTCGGTGCGGGAGCCGAGCCTTTGCGCTCGGCTCCCGCGGATATACAGTGCGACGGCAGGAAGGGAGAGGGGGATTCCCAGGGTGCAACGTCCCACGCCGCTGATCGGTCCAAGTCCATCAAGACGGGCCGGTCGGCGCTGCGGGTCGTTGCACTCTGGTCCCTTTTCGTCTACAAAGAGTCTTGCTATCGTAGACTGGGCACTTCTGTTGCAAAATCATCAAATCCTGCTCACCTGTTAGGCATTGCCGGCCCGCAAGATAGAAAAAACAAAAGCGGCGGAAGAGCGCCGCACTCCATAAGCGACTTCCTTGGAGTGCGGCGCTTTCCCGCCGCTTTTGTTTTCCTTTCCTCAACACTTCACTCCGCTCCACGCACCGGTCGGCGCGATTGGGCTGGCCGTTCCTGGGCTTGCTTGGTACGAGATGTGCTCGCAAGATGTCGGCAGAAATCTGCTCGACTCGCGATACGGTGCAGGGTTGAGCGAACCGCGGTCGAGCCGGTTCGAGGTCACGGCGCGGAACAGAGAACGGGAAACTGTCTTCGACCCGCTCGTCTTATCCACCCTGGTTTTCCCGAGCCGCGCGATCGTATGCATCTGTCCTGGCAAGCGCAGCTTGACATGCGCCCGGATAGATGTCTCGTGCCTTTACGTGTCGTGCTTGGATGCAAGTCAAGGATACCCATTGGAGGGCAGAAGGATGCTGTTCCTCAATCAGTTACTCGCATGGATGCTGTTGTCGGCTCCGCCGGGGCATATCGATCCCGCCAAGCTCTCGGCCATGTATCCAATCTTGCGGACGCCGCTACTGGAACTGGCAACTCGTTGGCAGATTCTCGATCCCCGCGAGGATCGCTATCTACTTGCCAGACAGGAAGAGTTCGCGGCAGATCTCGAATTGCTCAGGCATCGCCGGCAGGACCTGCAGAACGCGCCGCCGGTCGAGGACGCTCTTCGTTTCCCCGATCGGGTCGTTATCAATGAACTCCTGAGTTTCAATCAAGCTTACCACCAGTGCATCGACATGCGCCAGCCTGTCGAGCGGTCGCATGGCGGAGAACTGCGGGCCGCGTTGCAGGACACGAATCGTCTATACCGGATCTGGGACACGTTGCGCGATGCACGCTGCGATTATTACTATGTCACGGTTCGCCGGCAGGCACTGCAGCGTTTGCGCGACCTGATTGGGCCCGAGGCGTACTACTGCGGCGAGTTGCCCCCGTCCGTTCCCTTGTGGCAATTTCAGGCCAATGATTGATGGGCCATCAAGGTTGACTGGACAGTTTGAAGCAGCATCTGCCACCCCGCCGAAGCTCAAAGGTGCAGTCGTCGTCTGGCGCCCAAGGGTTGCCTGAGTCGTCGAAATTGTAGCTCCCCTGGTAGACGCCTTCCGATAAGTCCCCAACCAGACGAGCCCTCCTACGACTGCGATTATCGACGTATGCAATCGAGATATGCTCTGGTGTGACCTCTCCGTCAGTAACGACATCCACCTGCATTTTTCCCTTCTCATCCCACCTAATTCTTCCTCGAACATTCATGGGTGTATCCTCCATCGTTTCGCTTGGAACCTGTCTCCATGACTGCTGCGAGGACGTGGGTATCGCCACGGGCCCCGGCCTTCGAGGTAGGCCGAATGATGATCTCGACCTCCTGTCCCAAATCGTTCAAACACCGCAAAAGCCGTTCTACCGAAAACCCCTTGAATCTGCCGTGCGTCAAAGCTGAAATCTTGGGCTGGTCTAGCTTCATGATCTCAGCAGCCTTCGCCTGGGTCAGTTGTCGTTTAGCGATCACCAGGCAAATCTGATGTGCCAACTCTGCCCTGGCAAGCCAATCCTTAGCGTTACGAAAGCCAAGATCGGCGAAGACGTTGCCGCTACTTTCTTGTACCTTTACAGCCTTTTTTGTGGTTTTCATTGGTTGCCTTCTCTCTTCGGTTGAGACAGTCGCCACTCCCTGTAGTGCTCCTCCGCTGCCTTCAGTCGCTTCTTGATACGGTCAATGTCAGCCTGCGGCGTCTTGATGCCCTTCTTCGACTTTTTCTGAAACACGTCCAGGACGTACATGGCTCCGGCGAACTTCACCGTGTACACTCCTCGGTAAGTGCCGCCGCTGTCGTTAGCAACGACTTCGAGGACTCCTGCTCCGCTGAAGCCTTTGAGCGCTTTAGCAGCGATGTGCTTTTCGCCCTTCTGGGCCTGGTACAAGGCAAAGCCCATCACGTCCTGTACCTCCTCGGGAAGACTCCGGAGGTCGTCCTTGCTGCTGGCGATCCAGAAGAGCGGCTTCAGTGGCTCTTTGCCTTCCGCTTCCTTCTCCTCTGCGGCGCTCATCATGCCATTACTAGCATATATAGCTGCTTCAGTAAAAGACTTCTTGACAAAAACCTGGGAAGATCAAGAAGAACGGTCGAATGGGCTGGAGATGGTTGGCAACCGCTAACTTTGGCTGGGTCTGCTAAGTATAACATTCCGAAATTTTACAAAATGGAGGGGTTTGTTAAGTATGACAAACCGTTTTTCTATCACTTCGGCAACTCTGAGGAGCGGCCTCGCACATGGCAACGGCACGAAAAAATTTCTAATTGCGGGGATTGGCCAACCGCAAAAATGTGAACTAGACTTGGCCGGAGAGAGGTGCAACCTACTAGTTCCCCTCCGGAGGTGGCCCCTTGGATGCGACGGTATTGGCAAAAATCTTTGGCGGCGAGCATCAGTGGCAAGGCCCGTGTACCGTAATCCTGGACGCGGATGCATCGGTCCAGACTTTGGGCGCAGATAGCATCGGGGCCAGTGCTACCAAATCTTACGCTCCCCGCCTGGTGAGCGGACGCATCTTTGCGGATTCGGTCTGTCTCATGACCGATGGCAAAGCCTTGCTTGCCATCCAATTACAGAAGATTCGACATCCCACGGGTGAGGAAGTCGTTAGGCCGACCCTCACAATCATGGATCCGGAACATGTGGTTGCCATCGAGTTCTTCCACATAGCCGCCTTGACAGCGCTGGGAGTTCCTCAGCCTGCACTGCGCACCGGCAGCCATCCTGGATCGAACGCTCGGACCGGATTCTAGGAAGAAGCTGCTCAACCCGCAGCTTGAAGGCATCGTTTGCCTTTCTTGCCTAGATTGCCTGCCTGCAGCTTGCAAAACCAGGAACCCCGTAGCATGCGCTATCAAGTCGTGTAGTTGTTACATGGCGGAGGGTCGTTTCTACAATTCCCTGGCAGGCAGCGTTCGCTCGAGATTCCCATAAATACTACCGAAGTGACGGTTGCGTCATTGGTTACGAACGATTCGTCGTCCATGGCCGAGCCTTGGCATGGCGCTTGCAACAATTCTTCACTATCTGACAGCATCGCGGAAGCGAAGGGCAGGCAATCACGTTGCACACGGGCTGTTGCCCCCGATGGCCCGGGCGGTTCCCCGACCGCGGCGCAGAATGGAGCAGTTGTCTCAGTTTTCGAATCTCAACGCACCGCTGCTCCAGACTGATGCCCGACGTGTACAGGCTTTTCCGCTTCCTCTGCAAAGTCCCCCATTGCTCCCCGCCTGCTAAACCCCCTAGGCCACTCGCTTCCCCCGGCGAGTGGCCTCATTTATTTTGGAGTGGACCTATCTTCCCCACCTTCTCGAAAACTCGTGTTGACCCTCCAAGCGGGAATGGCTACGGTCTCCCGCCCCTGAGAGCGTTGCGCACGTCCAGGGCGGCAAACGGCCCATCAAGCCTATCCCGGACAAGGAGGGAAACAGTCGTGAACAAGCTGCTGCACGTCCTGTTGGTGACAGGTGTGACTCTCGTGGCCTTGCCTTGCGGCCGGGCGTCGGCGAAGGGTCATGTCTCCGGAACGCTTTGGTCGGCCAGCGAGGTACTGGAGGGGCTTCAGGCCGTTCCTTTGAAATGCATTCCGCCCACTCTTCTGAACCGCGCCGAAGGCGTGGCGATCATTCCGCGCGTCATCAAGATCGGGCTCGCCCTGGGCGGCCGCTTTGGCGAGGGCGTTGTCCTCGTGCGCGGTCCCAACGGAAGCTGGACCAACCCGATCTTTATTTCCTTGACCGGCGGCAGCATTGGCTGGCAAGCGGGGATTCAATCGACCGACGTCGTGTTGGTCTTCAAGACGCGGAAAAGCCTAGATCGTTTGTTGGAAGGCAAGGGCAAGCTGACCCTAGGCGCAGACGCGGCCGTCGCGGCTGGCCCCATTGGCCGTCAGGCGGAGGCCGGCACAGATGTCAAGCTGCAGGCAGAGATTTACTCGTACTCGCGCGCCCGCGGCCTGTTCCTGGGCGTGTCGCTCGAAGGGACTGTGATCCGCAACAACGTGCACGCCAACGAAGACTACACAAGGCGACCGCGTCAGGAGGATGTCATGGCGGCCGAGAAGCTCAAGGCTCAGCTAACCATAATGTGTAATCCGCCGCCCGTGATCGTTCGTCCGCCGCAGCCACTGCTTGTACCTGGGTCGCCACCGCCGCCGCTTGCGCCGCCATACATCCCGCCGCCGCCCGCCCCTGGGCGACCGCCGGAGTGAGCGAACAACTATATGGCCGTGCGTGAATCGGCTGCTGCGGTTTGTGGGGCACGTTTGTAACGTGCCCAGACGCCGGCCGGCACGTTGAAAACGTGCCCCACAAATGCTGCCGAATTACGCACCGTCATATAGGATGCCGTCGCTTGGCTCGTCTTGGGACGCTTTCGAGGCGGCGGGCGAGCCGCGCCTGCGTGCCAGTATTCTTATGTATCCTGCTCAAACTGCGAACGACAGCGTTGCAGATTCGTCAAGATATTGGGATCGCCTTTGAGCTCTGCGAGCGGTTCGAGCTGTGAGTAGATGTAACAGACTGCCTGGAGCTCTGCGGCGGCGCGAATGACTTCAATCACGGCGTGCGGCTTTCATGAACCAACGCTGTTGCTCGATAAGGCCTGAGGTAGGTTTGGGAGCGCGCGGCGGGACACGGTAGTCCGCCGGCCCGCAGAGAAGCGCGATCGTCCGCTCCACGTCGAGTTGGCGCAGCTCTCTCCGGCGCAAGCGCTCCATTGCCTCTCCGGCCTCCTTCCATGCCTTTACCCAAAGCTTTCCCTGTGCGATTTGTTCCAGCGTCCAACCGGCAAGGCTGGAATTCTCCGAAGGCAAATTGTGGCTTTTGCTGGTCATTTTGCGTTCACCTTAGTACCTGATTATACTCCACACGCACTGGCCCATCGAACCTCATTTTCGAAGGCGAGATCCGTAAGGTTTCGTACGAGGTCAGACCCCTTTCTGAGCAGGCTCGAAGGGCGCCGGGTTACGCCCGGACATGAAATCGTTATCAACGACTTTAGCAATAAAGCCGGAAACAAGGCGGCACGTTAGATATTACCCAAATAACCTGTCCTTAATGTCTGCCGCGTCCAGTCTGGCAGGAGTATGCCTCTTGCAGCAGCTTTTTTGGCCTTTGTATACTGGCGCTCCCGCGTCTGGATGGATCGCACCGGGGATCGGCAGGATTGCCCTTTCAGTAGTAAAGGACTTGATTGTTTCGAGCAGGCATGAGGGGCGTCGGGAACTCGCATCTCCTTTGCCTAGAAACGCTCGGTGGCTTCGCAGCCTCGCTGCCAGGGGGACTTCCATCGTGATGGGTATGGCCTTGGCATCCCAAGGCGGTCCTCCGGCGCTGGACGTAATGGAGGATTGCCACCGATTCTTGCTGGACCACATCGGCGAAGGGTGCCTCGCCCTCGATAGCGAGTTTCACATCGTCTTCGCCAATGCCGCGCTGGCGGCCGCAGCGGACACGTCCAAGGATAGTCTGCTGGGGCAGCCCCTGCTGAAGGCTCTGCCAAATCTCGCGGGATCGGCGTGTTATCAGGCATGCAGGCTTGCTTGGGAAAGGCGGATTCCCCAGGATGCGGAACATGCACTACACGGCAAAATCTATCATGTGCGCGTGACGCCCATGCGCGCCGGCCTGTTCGTGCTGTTCACGGACATCACCGCCCATCGCCAACTTCAAGAAGAACTGCTGCAGTCTCTGCTCCGTTCCCGGTTGCTCTTGGAGCAACTCCCCGCCATCCACTGGATTGTGGATCGCGACTTGCGCATCACGCAGTGCAGCGGCGGCGCACTCAAGAACCTCGGCCTGAAACCGGCTGATGTCAAAGGCAAGTCCCTGTACGAGTATTTTGAGACGACCGACAGCGATTACTTTCCCATTCGCATGCATCGCGCCGCGCTCGACGGGGAAATCGCGTCTTACTCGCTGGCCCATGGCGGCAGGCAGTTCGACTGCACACTGGAACCTCAACGCGATCAGTTTGGCCGAGTCATTGGCGTGGCTGGACTTGGGCAGGACGTTACGGACCGCTTCCGGGCCGAGGAAGAACGCGGCCGCATTCAAGAACAGTTCTATCAGGCCAAGAAGCTGGAAAGCATCGGCTTGCTGGCGAGCGGCATCGCCCATGATTTCAATAACATCCTGGTGGGCATCCTCGGCGGCGCGGACCTTCTGGCCCGCGATCTGCCTGCGGATTCGCCGCATCGCTCCTTGGTGGAAATGATCCGCAATGCCGGCGAACGTGCCGCCCAGTTGACTCGGCAAATGCTCATCTTTGCCGGCAAGAGTGTGCCGGAGCGTCGTCTCGTCGACTTGAACCGGCTCGTTCAAGACAACCTGCATCTGTTGGACGCGGGCCTCTCGAAAAGAATTGAAGTGGTGCCTCGCCTGGCTGCGGATCTGCCCTATGTCCAGGCCGATCCGGGTCAGCTTCAGCAAGTCGTCATGAACCTGATTCTCAATGCCGCGCAAGCGGTAGAGGATGGCACAAGTCCCGTGGTCGTGTCCACCGGAGTGCAAGATCTGCCGGCGCAAACCGCGGGTCTAACGCTCGATCGCGACCTGGGGCCGGGACGATACGTTTTTCTGGAAGTCGCGGATAAAGGCTGCGGCATGACGCCTGACGTTATGGCGCGGATTTTCGATCCGTTCTTCACGACAAAAACCACCGGCCGGGGTCTAGGGCTATCGGCCGTCCAGGGCATTATCCAGGCTCACAATGGAGCGATTCACCTCTCCAGCTCTCCCGGCCAAGGGACGGTTTTCCGCATTTTCATTCCCGCCGGTCAGGGCGAACAGCCGGAAGACGCACGCGCTCGGCAGATCGTGGATTGCGCCCAGGGGCTCACCTTGATCATCGACGACGAACCTATTTCGCGCGGCGTGGCCGCGCAAACGCTGACGCAGGCCGGAGTCGGCGTATTGGTGGCTGCCGGCGGGCAAGAGGGCGTCAGAGCATTTCAAGACCACCTGGATGAGATTGGCCTGGTGCTGCTGGACATCGTCATGCCTGGGATGAGCGGCATGGAGACACTTGCAGCATTGCGAAAACTGCGCCCGGACATCCAGGTCGTGCTGATGAGCGGCTACGAAGAGCCCACCGCACTCGAAGGTTGTGGCAATGCTGAATCAGTCGGCTTTTTGAAGAAGCCCTACAGCGTGAATGCGCTTCTTAAGACAGTAGGTCGCGTGCTGCCAGCCATCCGCCCTCTATGACGATGCGTAATTCGGCAGCATTTGTGGTGCACGTTTTCAACGTGCCGGCCGGCGTCTGGGCACGTTACAAACGTGCCCCACAAACCCCAGCAGCCGATTCACGCACGGCCATATAGGCCTGGCGCTTGATTGTCATCCATCCTCTTTTTCGTGAAGCAGATCGTCTTCCTTCCGGGAATCTCTGCCCTTCCAGGAGTTTTGGCTCCATGGCGGCGTCCGAAAAGGCCAACCTCCCGTCCGCGCGGACCAGAGGCAAAACATGAGCGCTCCCGCCAGGAGGGTCGTCAGCCCCAGAACGATGAAGAGGGGCCGGGCGGTGAGGTACATGAAAAGCCATCCCGCCAGAGCGAGTCCGCAAGGAAGCGGATAGAGCCACATCTTGTAAGGTCGCAAGCGCTCCGGTTGCCGGCGCCGCAGGAGTATGACCCCGACAATCTGGCAGATGAACTGTTCGATTATCCGCGTGGTGATCAAGGCATCGATCACGGTCTGGAGGTCGAACAAACTCCAGAAGAGCATCAGGCCACCGACGAACATCAGCGACACGTGAGGAATCCGGTGAACGGCGTGGACTTCTCCCAGTGCCGAGAAGAAGTGGCCGTAGCGTGCCGCTCCATAAGGAATGCGTGAATAGCTGAGCAGGCCGGCGAACGCCGAGCCAAAGCAACTCCAGATCAGAAGGACCGTAACCAGCTTGACTGCCCAGTCGCCGTGGATCCGCCTCATGAACGCCGCGGCAAGGCTGTAGTTATCGAGGTCCGGGCCATCTGTGGGCACGCTACTCCAGGAAACCGTGCCCAACATCGCCAGGTGCAGGCTGATGAACAACACACAAACCAGGAGCGCGCTGAGGAGGACCGCACGCGGAATGGTTTTGCCGGGATTGCGCACCTCATCACCGATGTAGCAAATGCTGTAGTAGCCAAGGTAGGAGTACATCGCGAGGCGCATCGCCGCGCCCAGGCCGCTGGCAAAATGCTGCATTGGCTCGGAGTTTGGCGCGACTGGCTGAAATGCCACGGACGAATCGAAATGCAGGAACCCCTCCACGAGGATCCAGCCGATCACCGCCAGCACGCCTATCCAGATGGTTACGGTCAGCTTGCCGAGAATATCAATGCGGCGATAGAGCAGGAACACGATCAGGATGCCGAGCAAGATGGCAAAGATACGGGCCGGCCCAAAGGAAATGGCCAGGCCCTCGCTCTCCCAAAGGATGCCCTTCAGCGTATGGTCCTCGCTGAAGGCCTTGAAGTTCTCGCTCAAACCACTCGAAAACTGAGCAATGGCGATCAGCCCCGAGCCGAGTTCAAGCGGGCCACTGATCAGGAATTGCCAGATGAAGAGGAAAGCCATCAGCCGACCCCAACGTTCTCGGCCGAAACTCTCGAGCAGATAAAGATACGACCCGCCGGAGCCGGGCAGCGTGGCTCCAAATTCACCCCAGATCATGCCATCGACCACCATCACTGCGCCTGCGAGAAGCCAACCCAGCAGTGCATAAGGGCCAGGCAGCTCCTTGAGCATCAACGGGATGGTTATGAACACACCCGCACCGACGATCATCGTCACGTTCAAGGCGGTTGCCTGGAGCAGGCCGAAATGCCGCTGCAAACTTGGGGAACTCGAATCAACCACGAAGCAACTCCTGGCGTGATGGCTCTGAACCCAAGGCGAAGGCATGGCGCCTGCAACAAACAGCGCGGAGAACCATGTGGAAAGAGTGTAAGGCGTGTTATCCTAATGCTCAAGGAGATCCGCTCATGCCTGAGACGAAGGTCTGCCCGGAATGCCGGGCAGAATTACCGGGAGACGCTCCAGAGGGGCTGTGCCCCAAGTGTCTGCTCGTTCACGGTGAGACCACCGCGCCGGGTGTGCCGGAGCAAGGCAAAGACTCCGGCACGCCGGTCAACCTGCGTGCCTTTGCTGCTCCGCTGCCCGCGGACTTGACCCCTCATTTCCCGCAATTGGAAATCCTGGAGCTTCTGGGCCAGGGAGGCATGGGGGCCGTGTACAAGGCTCGCCAGCCTGGGTTGGATCGCCTGGTTGCCCTGAAAATCCTGCCCCCGGAAGCGGGCCGCGATACTGCTTTCGCCGAACGCTTCGCCCGCGAAGCCCGCGCCCTGGCCAAGCTGAATCACCCGCACATCGTCACTGTCTATGATTTTGGCAAGGCGAGCGATTTCTACTACTTCGTGATGGAATACGTGGATGGGGCCAATCTCCGCCATCTCATCCGCTCCGGGCACCTGTCGCCGTCGGAGGCGCTGCGAATTGTGCCGCAAATCTGCGAAGGGCTGCAATTCGCCCACGAGGAGGGCATCGTCCACCGCGACATCAAGCCCGAGAATATCCTCCTTGACAGCAAGGGCCGAGTGAAGATCGCCGATTTCGGGATTGCCAAGCTGCTTGGCCACAACACCGCCAGCTACACCCTGACCGGTCCCTGGCAGGTAATGGGCACGCTGCACTACATGGCCCCCGAGCAGATGGATCACCCCCTGGCGGTAGATCACCGGGCAGACATCTACTCGCTGGGCGTGGTCTTTTACGAGATGTTGACCCGGCAATTACCTCTCGGACGATTCCTGCCGCCGTCGCAAAAGGTTCCGGTCGATGTGCGACTCGATGACGTCGTGCTCCGATCACTCGAGAGCGAGCCAGACCGGCGCTATCAGCACGCCAGCGAGATCAAGACCGACCTCGAGGCTATTGCCGCCGGCTTGCCGACGACGCAAGGGCAGCCCGTGACCGCCCTCCACGAAGCGCTCTACGTGGATCCTGATTACGAGGGCGTTCGGCGCAAGGTCATGGTGCCAGCCGTGGGGTTGCTGATCGTGGGGCTATTCAGCCTGCTGCTAGTGATCGGAATCCCTCTTGTCTGGATACCCGGCAATGTTCTGCCAAGTCTGCGCTGGCTGGTGACGATCGTCAGCGCCCTGTCTGCACTGATCGGGGTCGCCATCATCGTGGGCGTGATCAAGATGACCCGGCTGCAATGGCTGCCGCTGGCCCTGACGTGCAGCATTCTGGCGATGCTCCCGTTGGTGCCGGTCTGTTTTCTCGGTTTCCCTATTGGTCTTTGGGCATTCCTGGTGCTGCGCCGGCCGGAAGTAATCGCCGCGTTTCAGCGGAAACGGGTGTACGCGGGCCCGGCTGAGCCAACGCGGACAGCCCCGGCACGGGCTCCGGGGCCGACCATTGCTGCTCCCGTTAATCCAGCAACGCCCTTGAGGCCCTCTGCTCCCCCGACGGCGGACTGGGTGCCCATCCCTGCCAAGAACGCTCTTACTCCCCCGGCTCAAGAACCTGGCCAGCAGATTCACTCGGCTGTGCCCACTGTATTGCCTGTCGGGGCTCCCTTCCAGCGAAGGGGTGAGGACGGGATTCTCCGGGCGGGGCGCCAACAGGTCCTGCCACCAGCGATCGCAACGGCTGTGCTTGGCATCGTGACGATTCTCGATCAAATAAGAAATCTCGGGGAACTCAGCTCATTCGTTGGGCTACGGACCGTGGTTGCGGTGGTCCTTGTGGTAAGCGGATGGAAGATGTATCGTCTCGAGGCCCGCGGGCTAGCCATCGGTACCGCAATCCTGGCTATGCTGCCATGGTTCACCTCGTACTATCCGGTAGGGCTTGCCGTGGGAATCTGGCTGCTGGTCACGCTGTCAGCACCAAAGGTGCGCGGTGCCTTTCAGATCAAGCGGCGCCGGTCGATCGATTTGGACGAATAGAGGCCCTGTCAGCCCGTCGCGTGACATAGCGCCTCGTGCTCGATCGTGCAGCTCTCAGCTAGCGGGGCATCGTTCGTAGCGTCGAGCGGATGCCATAAGCACTGGCGGAGTTGAGCGCGTCGTGCCAGGACCTCTACCTTTTCGGGAGTTCCCGGCAGCGCGCGTGTGGGCGTCGCGGCCGGCGCCCCAGAGCCGTTGAAATCAAGGAGCCCACGTCGACCGAACTTGCCGATGGGCGAGTACCGGTCGCGCACACCTGGCTGGTAGTAGCATGTCCAGCAAAGCCCACGCGGCCTGCTGACGGGACGTTGGTGGCAGTGTAGGCAGATCATGGGGAACCTCGTTTGGTTGGCATGCCCCCTGTATGTCCTGTTTCGTATGGCTTTCTGCGTATAGTATATATATGTACACTATACAATCAAGGCGCTCGGAGCGTTTTTATCTGATTGCATTCAAGAAAACAGACATAAACAGACAGAGAATTCTTGAGAACTCAATTCACCTGTGGGATCCAGCCACGATGAATCTGGCCGCCGCGCACGATGAAGAAGCGTAGCGGATTGAAGCTCGCCAGATCAGGATGGGTCACGACAAAGATCACGTTTTCCAAGGTCAAGGTTTCCCAGTTGTGGAGGCCCACCAGAATGTCGCCGCGCTGAATGCCAGCCTTGGCTGCGACGCCCTCGGCGTTGATCTCGAGGACAGCCAGGCCGCCGTGGAGCTGCCGGTTGTTGCGCGTCACCATTTCGGGGTCGACCGAGATCAGGCGCAAACCTAGCTTGCGCCAGATCAAATCGCTGGCGCTGGGATTGGCGCGTTCCATTGTTTGCATCACGAGGTCGAGCCGCTGCTCGGCGCCCTTGCGGCGCACGATGACCGGCACCGACTCTCCTGCCGCATGATCGATCAGCGCGCGCTCGAGGTCGAGTGAGCAAACGATGCGCAGGTCGGCCACCTGAACGACGACATCGCCAGGCTGCAGCCCCGCTCGTGAGGCTGGACTATCCGGTTCGGTGCGATCGAGGACGAGCCAGCGCGCCAGCCCCGCATTGCTTGACATAGGACGCGCGAGACTGCCGGCTTCGCGTTCCCCGTCGCCGACGCAGTCCCGGCAGACCAGGCCGTGCCAGATGCCGTTGCGTTTGCGAACGCTCAGCATGTCCGCGACTGCATGGATCATGGCGTCGACCGGGATAGCGAAACCTATCCCCTGGGCTCCCGCCCGAATCGCCACGTTGACACCGATGAGTTCGCCATTGATGTTAAGGAGCGGCCCGCCGGAATTGCCAGGGTTGATGCTGGCGTCGGTCTGGATAAGGGCCTTGTACGACATCTCCTTGTTCAAGGTGACGTCCCGTTTGATGGCGCTGATGATGCCGACCGTGACCGTGTGCTCGTAGCCATAGGCGTTGCCGATGGCAATGACCGTTTCGCCGACCATCAGGTCGCTGCTCGTGCCCAGCGGCATCGTCGGCAACGTGCGGCCGGCGTCGATCTTCAGCAAGGCGAGGTCCGACTCCTGGTCACGGGTGAGCACGCGGGCGTTGTAGGTATTGCCGTCGCTCAGTCGGACGCGGAGCACGCTGACGTCGTCGACGACATGCTGGTTGGTGATGATGTAGCCGCGCGGATCGATGATGATGCCCGTGCCCATGCCATTGACGCGGTTCTGGGGCTGCGCATGCGCGAACAGCTCTTCGGAGTTTGGCGAGGCAATCGTGCGTTCACTGTGAATGTTGACCACGGCGGCACGTACCCGTTCGACGGCTTCCACGACCGGCGTGCGCCGCGAATTCGTCGTGCCCGCCCATAGGAGGGGAAATGTCCAGGCCACGATCAGCACGGCCATAGGGAACGCGACGCGTTGCAATCTCATGGTGCCCCCAACCTGGATGAAGCAAAAGACTTGGCTGCCAAACCTTGGATCCTCTTGCCTTTTGCTCTTTTTCGACCAGGACTCGAGGAATGCTGAAGGATTGTTCGCCAGGTTCGCCAGCTTATCAACGGCGGACGGGAGGACAGCACCTGGCAATCGGCGCATGCAGAAGTCAGAGCGCAGGGGATAAAAGCGGTTGTTGCCGGTTGTAACGGCGCAACGGGCCGCACAAGCCACGGTTCTTCACTAAAATGAGTTTCTTCTGAACTTGACGGACTGCAGCATGGGGCGTCACTCGCTCGCACTCTTGCAGTCGCATGAGGTGGATGTGCCCGAGGGAGGTGATTCGCAATGACCGCAAGGAGCCGCAAGGAACAGCTACAAGAAATGCTGGCCGACGAGCCCCATGATGCATTCCTCCGCTACGGCCTGGCCATGGAATATGTCGGCGAAGGAAATGACGAGGAAGCGGTACGCTGCTTTCGCGAGATGTCACAAACAAATCCGGATTACGTTCCCGCCTATCACCAGGGGGGCCAGGCGCTTGCACGGCTTGGCCGCCCCGCAGATGCCAGCGCACTCCTGCGCCAGGGGATAACCGTCGCACGCCGTCAGGGCGACCAGCACGCCGCGGACGAAATGCAGGGATTGCTTGATAGTCTGGGCTGATCGAGCTTCATGCACTCACGAGAGCGGCGGACGAAGGCCTGTTACTCACTCGGGAGTTGGCTCTTGGAAGGGGCTGTCCACTCTCGCGGAGTGTAAATCGTTTTGGGTCTCCGTTCCTTGTCGGCAGGGGGACGCAGGGACCAGCCGAGCGTGCCGAGGATGCGCCAGATACTGCTGGGATGGTAGCGGACCCCGGTGATGCGCTCGATGACGGCGGCGACTCTCCAGAGGGTCCAGCGTTCGCCGGAAAAACCGAAATGCCTGGGCCCCTGGCGCAGAGCTGCATCCACTTCCGCCAATTGGCCCGCGTCGAGTTTGCGCCGCCTCCCGGCTCCCGAGCGGCGCATCCTTTCCTGCGCGCTGGCATTGCCGCCTTGCCACTGCCAGTACCAGTTATGCACACATTGCCGGCTAATGCCGAGCGTCCGGGCGACTGTCGATTGTCGCTCGCCGGCAGCAAACATTTCTTCGGCCTTCTGGCGGCGTGCCTTCCAAAAACGGGAATCACTGGTTCCAAGCGACTTGCCTCCCATGCGTTTCATGATAGATGAGACTCAAGATTCCGCTACTAGAATTCGCCGCTTGCATTCGTCCAGAATTTCCTTGGTTCGACTAGCACCAACGCGACCGGCACCGAGCGCGCGCATATTGAGTACCGCGTCCAGGTCGCGAATACCTCCGGCAGCCTTCACCTGCACCCACGCCGGCGCCTGCTTGCGCATCAGGATAACATCCTCGCTGGTGGCGCCGCCTGTCCCATAGCCGGTCGACGTTTTTACCCAGTCGGCCCGCAGCTCGCCGCAAATCTCGCAGAGTCGGATCTTGTGCGCTTCCGTCAGATAGCAGTTTTCAAAAATGACTTTCACTTGCTGCCCGGCCGCGTGGGTCATGTCGGTAATGGCCTTGATCTCGGTGCGCACGTAGTCCCAGCTGCCACTAAGTACCTGCGCAATGTTCACAACCATGTCGAGTTCCTGGCCGCCATCGGCTAGAGCCTGGCGTGTCTCCGCCAGTTTGACAATCGTGGTGTGGCCGCCGTGCGGAAAACCGATGGTTGTGCTTGCCTTGACGTTGCTGCCACGCAGAATATCCGCGCAGCGCCTCAGATAGAACGGCATGATGCACACGCTGGCAACCTCGTAATCCAGCGCCAGTTGGCAGCCCCTCTCCAGCTCTTCGGCACGAAGAATGGGATTCAAGAGAGAGTGATCGATCATTTTGGCGATATCCGCGTAAGCGTATTCCATGAGGCAGTCTCCCTTCCTCGTACCCCTGCGAGATTGGTAACTACCGCAGGGGTTTCTTGCGTTAAAGGTACGCCGAAAACGCGCCTTTCGAAAGGCGAATTCGCCATGGGAAACGGGGACATTCAGGGATCTTTTTCCATGAACAGCCCGCCGAGCAATAGCAGCCGACTCGCATCGGCAGCCGACTACAGGCTTGGCGCGCGAGCCCGACAAAGCCGTGATAGTTGTCAGCCGGTGTCCAGTCGCCCCGACTCTGTAACGGAGACAATTCGTCGCACCGATTTGTTTCGAGCCCTATTCTCGATTGGATCCGATACTTTTTGCTTGTTTTGCACGCCCGCCAATCAGGTTCAAGCAACCGGCCAAATTCGATTTTCTGGCGTGTCGACGAACAGCAACTCATTTTGCGTGCTGCGGCAAATGTCCCTCCGCATTGCGGCCCCGTTGGCAGGCGCTCCCGGCGTACAATAGGCTACAGGAACGCTCACCAAGATTAAGAAAGGATAAACCATGTCGGCTGACGAATTGAGAAAGTGTATCGTAGCCTCCCCCTTTCGGCCGTTCACTCTTAATATCGCCGATGGCCGACGAATTCCGGTGTTGGCACGTGACTTTGTCCTCATGGCGCCCGAAAAAGGACGAACGGTGGTTGTTTACCAGCGCAACGATGATTTCGATATCCTCGACACCATGTTAATCACGGGAGTCAGCTTCGAGTCGGCCGCAAGCAATTCGCCTTCAAGTTGACTCTCACAGCTCAGCCCGGTCCTTAATGGGAAACGGGGACATTCAGGGATCTTTTTCCATGAACAGCCCGCCGAGCAATAGCAGCCGACTCGCATCGGCAGCCGACTACAGGCTTGGCGCACGAGCCGGACAAAGCCGTGATAGTCGTCAGCGTCGTGAAAGACTTGGGCGCGTTCGTTGCCGCGGTTGAGGACGTGATAACAGTAGCCGCCGACGGCGGCACGAGCGGTGCGCGGTATACAGCGATTGTCGCCAGACGGCCGCTGCCTGGCAAGCCGCCCATGCCTAACATTCTCGACGCGAGCCAGTCGATCCAGGCTCTGCGCTTTGCGCGGGTCTCCTGACCCCGCACTTTGCGGACCGCAGGTCTCCCCAAACATCGGGAGACCTCCGGTCCAGCCAGCGGCGGGGTCTGGAGACCCGCGCCGAGCGCGAGTACCAATGGGTCAAAATAACCCTGAAATGTCCCCGTTTTTCTGCATGCCCGTTTTTTGTCCCGTTTTGCTGAAGCGATTCACCGTTAACCACCGTTTCAGACGGTAGGGCGACCCGAACGGCGTCCCCTTGCACAAATCGAGCGCGCGCTTTTGCAAGATACGTAGGCGGAGAGTGGCGAAAAAAAAAGAGGCCCGCGCTAGGATTAGCGCCCCCAGCTTGGAAAGCCGGCCCAAGAGGTGGCCCAGGTGGCTTTCTCAAATATGGTGTCAGGCCCAGAAAGAGGGCGGAAACATGAACTGCTCTGAAAATAACCGTCCAATGATGATGCGCGGCGCATTATGGTGGCGGTCATTTTCATGCTCTATGAGTGCCGCGCGCCGGCATGCGGACTGACACCATTTATCCTTGTGACCATGCGGGCGCGCAGCGGATTGCTCTCCACGTAGCGCAGCACCGTCTGCAGGTGGTCGTCGTCTTGAACGACGGGACTCTTGAACCGGCCTTGCCACACATGGCCCGAACTGCCGTGCTGCTTGTGGCAGCGCCAGGTGTGCGCCACTGTCAGCGATTGCAGAATCCGGCTGATGCTCTGACCATCCTCGGGTTGTAGGACCAGATGGAAATGGTTGCCCATCAAGCAGTAGGCGAACAGGCGAAAGGGATAGCGCAAGCGTGTTTGTGCCAAGGCTTCGAGAAAGGCATGGTAGTCGTCGGACCCGCCAAAGACAGCGGCCCGATTATTACCGCGGTTGAGCGCGTGGTAAACCAGGCCATCAGCCACCAAACGAGGTTGCCGTCCCATGGGCCCAGGATAGGACGATGCTCAGTCGCGGGCAAGCGGAAATATGAACTGCTCTGAAATAACTGTCCTGAGATGATGCGCAGCGCACTACGATGGACCTTATTTCATGCTCTATGGGTGCCGCAACCGCGGCATGGCGACTGACACCATTTGTCTGTCTTTTTTAGGGCTTCGTCCAGCGTGGAGGGGGAAGCGGTCGCTTCGTTGTCGTCGGCGACAGCCGTTCCGAAAATCATGGTTGCCAACGTGGCAGCGAAATACGTAGAGTACGACATGGCGGCGTCCTTTCCTTGGGGGAAGAGTGATTTCCTACCCCTTGTTAAAGGAAAGGCGCCGCCGTTCCTCAAGACCTGAACCAGTCAACTTCCCGCTCAGCTGCACGCCGGAAACTCGGAAATCTCAGGGATCACGCGCATGGAAGAGACTGCACCCGCCAGACCGTCTATTGCGGCGGTAATTAACTAGATGTCGTCACGCCCCGCATGTGGGAGTCATTCATGGCGGGTCGTATAGCGCGGCGCAAGGAGAATTAATACACCACCATGCGCCCTTCTGGATAATCCCCCTCCCACGCACACGGCCAATGCCCTTGAAGGAAATAATTCCATTGCGCCTGTTGATCTTGGGGAACTGGATGTTGTAGAAGACGGCACAACCCTACTAGTCCGGCCGTCCAGATGGCACCCCAGACCGCAGCAGTCGGCGCATGCCATGTATCCTGATTTGGATCGTAGGGCACGGCTGTGCCCACGGCCCGAAGTACTGTATCTTGAACCTCATTCCAGAACTCCAAGCCCTTTTCTTTGTTCTGTTGCGATGCGATTTCCATAAGCTCATCATAAAGAGCCTGTTCGCGGTCGGCCATTGAAGAGACAGACGGATCTTCAGGACCGGGCCAATCTTCCCAACGAAAGATCTGCTGCGACTTGTCGCTTGCAGGGAGTCGTTGACCGATCTGTCCGAACCAGGCAATGTTCTCGAGCTGCGCGAGAAAAGTGGCTACATCGGGGCTTTCATCAGAGAAAGTAGGTCCACTAATCGCCGGCATATGAGGTCCCTTCTATCTAGGAATTTCAAGGATTGTTCCGTCGGGTCTGGAGACGCGAACCCACTTAGGGTCGGCAATGACCTGAGTTTGCCCCCTGCGCTGCGCGAGTTTCTGGAACCATGAAATGCAATCATCGCACAGGGGTCTGGAGACAGCAACCTTCGGCACTCGCCCTTCTTCGCACCGTCGGCAAGTTTCCGTCCTATTAATAGCTGAGCACGATGACTCAAGAACCGGCCTGAGTCCACGAGTCTGCCAGCCGAGCCGAGTGCTGCCAGCGACGTCATCTATGGTCAGGGTACGAGCGGAGGTCAGATGTCTTTGTTTCTGTGTTTGTGTGCTTCTCATAAGCACAACTGGTAGAGAATCTCCTTCAAAATGCCGGCTTAGTGTCACGACTGAGCACAACTGTTCCGGCTCTGAGCAGAGCTACCCCAAGTCCGGCCAGGTTGCCTTGGAGGAAGGCATTGCGTGGACGGGATTATAAAATAGGAATCGGTGCAAAAGAGGCGGGATCTCCTATTTCTGATGCGATTATCTGCAACTTGTCCTTCCAAAAAGGATCCGTCGATTGCAGAGTCAAGTTGCGTGACTTTCTGACCAACAAAGGAACATCGAAATTCTCGAGTAAAACGCATTGCCGGGCGTGCTTCTTGATTACAGAAATACATGCGCAGATCATATTGGTTATGCCGTCGTCGTACCCCTCGAACTTTTCAATTCGAAAGGTAATGCAGCATGTCGATTGGAGGCCAAACGCTTCCTCCATTAGCTCCCTGCCGAGGTGCGATTCTGGGTGAATAGCACAACGTAGGCCCGGCGCTTGGTAACTGGTCACGACTCCCCTTTCTTCTTCCGCCAATTCTGGGTGGCGTCCTAAAGGAACCACCTCAGCACTCTCTAAAACAAAACTGCACCGTTCCACAAGAGTATTTCCAATTTCACTTTCGGTAGCGTCTGTTTCGCATCTCAGCGTATATTCAATTGCCATGGCCGTCCCTCTTCCGCATTATGGATAAAACTTGCTCACTTTGCCAGTTTTCTCGATCAGGATAATCTCCGTCAGCTTGGTGCTTGCATAGTGGGCCAACGCTTGGCGAAGGTCGAAGCGGGTAACATTAGAGTCGGCCAAGTTCAGCACGATTCTGTCTGCTTGTCCTTCACGCACTTTGGTATTTACGCCATCAACGATGCTTCTTGCATTTGAAGTGGAAGGTGCGTAGTTGTCGAACACCCTTCCTTCTATCACAAAATCAGGTTTTTTGCTTCCGGGAATGCTGGGATTCTGTTCGACGTTGTACCCTGATTCGGCAAGGCGGTCCGCGGACCAGTTTTCTAGTTCGATGCCCCTCTTATTTGCAGAACTTGCGTTCGCACGATTCAGTGTGCGTCTGCCAACAGGGCTGCCACGTCGCTGGCCGGTAGGATAGGTATGGTCAGCTTGAATCCTTGAATTCGCAGGCACCGGTTCCACTGGCGAGGCTGGAGGCTTGGTTGCACCGGGAGAGCCTTTGGCTTGTGCAGTTGGCGGATTCCCTGCGGCCGCTGCCGTCGCCCCTTCCGCCTCCGCGTTCGCGATGACAGCCGGATCGACCCGGAGCTTTCCACCTTCACTCGTGATGGGATTCTTGGAGACCTTCAAGGCAGCGATGCGCTTGCCGACTAGCTTCGCGCCCGCAGAAGTCGCCTTGGCTACGCCCATGCCAACCAGTGTCGTGCCTGCTTGAACCAAAAGCGGAGAGATCCCGCGCGCGAAATATTGGCCAGCCTGGTCAAAATCGCTGTCATCCTTCGCCTCTAGCGCCATGGTCTCGAAACGCGCCAGATCCGGAGCCGCATCCAAGACCGCCTTGCCGACCAGGATATAGCCGAGAATGCCGACGATCGAATCAACCACTGGCCCCGCCGGTGTGAACTGCGCGATACCCACCGTCGCCAGGACGCTGCCGAGAATAGCCTGATTTCTTGGGTCCTTTAAAGCGGCAATCATCTCCTTGACTTGCTCGCGCATTTCCGAGCTGAGGTTGCCGCTGCTTATGGATCGTTCGAGGGCCTCCACCAAGCGCTCGCCGCCGGACATCTTCTGAATCGCTAGCTGCCGCTCCGCCTGCCTTTGGGAAGCCTGCACATCCTTGATGCCCTGAACGTAGGCTGGGTCGTTCTTCAAACGGTGTGCGTGCCTCTTCCTTGCATCCTCTTCCAGGAGCATCCCGAACAGCTCCCGCTTCAGGTCGTCGGAACTGATGTTGGGATTGGTCGCCAGGATCTCACGAACGAAGTCGTTCTTGGGCTCCTTCCCGCGGGCGACACGCTCTTCGTCTTCCGCAGCGATGCGCTCGGCTTCGC